>Ga0157378_10000260_pt1 | contig 51886 bp, 47 predicted proteins | sample M65metaG_FD_115309 | JGI IMG/M metagenome (GOLD analysis project Ga0157378, IMG submission 115309) | Miscanthus rhizosphere microbial communities from Kellogg Biological Station, Michigan, USA - M6-5 metaG | ecosystem: Host-associated > Plants > Roots > Rhizosphere > Soil | place: USA: Michigan... | reverse complement strand
TGGTGGACTGGAGGATTCTGCTCCAGATTTCTGACTTCAGCCTCGCGGTCGCCCTCCATCCACCGATTGCCAACGTAGATCTTTCCCTTGACAACCACCGTGCCCGACGAACCCTTGTGCACGTTGATGTCGCCCGAATGGGTAAACACTTGCAAATCTACCGGAGCGTTCACCTGATAGGTCTTCTCGAATGAACCTCGTGGCGTCTCGGCAGCGCACAAGGCGCCGCCGATCACTAACAACGAGAAAACCGCACTGCATCGTGATCGCAAAGTTTGCATAAGAAGCTCTCCCCGAATCAAAGCTCTACTGCAGTACGACTTGGTCTCCCTCTTTCAGGCCCCCGAGCAACTCAGTCTTGGCTCCATTCGAGATACCGATGTTGACCGCCAGCTTCTTTTTGCCATCCTTGGCACTGGGATCAGGAATCTCAACCGATGCCTTCTTGTCCTTGTCGTAAATCAGGGCGCCTTCAGGAATCTGCAGGACGTTCTTGTGCTCTTCCAGAATGATTTCCGCGTTGGCGGTCATCTCGGCCTTAAGCTCCCCACCCGGATTGTTGATCGACACCCGAACTTCGAAGGTAGTGACGTTGTCTTTCTCCACACCCATGGGAGAGATCTTTGTCACCTTCCCGTTGAAGGTCTTGTCTTTAAACGACTCAACCTTAATGCGCGCCGGTTGCCCGAGGTAGACTTTGCCTATGTCGCTCTCATCCACCTTGCCCTTGACGTAGACTTCGCTGGTATCGCCTAGAGTCATGACCAACGTGGCAGAAGAACCCAATACCAGGATCGAACTGACGGCATCACCCATCTCCACGTCGCGGGAAAGCACAACACCGTCCAGCGGCGACTCAATGTCGGTATAGCTTAACTGTTCTTCGAGCTGCGCAAGGTTTGCCTTGTCCTGACCAAGCTGACCTTGCGCTTGCGCCACTTTAGCCTTCAATACAAGCAGTTGCGCCTTGGAGACGTTCTGCTTGTTGAGTGCCATTTCGTAATTCTTCTGTGCGTCTTCCAGAGCCGAGGTCGAAACCACTCCCGCTTTCTCCATCCCAACCGCGCGTTCGTAGGCACGTTTCAGCAAGGGAACATCCGGACCCTCGGCATCAACCTTGGCCCGCTCATAGTCGGCTTCTGCACCCTTCAGGCTTGCCTCGGCAGCTTCCAGCGCAGCGCGGGACTGTTCCACCTGCGCCTGAATTTCGTCCTTGTCGAGCTGTGCCAGCAGTTGGCCCTTTTTCACCCGGTCGCTAGCATCGATTAGAAGCTTCTTCACAATGCCGCTGGCCTTGGACTTCACCTCAACCTTGATGATGGGCTCTACCTTCCCCGTCGCGACTACGCTCTTGGCCAAGTCGCCCTTTTCGACCTTCGCCAATTTTGACGGGTCGATCTTGGTGCCGCCGCGCGAAGCTGCGTAAACGCCGCCCGCGATGAGCAGAACCAGAGCCAACCCGATACCGCCGTAAATTAAGCCCTTGCGACGCTTTTTCCTGCCATTGCCGTTCACTTAAGTCCTCCTACAGCTTCTGAATTGGTTCTACCGATGATAGTTACGAAAATGAATCGCCATTAGTTCCTGGGATTTGGGGCGAAGCCTGTAAGCCGACGTTTCTTTAGACCTTGCAAAGCCGGAAATGGAAGCAGGGAGCCTTGACGTGATGCAAAACAGCCAACCGGGCTAGAAGAATGCCTCCCAGGGTAGGCTCTATTGTATAACGTTCGGACGCCGCTTAACGCTTTGGAATGTTAGAATTAGCTAGTCGATGCTCTCCTACGTGCTGCTCCGGGTTTTCCTTATCCTGCTCCTGGTAGCGGCTAACGCTTTCTTCGCAGCGGCCGAGTTTTCGCTCGTCAGTATTCGGGATACCCGCATCCAGCAGTTGATCGAAGCCCGCCGCATCGGCGCCCGCATCGTTCAAAGACTTCATCGCAACCTCGATGAGGTGGTGAACGGCGTCCAGCTTGGCGTCACAATCGTCAGCCTTACCTTGGGCTGGGTGGGCGAGCCCATTGTGGCCCACCTGGTCGAGGGCATGGGCTTTATCAACAAGGTTCCTCACGCCATGGTTTACGCCCATGGGATAGCAATCACTTTGGCATTTACGCTAATCACCTGCCTGCACGTAATCCTCGGAGAACTGGTTCCGAAGACGCTCGCCTTGCAGCGCTCCGAGCAAGTTGCCTTGGCGGTAGCAGGCCCCATGGATGTATTTCTGACGATTGCCCGGCCGTTCCTTTACTTAATGAGCCGGGCCGCGGGAACTGTTCTTCGGGTTTTTGGCTCTCGCGAAACCAAGCATGGCGCCATCCATTCTCCGGACGAGCTGAAGCTCATCGTGACCGCCAGCCGCCAGTTTGGACAGATTCCTCCCATGCAGGAGGAAATGATTCATAACGCGATCGAGTTGGAGAACATCACGGTTCGCGAAGTCATGGTCGCCCGTCCCGACATCTTTTCCTTGCCGGGAAATTTGACCTTTGACGATGCTCTGGGCCGCTTGGTCGAAGAACAGCATTCCAGGGTTCCGGTCTACGATCCGCAGCGTGGTCCCGAACACATCATTGGCATCCTTTATGCCAAGGACCTGATGCGATGGATGCGCCTTCGAGTCACGACCAGTCCGATCCAGCCGGTTTCAGGCCGGGTGGGAACCATGAAGATTAGCCAGATCATGCGCGATGTGATGGTGGTACCGGAAACCAAGATCCTTACCGAGCTGCTGGAAGAATTCAAAGAGCGCAAGCGCCATCTGGCCGTAGTTGTAGACGAATTCGGTTCCACCGCCGGCCTCATCACTGCCGAAGACATCCTGGAGCAGATCGTGGGTGAGATCGAAGATGAGTTTGACGTTACGCCGGCCGATGCCGATGTCCTCGAAGACGACAGGGTCATGGTTCTCGACGGATCGGAAGGTATTCGCGATTTGGATAGCCAATATCAGATTCAGGTCCCACGCGAAGCCGGATTCGAAACCTTGGCTGGGTTCGTGCTTTCTCAATTGCAGCGCATCCCTCAGGTCGGCGACACCTTTGAATATGAGAACCATCGCTTCACTATTTCCGAAATGGAAGGTCGTCGCGTCGCCAAAGTAAAAATTGAAAGGCTCCAGCCTGAGCCCTCCGCCAAAACCGGAGACTAAGAACCAGAGCTGAGAATTAAGAACTAAATTTCCATCCCCTGCGGAATCATCCACGCAGGCGCGGTAAACGTTACAATCGCAACCAATGTTCCGCTACCTAGCCGTGCGTGTCGTCTACACCCTGCCCGTGATCTGGCTGGTAGTCTCCTTGGTGTTTCTTTTGATCCACCTGGTGCCTGGCGATCCCATCCTTCAAATGCTGGGAGAAGGCGCGCCGGCTGCCGACCTGCAAGCCGCGCGGCATGCTTATGGCCTCGATCTTCCTCTAGGACGTCAGTATCTCAACTATTGGAAGGGAGTAGTCCATGGCGATCTGGGTCCATCGGTGCGCTTCAACCAAAGTGTGAGCAGCCTGGTAGCGCAACGATATCCCTACACGGTGGAATTGACCATCTCCGCTTTGGTCGTCGCCCTGCTGCTTTCAATTCCCGCCGGCGTCCGCTCCGCCCGCCGCCGCAACCGCTGGGATGATCGGGCCATCAGCGTGGTTAGTCTGTTTGGGCTGTCGTTCCCAAACTTTGCCCTGGGCCCGATTCTTATTTTGTTTTTCGCGATTCGCTTGGGACTGTTGCCAGTGTCGGGATCAGGAAGCCTCACGCATTTTGTATTGCCAGCGATCACCATGGGGGGAGCCTTGGCGGCCATCCTGACTCGAATGATACGCACTTCCATGCTAGAGGAGCTCAGCCAGGATTATGTCCGCACCGCCCGCGCCAAAGGGCTGTCTGAAACCGAGGTTGTCTATCGCCACGCATTGCGCAATGCAATGCTTCCCGTGCTGACCGTCGTAGGATTGCAATTCGGAGCATTACTGGCAGGAGCAATTGTCACTGAGACAATTTTTTCCGGCCCCGGCATTGGACGCCTTACGGTCCAGGCCATCGGAAACCGAGACTATTTTCTGGTGCAGGGCTGCATTCTTGCTATTGGACTGACTTACTTGGCGGTGAATTTTCTGACCGACTTTTTATATTCGGTTGCGAATCCGAGGATTCGGCAATAGTCCTCATGTCCACCGTAGCCATCTCGATCCGCGGCTCTTTCAGGCATAACCCGCTTGCGGCAACGGGCGTTGTGCTGGTAATTATTTTTATCATTTTCGCGATCTTCGCTCCCTGGATTGCGCCTCAGGATCCGGCTAATATCGATCTTCCCAACCGGCTTTCGCCCCCGTCTCTGCTGCACTGGTGTGGCACCGATGAACTGGGCCGGGATATTCTCTCTCGCCTGATCTACGGTTCGCGCATTTCCATGCTGGTTGGGAGTTGCGTGGTTGCGGGTTCGCTTGGCCTCGGACTGATCATGGGCTCGATTGCCGGGTACTACGGAGGCAAGATTGATCGCTTCTTCAACGTTGTAGTGATGAATGCGTTTTTGTCGTTTCCGGGGATCCTTCTGGCGATAGCGTTCGTTGCTTTCCGCGGTCCCGGAATCTTCAACCTGGTACTGGCGCTTTCACTGGGAGGTTGGGTCGGTTACGCCCGCCTGGTGCGTGCTCAGGCGCTGGCGGCTCGCGAGAAAGAATTTGTGGAAGCAGCCAAGGCCCTGGGGGCCAGCGATCTGCGGGTAATCGTGCGCCACATTCTCCCCAACATCATTCAACCGGTCATCGTACAAGCAGCAATCGGGATGGCAGGAGCCATCCTCGCGGAAGCCACTATGAGCTTCCTTGGGCTGGGGGTTCCACCGCCTACCGCCAGCTGGGGCGCCATGCTCAACGACGCCCGCTCCCATCTCTTCGACGCGCCGCATCTCGTCCTCTTTCCCGCCGCCGCTGTGATGCTGGCCGTCCTGTCATTCAACTTCATAGGCGATGCCATGCGCGATTACCTCGATCCCCGTTCCAGAATAGAAGCCGGCCTATAGGGTGGAATATCTGTAGGCCAAGGCCGATCCGCCGTCTGCCGGACTTGAGTAACAGTTACCAAAAGCCAAATTGGCGCCGTATTTCAGAGAAATAGGACAAAACTTTCCTCAGAACCTTGGGTTCCTAGTTCTGACAGCGGGAAGAAGATGATTTCCGCGTGATATTGAAAAGCGGGAGAGAGTGACCATGAAGCTTTCAACAAAATCTATTCTATTGGGCGGAGCCTTGGCGGCATTGATATTGCCGGCTGCCGCCCAGGCGCAGTCCATCCACCAACGCAAAGAAAACCAGCAAGATCGCATTGCGCAGGGCGTGAAGAGCGGCCAGTTAACACCGCGCGAGACTGCCCGTATCGAGCACAAGGAAGCCAAGCTAAATCAGGAAACCCGGCGCATGCGTGCCGCCAACGGTGGGTCCTTGACTCCCGCTGAGAAAGCCAAAGTTACTCGCCAGCAGAATCACCTTTCGCGCGACATCTACCACCAGAAGCACGACGCCCAGCACCAGTAGAAACGGGCAAACGGCGAAAAAGCCTCCGGCGAAACCGGAGGCTTTTTTATTCCGCAAAAAATTGTGATGTGGACACTCGTGTCGGGAAGGCGGCGTCCAGAACGCCAGTTAAGCCACTCGCCTCGTTCACCAACCCAACCCCTTGATTTCACGCCGAATCCATCCCTTGACATATATTACAAATAGCAATATAAATATCGCGATACGAAATATGAAACTGGGCGAGAAAATCCGTTACCTGCGGGAAGTCGAAGGTTCGCTGCGCGGCCTCGGCCGCCCCATGACCCAGCAGGAACTGGCCCGCGCCGTTCGCAAAGAGCGAGGCAAGGCCATCAGTCAGTCGTATATTTCGCAGATCGAGAACGGGACGCGCCCGCACATGACGCAGTCCTCCCGCACCCTGCTGGCGCAGTTCTTCAAGGTGCATCCAGGATTTCTGGTCGATGATCCTCCCGGTTACCACACCGACCTGGTCTCCGATCTACGCACCACGGAAGGGAAGCTCGACGTATGGCTGTTGCAGGGAGCCGAGCGCTTCGCCAGCGACCCGGACGTCAGCCAGGCATTGCTTTGTGCTGCCCGTGACCAGGACACCCGACGCTGTTTCCTGCTATTGGGCGAGATTCTGAAAACGCCCGGATTGGCCGAGCGCTTATTTGAGGCGTTGCGGCCTCAAGCGGTAGAAGCGGATAGGAGGCAGCCATGACCTGGGCAGATTTCTATCTCATTTGTTTTGCGTTGGGCATTGCCTTCAGCGTGCTGTCGTTCTTACTGGGTGGCCATCACTGGCATCTGCCATTCCACATCCATTTGGACGGTGGGGTCGACCACGGTGCGGCCCACGGATCTGGAAACTCGCATCCGAACCATCCGACTGCGTTCATGAATCCGCTGACCGTGGCGGCTTTCCTGGCTTGGTTTGGCGGTGCGGGATTCTTGCTGACCCGCTTCTCGGCGGTCTGGGTGGTGACGGAATTCGGCCTGGCGGCCTTTGCAGGCCTGGTTGGTGCAAGCATCATCTTCGTGTTCATGACTAAGGTGCTGAACCATCCGGACCAATTTCTGGATCCCGCCGACTTCGAAATGACCGGCGTGCTTGGACGTATCTCTGTGCCGATCCGCGTGGGAGGCACCGGGGAGCTTATCTATTCGCAAGCTGGAACGCGCCGTTCCTGCGGCGTTCGCGCCGAGGACGGTAGCGCCATCGCCAAAGGCACGGAAGTTGTCGTTACCCGTTACGAGAAGGGAATCGCTTACGTTCGCCTGTGGAGCGAAATGGCTGGCGAGGAAAACGAGCCGCAAGAGAAGGGAAGCAGGCAATGAACCTCGCCGAAGAAGTCCACGGATCGCCACTATGGGCCGTTGTGCTTGCAGTGCCGGGAATCGTGATGGTTGCGGTGGCGGTCTCCAGTTCGGTGCTGGCGTTGCGCATCTCCCTGAGTCTCGCGGCAGTGGTCATGTTCGGCGCGGTCGCTTTGGCCTGGTCGGGATTTCGCTATGTATTTACGAATTTGGGATTGGAGATTCGCACTCTCGGTTTCACCCTGCGGTCGATCCGCAGCGATGAAATCCGTGACTATCGGATCGACAAGTGGAATGTTGCCGGCGGATATGGAATACGCGGCTTGGGCGCCGATCGCGCATACGTATGGGGCAGCCGTGGTGTGCGGATCGTGACCTCGAGCGGGCAAGTATTTCTAGGCAGCAGTGATCCGCAAAAGATTATTCGTGACCTGGACCAGATTACCAACCAAAAGCATTCATTAGCTGGGCCAGTGGAATTGTAAGGAGGCGATATGTTCGACGTTTCAAGAGCAGTTGAACTTTGGATCGTTGCCGGAATAGTTGTGCTGGGCACAATGCTGCTGATGAGCATGTTGGCCAGACTCTACCGAAAGGCCGGTCCCCACGAGGCTCTAATCATCTATGGGTTCGGCGGAACGCGCGTGGTGAAGGGGCACGGTGCGATTGTTGCTCCCATGATCCAAGTGTGTCGGGAACTCTCCCTGGAGCTGATGTCGTTCGATGTGGCCCCGCAACAGGATCTCTATACCAAACAAGGCGTCGCGGTGACGGTCGAAGCGGTTGCGCAGATCAAAGTGAAGTCGGACACCGAGTCGATACTGACGGCATCCGAGCAATTCCTCACCAAAGCACCGCCGGAGCGCGAAGGCCTGATCCGCCTGGTAATGGAAGGTCATCTGCGCGGAATCATCGGGCAGTTGACAGTGGAAGAAATCGTCAAACAGCCGGAGATGGTTTCTGACCGCATGCGCTCCACCTGCGCCGAAGACATGAACAAGATGGGGCTCGAGGTTATCTCGTTCACCATCAAGGAAGTCCGCGACAAGAACGAATACATCACCAACATGGGACGGCCTGACGTGGCCCGCATCAAGCGCGACGCCGACGTGGCCGCGGCCGAAGCGGACCGAGACACCGCAATCAAACGCGCTCTGGCGCAGCGGGAATCCGCCGTCGCGAAAGCGCAAGCTGATCAAGATCGCGTGTTAGCGGAAACGTTGTCACTTGGCAAACAGGCCGAAGCCCAGCGTGACTTGGAAATAAAGAAAGCGCAATACCTGGAAGTCACCAAACGCCAGCAGGCCCAGGCCGACAAGGCTTATGACATCCAGACCAACATCATGCAGCAGCAGGTAGTGGCTGAGCAGGTGAAGGTCATGCAGATCGAGAAAGAGCAACAGGTAAAAGTTCAGGAAGCGGAAATCAATCGCCGCGAGAAAGAACTGATCGCGACCGTGTTGAAAGGCGCTGAGATAGAACGTCAGAGGATCGAGACGCTCGCCGCCGCCGAACGCCAACGCTTGATGGCCGAGGCCGAAGGGCATGCCTCCGCAATTCGTGCCCAAGGCGAGGCTGAAGCCGAAATTATCTTCAAGAAAGGCGAAGCCGAAGCCAAGGCCATGAATGTGAAAGCGGAAGCCTTCCAGGAATATAACCAGGCTGCCGTCATTGACAAGCTCTTCACCAGCATGCCCGAGGTCGTCAAGGCGCTTGCGGCTCCGCTGGCGAACGTTGACAAAATCACGGTCGTCTCCACTGGAAACGGTGCTGACGCCGGCATGAACAAGATCACCGGAGACATCACCAAAATGGCGGCTCAGGTTCCCGCGCTGTTCGAAACCCTCTCGGGTATGAGCATGACCGAGCTGTTCTCGAAGGTCAGAACGTTGGGCGACAAGTCAGCGAAGCCCGAGGTGCTGCCCCCGGGAACAAACGGAAAGTAAGCACATAAAGGGACGGGGCTCTGCCCCGTCTTCTTATGTCACTGCTGACGAGGAACGAGTGATTGGCCTTATCGGAGAGTCAGACAGTTTCGTAACAGAATCCGCGCCAAATGGCATTGGCGAATTCTTGTTTGAACTTCTCCTTGGATTTTTGATTGAGCTGCCGCTTGAGCTCTGGGGCTAGTTAAGTGCGGTCACGAATGGAGTGAACATGAATCGACCATCCATGCAAATCGGGCTGGGAATCGCGCTAGGCGCGGGACTAGGCGCGGCCGTTGCAGTTGCGCTGGGCAGCGGAGGCGCGTGGCTAGCTATCGGCATAGCGATCGGAGTTGTGATTGGCGCCGCCATGTCCCGAAAGAATTCGCATAAGACAAACGACCAACGAATAACGACCAACGACTAAAAGGAGTTTCCCCATGGCACTACTGGAAAGAGTTTCAACCCTGGTCCGCGCTAACCTTAACGACCTGATCGACAAGGCCGAGCATCCCGAGAAGATGATCAAACAGGTCATCCTCGACATGCAAAACCAGCTGATGCAAGTGAAGACGCAAGTCGCGATTGCCATCGCCGATCAGCATGTGCTGGAGAAAAAGCAGAAGGAGAACGAGGAAAAAGTGGCGGAATGGATGCGCAAAGCCGAATTGGCTGTGACCAAGAAGCAAGACGACCTGGCGCGTGTCGCGCTGCAGCGTGTGGAAAGCTACCGGGACCTTAGCGAAGGATTCGGTCAGCAAGCCATTGACCAGAAGTTCCAGGCGGACAATCTGAAGATTGCTCTGCGGCAGCTGGAACAAAAGTTAGCCGAAGCCGAGGGCAAAGCTGACCTGCTGATCGCCCAGCACCGCCGTGCTCGTGCTGTCGGCAAAGCCAGCGATGCCAAGTTGGCAGTTAATGACTCGAAGGCTGGAACTTTCGACCGCATGAAGCGCAAGGTGGCTCATGCCGAAGCATTAAGCCAGGCCAAGTCAGAGATTGCGGCCGAGGATATGGAGGGAAGGCTGGCAGGGCTCGAAAAAGAAGACCGCATCGAGCAGTTGCTAGCGGAACTAAAAGCCAAGCACGCCTGAACCACCGACAAGATAGAAGTGTTGACGCGGGCGCCAGTTGGGTCTTCGCAACCTCTGGCGACTACTGACGCGGCCGGTGCAATCCGGAGACGCCGCAGAGCTCCGAGTCTACCCGTGCAAGACGAGAACGCTAAGTTGCAACATAACCAGGGCTCTTCACAACAGCGGGCATTTCTGCAATTCGAGTATTCTGCAAAGCCACGATCCGCCACTCTCCCTGTTCCTTTGCCATGATCATCGTCGGCCGACTCCTGATCTCGCGAGTTTCGCCGCCTTCGTAAAATCTCAGATGTGCCTGGCCGAAAGCGATGGCTACATCCGGCCGGATAAAACGAACTCTTCGTAATGAGAACTCGTTGTGGCTCCCTTTATAGATGGTGTCAAAAATATGCCGATGCGAGGAGTCAATGGCAGGACGACCCTCCATCTGTAATCCATAAATCTGAATAAAATCCGCGTCGCCGACAAAGGGCGCCGCAAAACCCTTGCTGTCGCTCGCATTCCAAGAGGTTTCGAGCTGTCTTACGATCTCATGAATCGCTTGTTCGTCAGTGGTCAAGATGGGCTCCTTAAAAACCCAATCCTAGCACCCGCTAGTCGCGACGGGCCTCAGTTCGGGTCAAAAAGTGACAACGCGCGCTCCAGCGTCGGATCGCGCTCACTCTCGAAGTCCTTTCGAGAAAATCCGGCCGAGGCGATATCTGGCGGAACTCCGGTCACGTCAAAACTGTTGCCCTCCGCAGTTACATAAATCTCGTTGGGCAACACGAGTCGCCAGCCATTCGGCAATCGACGATCGAGCACATCCGAGAACACTCCTTGAGTGCTTTCCCCGACTCTGCAAATCTCCGGACGTCGGCCCATAAGCGCCATGGTGAAAGTCTCGGCCGCACTTGCGCTGTGCCGTCCCGTCAAGAGCACTACTTTCCCAAGGTACTTCGGTCTGCTACTTGGCTCGACGAAGATAGACTCGCGGGCTGTAAAGCCGACCTTCGTCTCGGAAAAGACCTGGGCTTGCTTGCCGAAGGCAAGATAGCGTCGGCCGGTGAGGCGTGAAGCCAACTCAAGAACGAACGCATCTTCGCCGCCGCCATTGCTGCGCACGTCGATAATCAGGCCCCTGATGTCCTCGGTCTTGGCGAAGATCGCGTCTCCGGCTCCACGGATGCATTGCAACCCTGCAGGCAAGTCGTCGCCTGATGTGTATTGATGAAATGACAGAACGCCAAGGTATGCAATCTGTCCGTTTTGCATCAGGCCAAAGCGAATCTGTCCACCGCAAAAGATCTGCGCCTTTTCTTTCAAGTACCGGAACTCAATGATTTTGTTGGCCCGGTCGAAGTCCGCATCCTCAAAGCGCTCCGGATCTGGCTTGTGCAGCCACACTTCCTTCAACGGAGTTTTGAGCCAGTCCTTACCGCGCGGAGCGCCGGGCGGAAAAACATCAAGCACAACATGGGAGTCGCGAAGCGGCTCGAGCATTTGTTGGAAGATTGTGAACAGTTCATCCGGTGATGTGTCGGGATGGACGAGCGGCCGGAACTTCGTGTCTACGGCGCGCCAATCGGTTCCATGCAACTTAAAGAAGGGGTAATTTTCCTGAAATGTAGTCCAAAGTACGTCGTAGTTGAAGGGGGGAGTGTCTTCTGCAGGTCGTATGCAGGGAACCGGTGGCGAAGTGACGCGATGCAAGACCATTGCGGCCATATCGTCGGATCGGCGCAGTATTGCCGTGTTCAGGCTTCCGCCAGGATAAATTCGGAAAACTTCGTCACCGCTCGCGAACCCTCCATGAAACACCCATGCGGTGTGCTGATCAAGGTCACGAACCGCAGTCCATGCAGGTAGACAACTTATCGATGTAATCTCCGATGCAGTGACTCTGGATGGATCAATACGAAGGAAAAGACCGTACCCCTCTGACTTCCAAAGGCCGACGGGATTGGTCTTGCCGAGTGCGCCGATGCTGGCAAGCGCAACAAACAGGATTGCGACGGTGTGTCCTGGCAGCACCCGTCCGCGTGACCGATTAAACGACATCGATCTCTTGGACGGAGCGAAAGGTATTTGGTTACTCCTGCTGCTCCGCTTAGTGCCGCTCGGTAGCGGCCTGCGCGGCGGGCGCATCTTCCTGGCCCAGATTGTGGCGCACGTCCGCGCCGCGGACCCAGAAGATGACATCTTCGGCGATATTGGTGGCATGGTCCGCCACCCGCTCAAGATTCCTCGCAATCAGCAGCGCATCGAGCGCCTGGCGTGTAACGGCGGGGTTTTCATTCATGGTCTTCACCAACGTGATGAACGCATCATCTTTCATGCGGTCGACCACGTTATCCATCTCGAGCACCGCTTGCGCTAATTCGGCTTTACCTTCGATAAATGATTCCAGCGACCGCCGCACCATGGCGGAAACGGCGGCAGCCATGCGAGGAATGTCCAAGGGCAGATCGGCCTTCGGCAGTTCGACCATGTCCATCACGCGCTCGGCGATATTGACTGCCTGATCTCCCACCCGCTCGAGGTCGGAATTGATCTTGGTCACGGCAAGAATGAAGCGCAGGTCCACCGCCATGGGCTGCTGCATGGCCAGAAGATCGAATGCCATTTCGTCGATCTCCCGTTCGACTAGGTTGATCTGCGTTTCGCCCTCGAGCACCATGTGGCAGCGCTTGAGGTCGCGTTCGATGTAGGCCTGGCATGCGCGATCGACGGCCTGTTCGGCCAGCCCGCCCATGCGAAGCAAACGTGCCCGGAGATCGTCCAGTTCCTGATGAAATCGGCTGCGCATTATCCAAACCTGCCTGTGATGTAGTCTTCCGTCCGCTTATCCGACGGAGTGGTGAAGATTTTTTCGGTCTTGTCGAATTCGATCAGCTTGCCCAGAAGAAAAAATCCAGTGAATTCTGCAACCCGAGAAGCCTGTTGCATGTTATGGGTTACGATGACAATAGTGAAGCGTTCCTTTAATTGAAAGATGAGCTCTTCAATCTTGCCCGTGGAGATGGGGTCAAGCGCCGAGCAAGGTTCATCCATAAGCAAAACTTCGGGCTCCACCGCCAAAGCCCGTGCGATGCAAAGCCGCTGCTGCTGCCCACCGGAGAGGCTGGCGCCGGACTTCTTCTTCAACGTGTCCTTTACCTCATGCCAGAGCGCCGCATAGGTAAGAGAACGCTCGACAATTTCGTCCAACCGCCGCCGGTCGCGAAAGCCGTTGAGCTTGAGCCCGGCAGCCACGTTGTCATAAATGCTCATGGTGGGAAACGGATTCGGCTTTTGAAAAACCATGCCGATGCGGCGGCGAATCTGCACCGCTGAGGTCCCGTTGTAGACGCTCACTTCGCCAATCCGCACGGCGCCAGTCGCTCGCGCTTCAGGAATCGTTTCGTGCATGCGATTTAGGCAGCGCACAAAGGTTGACTTGCCGCATCCCGACGGTCCAATCACCGCAGTGGCGTGGTTGGCCGCCACCGTCATATTGATGTCATAGAGGGCTTGCGTCTTACCGAACCAGGCGTTGAGTTTATCGACTTGGATACCTACACCCATTTACGCTCCTTTGAGCATGCCGCGGCTGGCCGCCAGGCGCACCGCGCTAACCGAACAGACAATCAATACGATCAGGATCAAAGCGCCCGCCCAGGCCTGTTTATGCCATTCATCGAAGGGAGAGATAGCGTAAGTAAACACCTGTAACGACAAAGCTGCCGTCGGTTGATTGATGTTCCAATTCCAATACTGATTCCCGAACGCGGTGAACAGTAAGGGCGCCGTTTCTCCAGCAACGCGGGCGAAGGCGAGCATGACGCCGGTGATGACCCCGGAGGTCGCGGTGCGCAGAGTGATCGATAGCGTGGTCCGCCAGCGCGCAACACCTAGACCATAGGCTGCTTCCCGTACCGTATGCGGCACCAGCAGCAGCATTTCTTCTGTAGTCCGGGTGATCGTCGGGATCATCATGATGGCCAGAGCAACTCCGCCGGCCAGCGCTGAAAAATGACTTTGCGTTAACACCACGAGGCTGTATGCCACAATCCCCACCACGATCGAAGGGACACCGTTCAACACATCCGCGGTGAAGCGGATCAAATTTCCGAAACGGGTGCCTCGGCCATATTCAGCCAGGTAGATACCGCCACCAATGCCAATTGGCACTCCCATGCAACTCGCGATCAGCAAGATCAGGCTGGTTCCGGCAATCGCATTGGCCATACCTCCGCCGGCCTCGCCAACCGGTTTCGGAGTTTGAGTCAGAAACGCCCAATTGATCGAGCCGATGCCCTTGTAGATCAGGTAAGCGAAGATCGCGCCCAGCGGTAGCAGCACCAGAAAAACGGCTGCACCCGCGGCGAAGGTGATCAGCAAGTTCATCGATCGACGCCCGAGACTAAGCGGTGCACTGGCAAAATTATTGCCTAATAGCGAGTCTTTAGGCATTGCCCCTCCGCGGAGTGCCACGCGTCACCGTCCACACCAGGAACTGGGCGACGATATTTACGATGATCGTTACCAGAAACAGGGCGAGGCCCACTTCCACCAAAGCGCTCAGGTAAGTGTCGCCGGTAGCTTCACTAAACTCGTTGGCGATGACGCTAGCCATGGTGTATCCCGGAGCAAACAATGACTTCGCAATCTCCGGCCGGTTACCGATCACCATGGTGACGGCCATGGTCTCGCCTAGGGCGCGCCCCAGCCCCAGAATGATGCCGCCCATGATTCCAGCCCGCGCATTGCGCAGCACGCCGGTACGAATCATCTCCCAGCGCGTGGCGCCCAATGCCAGAACGGCTTCCCGTTGCTGTTGCGGGACCGCGGTCATCACCTCGCGAGTGATGGAAGAAATAATCGGTACCACCATAATCGCGAGAATGATTCCCGCCGCCAGCATTCCGATTCCATAAGGCGGGCCTTCGAACAGCCCGGTCCAGCCCAAATACTTTGCCAACAGAGGCTGCACATACAAACGCAGCAGGGGAACCAGAACGAAGATGGCCCAAAGCCCGTAAATCACGCTAGGAATCGCGGCCAAGAGCTCAGTGGTAAAAGCCAACGGCGTCTTCAACCAGGGCGGAGACATCTCAGTGATGAATACTCCGACTCCCACTGCCAGCGGCACCGCGATGATCAACGCCAGCAGCGAAGAAACGATTGTCCCGTAGACAAATGGCAGAGCACCGAATTGATCGTTAACCGGGTCCCACTCGCTGCGGAAGAAAAAGCGCCAGCCAAACGCGTGCCATGAAAGGGAAGACTTACTGGCCAATTCGTAGATGATCACGCCGACCAGGGCCAGCACGCACAGTGCGCAGGCCAGCATAGCGAGGTAGAAAATCCGGTCCGCGACCTGACTGCTCCCGGTACGGCCAAGGGGCCTTTCGTACACCCGGGTTTCAACCGCAAGTTCTTGAGAGGGCACAGGTTGCGGTCCCGGCAAGTTAGGCGCTCCTAGGGCTCGATTGGCCATCACCGGGAGGCTAGCAGACTCTTGTTACAGTAGTGTTAAAATGGCCCTTCAACTTTCCGCCCTGCGGAAAGCTGGGCAAGTAACGACGCCGGAATTTTTCCAGGTTAGAATTTCCCAGACTCCCAAAGCCTTTATGCCAGTCGATCAAGAATTGAAGCGCTTGGCTTTTGCCAGATTGTTGCGCAATTTGAGCAAACTTTCGTCCAATCCCCAACCGGACAACATTCACCGCTCGCGCACCTACTCCCGCCGGGTAGAATCCCTGCTCTCATTGGCGCCTAAGCATGACGGAAACGCCAGGAGGTTGCTAAAAAGTCTAAAAAATTTACGCAAGAAGGCGGGACGCGTCCGTGACCTTGATGTCCAGATCGCTGCCTTGCGCGGACTGCGAATTTCTCAGGCTCCGGTGGGAAAATCGCAACTGCTGCGCGAGCTGGTCGAAGATCGCGCCAGGGGACTTCGCAAGCTGGAAAAGTCCTTCGACACGGAAGCCACCAGCGAACTGCGCAAGCGTTTGCGCCGCGCGGAAAAAGACCTTTCGATTCCCGCGGACATAGATCCGGTGGCGGAGGCGCTACGCCTGTTTTTTGAAGTGGGTAGAGAAAGTGGAGCACTCACCGAGAAAAAGCTCCATCAGTACCGCATCGCCGGGAAGCGCGCGCGTTACCTGGCCGAACTGGCCGGCAATGATAAGCAGGCGGAATTCTTAGTTGGCCAACTCAAACGCGTGCAGGATGGGATCGGCGACTGGCATGACTGGCTGGAACTTACCGCGAAGGCCGAAAAGCACCAGAACGAAGAAGAGAACTCGCCCCTGGTAGTCGCATTGCGTAACATCAACCGCGCAAAGTTCCGCCAGGCCATTCAGGCACTTATCGAAGCTCAGAACTCCCTCCCGGCCCCCGCCCCGCCTCGCAAGGCATCGAGCTCAACCCCCAACGTCAATGTGGCCGTAGCCTAACTGAGAACTCGAACTACTGTTGAAGGACTTAAATTCGGGTCTTGCCTTCGCAAGGCTCCATACGAACTAACGCAAGATGCTGCATACCATCCTTGCTACTGGCTCCAAAAACGACTGCAAACAAGAGGGCGACGGCTTTGGCTCCTCGCGTGCATGTGCCCTTAGTTCCACCCCCTGTCGGTCCCCCAATAAGATATCTAACCCTTAACCGGCCTCGTGGCCGATCGGAGAAATTACGATGCGTAACGCTGGCACAAGTAAGTTGTGTGCCCTGGCCGCAGCCTTCTTGTTCATGGTTTCCGCGGCCCAAAGTCAGACCCGCCTGGCAGTTCCGTCGTACCAGAATCCCGGCACCTCCACCTGGAACGGTTGGGCAGCCCAGGGCCCGGGTGGCGTTGGATTGATGATCGTCAATCTAAAAAATGGAGATGACACCAGTTACAAGTCATCCATCGACACCGCAATTCAAAAGGCCCGCAAGCAGGGCATGCTGGTGATCGGCTACACCTACACCGGATACGGTACACGCGACCCCAAAGTCGTTCGCCAGAGAATTGACTCGGCCTACCAGAACTATCTGGTCGATGGCATCTTCTTCGACGAAGCCGCCAACGATTGCAGTGCCACCAACACCTATTTCCCCAGCAACTATCTCTACTATCAGGAACTCACCAACTACGTTCGCAGCAAGGGCGGCGCGCATATCACGGTGATGAACCCCGGCACCCCAAGCCCGGACGATTGCTACATGTCGATCACCAACATTCTGGTCAACTGGGAGAGTACTGCGGGATATGCCCCATACCAGACTGGCTACATAGACTATCCCTGGACCCACAAATACCCTGCGGACCGTTTTTGGCACATGATTTTGGGTGTGCCGCAGGCGCAAATGGCAAGTGCCCTCAGCCTTGCCAGTTCCCGCAACGCGGGATGGGTCTACATCAGCGACAGCGCCACTAACGCCTACAATCAGGTCCCGGTCTATTGGACGGCATTAGGCACAGCGATCAAGCAGCAGGGAACGCAGTCACCTTTTGGGGCCGCAACGACGAACCGCATCTCGATCAAGTGGCGGGCAGTGGGTGGCTCGGTGTGGCAGATCTACATGGACACAGACCAGACGGCGACCACCGGCTATCTCGGCACCGGTCTTAGCGTTGGTGCCGAGTACATGCTTGAGACCAACGCCACCGGCAATACGCACTTGTATCGTTATGCAGGTTTGGGGGTCGACTGGGCTTGGACTGAGATTCCGGTCAACGGTCAGAGCACGCATCCCGATGTGGGGTTGAACCTGGTCATGTTTGATCGCATAGGGTTGGCGGGAACAACTTCGATGACCTATCAAATCCGGTCGCTCGACGCCAGTTACAATCCGTTATCTACAGCGTATCCCGTCCCATTCAGTTTGGAGAATACGCAATTTGTTCAAGACGTAACTAACCATCCGTAGTTTTGAACTGTTCCAGAAGGGATGAAGCGTCGTGCAAGTACGGCGCTTCATCGCGTTATCGAGCAGATGCTCTAAACCCGCTTGCTGGTGTCGGGGACATCAATACCCAGTGCAGTCGCCAGATCGATGGCGTGTTCCTGCTCTTGAATCAGAATTTCGCGGATGTGCTCGGCCAAAGCAAACTCGCCTAATGCATCGGCCTGGCGCACGCGGTCGCGATAGTTGCGGATGGTGTCGACTTCGTTGTCCAGATCGAAGCGCAGCATGTCTTTCGCTTTGTCCGATGTTTTCACTGGCTTCGGTGTAACCGTCGGCATGCCCCCCAGATAGTCAATCTGCTTGGCGATGATCAGCGCGTGGGCCAACTCTTCGCCGGCGTGGACTTCCAACTCGGCGGCAATATTCATGTACTCGGCCCCTTTCAGTACTTGCGAATAGTTCACATAAGCGATGATGGCCTGATATTCGCGCGACAAATCGTCATTCAACAACTTCACCAGATCTTCACGGCTCACGACACCGGCTTCGGCTTTATTTGGCATTGATTCCTCCGATCCAAATTCTAGCGTAAGTCAGGCACGGTTGTTTTTCCGAGGAACTCGGCTGCAGGATAGCAAACCCTTCTTACCGTGGAGGGAATTACTCCCCGGTCGGCGGGTTTGGCACTCCGTATTCGACAAGAAGTGGCGGTGTCGTCTTTCACCTGCCATTTCCGATACCACAACTACAAGGGATCGAATTCGGCGGACCGCTCCCGCGCCTCCCTGCCGACCGTACCTCGTGTGTTTTGAATTTTGTCAGGAGAATTTACGATGAAAGTAATCAGGCAATTGGCAACGCAATTTCAGTATTCCACGGTCTTTGCGCTGGTTCTTATGAGCGTTTGGTCGTCGCGCGCCCTGGCACAAGATGACCACTCGCACATGGCGGTAGCACAGCAAAACGAATTGACCCCGGAGCAGAAGAGCCAGCACAACGCACTAATCAAGATCGTTCGGGAAAACACCGAGCGCTTTCAGAGCGTGAAGGAAGCCGAGAACGAAGGCTATGTCTTGCAATTCGGCTGTGTAAGTGGCGATAGCTCAGGAGCAATGGGCCTCCATTATGTAAACAGCTACCTGGTGAACCAGGGCATTATTAATGCCAGGCGTCCCCAGATCGTGATTTACGAGCCCACGCCCAGCGGTCCGAAGCTTACCGGCGCCGACTACCTTGTGCTTGTCGATCAGTGGAATTCGGATCCCAAGCACACCGGCCCGCCGGAACTTGGAGGACAGCTGTTTCATCTGTTCGACGCCCCCAATCGCTTCGGGCTGCCGCCGTTCTATTCGCTGCACGTCTGGGCATGGAAGGATAATCCCAACGGCGCGTTCGTGAACTGGCATCCTAATGTTTCCTGCGAGGAGTTCAACCCGAGACATTCCGGGTCAAAGTGATTAGTAACGGATCCACGTGGAACTGATCTCCGGTTCCTGACAAGATGGGGGAGGCTAGTGTCCCACGGCTCGGCAGTTTTCGAGAGTGGGGCACTAGCCATGGGGCCCTTCGTCCCCTCCGTCGTTCGCTCACTGTTCCGCAACCGTTGGATTCACATCGGCAAAAGAAAATGCCAGCGAAACATCGGGATATTCCTTTCCACCAATTTCCACGTACGGATAGACGAAATAGTTCAACGGCGCCCCGTCCTGCTTGGGATCTAGAACGATGTCACGACCCATGGAAAACTGCACCCGATTTGCGTCGTGGCCGCCGAAGAAGAAGTCCTTCTTCTCCGGATGTTTCCACGCTTCGGAGATGTCGATAGGAACCCATCCGTGCGTGGGTTCAAAGAATTCTGCCCAGCAGTGATAGCCGGCAATCTCGCCGGTATGTTTGTCGGGAGGCAAGGGGAATCCGATTGCAAAGCGGGAGGGAATGGACTGCGCGCGCGCCATAGCGATGAATAGGGAATGGAAGTCGGTACAGTTCCCCTTCTTGGCATCGCAGGCATAAAGCACGTCGCCCCGTCCCCATCCGGTTCCGCTCTTGTCATACTTCATGGTGGAGAAGACGTAGTCGTAAATCGCGCGGCCTTTTTCGAGCGGCGTGTCGTTTCCTTCGGTGACCTTTACTGCCAGGTCGGCAGGCAGCCCAGTGATGGGCACAAGCTTATCCGGCGCCAGGTATTGCCTGTGTTCTTTCTCTTTGAGGCTCACGTTGGCGAGGCGGGGTGCGGCAGCTCCCAATGTTAAGCGCTGGTGCCGTACTACGTCATACACGATTTCGAAGTGCAGCTCGGGCTTATCTGCCTTGGAAACTTGCGCGTAGTAAATCTCATTGCCGAAGCGCGACTCTCGGGTCTTCTTGAGCGCCAGGTCGCCGCCCGCGGTAATGACTTTGATCTCCTGGAACGGATCAGAGTGTGCGGCCGGGATCCAAACCCTGATCGGGCTTCCGGGCACGATCGCTTTTACGGTGAATCCATAGTGAAGGGTAAAGTGGCGGGTTTCCTGCGCGAACATCGACGCAGCACACACCATTAGTGATGCGAGCGATAGCAGAATCTTGCGGAACATAGCGGTTTCCTTTCCGGGCAATCAGACGGTTCAGTGGGAAACGACACACGGGCGTTTTAGAAGTGACGCCGTCAAGTGAAGCCGCGAAGGAAGATGCGCATGGTGCGGTGGCGAACATTATTTTAGATGAAGTGGGCTGCGCAAAGGCAAGCGGACGCATGGGCGAAGCGTCATAGGGGCAGAAACCGCTCTTTCCTGACCATATTTTTGCTGATTTTGCCGTCAATAATCCAGGGAACGCCGGACGACGTTAGGCCAGCGTTCGAGGGATACGAGAGTAACTTGAACCTCTTCCTGAGATGTGGTGCCATTGAGGAACACCCTCGGAAGAGGCCTAATTTTCAGCAAGATGCTCACCCGAGTGCTTGCAACAATCCCAAAACTGGCTTCCCCGGGAAGGCGATGGAGGTAACTTACGCCCCTAGATATGCCCATGGCGGGATCCTACGATTTTCGCCTGGTAGCCCTCTCCGTCGTGATCGCGGTATTCGCTGCCTACGCGGCGCTTGATCTCGCAGGCCGAGTCACCGCTTCGCGAAAACGAGCCCGCCGTTTCTGGCTGACTGGGGGCGCAACCGCCATGGGCCTGGGGATCTGGTCCATGCACTACGTCGGCATGCTGGCTTTTCGCATGCCGATGAAGATGTACTACCATCCCCCGACCGTTTTGCTTTCTCTGCTGGCCGCAATCGCGGCTTCGGCCGTGGCTCTCTACACCGTTAGCCGGAAACAAATGAGCACTGGGCAACTGGTTGTGGGCAGCCTCTTCATGGGCGCGGGCATAGCCGCGATGCACTACATCGGCATGGCCGCGATGCGGGTACAGGCGCGGATACAGTACAACCCCGGGTTGGTCATTGTTTCCATCGGGCTGGCCGTAGCCATATCCATGGTTGCCCTACTCCTTAGTTTCCGTGTGCGGGAAGAGAGAAAGACGAGCGGAAGGAAAATTGTCAGTGCATTAATTATGGGAAGCGCCATTCCGGTCATGCACTACACCGGAATGTGGGCAGCTAGCTTTCTCCCTACCGATACCTTGCCGAATCTTTCGAATGCCGCCAGCATCTCCTCCATCGGGCTGGCGGCCATTGCCACCAGCACTCTCCTGGTCCTTGCCTCGGTGATGGTGACGTCGTTTCTGGATCGACTGCTTTCGGCGCAGAAGGCGGTCGCCGCGGCTGCAAGGGAGGGAGAGCTGTATTTCCAAACCTTGGCGGATGCTATTCCGCAAATTATCTGGACGGCACTTCCGGATGGGAACATCGATTTTTACAACAAGCGCTGGTACTCCTACACCGGCAAAGATCCACAACGCGATGATTTGGGATGGAGTGATGTGATCCATGCAGAAGACTTAGAGAAGTGTGCGACAACCTGGCGGCATGCTGTGCAGACGGGGGAAGAATACGAAGCAGAGTGCCGTCTTCTGCGTGTCTCCGATGCCACCTATCGCTGGCATTTAGGGCGAGCGGTGCCGGTCCGCGACGCTACCAACAAGATCGTCAAGTGGTTCGGGTCCAGCACCGATATCGAAGACCAGAAACGCAATCAGCAAGGCTTGGAAGAAGAAGTGCGGCAACGCACCGAAGCGTTGGTGGAAGCCAACGCTCGCCTCACCCAGGAGATGGCGGAGCGCGAACGTACCCAACGCGAGCTCGATCAGCAAACCGAAAAGTTGGTACAGGAACTGCTGGAACGCTCACAGAATAGCGGTTTGTTGGGCAAGATGGGCGAGCTGCTGCAGAGTTGCACCAGCACGAAGGAAGCATTCTCCATTGTCTTGGGATATGCACCCAAGATGTTTCCTAATCTCAAGGGTGCCGTGATCCTGCTGAATGCTTCACGCAGCCTGCTGGAAGTGGTCGGGGAGTGGGGTGGATGCCAGTTGCTGGCCGAAGTATTCGAACCGGATTCCTGCTGGGCGCTGCGGACCGGCCATGTTTACATGATGGAAGCCAGGACCGGAGGCGTAGCCTGCGGACACGCCACCGACGTGACAAACTCGTATCTTTGTATTCCGATCCAGGCGCAGGGTGAGGCCCTGGGGGTCATTCATTTTCAATCCAAGATCGAGGCGCATCAGATTTCTGAACTGGAATTGTCTCTGGCGGGGACCTTTGCCGAGCAAGCAGGATTGGCGATTGCCAATGTCCGGCTGCGTGAGGCGCTGCGGAGCCAGTCGATTCGCGACTCCCTGACCGGACTGTTCAACCGTCGCTATCTCGAGGAAACCTTGGATCGTGAAGTTCACCGCGCAGCCCGAGCCAAGCAGCCATTGGGAATGGTGATGCTCGACCTCGACCATTTCAAGCGCTTCAATGACACCTTTGGTCACGATGCCGGCGATGCCATTTTGCGCGAGGTTGGTTTGTTCTTCGCGCGGCACACACGGGCGGACGATATCGCCTGCCGCTACGGAGGTGAAGAACTGGTGCTGATTCTTCCCAATGCCGACGTGGAAGCTACGCGGCTTCGCGCCGATCAGTTGCGTCTTGAGGCCAAGGAACTGCAAATCAGCCACCGCGGAGAGTCACTGGGCATGGTTACACTCTCCGCCGGAGTGGCGGCGTTTCCGGTACACGGCTCATCGCCACGACAATTAATGGCCGCCGCCGACGCAGCTCTATACCGGGCGAAGAAGAATGGACGCGACCGGGTGGTGGTAGCCGAGAGCGGGAGTAATACAGAGCCTGAAACGCCCCGTGCGCAGGCGCTCGGCAAGTGAGTATCACCAGACTGGGGTCCGCCAAAGCGGCGTAAAATTGTCGTCATCGGCAAGCAGTCAATTGCGCAGTTGCTGAGACGCCGCTTCTTCTGCGGAACTCTCCTCTTGTTGGGGACCCTTCTTAATGCCCAACAGACCAAAGATGCGCCTAAGCAAGACAGCGAATTTACCTTCAAAAGCGGCGTGAATGTCGTGCTTGTGCCGGTGGTGGTTCGAGACAAACAGAATCGCACATTCGGCAATTTGAAGAAGGAAGACTTCCAGGTCTTCGACCGAGGAAAGCAGCAAGTCATCAGTGGGTTCGCCATTCAGAAACGTATCCAGTTTAAGAACAATCTGCCCCCTGCTTCTTCCGCCCCCGGCCCTTTTCAGGTAATTCCGCAGTGGGCCGCAACTCCCGATCGTTTCATTGTCTTCCTCTTCGACGACTTGCATCTGGCGGTTGACAATCTGTTGCAGGCGCAGAAGGCTGCGAACAGGATGCTGGCCGAGTCGCTCCTACCCTCCGATATGGCTGCCGTGGTGTCGTTGTCCGGGACTAACACAGGCCTGACTCAGGATCGTTCGATTTTGCAGCAGGCGGTTATGAAGCTTCATGCGCGCGGAATTTATCAGCAGGTGGAGTCGGACTGTCCTAACATCGATTACTACCAGGCTGACCTTATCCAGAATAAGCACAACACCACTGCCTTGGAAGCAGCCATCCAAAGTGCGACCTCGTGCGCAAAATTTGATACCCACGGAATGGCGGAACGAATGGTGGAAGCGGCAGCCGCCCGAGCGTTAGCTATCGGCGATCAGGATGTTCGTGTGACCTTGAGCGGGATAACTGACGTAGTGCGGGGGATGGGTTCGCTGCCGGGGCAGCGCGTCTTGATTCTGATCTCGCCTGGTTTCCTGACCATGGCGCAGGAGGCAATGACCACCAAATCGCGCATCATGGATATAGCTGCGCAGGCCAGCGTGACGGTAAGCGCTCTCGATGCGCGTGGGCTCTATACCACTGAACTCGATGCCAGCCAGCGCGGAGCAGGCTCGACCTACGACCTGGTGACCGGATCGAAGTCGGAGTACCACCGCAGCTCGATGACTCTGAATGAAAACGTCATGGCTGAGTTGGCGGACGGGACCGGCGGCACCTTCTTTCATAACAGCAACGACCTCGAAGGCGGATTCAAGAAGCTGACAGAGGCGCCGGAGTATTTGTATCTGCTGGAATTTTCACCCAAGGACGTCAAGCAGGACGGTAGCTACCACGCGCTGAAAGTTAAGGTGAATCAGGATGGTCTTAAACTGCAGGCGCGGCGGGGATATTTCGCGGAGAAGCCGTCCAAGAAGACGCCTGGACATTAACCAGCCCACGGAACGTAAAGGTCTATGATCCATTACAATTCGCTGCTAGGAATCGAGGGAAGATTGAAAAACTGTCGAAAGTGGCAAACAGTCCTTATCGCTTTCCTGACCCTCTTTGTTGAGGCTGGCCAGATGCATGCTGCCAGCGTCCCAGATAAGTCCGTCGTCCTGACATTCGATGATGCGGTTAAGTCTCAACTCACCATAGTAGCGCCCTTATTAAAGGAGTTGGGCCTGCACGCGACATTTTTCATAAGCCAGCGCTGGATGGACGATAAAGAGCATTTCCTCACCTGGGAGCAGGTAGGTGAGCTACATCGCTTGGGTTTTGAAATTGGCAACCACAGCTGGACCCATTCCGATTTCAGCCGGCCGGAGAACGCGGCCAAACTGGGCGACGAACTTGAAATGGTGGAAAAACAGTTGGCCGCAGTAAGCGTACCGAAGCCAGTCAGCTTTGCCTGGTGCGGAAATTCTTTTGGGCCGGAGGCCGTGGAACAACTCCAGCATCACGGGTACAAAATAGCCAGGCGAGGCATGCAGCCCGAAGTTGCCTATGGAAAGGTGGAGGTTGGCCCCGTGTTAGTGGTAACTCGGCACCACCCGTTGATGGTCCCGACCACCGGCGACGCGTATCCAGCTTGGACCTTCGAGCATTTCAAGAATGTTCTCGCCAGCGCAAAGCCCGGCGAAGTTGTGGTTCTGCAATTTCATGGTGTACCCGATATCGCTCATCCCTGGGTCAACACGCCGCCAGAAAATTTTCGGCAATACATGCATTACCTGAAAGACAATGGCTACCGGACCGTCACCATGTCCGACTTGCTAAAGTATTTCGATCCGGCAAAGCTGCCAAACGACCCGTTGCTGAAGACCCGTTTTCCGGCAAAGCCAGTTAGTCCTTAGTTCCAGTGCTCCGGTGAGCCAGAGAACAACCGTTCTAGCCAATGAGGGAGACCTATCCCCCCTCCGGCGCTCGTGAAAGCGAAAAGCGCTTCCGCACCGCCTGCCATTCCTCCGTCCCAAACAGCCGCGGGCCCACCTCGATCAGCCGCGGAGTCATATTGAACACTGCTACCCGTGTCCATGGCCGCCCGTCCCGCATGCGCAGCCCCTTTTCATTCAGGTCGCTGACGATGCTCGAATAAGGAAAATCCTGCACCAGCAACTCCATCATCAGCATGAGCGTCCGGTTCTCGACGGGATCAACTTCCAACCGCTTGCAATCGTCCGAGATGCGCAGGCCGTAAGGTATGTCTTCGTTGTACGCCCCCTGGGTGGGAGACTCCGATTCCGGCAGTTCGCGCCGCCACTCCAATGACACCAGTTGCCACCCCGCAGCCGTCCGTTGACGGATGACCTCGGAATCAAACGGCCCGGAGACAACATCACGAATCCGTTCAAATTGCGCCATACTGGCCCTCCATCGGTTGCGCTCGCGTTTATGAGAGATATTGGGCTCGAGAAAAGGGCTGAGCCTCACGGAGGGTGTGCAATTCACCGGCCATCTATCGATAGACAGGAATTCGTCCAACCGCTTCGAAACGCTAAGGGAGAACCCGGCTGAGCAGGCGAAAATCGGCTGGCAACTGTCCGCCGGTACAAGGCCGCTGTCCGTTTCCGGACGGGTTCGATCCGCGCGGAGACCTCCAGCGACTCACCGAGCGCGGGTCGTTCCAAACCAGCGACCATGATGACATTGAGTTCCCTCCGGAACACTCGGGAGGAGTCTCGTTCAAACGTGCGGGCGGAGCTGAAGACTTGACGCAAGAAGGCCTTTCATAGAGCATCGGCGGATGCGAAAACTTCCTCTGGCTTGCTCGGTTCTCGTCGTCCTATTCCATATCCTTCTTCCTGCCCAGAGTTCTGCGAAGCGGCCCATTGCGATTGATGATGTCTATCGCACGGCCAAGGTTGGTGACCCTCAGGTCTCTCCTGATGGGAAGTGGGTCGCTTATACCGTAACCACCATCGACAAGGACGCGGACAAGCGTCGCACCGCCCTGTGGATGGTGAATTGGGAAAACACGCAGGACGTCCAGCTTACGTTTGGAAAGCAATCAAGCAGCTCGCCGAAGTGGAGTCCGGATGGGAAGTATCTGGCGTTTCTTGCTTCGGAGGGAGAGAAAGGGAAGTCGCAGATATGGCTGCTCGACCGCCGTGGAGGCGCTCCGCAGGCGCTGACCAGCGTCAAGCAGGATATTAACGACTACAAGTGGTCGCCGGACGGCAAGAGAATTCTGCTCGAGATGAGTGAAGGCGACGACACCGACGACAACAAAAAAGATGGGGACACGGCCACGGCGCCCAAGCCGATCGTCCTCGACCGCTACCGTTTTAAGCATGACGTTGATGGCTATATCAGTGCGGCTTCGCGAACGCATCTCTATCTCTTCGGTGTCGACAACAAGAAGCTGGAGACGCTGACCAGCGACCCCAACTTCGAAGAATCCGCGTCGGAGTGGTCTCCCGACGGAAAGCAGATTGCATTTGTCAGCAATCATGAAAAGGACCCAGACCAGTCGCCGAATGATGAAATCTATTTGGTTGACGCACAAGCTGGGGCTGCGCCGCGAAAGATCAGCAGTGGATATTCCGCCAGCGGGCAGAAGCTTTCGTGGAGTCCGGACGGGAAACTGATCGCGTATCTGGTGGGCTACGAAGCGAAGTACAACGCATACAACATGGATCGTCTGGCCCTGCTGACCGTTGCCGACGGGACATCGCGCCTGCTGACGGAAAAGTTTGATCGCGGCATAGGGTCGCCCGAATTCACGGCAGATGGATCGGCTCTCTCGTTCATCGTTCCCGATGACAGGTCAGAATATCCAGCGAAAGTCTCGGTGAACGGTGGCGCCGTGAATCGTCTGCTGCCGGGCGCACTGGTCGTGAATGGGAAATCGAGCGCGGGCGGACACACTGCATTGGATGTGACCAGCGATGCCTCGCCGGACGAAATTTATGCTCTCGAAAATGGCAAGCTGCGCAAGCTTACCTCGCACAACGACGCCTTAATGGCGGAGTTGCAGCTTGGTGCCGTGGAAGACATCAGCTTCCAAAGCAAAGACAACACGGAAATCCACGCCATCATGGTGAAGCCACCGGCGTATGACGGCTCGAAGAAATATCCTCTGGTGTTGTGGATTCATGGCGGGCCCAATGGGCAGGATGACCATGCGCTGCCGTTCAGTTTGTATCCGCTGCAGATGGAGCGGCAGATATTCGCCGCGCAGGGCTATTTGGTGCTCGCGATTAACTATCGTGGAAGCAATGGCCGGGGATCGGAATTCACCCGTAGCATTTTTGCGGACTGGGGCAATAAAGAAGTTGCGGACCTGGAAGCGGGCGTCAATTGGGCGATCGCGAAGGGGATCGCTGATCCCGATAAGTTAGGTATCGGCGGATGGAGCTATGGCGGAATTCTGACGGACTACATGATTGCCTCCGACTCGCGATTCAAGGCGGCAATCAGCGGGGCAGGAAGTGCGAACCAGCTTTCCATGTATGGCAGCGATCAGTATGTGTTGCAGTACAACAACGAACTGGGGCCTCCGTGGAAGACCCAGGACACGTGGCTAAAAGTTTCGTACCCATTTTTTCATGCCGACCGGATTCGCACACCGACTTTGTTCATGGGCGGGCAGAGCGACTTCAATGTTCCAATCATTGGCGGCGAACAGATGTTCCAAGCGTTGCGGACCTTGGGAGTTCCGACAGAGTTGGTGGTTTATCCGGAGCAGTTTCATCTGTTCACGCGGCCGAGCTACATCCATGATCGGTTGGAACGGTATGTGGCTTGGTATGGGAGGTATTTAAAGTAGGTCATCGGAGTTGCGCAAACGCAAGATCTCTCTAGTTCGCCGACCCCTTCGCCTTGCTCAGCGGCGGCTCCAGTGGAGATGACAGAGATGGGGGATAAAGTTGGCACGCGACGCAGGCACACTACAACACTCGCCCACTTCGACTGTTCACGGCCCGACAGAACTAACTATCTAGGCAGCGCGTGAGACCGGATGGTATCCGGATTCGGACGCTTTCTTCATCGCCTGCAGGGCTTCGTCCTGCGAAAGCAACGGTGTAGTATGTACAGATTTGCATGCACCACCGGAGGCGAACGCAATGGCGATTGCCGCAGCGCTGATCTGGTCGGGCATTTCGGTAATAACGACTACATCGTACTCGCCGAACGCCATGAATCCGGCGACGACCTTTCCTCCCAGTTTCTCGATGGCTTGTCTGACCACTTCCACACGATTTTGAGGTTGCGCGACCAGCGACTTCCAGCTGTCGCTGGTGTAGGCGATCTGATGAAGATAGTGAGGCATGAAATCCTCCTGTTTCGCGGCTGGCATCATCCCAAAGGTTGGGGGAGCGCGTCAAGCGGACAGGGGCGCCGTCCGCCGGGGAACGCAAGGTCTCTCCACCGTCGCATTCGCTCCGGCTGCGGTCGAGATGACAGAGTTGGGGGAGGTGGTAGAACGGCTAGAAATGCCTGGCGCTACTTCCCCTGGCGGTCCAGCAGCTTCTCCATTTCGTCCATTACACGGTTCATCTTGCGCATGGTTAGCTCGAGGGGTTCGTCGGTTGTCATGTCGACGCCGGCATCCTTCAACAGGTCGATGGGATATTTCGACTTGCCGGCGGAAATGAACCTCAGGTACCGCTTGGTGGCGGCGGGGTCCCCTGCGAGAACCTTTTCTGACAGCGCTGACGATGCGGTGAACGAAGTGGCGTACTGGAAGACGTAATAGTCGCTGTAGAAGTGGGGAATGAATGCCCACTCGTGCGCCACGTAGTCATCGATGATACATACGCCCTGATCGTGGCCGTAATACTTCTTTACGATTTCTCGATAAAGCTTGGCTAGTGCATCTCCCGTGAGGGGTTGGCCTTTTTCCACCATTTCGTGGGCACGCAGCTCGAATTCCGCAAATTGAGTCTGGCGAAAGACGGTGCCCTTGATGGCTTCGAGGTAGTTGCCCAGCAGCGACAAGCGCGTGGAATCGTCTTTGATAGTTTTCAGCGAGTAATCAAGCAGCAAGGCCTCATTAAACGTCGAAGCCACTTCGGCAACGAAGATGGGATAACCTGCCAGCGCGTACGGTTGGGTCTTGTTGGAGAAATAGCTGTGCATGGTGTGGCCGAGTTCATGCGCCAGAGCACTCATGTCCGCGTACTTGCCGTTGTAGTTCATCAGCATGTAGGGATGTACGTCGTAGGCGGCGCCGTTGGAATACGCTCCCGATGTCTTGCCCTCGTAGGGATACATATCAACCCAGCGCTCGTTGAAAGCTTTTTTCGCGCCCTCAGCATACTCAGAACCGAGTGGCGCGAGAGCGGCGAGAATGTTGGGTTCAGCCTGCTCAACCGTGTAACTCAGGTCTACGGATGCGACCAGGGGAGCATAGAGGTCGTAGTAATGGAGGTCCTTCAGCCCCATCATGCGTTTGCGCAGTTTTAAATAGCGCTGAAAGGTGGGAAGGTTGCGATTCACTCCTTCCACCAGCTTTGAATAGACCGAGGTTGGGATGTTGTTTCCGTCAAGAGCACTCGCCAAAACCGTGTCGTACTTGTGGCTGCGGGCATAGAAATTGGAGGCCTGATCGTTGGCATTCATCAAAGCGCCAAAGGTCCCGCGATACTTGCCCATGGCTTCGAAGAATGCAGCCATCACCTTTTGCCGGTCGTCGCGGTTGGGCGAAGCACGATAGAGTTCGTAGGCGGAGGCGTCGAGTTTTACCGATTTCCCGTCGCTGAGTGTGACCGCCGGGTAAGGGAAGTCAGCGTCGGAGAAAATGCCGTAGACGTCGGAGGGAGCCGAGGCCATGAAACCGGCGCCCGCGAGCAGTTTTTCTTCCACATCGCTCAGCGTATGGGTCCGGCGGCGCACGACGTCATCCAGGATATGACGATAGATTTTGAGGCGAGGCTCCTGAGTTACGAAGCGATCGATCAGAGACGAATCCATTTTAAGAATTTCAGGCTCGATGAAGGCGGTTTCCGCGCTGAACTTGGAGCCGATCTGCGACATCTCCTGCTTCATTGCCTGATTAGGGCTGACCCGGGTGTCCAAATCCGAGAGGAGCGAGGTATAGACGTAGAGACGCGAGAACTCCTTCTGCAGATTGCTCTGGGTGTCCAGCGTATCGGCGAGCACCTTGGCTGACGTCGCCATCTTTCCCTGAAACTGGTGCAGAGTAGGCATCTGAGCCAGGAACTTTTCTTTGGCGGCCCGCCAAGCATCGTCCGAGGGATAAATCGCAGTGAGGTCCCACCTGTATTTGTCGGGAGTCTGACTGCGCTCGTGGTGCTGGCTATGGGAAACAGTGGAAAGCAAAAAGAGAAGTGCGCCAAGTTGGACACAGATCAGCGAACGCTTGACTGGCATTCCATGCATCCTTCGATGAACAAGTAATGTGAGCGGGGGAAAAGTATAACTCGAAAGAAAATTCGCGTGAGATGATTTCACCTGTGGGTAGCGGGTCGATTCACCCAGTCTCCTACCCATTTGTGCGCTGCAACATAATAGTTAACAGTTGTGTTGGGCAAGAAAGCTGATGACGAAAGAACTGCTGCGATCTTCTCCCCGCAAAGCGGCTCTGCTGGTGGCGGTGATCTTTTGGGCTGGAACTGCCAACTCTTATTCGGTCCTGACGCACCAGGAGCTTATCGACTTGGCCTGGAACCAGTCCATAAGGCCGTTGCTGCTGGCGAAATTTCCCGGAGCGACGGACGCGCAATTGGTGGAAGCACATGCATACGCCTACGGCGGCTGTGCCATCCAGGACATGGGTTACTACCCATTCGGTAAACAGTTCTTTAGCGACCTTACCCACTATGTGCGTTCCGGTGATTTCGTGGTATGGCTTTTCCGCAATGCGCACACAATCGATGAATATGCGTTTGCAATTGGAGCGCTATCCCACTACCTGGGCGATTCCATTGGTCATTCGGAAGCTATCAATCCGGCGACCGCCATTGCTTTTCCAAACCTGGCGCACAAGTTCGGGCCCAAGGTGACCTACGATCAAAGCCCGCACGGTCACATTCGAACGGAATTTGCGTTCGACATTGATGAGCTTACGAATACGGCTTTTGCGCCTCCGGCCTATTTACAGTTCATTGGACTTCAAGTCCCGAAGAAGTTCCTGGAGCAGGCCTTCGTCAATACCTATGGATTCGATATTCATGAAGTCCTGGGCCGGGGGCATCCCGAACTTCGGAGCTATCGCAGCTCGGTTCGGAGCTTCATCCCATCCGTTGCGGAGGCTGAAGTTGTGCTTCACCGGCACCAATTTCCACCGCATCCGGATGACGAGGCCTACCATATCTTTGCGGACCGCGTGGCTCGTACGAACTATGAGCGGAGATGGAAGCACACCTACCGGGGCCCTGGATTCAAGGCGCACATGTTGGCGGTGCTGGTATTTATCGTTCCAAAGATTGGCGGTGCCGCTGATCTGGCGATAAAGATTCCCACTCCCGATACGCAAAAATGGTACTTACGTAGCGTGAACCACACGGTTGACGTTTTTGACAGTGAACTAAATAAACTGGCGGCGAATGAACCTTTTGCTCTTGCCGACATCGACCTCGACACTGGGCAGCGTGTGAAGAGGGAAGACTATCCGCGCACTGATAAAACCTACGCTGGATTGCTTGAGCGTTTGACCTCGAAACCTGGCCGAACCATTCCGGAAGATTTGAAACGAGACATCCTTGGATATTACGAAGCTTCAGGAGGTGTGGGTTTGCGCGAGCGGGTGCAGCAGCAATTGAATTTGCTTAAGGGGATGACGGCAAGTGATGGGTCTAGGTGAACGGTTTCTCCGTGGGAAGCACAGGGGTCTCTCCGCTCCGCAAGTTTGATCCGCTGTGCGGATCACTTCGCTCCGGTCCAGATGACAAAGGGAAATAAGAGCAGGCCAGCAGTTAGGCAACAAATCCAGGAGAATGTGCAACTAAACAATTAGTTGACTTTTGGTTTTCTGCTGCGTCTAATGAAATAGAGGAAGGCACCGTGCCCCCAAAGCAATCCGTAATCCTTACAGAAGCTGAATTGCGCATCATGGATGTGTTGTGGCGCAAGGGGTCGGGGACCGTCCAGAATGTTTTGGAGGCGCTCCCCGCCAAGCCAGCTTTGGCCTATAACTCGGTACTGACCACCGTCCGCATCCTTGAGAAAAAAGGTTATGTGCGACACGTAAAAGACGGCAGAGCACATATTTACGAGCCCCAGATTCAACGGGATGAAGCGACGCGGTCAGAGATTCGGCATCTGGTCAGCCGGTTTTTTGGGAACTCGCACGAGGCGTTGGTCCTTAATATCCTGGAAGATGAGGGGCTTGAAGCAGACGAGTTGAAGCGGCTGCGTGACCTGCTGGACAGGAGCGAGACTCAATGATTGCTCTAACCTCGCTTGAACTCCAGAGTTTGGCGCAGCTTTCAGCAGCCAGCCTCATTAATACGGTGGCCGAGGGGACTGGGATTGCGATTCTCGCCTGGGCACTGTTGCGATTTGCTGCCCGGCAGAGCTCGGGGACCCGGTTCGCGGTTTGGTTCTTCGCCCTTCTGGCGATTGCTGCGTTACCCTTCGTTTCCCGCTCCGCACCACACACTTTCAGTGGAGTGCGGGCGCCGCTTACTATTTCCAGTACGTGGGCGGTGTACCTGCTGGCGGCATGGGCGGCTGTTTCTGTGGTCTTGCTGATGCGGCTGGGGATGGGCTTGTGGCAGATAGGAAAGTTGCGGCGCAGTTGTGAGGAAGTCGATTTGGGCTCTTTGCATCATGAGCTTGAGACGGTCTTGATGAAATTTGGCCCGGCGCGGCAGGTCAAACTCTGCATTTCAGACCAGGTGCAGGCTCCGGCTGCAGTGGGATTTTTCCGGCCTGCGATTGTGCTTCCGTCCTGGGCATTGACCGACCTCAGCCTCGAAGATTTGAAGGTGACTTTGTTGCATGAACTGGCACATCTTCGCCGCTGGGACGACTGGACCAACCTGATCCAGAAAGTAATGAAGGCGGTGTTGTTCTTCCATCCGGCGGTGTGGTGGATTGAGGGCAAGCTAGCGCTGGAACGCGAGATGGCCTGCGATGACCTCGTGCTGGAACAGACCGCCAATCCTAAGGCCTATGCGGCCTCATTGATTTCATTTGCCGAGAAGATCCACCAGGGAAGAGAACTGGCGCTGGTCCATGCTGTGGTCGGACGGGTGAAGCAGATCTCTAGACGGGTGACGCGAATTCTGGACAGCAAATGTCCGCGTGCCACACGAGTCTGGAAGCCGGTGCTTGGTTTTGTCACCGTCCTTTCAGGGGTGACGATGGTGGCGGCTCCGTATGCTCCCCAGCTAGTTGCGTTTCAGCCGGAGGCTCCCGCTGTGAGTGCGCGAGCGCTGGCGGGGCCGGTCGTCCCAGTCAGTAAGTCAGTAGTTGCGTCGGAACCGAAGTGGGTGAAGATGCCAGCGCCCCCGCGCACGGGAGTAGATTCGAGTCTGATTCCCGCCAAGCAGAAGATACGTCCAGCGCGGCCTCGAGTGATGTTGGCGAAATCTCCGGTGCAGAAGATCCCGCTTAGCGAGGCGACATTCGTTACTCAAACGGTGCAGTACGACTTGCAAGGCTCGCCGATCTTGACGACCTGTTTCTGGCGGGTTATGCAAGACAGCGCTGGGCGCCAGCTGGTGGAGACGACATACTTCGTGGGGAAGATTTAGGCGCAAATTTTTTTGGCGATATCAACTAAACAATTAGTTATTAAATCGGAGAACAGCAAATGAAAAAGTGGATAGAAAGTTGGAAGAACAATCTAACCCGGCGCTTGATCGTGCCGGGGGTGGCGGTGGGCTCGGTATTCGCGCTCGCGGCCTACGAATTCACTCCGGCAAAGGCCGCAACACCAGCTCCGGCTCCAGCCGTGGCACCGTTGGATGATTCCAGCGTGTCAGCTTTGGTCTCGCTCGACAAGGCCATGGAAGCGCTGGCGGCGCGTGTAACTCCGGCCATTGTGAACGTGACCGTAACGTCGAGAAACTCCGGAAGACGCGGGCAGGTACAACAACCTGGAGACGATGACGATCAGGACGGTGGCATGGGGCAATTCTTCGGCCCGTTCGGAGGCAATCCTTTCGGCCGGATGATGCCGCAGCAGCCGCAGATCGAGCATGGGCTCGGCAGCGGTGTGATCATTTCACCCGATGGCTACATCGTGACTAACAATCACGTGATCGATGGAGCTGTGGACATTCGCGTGACCATGAGCGACCGGCGCATCATGCCGGCAAAGCTGGTGGGCGCCGATCCGCTGACCGATCTCGCGGTGATCAAGGTCGATGCAACCAATCTGCCGAGCGCGCCGCTTGGCGATTCGACCAAGCTGCATCCGGGACAGTCGGTGCTGGCATTCGGTAACCCGATGGGATATCGCTTCACGGTGACGCGTGGAATCGTGAGCGCATTGAACCGTCCCAATCCTGGGGCTGACCGGCGTTCGCCGGGCCAGTTCATTCAGACCGATGCTGCCATCAATCCTGGCAACTCCGGAGGCCCGCTGGTGAATGTTCATGGTGAAGTAATCGGAATCAACACCTTCCTGATTTCTGCGACTGGTGGCTTCTCCGGGATGGGATTCGCTATTCCGACCCAGATCGTGCGGCCGACGATGGAGGCGCTGATTCGCGATGGAAAAGTCACTCACGGTTACATGGGAGTCGGAATTGCTGATGTAACTCCGGACCAGGCGAAATTCTTCCATGTCGACAAAGCCGTCGGTGCGGTGATTTCGCAAGTTGAGCCCAACTCCCCCGGAGCGAAGGCTGGACTTAAAGTGGGCGACGTGATTACTGAGCTCAATGGCCATGCCATTAACGATGCCGGCGAGTTGCAGGTCGAAGTTGGACAGAAGCAGCCGGGAAACACGATCCACTTGAACGTGATGCGTGATGGCAAGAGCATGGACCTGCCGGTGACGCTTGAAGCCATGGGAAGCCGCGACAAGGACGATGAAAGTGCAAATGCGGAACATGGTAAACCGCGCTGGGGCGTTGGACTGGGAGACCTGACTCCCGACGTGCGGCAGCAGGTGCAGGCAGACAGTGACGTGCGCGGCGCGGTGGTGGAGCGGGTGGTGCCAGGCAGTTCAGCGGACAATGCCGGACTGCAACGCGGCGACATCATCATGGAAGTAAACCGCAAGCCGGTGCAGTCAGCGAGCGAGGTGCAAAAGGCGCTGGCAGATATTCCTAAGGATCAGGACGCGCTGGTGCTGGTCTGGTCGAACGGCGGCAGCACCTTCCGGGTGTTGCATCCGACGCAAGGCTAGCTGAGGGGAAGGCAGAGGCCTCCGCGAAAGCGGGGGCCTTTTTATTTGAGGCAGGCACTCTTGGCCGCCAGGCGGCCGCACCAAGGTGTGCCCATCGCTTCAGCTTGCCTATCTCAGCAGGCGAACGAGAGTGCCCGCCCTAGGTATTGTTGGGTACAATCCAGACGTGACTACTGCGATTCAATGCCGAGATTTGCGCAAGACTTACGACGGTAAGGTCGAGGCGGTGCGGGGTCTTAACCTGTCAATAGAGGCCGGTGAATGCTTCGGGCTGCTCGGTCCGAATGGAGCGGGGAAGACTACGACGATCGAAATCCTGGAAGGGCTGCTCGAACCCACTTCCGGGGAAGTAACGATCCTGGGGAGGAATTGGAGAGAACATGCGCGGGAACTCCGAGAGTGGCTGGGAATTTCTTTGCAAGAGACCCGGCTTTCCGAAAAACTCACGGTGCGCGAGACGATTGACCTGTTTGCCAGTTTCTACCGAGAGCCGCGTCCAGCGGAAGAAGTGCTCGACGCCTTGCAACTTGGGGAAAAGGCAGATGCCTGGGTAGGAAAGTTGTCGGGCGGCCAGAAGCAACGGTTGGCTGTGGCGACGGCGCTGGTGGGAAATCCTAAGATTCTGTTTTTGGATGAGCCGACCACAGGACTTGATCCGCAGAGTCGGCGGCAGCTTTGGGACATCGTGCGGAACTTTCAGAAGTCGGGTGGCACGGTGTTGCTGACTACGCATTACATGGATGAGGCCGAGAAACTTTGCAACCGGCTGGTGATTATCGATCACGGTCAGGTAATCGCGACGGGAAGTCCGGCGGAGTTGATCGATCATCTCGGTGGACATCACGTGGTCGAATTTGCCGTCAGCGGTGGTTGCGACGGGGTGCAGGGAGCGGATAAATGGAAAGAGTTGCCGGGGGTTGAGGGGGCGCGTAACGAAGACGGACTCATGTCACTTAACGTTCGTGAACCGCATATGACGATTCCTGTGTTGTTGAATGAAGTTGACCGCTGTGGCGCGCAGCTTGAACACCTGACCACGCGGCAAGCGAGCCTGGAAGATGTGTTCGTGCGCCTCACGGGCCGGCACTTGAGGGAAGAGTGATGCCGATATCAGAGAAAGAACAAGCGACAGCGGAGTTGAGTCCGGTTTCCAACCCAGAAGCTCGCGCGCAGAAGAACGGCCGGTGGTCGGGGTACTCGCATCTGCTGGTTGCCCGGCTGAAGGAATTGAAGCGCGAGCCAGAAGTCATTTTTTGGGTGTTTGTGTTTCCGCTGCTGCTTGCGCTTGGTTTGGGAATTGCTTTCCGCAACAAACCGGCGGACGCGTCCCCAGTAGTAATCGTGGAAGGACCGGGCGCTCAGCACACGCTCGACCTGCTGCAGCAGTCGCCACGGCGGGCTGCGGTGCGGGTGTGGGTGCTAGACCAGGCTCGCGCTCTGCAGGATTTCCGTGTGGGCAAATTCGACCTGGTCATCCAACCCGATGGCAATGGCGGTCTGCAATACCGCTACGACCCGGCACGGCCGGAGAGTCTGCTGGCGCATACGGTGGTTGACGATATCGTGCAGGAAGCCGCGGGACGAAAGAGCGCATTTCCGACTTCCGCCGTGGTGTCGAGCGAGCCAGGATCGCGCTATATAGACTTTCTGATTCCCGGATTGCTGGGAATGAACATCATGAACGCCGCCATGTGGGGCATCGGCTTCGCCCTGGTGGAGATGCGACAGCGCAAATTGCTCAAGCGTTTTGTGGCAACACCCATGCGCCGAAGCGATTTTCTATTGGCGTTGACCAGCAGCCGGTTGCTGATGACGTTCATTGAGGTAGCTTTGCTGTTGGGCTTTGGCGTCTTAGTTTTCCACATGCGCGTCCTGGGTTCGCTTTGGACCATCCTATTAATGGGAATCCTCGGTGGGCTGTGCTTTGGCGGACTTGGTCTTTTGACCGCGAGCCGGGCACAGAAGATTGAAAGTGTTAGTGGACTCATCAACTTGGCCATGATGCCGATGTGGATTTTCTCCGGCGTCTTCTTTTCTTATGAGCGATTTCCGGTGGCGGTGCATCCGTTTATTAAGGCGCTGCCATTGACCGCCTTGAACGATGCCTTACGGGCGACCATCCTGCAAGGGGAGCCGCTGTCAGCACAATTGGGGCGACTGATGGTCATGCTTTTGTGGGGAGGAATATCGTTTGGGCTGGCGCTCAAGTGGTTCCGATGGACTTAGGCAAAATTAAATAAGGGACACCAAGGTTCACGGAGGAAGTTCTTTCGTTTGCTGAGTGGTCAAACCTACTAGGTGCAAAAGTATTGCCTGTCCTCAAATTGCGCTGCTATAGTGCCTATAGGTGTTAGCTTGTTTGCTCGAATTCAAGTCGTGCTTACGGTACTAGTTATTTTTACTGTCGTGCTGCTTTGTGTTTCTCCCGTAACCGATATGCCGTTCACGGTTCTGCGGGCGCAGCAAGCGGCGTTGCTGGCAATTCTCACGATCGCTTTGGTGGCCCAGCGAACACTTTTGCGCCGTTCGTCTGACCCTGTCCTGCAGGGTGTTGTCGACGCAACTTCCTCGCTGGTGCTGTACTCTAGCTCTTCAACCCTGGCCTGCGCTCTGCTTTGTTGAGCGGATCCGCATTTTTTGCACGTAGGCGTTGAACTACCCCTCCACTACGGGGTGGCTTGGCTGACATCAACTCAGGACTGCGGAGAAAACATGAGGGTTCTCGACCGTGAGGCCATCTACATTTCCTTCCTCGAGCAGCTAAAAAATGCCGATCGGCGAATCTTGCTGCTCGACTACGACGGCACCATGGCGCCGTTTCACAAGGATCGAACCCATGCTTTTCCTTATCCGGAGATTCCGCCGCTGTTGACGGAAATCATGAAAGCGGGCACGCGCCTGGTGCTGGTAACGGGACGTCCGTCGCGAGAGTTGGTCATGTTGAGTGGGCTTTATCCACATCCGGAGATATGGGGAAGCCATGGATTGGAGCGCCTTATGCCCAACGGCGACTACAGCGTGGTTACGCTTCCAGGAAAGGAGGAAGCTGCCTTGTTGAAGTCGGCGGATGTGGTGCGGGCGTTGGGCTATGAAGCGAATCTGGAGTTGAAGCCGGGTGGGGTAGCGGTGCATTGGCGTGGACTTGATCCCGCGGACGCGGAAAAGCTAAGAGGAATGGTGTCGCAGAAGTGGAAACCACTGATCGAAGATCATGCACTTAAGTTACTAGAGTTTGATGGCGGATTGGAAATAAGAGTGTCCAGTGTGGACAAAGGTTATGCTGTAAAGAGCATCTTAAAAGAAAGCAGTCCGGACGCCGCGGTTGCATATCTGGGCGACGACCTGACGGACGAAGACGCTTTTCTAGCTCTCAAAGACAGGGGACTGAGAATTCTGGTCCGTCCCCAACATCGGCCAACCGCGGCCGATCTCTGGCTGAAACCGCCGGAACAACTCGGCGAGTTCCTTCATCAGTGGCTCCTCGCATGCGGAGGTGAAGCATGACAGCAGAAAAAGGACGTCTCATTATCGTTTCGAATCGTCTGCCGGTTTCGGTATTGCGGCAGGGGGATGGAACACGTGTGGAACCTAGCCCCGGTGGGTTGGCCACGGCACTCTCTGCGGTCTGGAGCTCGCGCAGCAACGGTTTATGGATAGGCTGGCCGGGGAACTCGGATGGGGCCAATATTGATCCTTTGTTGGCAAAAGCGGCGCGCAACGAACCCTACGATCTACAGGCGGTCTCGCTTAACGAACAGGAAGTCGCGAAATTTTATATTGGCTTTGCCAACGAAATTATCTGGCCCCTGTTTCATGATTTGCAGTCCCAATGCAATTTCAAGCCCGACTACTGGGAGATGTATCAGCAGGTAAATCGGAAGTTTGCCCAAACCACCGCCGAGCAGGCTACCGAGGATGACTTTATCTGGGTGCATGACTATCACTTCATGCTGGTTGCACAGTATCTGCGGGACGCGAATGTTAAGTCGAAGATTGGATTTTTTCAGCACATCCCATTTCCACCACCCGATATTTTCGAGAAGCTGCCATGGCGCGAGGCGATTCTGCGAGCCCTTCTGCAATACGACGTTTTAGGTTTTCAGACCGAGCGCGACCGGGGGAACTTTCTGAGTTGCCTGGCCCGTCTAATGCCGGACGCCGAAGTCATCGGAGGAGATCAGTCGACCCTTTCGGTAAGATTCAATCATCGGCAAACGGTTGTGGGCGCATTTCCTATCAGCATCGACTACGACGAGTTTGCAATCCCTGCTGGCCAGGCAGATGTAGCGGCGCGTGCTGCGAATATTCGCAAGGAGCTTTCCGACAGCTTGCTAGTCCTGGGTGTTGACCGGATGGACTACACCAAGGGAATTCCGGAACGTCTGCAGTCATTCCGCATGTTGCTCGAGAAATATCCGGAGTTGAGGCGCCAGGTGACGCTGGTGCAGATTGTTGTGCCCAGCCGCTCTGACATTCCGAAGTACCAGGATTTGCGGCAACAGGTCGAGCTTCTGGTCAGCGAGATCAATGGCCGGTTTACGCAGCCGGGATGGGTTCCGATTCATTATATCTATCGCAGTCTGCGGCGGGAGGATTTGCTGGGCTACTATCGCGCCGCCGATATCGCACTCATCACTCCATTGAAAGATGGAATGAACCTGGTGGCGAAGGAATTCTGCGCCGCGCAGGTCGATGAACGTGGCGTGTTGGTCTTAAGTGAATTTGCCGGGGCCAGTCCCGAATTGCGGCATGGCGCCCTACTGGTAAATCCCAACGATTTCATTGGAGTGGCCCAGGCGATCTACCAAGCCTGCCAGATGCTACCGTCGGAAAAGCGTCAGCGCATGCATTTGTTACGGGAAATTGTGAAAAGCCAGAACGTTCACCGTTGGGCGCGTTCCTTCCTGGACGCGTCCGCAACGGCGTCTGTTCCTAAATCGCCGCCATCGGGAGGCGGCAAGCGCTCTCTCGAAGTCAGGACCGGAAACGGGACTCCTGGGGTTGCTCTACTGGGACGGACATTGCCTTCCAAGCGGATCGCCAGCTCTGGGTTCACCTCGTTTGGAGCAGACTGATTGGTTCAATTGAGCTGAAGTGTGGGTAGCCGTGTCCTTAGGTCAGCCCCGTTGGTTCGTCCCCGACCAACACTTGGCCAGAAGCCTTTTTTGGATCTTCGCAAAGGCCGTTTCCTATCGGCACCTCAAACCTTACAAATCCAAAGGAATCGGCATTGTCCGACCTTCGCCGTTTGCGTGGGAATGAGGAAGACGAGACCGCGATTTTGTGCTTGAAGGCGAGCGGTCTTGTAGAGTATTCCGGTGGGTAATTGCTTCTACTCAGCGCCAAAGTGGACGATCCTGGAGCGCTTCCGAGGAGGGCCGGTGAGATCCATTTTTCGAATCGGATACGGGTGCGCGGGGTCAAAGCTGGCCGGAATTATAGCCTATTGCATCTTGCTAACCGCCTGTTCCGGCTTTGCCTGTAACCACGACAAGGGTATGGAATCAACATCCGTGGACCAGACTGTGACCGCGAGTGTGGTTGAAATCAGTTGTGGGGCATCCGCCAGGGATGCCACTTGGGTTACCCTCCACCGAACAGGGGACAAATACGACCGCCACGATGACGTCATCTTTTCAGCCGCACAACAGCACCCCGTGGAGCTGAAATGGGTAGATGACTCCCATCTGGCGATTGATTGCCATTGCACCGACAAACAGATCCTCTTTCAAGTCGCAAAGATTGGCGGAACGAACATCGCGTACAAATAAGGGTTGCTACCCAGAAAAGGGAAGTCACTTTTTCTCCCCACTGAGAGAATTTCGTCTCTGCGCTAGAAAAGAAAGTTGCACGAATAATAGCCCCTTCCAATCACCATCCCATTCTTTGTTCTGATTTCGTAAAGATTCGACAGACACTTAAGTATTTTCTCGGTAGATGAAGTGACGCTTTTCTAAACATGATGTATTCGATAGTGGCGGTGAGATTTACAGGTTAGAGAAGACCCGCGCGCAAACTACCAATTTTCGCCAAACCATCTACAGTAAATACTGTAGTGTTACTAAAGTAATCATTGCTAGAATCCGTTGCGTCACGGTGCCCGCTCCCAGGGGACCCGACCAGGAGAAATTGAGAAATAATGAAATACGCAATCAGGGTGTTGGTACTGATGGTGGGCGTGGTAGGTGCATGTTCCGCGTTAGCCGCTCCGATGCTTCCCTCGGATGGCGGGCCGATTCCGATGTGCAATCCGGCGAATCCTAAATGCACCAAGCCGTAGTATCCGCCCGATCACTTCCCTTGGGCCAGCGCTCTGCCTGAAGGCAATGTTGGCCCTTTTTTTTGTCTCCACGTTTTCGGCGAAATGAAGAATTCTCCTTCAGCCTCCTCTTCGCATCGGCTATCAACTACTCGAACGCCTTAGGAATTTCTCTTTTCGTCACTCTGAAAGCGCAACATGCCCTTGGTGAGGGGCAGCGAGACTGGTATCATGGCGATCAGCAAATTCAGAAGAAGTGTCATTGAGCGTAAGTTGTGGAAGGCGGGAGTAGTTCAGCGGTAGAACGCCAGCTTCCCAAGCTGGATGTCGCCGGTTCGATCCCGGTCTCCCGCTCCATTTTAAGAATTCTCTATCAGAAATCTCTGTTTTCCTAAGTGGTCTCTTGCCCCGCTCGGTCTACGCTCTCTTCTTGACCGGCTTGCGTACAATCAGCATCGAGCGCCTTCGCCAAACTCTCGCACATGAACTCTGAACAGCTCCTACTCGCGGTGGCGGTCATATTGCTGGTCGCTCGAGGATTGGGCTGGGCCGTGCAGCGAATTGGGCAGCCGCGGGTGGTCGGGGAGATGATTGCGGGCATTGTGCTGGGCCCGTCACTTTTTGGACGTCTCTTTCCTGGCGCCTTTGGCTATGTTTTTCCGTCCTCCACACTGCCCGGAATTACGGTCCTGAGTCAGCTTGGATTGCTGCTGTTCATGTTCGTGGTTGGCGTCGAGGTTAATATTGGACGCATGCTCCGGCAGAGCACTGCCGTGGTGCTGGTCAGCAATGTCAGCATCCTGTTGCCCCTTGGCATGGGAGTCACTCTGGCGACCACCCTCTTTCCGCGGTTTGCCGGGCAGGGGGTTGGGTTTCCGGTTTTCGGGCTCTTCATGGGAACGGCCATGAGCATAACCGCGTTCCCGGTATTGGCGCGGATACTAAAAGAAAGAAACCTGCTCGGAACCGACCTGGGGACGGTCGCGATTTCCTGCGCGGCAATCGACGACATTAGCGCTTGGTTGCTGTTGGCCGTCCTCACCGCGATGGTGCACTCGGCCCAAAATTGGAGGCACTTGGCGATCACATTGCTTTCGCTGGTGGTCTTTGTTGCAGTCATGATGTTTCCGGTTCGCCGGGCCGCGAATTTGCTGGAGTCGCTCCATCGCAGGTACGGAGCAGGAGTCGAGTTCGTTTCTGCTCTGGTTCTGATCATGTTGTTAGCCAGTTGGGTCACTGAGCGGCTAGGGGTGCATGCTTTGTTTGGTGCGTTTATGGCTGGGCTCGTAATGCCGAAGAACGAACGCATTACCACGGACATCATTGATCGATTTGAGTCGCTTAGCCTTGGGCTTCTGTTGCCTCTGTTCTTTGCGCTCACCGGATTGCGGACCCGGATCGATATGCTGGGTGGAGCCTCGATGTTGGGATTTACGGCCGCAATAATTCTGACCGCGGTGGTGGGGAAACTTGCCGGTGCCGCTTTGACTGCGCGCGCTACGGGAATGCGATGGAGAGACTCTCTGGGCCTTGGCGTCCTCATGAACACTCGGGGACTGGTGGAACTGGTGATCCTGAATGCGGGATTAGATCTGGGCATCCTTTCTCCCCCGTTGTTCACCATGATGGTGTTGATGGCGTTGATCACGACATTCATGACTACGCCGATCTTGATTGCGATGAAGGTGAACAGCAATCGTTCCTAAATGCTTTGTCATTCCCCAGCCGGCTTCATCGGGAAGGATCGGCTCATGCTGGCGTGACAACAGATTCCTCGCGCGAAGAACCTGCGCTGTGGAATGAAAACAAGTAACTGAACACGGCCGCGGAAACGTCCATCTGCTGTGCGGTAAGTGGTTTATGCGGCTCCGAGACCCTACCGTGAAATCCTGACTGATGTCAGGTTTCTCCCCATATCCCACATTGCGCGCCTTTTCATCGTACTACTGACCCTACAAAGTGAGTGAGGAGCATATCCATGAAGAGATTGGGAGTCGTCAGCACGGCAGCTCTTCTTGTTGGCGCTCGGACCGGTCAGCGGTTTAGCGCAGCAACCCGACGAAGGGAAGCCGCCGCGACAGGAAGATGCCAACCCGCAGCATCCGCAACAGCGCGAGGAACATCCCCAAGAGCGGGAACAACCCCGGGAGCAGCCGCGGTCGCTGCAGGATAACCAACGACACGCCGAAGATAACGCGAGACAGGCGCAGGATAATGACCGAATAATTCAAGAGCAAAAGCGGAACGCGCAGGAAAACAGCCGGCGCATCCAGGAGGAAAATCAGAAGCGGGCGCAGCAAGAGCAAAAGAGTCAACAGGACCAGATGCGCCAGAATCAGAAACTCCAGGAACAGAACGCCCGGTCAGAACAGAAGGCGCGTGAGGAAGACCAGAAGCGGGATCAACGCGATCGGGAGCGCCAGGCTCGTGACAATGACCGCTACACTTCCGGCGGGCATCCCGAGCCGCAAGGGCGGCAGACCGCATACCATGGACGCATCCCGGAAGAGCGTTTCCATGATCACTTCGGCAGAGAACACTACTTCCGCGTCCATCGCCCGGTTATCATCGACAATCGACCTCGCTTTCAATATAGCGGCTACTGGTTTGAATTGGTCGACCCCTGGCCCTCAGCGTGGAGCTATGACGACGACGTTTACGTCGACTACGTCGGTGATCAGTACTACCTCTACGACCCGGCTCACCCCGGCATGGAGATCTTGATCAGCGTAGTTTTCTAGCTCTAAGGAGTGCACCGTTCAAGCTGCGCTTGGGCGGGGTTTCTATTACATCACCGCATAAAGATTTCCATCGGTACTGCCAAAGTACACCACTCCATTCACCACCACCGGCGACGACAATACCGCCCCCACAGTCATCATCTTGGCGACTCCCGCAACCATATTGTCGTAGAAATCTTCGGTAAAGGCGGCTTCGTACTTGGGGCTTCCATCTTCCTTGGTGAGTGCTGCACCATTCTGCTTGGAACCGTCGGTCTGGAATGTCCATGCCAGGTTGTTGGTTTTCAGATCAATGGCGCGAAGCTTTCCATCGTGCGATCCGATGTAGAGCATGTCTCCGCTGATCGCGGGAGAGGAAAACATGGGCCATATATATTTCGCGGAGGAAAGCTGCGCGCCGGATTCGGCATCGACCGAATAAAACATTCCAGAGTCCGAGGTCGAAAAATAAACCTTACCGGCGTGCACCGCCGCCGACCCAATTACCCAGGAGCCTTTATTGTTGAAGACCCATTTCTGCTTTCCGGTGGCGACATCCAGCGCGTAGAAATTCGAGTCGCGACAACCGACATAGACAGTGTCGTTTGCAATGGCGGCTGACGCCTGAAATCCCACCTGGTTGTAAATCTTGGTATCTTCGCCGGTCTTGAAGCGCCACTTTTCTTTTCCGTTGGTGGCATCAATGGCGTAAAAGTAGCTGTCCCAGCTACCGATGAATACCGTTCCGTCCGCGATCGCCGGCGAGGCGTGAACCACGTTCCCCGTAGCAAACTTCCATTTGGCCGTGCCGTTGGCGGCGTTGAGGGCGTAGATGTTTCCGTCGCCGCTGCCGAAATAAACCATCCCATTCCAAATCGCGGGCGAGGACAAATAAAAGTCAAAGGGATCGGGCATGCTCTCGTTCTCGGGCTTGCTGCCATGGAGATGCTTGCCGGCAAAACGCCGCTCTCCCGCGGTGGCGAATTTCCATTTCACTTGGCCGTCGGCTGCGTTAAGGGCATAGAAGTTGCCGTCGTAACTTTCGAAGTAGACGCTCCCGTTGTCGACCGACGGGGACGAGGTGATCCGAACATGGGTGGCAAACTTCCATTTCTGCGCGCCCGTCTCAAGGTCAACCGCGTAGAGAATCCCGTCGGTGCTGCCAACATAGGCGGTGCCATCGGCAATGGCAGGCGACGAGATGACTTGCCCATGAGTGGGAAATTTCCATTTGATTTTGGTAAAGCTAGGAACTCCCGGGCCGCCATATTCGCCGCTATGCTGCAAGTTGCCGCGGAACATAGGAACGGTTTGGGCTGAGACCGGAAGTAGAAACGCCAGCAGGCTAACCAGAACTGACTGGCAACGGGTCCATGACATTGAAACACCTCTTGAGTGTTTTATCTGCGGCAGAGTTTCGCCCATCCATAGACTGGATTTTTTTTACACGGTTAGCAGCCCGATGGGATTGCGTGTAGAGAAGCCGCCCATCTGCGCCTCTAGTGTTCCGAAACCAACGTTACTATCCCCCCGCCCTCAGCGCAGTGGTAAGATTCGCTGACTTCTATATCGCCCGAGGGAGGGACTCATGGCAAAGACGGTCGACAGCACTCCGCTGATAGTCACCATTGCGGAGAAATTGGGCACCGCAGTTGGAACGATTGTCGCGAAGACGACCGATGTGGTGGAGGGCGCAACGAAATCGCTGCAATCCCCACACCCCAGTCCCAAACCTCGGGCCAAAAAAACGGCTGGAAGCCGGAGAGCCACAGCGCCTAAACGTAAACCTAGTACAATGAAGAAAAAGGTGGCCCAGGCAGCGAAAGGCAAGACGCGAACGCGCAAGCGGCCGGCGAAGAAGTAGCCCTGGGGTGCCGGATAATACCCGCCATCAACAATTTCGATTGGACTTTGAATTAGCGGCGACTCTAGGCTTCGGGTCGGGGGAGTTGCCTTGGTGGTGGCGAGGGTCTGCGCGGATGCTTGTTCCCGGTTCCATGGCTGGAAGGTCCATTCCGGGACGAAAAAGCACAATCGTAATCTAGTCGGGGCGTCCCTAAGCCGTTAGATTATAAAGAGGAAACGCAGGAAATGGGTCTGGAAGACGTTGAAGTGCAGTCAAAAGATGAGGGGTTGCTGGAAATGAGCCAAGCCGGTGAGGCGCGCCAGCCTGACTACGTCTTAACCTTGGAAGAGATCGGCAACCTGGCAGCGGAAGGCGGTAAACCCGTTGAGACTCTGACCAATCTGGTGGCCCTCATCGCCCGTCGATTCAAGACCGATGTGTGTTCCGCCTATTTACTGGAGCCAGACCGAGCCAACCTAGTATTGGCTGCCACCGTGGGATTGAATCCGCAGTCTATTGGAACCCTTCGCATGGGATTGAACGAAGGGCTTACGGGTATGGTGGCTGAGCATGTCCGTCCAGTGGCGGTGGAAAATGCTCAGAATCACCCTCGCTTCAAATTTTTCAAAGACGCCAGTGAAGAAAGTTTCAAGTCGTTTCTCGGGGTTCCGCTGATCGATCGCGGCGTATTGCAGGGCGTGTTGGTAGTTCAAACCAAGGAAACCCGCGTATTTTCGGAATACGAAATCGGCATGCTGTCGGAGGCGGCGGCCCAGGTCGCTCATCTCGTCAGCGAAGCCCGTACTCTCGCCCGGTTCATTGCTCCCGCGCAGGAACGGCTATGGGCTTTGGCGCGCAACCTATGGTGGAGCTGGGACCACGATACCAGCAGCCTGTTCCGCGACCTGGATCCGGTGCGCTGGCGGCAACTGAATCACAATCCCGTTGCCTTGTTGAACGAAATTCCCTTGGAAACCATTGAGCGCAGAGCGCGCGAACTGGTCCTCCACAGCCGCATTAACTACGCTTACCGCCGGCAGCAGGAGTACCTCGAAGCTGACCGAACCTGGGGAGCCCGCCACGCTGGCGTTTTACGGCCACGTCCGGTGGGATATTTCTCCGCCGAGTTTGGGCTGCACGTTTCCATTCCGGAATATTCCGGCGGCCTAGGCGTTCTTGCCGGCGACCATATCAAAAGTGCTTCGGACCTAGGCATCCCCCTGGTTGGAGTCGGCCTGTTCTATGGCCAGGGATATTTTCGGCAGCGTCTTGACCGCACGGGCTGGCAGCAGGAAGAGTACATCCAGACCGAAGTCAACCAGATGCCCATGGAACCCGCGATCGGGGCCAATGGCGAGCCGGTCACCGTACAGATCGAAATCCGCAGCGGCACCATTCATGCCAAAGTATGGCGCATGCGGGTCGGCCGGTGCGATCTGCTATTGCTCGATTCCAACGTCAGCGGAAACGCTCCCGAAGACCGAGAGCTTACCTCTCGCCTTTATGGTGGTGACGCCCGCATTCGTATCCGACAGGAACTATTGTTGGGCGTCGGTGGTTTCCGTGCTCTCAAAGCGATGGGTATCACCCCCGGCGTGCTGCACCTGAACGAGGGTCACAGCGGCTTCGCCGTGCTGGAAGCGATCCACAACCGCATGGAAGACGAGGGTCTTAGCTTCCAACAGGCTGCGCCGCGGGTCTCCCGTGAAGTGGTGTTCACAACCCATACCCCGGTTCCCGCCGGACATGACCGCTTTAGCCCGGGGCTCATCGAAGAACACCTTGGGCCGCTGCGTGACTTGCTTGGGCTCTCACACGACGGATTGATGGCACTCGGCCGGGAAGACGTAAACAACCATCAGGAAGAGTTTTGTATGACCGTGCTCGGCCTCAAACTCTCGCGGCGGGCAAACGCCGTTTCGGCCCTGCACGGTGAAGTATCACGCGCCATGTGGACCGGGCTTTATCCCGGCAAGCCCGAAGATGAAGTTCCGATTGGGCACATCACTAACGGCGTTCACGTCCCGTCCTGGCTGTCGCCGCAGATGTTCCGCCTCTACGACCGCCATCTGGGAACCGACTGGCTGCAGCACAGCGGAGAGGCCAAAATCTGGGAGGGAATTGAAGATATCGACGACGGCGAGTTGTGGGAAACCCACCTCAGTTTAAAGGCGCGCCTTCTGGAGTTTGTACGGCAACGCGCGGTCGAGCAGGCGACGCATCGCGGCGAATCTTCAGAAATGCTTTTGCGGTTGTCGCGCGTGCTTAGCCCGGATGCCCTGACCATCGGGTTTGCCCGCCGCTTCGCAACGTACAAGAGGGCTGATCTAATTTTGGCCGATATTGAGCGCCTGGCTTCGATGGTGAACGATCCTAAACGGCCTGTGCAATTCATCTTTGCCGGAAAAGCTCATCCTCGAGACGAACCCGGGAAGCGAGTGTTGCAGGGCATCGCGCGGCTCATGCGTGATCCCCAATTCTTCGATAAATTCGTCTTCGTAGAAGACTACGACATCAATGTTGGGCGGCATTTCGTTCAGGGCGTCGATGTGTGGCTCAATAACCCGCGTCGGCCCTTGGAGGCATCCGGAACCAGCGGGCAAAAAGTGGTTTTGAACGGTGGATTGAACCTGTCGGTCCTGGACGGCTGGTGGGCGGAAGCCTATGACGGGCTGAATGGCTTCGGCATTGGCAAAGGCCGCACGCATTCCAACATGGACGTGCATGACACCCGCGATGGTGAAGACCTTTACCGGACATTGCGGGAGGAAGTGATCCCTCTGTACTACCAACGGGACAGCGACGGCTTGCCGCGAGGCTGGATTAAACGTATGAAGCGCACCATTCGAACCTTGGGATGGCGGTTCTGCGCGGACCGCATGGTGATGGACTACACCTTGAAGTGTTACGTGCCTTCCGCGGGCGGTCTCTCCAGCAACATGCGGGTCACGCTCTAACTCTCACTGCTTGAATTCCTAGTTAGGCAGCAGCCGGTGCCCGGCCATCATCATTTCCACGATGTGTTCGGGAGGCGCGCTGGCCAGCAGCGTCCTCAGCTGCGCCAATTCCTTGGCGTCGAACTCGTTCGTCCAGCGGTAAAGATATTCGAGCGTGTATTTCGCAATTAATGCCTGTAACTCCACTTCGTTTAATGAGATGGGATCCGCGGAACTCATGATAGCAAGACTAGTGGGTAGCGCTACGGCAGTCCAATCGATAATTCTTTTGATGGGGATAAGTGGTGGATAGGTGTAACGGGACATGGGGAAAGGAGGACGTTGTAAGGCAGGCGCGTCGCCCACACAACCGAACTCTATTCGCCCACGATGGCTTTGTACTGGGAGGGACTCAGCGGAACCACACTCAACCGCCCTTGTCGCACGAGGGGGGAATCAGCAAAGAGTTTATTGGCTTTGATCTCCGCCAAAGCCACCGGCTTCGCAATCGCCTTGCCGACTCTGATTTTTACATGCGGCACCTTGGGATCTGCAGCCTCCACGGATATCACCGAGGCGGTGCCAACCGCGCTCTTGTGGTCCCCGGTTTCGTAAATCACGAGGCCCTCTCCAGGCTTCATTTCGCGGAGGTGCTTGACGGCTGTGGGATTGGTGACACCGTCCCAAATCGTTACTTTCTCGCGCTGCAGGTCAGCGAACGAGTAAACCGTGGGCTCAGTTTTCAGTAGGTAGTCCATGGCATTCGGTCGTTGGTCATTCGCTTTGGTCGTTGGCCAAAAGACCATCGACCCTAAGCCGAACTATTTCGGTTGTTCTTTTTCCGACTCCGCCTTCGGCGGATCGTCCTTCTTTTCATTCTGATTGTCTTTGTAAATTGAGTATTGCTCGGTTGGTCGCTTCATCTTTACCATGATCTCTTCTACGGGTTTGTCGATGTCGAAGTCTTCGCCATAGGTCTGGAAGCCGGGCGCCAGCACTTGGATCCGTAGTTTTCCGTAGGGGACACCGTCGAAGCTGGCTTTTCCCTCGGCGTCGCATTTCAGCTCGAGCCCGCCACGCGACTGTTTGCCACTTTTGCCTACGGGGTGCATTACCACGCTGGCATTGCGCAAGGGCTTGCCGTTGGCGTCTTTCAAAACAATGAAGTTGACGACCGCCATCTCTTCATCGTCCTGGGCAAATGCCAAGCCCGCCATCAGAGTCAGCAGAATGATGGCCGCCACTGCTAATAGTCGCTTGTTCATGACCTCCCCCAACCCCCGTCCTTCCCGCCCTTAACGGGGCTTTGCCACCCAAGGACGCTAAGATACACGAAGGAAAATCGTATTTACAGCGGAACCGTTTCGGGTCGGTCAGCTTGACAACCATCTGGCCATTGCCTACAATTAGCACTCACCCGATTTGAGTGCTAGCAACTACCATTCACAGCCATTAACCAAATTCTAACCGAAAAGTAACGAAAGGAGTCTGCAACTATGGCCACGAAATTTACACCCCTGCACGACCGAATCCTGGTACGGCGCATTGAAGAGGCTGGAACCACCCGCGGCGGGATCATCATCCCTGATACCGCAAAAGACAAACCACAAGAGGGCGAAGTCGTCTCCGCCGGAAAAGGCAAGAGTAACGAAGAAGGCAAGATTCATCCCCTGGAGTTGAAAGAGGGCGACCGCATCCTGTTTGGTAAGTACTCCGGAACCGAAATCAAGCTGGACGGCGAAGACTTCATCATCATGCGCGAAGAAGAAGTGCTTGGTGTGATCACCGGCGCGGCTTCCTCCGCCGGCGCTGGCAAGAAGGAAACCGCCGGCAGCCGCCGCTAGTCTCGGAATTAAGAACTGGGAACTGGCAACTGAGATCTGAATTTCCCGCGAGCCGTGGGCTCGCCAAACCTTAGCTAACAAATAGGAGATTTGAATTATGGCAAAGCAAATTGTTCACGGAGAAGAGTCGCGGCAGGCGATCCTGCGCGGCGTAAACCTCCTGGCCGATGCGGTGAAGGTCACCCTCGGTCCCAAGGGACGCAACGTAGTCATCGAAAAGAAATTTGGTTCGCCGACCATCACCAAGGACGGCGTCACGGTGGCGAAGGAAATCGAACTGCGGGATGCGCAGGAAAACATGGGCGCACAGATGGTGCGTGAAGTCGCTTCCAAGACTTCCGACGTTGCCGGCGACGGCACCACAACCGCGACCGTTCTGGCCCAGGCCATCTTCCGCGAGGGTGTGAAGACGGTTGCCGCCGGAGCCAATCCGATGGCCCTGAAGCGTGGCATCGAAAAGGCCATCGCTGTAATCGCAGGTCAGATCGACAAGAAGACCGGCGAGCGTGGCAAGGGCGAACTGGACAAGTTCTCCAAGCCCGTGACCGGTGACATGATCGCCCAGGTTGGCACGATTTCCGCCAACAACGATGAAACCATCGG
>Ga0157378_10000259_pt1 | contig 52043 bp, 46 predicted proteins | sample M65metaG_FD_115309 | JGI IMG/M metagenome (GOLD analysis project Ga0157378, IMG submission 115309) | Miscanthus rhizosphere microbial communities from Kellogg Biological Station, Michigan, USA - M6-5 metaG | ecosystem: Host-associated > Plants > Roots > Rhizosphere > Soil | place: USA: Michigan... | reverse complement strand
CTGGTTCCGGTCTCGACCTTCACTCACATCGAGTCGAGTACGGCACCGCGAACACTGAATCGGTTCCAGCAGCGCAACGCCGTGCGGATCTTCGGTGGGGTGCGCCCCGGTATCACCAAGGAGGAAGGGCTCCGGGTGCTGGAAGACGCTGCGCGGGCGGCAGCCCCTCCGGGCGTAGGGCTGGACTATGCCGGCGAATCGCGGCAGATCCGGCTCGAGGGATCGTCGCTCACGGTGACGCTCGGGTTCGCGGTAATTCTGATTTACCTCGTGCTGGCTGCTCAATTCCTGAGCTTCCGGGATCCCCTGATCGTACTGGTGGGATCGGTGCCGCTCGCCATCTCTGGGGCGCTGATTTTCAGTTTCCTCGATCTCACCACGATCAACATCTATTCCCAGGTCGGGCTGATCACACTGGTGGGCCTGATCGCAAAGAACGGAATTCTGATCGTGCAGTTCGCCAATCGACTCCAGACTCACGGCATGGCCAAGATGGATGCGATCCGTGAGGCTTCATTGACGCGGCTCCGCCCGGTGTTGATGACATCCGCGGCGACCGTCTTCGGGCATTTCCCGCTGGTGCTGGCGACGGGCCCAGGCTCGGCGGCCCGGAACAGCATCGGTATCGTCCTGGTTACCGGCATGACCTTGGGGACGATCTTCACCTTGTTCGTGGTCCCGGTGTTCTACTCGCTCATCGCGGAGCAGCACCAGCCCAGCGAAATTGACGAGAGCGAGAGCCTGTCCTTCGGGCCCAGCGCGGTGGAGGAAGTAGCTCATGCGTAACTCAGTGCTGCTGGGCATCATCGCACTCACGGCGTGCGCCTCGAGCCCAGCTTATCAGGCGCCGCCGGTTCAGGTGCCCTCGACGTACCGGGAGACGACGGTCCATCAGGATAGTTCCGTCGCGATGGTCCCCTCGGTCCGTGATAGTGAGCGGACGCAGGATACCGCGGATTGGCATGAGCTGGGCGACACCACGCTGACCCGGCTCGTGCACGAAGTGCTGAATGCGAATCTCGACATTCGTACCGCCGAGGCGCGGGTGAGGGGAGCTCGGGCCGCTCGGACGAGCGCCCTGCTCGAACTGACTCCCAGCGTGAATCTCGGTGGGGGCTACACGCGGCAACGGCTGTCCAGCGCGAGCTTCCCGGGGACCTCGGGCCCCTTCCCCGACCAGGACGTTTGGGATGCCGGGTTCGACGCTTCATGGGAGTTCGACCTGTTCGGACGGCTGCGCCGCAACATCTCGGCGCAGGGGGCGTTCGCCGAGGCTTCGAGTGAAGATCTGCGAAATGTCCAGGTCTTTCTCACGGCGGAGCTCGCGCGTTCCTACTTCGAGCTGCGCGGCGCGCAGGAGCGGTTGGCGGTCGCTCGCAGCAACGCGGAAAACCAGAAACGCACTCTTGAGGTCACTCAAGAGCGGCTCGACAATGGCCGGGGTACCGGGTTCGATACCGAACGGGCCAAGGCTCAGTTGGGGTCCACACTGGCCTCGATCCCGGCTTTCGAGGCACAGGTCGCCGCAGCCCAGTACCGGATTGGCGTCCTGGTTGGCCGTCCACCCGCGGTTGTGGCAGGAGAGCTGGATCAGATCGTGGATCTTCCCGAGCTGCCGGACACCGTTCCGCTCGCGGCACCAGACTCACTGATTCGCCGGCGGCCCGATGTTGGCGCAGCGGAGCGGCAATTGGCCGGTCAGCAGGCGCTGGTCGGGGCGGCCAAGGCGGAGTATTTCCCGCGCATCGTCGTCGGGGGCGGCGCCGGCTATACCTCATCCACGTTCGAAGATTTGACCGGATCGAACACGTTCCGCTACGCGGTCGGTCCCGTCATTTCATTGCCGCTCAACTGGGGCCGGATCAAAGCCAACGTGGACGTGACGAAGGCCCAGGCGGACGAGGCCAAGGCGCAGTACGCCCAGACGGTTCTGCTGGCCCAGCAGGATGTCGAAACTGCCCTGTCCCGCTACCGCACCTCGCGGAGCAGGGTTGAACGGCTGCGGGAAGCCGCTGTTGCGAGCGCCGCAGCGGCGGAGCTGGCACGGCTCCGATTCTCCGAGGGAGTCACCGACTTCCTCCAGGTGCTCGATGCCGAGCGCACGCAGCTGGGAGCCGAGGATGACTTGGCTCAGGGGCGGACGGATGCCGCAACGTCGTACGCGGCGCTGTACAAGGCGCTGGGTGGAAGCTGGCCCTTCGCCGAGGAGACAACGAACCAGTAGTCAGGACTCTGATTTCCCCGGCATGGTCCCCGGCGGCGGGGCGAACGGAGCGTAGCGGCTCCGAACGTAGTGTGCGACGCGGTCACTGAGATAGGCACACATCGCCGCCGAGAGGATCGGCAGCCCCAGAACCAGAAGGCGGTACATCTCACCGCTAACCACGTGGGTTCCTCCCCCTCCGATCCCGACGGAGCGCAGCGTCGATTTCCATTGTGAGTCGGTATAAGTATTGGCAACCCACCAACCGGCAGCGAGGCCAGCGAGCGCCGGCAGACGGGGGAAGAGCCGATCGTGCAATTGTCGCTTCAGTGCCCGGCCTAACAACTTCGCCTCATCAACAATTCGGCTATTCCAGACCACGGGTACTGGCTCGGCCCTTACCGCCGAGGTCCGAGGCTCGGCCGCCGCCACCACCCTTTCAGATCGTTTGCCGGCAGCCGCTCCCAACTCTTCGTAGAACGGACGCAAGTCCGAGTTAAGGCGATGGCGCTGGTTTCGGAGAATCGCTCGGCTGCACAGTCCACGCAGGATGACGAGCGGCCGCACACTGCGAGAGACACTGGCGTAGTCCGCTCGGTCATCCTCGAGCGACTGCGCGATCGCCTCGTCCAACGCACCTATGCGGCCGCGAAGCCGCCAAACGGTCTCCGGCAGCTGCCCGACTCCAGGGCGAGCATCTCGTTCGAGGAAAGCCGCGAGCGCCTCGCCGGCGCGGGCCAGCTCGTCCCGCTCTCGTCGCTCGGCAGCGCGCAGCCGGATGCCATAAAGCATGTCGTCGAGCCGGGCAATGATCACAACCGAGGTCTCCCGAAGCGAGTGTCACCCCCAGATTTGCAAGAGGCGTGCACGAACGGGGCGGTGGCCAGTCGGAGGGGTTCGGGGAGGACCTCGCGAGGCGATCTTGCAAACTCAGCCGAATCACTGCACTGTGAAGGTGGGCGGAGATCCACGCCCAACCTCTTCGACCCTCCCCCAGCGAGGGTCTTCGTGAGGCAAAGGGGGGTACACTCCCGGATCGCATCGCCAGACCTTTGCGTCGCCTCGGGGCGCCGCTGCTGGGGGGCATGCGTCTGAGGCCTGACCAAAGGACTGTTCCGATGACGACCAACAAGGATTTCAAACGCCTGGTTCGCGGGCGCATGCAGAAGACGGGCGAGTCCTACACCGCCGCCCGGGCTAACCTCCTACAGCACTCACCCACTCCTACTCCCAAGCAGGCTCCTGCGGCGATCGACTACGCCGGCCTTGCCGGCATGAGCGACGCCACGATCAAGGCCAGGACCGGGTGCACCTGGGAGCGCTGGGTCTGGGCCCTCGACCGGGTCGATGCTCACCTCTGGCCCCACCGGGAGATCGTCCGGTACGTGCAGGAGAAATACAAGGTCCCTGACTGGTGGACCCAGACGGTCACGGTGGGTTACGAGAGGATCAAGGGTCTTCGAGTGAAAGGTCAGCGGCGGGACGGCCATTTCGAAGCTAGCAAGAGCAAGGTCTTTGGAGTCTCAAAGTCCTCGCTCTACCGGGCCTTCCATGACGGGCGCACCCGCGCCCGATGGCTACCCGACGTTGACCTCAAGATCCGGACGGCCACCAGTGAAAAATCCATGCGAATCACCTGGCCGGACCAGACTCTGGTTGAGCTCAACTTCATGTCCAAGGGAGTCCGGAAGAGCCAAGTCGCGATCCAGCACTCGAGATTGCCGGACAAGGACGCGGCATCGAATATGAAGGAATTCTGGGCCACGAAGCTTGCCGCTCTACAGGACGTTCTGGGCGCGGTGCCACTGACTCGATCAAGGCCAGCCTGATGCATTTGCTCTGGTGGATCCTCGGTACCTTCGTCTTGCTCTATCTGGTGCAGAGCATCTACCTCGGCGTCGTATTGAAGTGGGAAGACGAACAGACGGCCGGTCTCGGTTACTATGGCCGGCCGCCCGACGAGCGGGAGGGGTTCAAGCGCCGGCTCCGGCTGCATGCCGTGCTGCTGGCGCCCATCCTCTGGCTCAACGGCCGTCTCGCCAAGATGGATTTCCGCCGGGCCAGCATGAGCTACAAGGGCGTGGCCGGCCCGGCGGGAAGCTGTACGCCGGAAACCTTCGCGCGGGCCGAGGAGTATCAGCCTTGCCCCGAAGACATCTTCGTCGTCACTCAGATGAAGTGCGGGACTACGTGGATGCAGCACGTGGTCTATGAAGTGTTGAACCGCGGGAATGGAAACCTGGTCGCCAGCGGCACCGAGATCTACGCGGTTTCTCCCTGGATCGAGGGACGCCGCAGCGTTCCGATCGACCAGGCACCGCTCATCGGCACCGAGCGGCCGTCCCGAATCATCAAGACCCATCTCCCCGCTCAGCTCTGTCCCGCGTCGCCCCAGGCCCACTACATCTACGTCGCGCGGCATCCGGTATCCTGCTACGCGAGTTGTGTGGACTTCGTGGCGACCAATGTGGGCAGGATGGCGCCACCCCCCGCGGCTTTCGAGGAGTGGTATTGCTCCCCGGAGCTCATGTGGTGGGGCACCTGGACCGACCATGTCCGGGGCTGGTGGGACCGCAGCCAGAAAGACGGCAATGTCCTGTTCTTATACTTCGAGGACCTGAAGCGTGACCTGTCTGGCATCGTGCGTCAGGTAGCCGGGTTCCTCGGTGTGAAGCCGCTCACCGACCAGGAGCTTCAGCAGGTGGTAGAGAAGTGCAGCTTTGCGTACATGCAGGAGCACAAGAGCAATTTCGAGATGCAGCCGCCTCACGTGATGCAGACCAATGCCGACCTGTTTGTGCGCGGCACGGCAGACCGGCACAAGGACGTCGCTCCCGAAGTACGAGAGCGTCTCGTCACCTGGGCGGTCAAGCATCTGGACGGGAGCGACTTTCCGCTCCGCACGGCTTATTCCGACGTGATCGGAGAGGCTGGCAGGTAAGCTACAAGAGGCAACAGCCCCATCGCCCAAGGAGGGAACAATGGTGCGGGGCAGAACTCATTCTCTGGAATCCAATGCTGGAAGATCAGGGCAAGCTCGCCGGCGAATTGCGACAGATCCTGCTCCGGAATTCGTCGCTCTGGCCCCCGACTGACCTCACTGCGGCGACCAGGGGAGTCGCGGCAGCGGTTCAAGTAGATGGCGGCCTCGGACTGTGGGCCTCCGATCCGGCAGAGGCGATGAAGCCCTATCGCACTCTCCGCGCCGACAGCAAGCCGGTGTACCAGAGTCCCGACCCGGCCCAGGCGGCAGCCGTCGCGGCAGCCCTCAACGAAGTCACCTGGAACCAGGTGAAGAAGGCCACCAAATTCGACATCGACCACCTGGCGTTCCTGGCCGACCTCACCGATTCACGTTCTCTCGGCTGGCTGCCCTCAGGAGCCGCGGCCGACATCCGCCGAATCGCCGACGACGTCGCCCCTCAAATCGACAAGATTCTCGAAGGACAAGCCAGCCTTCGCCAGCGGGCGCTGCCCGCCAACCTGCGGCGGGCAGCAGATCGAATCGAAGCGCGCTAGCGCATTCAGACAGGCAATCCCGACCGGACCCTGAGGGATCCGGCCAGGACGCCCCGATCAAACGCTGATCAGGTCGTGTAACCCAACTTCTTCTGCAGGTTCTGCGCGGCAACCAGGTGACCCTGGAACGCCGGTGCTGCTTTTTCGATGAAGGCCTTGAGCTCCGGATTCTTGGTGGCCGGCAACAGGGTCTTGGTCACGTAATCGATGACTGCCTGGTGGTACTCGATCTCGTGCGCCAGCCAATCCTTGTCGAAATCAGCTCCGGACTTCGCCTTGAGGGCGCTCACTATCTTATCGTGGTCCTGATCGCCCTTGTTATCAGCAGGAAGCACCGGATTTACCCCAATCTTCTTCGCCAGATCTTCCGCCTGCTTCTTCAGCCCCTGATGGGCATCGGAGAACATCTTGCCCATCTCCTTCACTTCCTTATTGCTGGCCTGTTCGGCGGCCAACTTACCGGTGTCGACGTCCTTCTGGTTCGCCTTCACAAAAATGGCGACCACGTTGGCATCGCTGAGCTTGGTTGAGTCCTGGGCGGGGAGGCTTGGAGCTGAGAGAACGAGCGCGCCGAGACCAGCGGCGAGTGCGAGCTTAAACATGTTCACTCCGGAATGAGGGTAATAAGCCGGCAAATGGCCGGTAGACTGCCACCCTGAGCCTAAGCCTTTGACCGCAATAAATCAAGTATTATATTGGATTATTGTAATATTGATCACAATAGGCCCCCTAGGAGGAAGTGCCTATGCCGACACGGCACTGGGACCGGAGCTTTCTGGAAAGCAGCCAGGGAAGGATCATCGCCCTGCTCCGACAGGGCAGTCGCACCGTTGACGAGCTTTCCAACGCCCTCGGCCTCACAGGAAACGCCGTGCGGAGCCACATCACTGTCCTCGAGCGCAACGGTTTCGTAATCCCTGCCGAACGGCGGCGCACTAGCCGCAAGCCCGCCCAGGTCTACGCCATCCGTCCAGAGGGCGAGCAATGGCTGTCCAAGGCCTACGCGCCAATGCTGGCGGGGCTGCTCCAGGTCCTGGCCCGCAAGATGGACCCCGCCGAGCTCCGAGGCTTGATGCGCGAGGTAGGAGAGGAGCTGGCGGTGGGGCTCCCCACCCCGAAAGCCGATCGACTCGCCGGCGCGCGAGCGGCTGCCGCGGTCCTGAATGAACTCGGGGGCGCCGTTGAGGTGGAGCACAACAACGGAGAGTTGCGGCTCAGAGGCGATGGTTGCCCGCTCGCCGAAGCGGTCCGGGTCCATCCCGAGGCGTGTCGCGCGGTAGGAGCTCTCGTGAGCCGAGTGGTCGGGGCTTCGGTCACCGAGCAGTGTGATCACGGCGAACGCCCGCGGTGCAACTTCAGAATCGCGAACTCCGCACCCGCTCCAATTCCCAGCGGCAAATAGCGCTAGAGCGGTCCCGATTCGGCAGGGGCCGGAAACGCGCCACTTCCGGACTCCGCCGGCCAAACGTTTCCCCACCCGGGCGTCCCGGGGCGTCGATCCTGTTGCAGACCCGCTACGACACCCCGGCACTCTTCGAACGGCGCCCCTAGGCTAAGATCAAGCGGCAATTGACCTAGCAGCTGGTCGGCTCCGCTCTCCCCGTCGGTCCTCGCCTTGCTTCGGTACCCGGCAGTTCCAGCCTCACTCCCCACAACTCATAGGACCGAAGATGCACCCTCTCAGTGCTTCATCCATGCGACGACTCGCAGTTTTGAGCGTTGCCGGGCTGCTGGCCGCCTGCGGCGAGTCGGGCGCGCCGGGCAATGTCCCGACCAGCGCCAACGTCCTCGCCACCCCCGTCCCAGCAGCGACGCTGGATACCGCGCAGCTCAAGGTGTGTAAGTTCGGAAGTGCGGGGACCTTCACTGTCACCATTGATGGGGTATCCTCGCAGTTAGCTCTGGCGGACGGAGAGTGCACGGTAGCCGGGATGATTCCCCCTCTGCCGACTGGAGCCCATTCGTGGACGGTGGAGGAGAACGCCGATCCCGCGACGGTGTTCGACTCGATCGAAGTGTTCAGGACGGTCGATAAGACCACGGTGGTCTACCAGGCCAGCGCGTTTACCCCCTCGTTCTCGGGCACGTTCAACGGCGACGTGGGCAGACTGGTCGAGTTCTTCAATCATCCCGCCCCGCCGCCGCCGCCGCCGGGATGTACGTTCACCCTCGGGTTCTGGAAGAACCACACCAGCGTTTGGCCGTCCGGCTTTGATCCCAACGACTCATTCTTCCTGAGCGGGACGACCTGGCTCGGCGCTCTGTCGACCCCACCCAAGGGCAATGCGTACTACATCCTGTCGCAACAGTACGTTGCGGCGGTCCTCAACGGCGGCAGCGGAGCCAGCGCGCCCGCCAACGTGCAGAACGCTGTTGCCGGTGCGACGGCTTTCTTCACAGCCAACGCTCCGACTCCGGCTCCGAGCGGTTCCGTCCGGGCCCAGCTCATCACCTGGGCAAACTTGCTGGACCAGTACAACAACGGTCTGGTAGGACCGGGTCATTGCCCCGATTAACCTGAACCTCAACCAGCCAGTCAGAACGGGGCCCCTGCGGGCCCCGTTCGTTTTTTCGTCCTCTGATCCTTTGTCCTTCGCCGACTAAACTTCAGGGCGCATGAAGCTCGGCTACAGCGTCTGGTGCCCCGATGTCGATTTGGGGCTCCCTCAAACGACCAATTGACGTCCCGAGCCGTTTCACCTCGATTGGGAGGAAGCCATGAAGTACCTGTGCCTGATCTATTCCGATGAGACCCAGTGGCAGAAGCTGCCTGAAGCCGAGACCGGCAAGATGATGGGAGAGTTCTTCAACTTCACCGACAGCATCAAGGCCAGTGGCCACTACCTGGGCAGCAACCGCCTGCAGCCTACCCCTGCCGCCACCACGGTGCGGATCCGCGACGGTAAGCTGTCTACTACCGATGGGCCGTTTGCCGAAACCAGGGAACAACTCGGAGGCTATTATCTGGTCGAGGCTCCGGATCTGAACGACGCCATCCGGATTGCCTCGAAAATCCCCGCTGCGAGGTACGGGAGTATCGAAGTACGCCCCGTTTGGGAGGTCGTTCGGCCCTAGCCGGAGAGAGCAGGTGGAATGAGCGAGGTCATTGCCGAACCGATTCGCGCCGTGGTGGATACGGTCTATCGTACCGACTCACGGCGTGTCCTCGCCACTCTGATCCGCCTGCTCGGGGACTTCGATCTTGCGGAAGAAGCGCTCCATGAAGCGTTCGCCGCGGCAGTCGAGCGGTGGCCCCGGGACGGCGTACCGGCCAATCCCCGAGCGTGGCTGGTTTCGACCGGGCGGTTCAAGGCCATCGACGGGCTGCGGCGGAGGTCTCGCTTTGACGCGGCACTCGTGGAGCTGGCTGATCGGTTGGACGCCAGCCGTGAGCCAGACATGATTCTAGACCCGGAAGGCATCGAAGACGATCGGCTCCGGCTGATCTTCACCTGCTGCCACCCCGCTCTGCCTCCCGATTCCCAACTGGCCCTGACGCTACGAGAAGTCTGCGGACTCACCACGGAAGCCATCGCGCGCGCCTTCCTGACCAAGGCTCCAACCGTGGCACAACGGATCGTCCGGGCCAAGGCAAAGATCCGGGACGCCGGGATACCATATCAGGTCCCCTCGCGAGCCGATCTCCCCGAACGTCTGACCCTGGTACTGCACGTGGTCTACCTCGTCTTCAACGAGGGGTACGCGCCGTCGTCGGGTGAATCGCTCACCAGGCACGACCTCTCCGAAGAGGCGATAAGGCTGGGACGGCTCCTGGTGGAGCTGCTGCCTGAGCCGGAGGTGATGGGATTGTTGGCGCTGATGCTGCTGCATGAATCCCGACGGGCCGCGCGGAGCACAGAATTGGGGGACGTGGTCCTGCTGGATCAACAGGATCGCTCGTTGTGGGACCGCGAGAGAATGGCAGAGGGGACCGCGCTGGTTGAGCAGGCCCTCTCCTCCCGACGCTTCGGGCCCTACACCCTGCAAGCGGCCATCGCGGCGGTCCACGCCGAAGCGGCCCGCGCGGCCGATACCGATTGGGCGCAGATCATCGGGCTCTACGATCTCCTCCTCGAGTCTGAGCAGTCTCCGGTCGTCGAACTGAACCGGGCCGCGGCGGTCGCCATGCGAGACGGGCCGGCAGCCGGGCTCGACCTGATCGACGACATCCTGAATCGCGGGGAGCTCGCGGACTATCATCTCGCGCATTCGGCACGAGCCGATCTCTGCCGGCGACTGGGAAGAAATCAGGAAGCCCGCGACTCGTACCGCCGGGCCCTCGAACTGGCCCGTCTGGATCCAGAGCGCCGGTTTCTGGAACGACGCCTGAACGAGCTATCTCACTAAGGATCGGAGACTGACATGGCCGCCGGCGATCTCGTGGGACGCAGCTTTTTCATCACCGGCGCCAGCTCGGGTATCGGCCGCTCGATGGCGGAAGCACTGGCAGCCCGGGGGGCGAGCGTCGTACTCGCTGCCCGGTCGGAGGAGCGCACGCAGCCGGTGCTCGAAGGCATCCGTCGCCAGTACCCCTCTAGCTACGCTCAGTGGTTGCAGATAGATCTGGCAGATCTGGCCTCGGTGCGCCGAGCCGCAGGCGAGTACCTCGGATCGGGAAAGCCGATCGATGTCCTGGTGAACAACGCGGGGATCGCCGGGACCAACGGACTAAGTCCGCAGGGCTTTGACCTCACCTACGCGACGAACCACATCGGTCCTTTCCTGCTGACCAACCTGCTGCTGCCGCGGATCCGAGAGGCGTCCCAGGGACGCATCGTCAACGTGGCCAGCTCGGCTCACTTCACGGCGAAGCAAATGGATTGGAGCATGCTTGACCGCCGGACGGCGCCGCGGCGAAGCCGGTTCCCCGATTACGCGCTGACCAAGCTGATGAACGTGCTGCACGCGAAGGAGCTGGCGCGCCGGTTGACCGGAACCGCGGTGACGACCTACGCGGTCCATCCCGGAGCTGTCGCCACGAACATCTGGCGCGCTCTCCCGGGGCCGGTGGCGTGGTTCATCAAGCTGTTCATGCTGTCCAACGAACAAGGCGCTGTCCCGCTCCTCTATTGTGCAACGGCGCCGGAGCTCGCGAGCCAGACCGGCCGCTACTATGACCGGTCTCGCGAGATCCCTCCCAGCCCGCTGGCCGCCGACGACAACCTGGCCCGCGAGCTGTGGATCCGGACGGAAGCCATCGTCGGATCCTGAGTCGTTGACCCACTCCCCTTGCACTTCTACAAGAGTTTGCATATTCTCCTGTAGAAGCCATAGGGGAAGCTATGCCGGAAGAACGTCTCGACCTGCCGCAAGGCACGCTCGACCTCCTGATCCTGAAGGCGCTCTCGCTGGGGCCCCAGCACGGATGGGCGATCTCGGAGCGTCTGCACCAGGTCTCTCGCGCCACGCTCCAGGTGCCCCAGGGATCACTCTATCCCGCTCTACATCGACTGGAGCGGCGAGGATGGATCTCCGCCCGCTGGGACACCTCCGACAACAACCGCAAGGCGAAGTACTACGAGCTCACCAAGAGCGGCCGGCGGCAGCTGGAGGACGAGGCCGAGGATTGGCGTCGCCTGAGCGCGGCGGTCGAACTCGTACTCGCGATGCGCTGAGCGATGATCTCCGAGCTGCTGAGCGACCTGAAGTACCGCTTCCGCGCCCTGTTCCGGCGGGGTGAGATGGAGCACGAGCTGGACGACGAGATGCGATTCCACCTCGAGCGTGAGGCCGAGAAGTACCAGGCCGCCGGCATGTCCCCCGAGGAGGCGCACCGCCGGGCCCGTGTCGTCTTCGGTGGAGTGGATGTGGTAAAGGAGGAGAGTCGGGATGCCTGGGGGCTCTCCTACCTCGAGTCGATCATGCAGGATCTTCGCTATGCGATTCGGGCCCTGCGTCGCAATCCCGGGTTCACCGTGGGCGTGATGGTGACCCTGGCACTCGGCATCGGTGCCAACACCGCGATGTTCAGCGTGGTAGACCGGCTGCTCTTCCGGTCTCCTCCCCTGCTCCGGGATCCTGACCAGGTCCACCGGATTTACTTCGCATCGATGGACCGAGGTACCGAAGACGCGCGGAGTGGGACCGAGTACACCCGTTACCTCGACATGCGCCGGTGGACCTCGGACTTTTCCGACCTGGCGGCGTTCAGCGTTCGAGGACTCGCGGTCGGAGTCGGAAACGATACCCGCGAGGGGCAGGTAGCGACCATTTCGGCCTCGCTATTCGACCTGTTCGATGCGAAGCCGGTGGTGGGGCGGTTCTTCACGGCACAGGAAGACACGGTTCCGGTTGGCGCGATGGTGGCGGTGCTGGGCTATGGGTATTGGCAGACCAACTACGGCGGGCGGAGTGACGTGCTGGGTCAGTCGATCGAGGTCGGCTCGACAAAATACACCATCATTGGCGTCGCGCCCCGCAATTTCATCGCGTTCAGCGAGGAAGGGGCACCGGCGGTATTCGTCCCGATTACCGCTTACGCCGGAACGTTCCGCGCCGGGCCGCAACTGACTAACTACTACACCCGGTACAACTGGAGCTGGCTCGAGATACTGGCCCGCAGGAAGCCTGGCATCACCCTCGTCCAGGCGGAGGCGGATCTTTCCCGGGCGTACCGGCTCAGCTGGGATAATGAACAGAGCCTCCAGCACACCCTCCCCCCCGCCGAGATCGCTCGTCCCCACGCGATTGCCGCGCCAGTGCAGACCGAGCGCGGTCCCAATCAGAGCAGGCTCGCCAAGGTGGCAACCTGGGTGAGCTCGGTGGCCGCGATCGTGTTGCTCATCGCCTGCGCCAACGTGGCCAACCTCATGCTGGCCCGTTCCATTCGCCGGCGCCGTGAAATCGCAGTGAGGCTCGCACTCGGCGTGAGCAAGGGTCGCCTGGTTCGACAGCTCCTGACCGAGAGTCTGTTGCTCGCCACAGCAGGTGGAGCGCTGGGCCTTATCGTGGGACATTGGGGCGGTGCCCTCATCCGAGCGCTGGTCCTGCCCGATCACGGTGCCGGTCACACGCTGAGCGATCATCGGACGCTGGGGTTTGCGCTCGCGATCAGCCTCGGCGCGGGGATCATTACCGGGATGGCGCCGATATTCCAGGTTCGCCGAACCGACTTGTCTGATTCGCTCAAGGCGGGAGTGCGAGAAGGAGGCTCTCGCCGCACGCGGGCGCGGACCGGATTGCTGCTCCTGCAGGCAGTTCTCTCGGTGGTGCTGCTGGTGGGAGCCGGACTGTTCGTCCGGAGCCTCCGCAACGTCGAGGCTGTTCGCCTGGGATACGATGTGGATCCCATCCTTTACATCTACCCCAACACCCGCAGCCTCAAGCTGAGCGACGATGCGGCGGAGGCCACACGGCGACAACTGGTCGAAACGGCTCGCTCGTTGCCGGGAGTTGAAAGCGCGGCGTTGGGGCTCACGGTCCCCTTCTGGGACACCTGGACCGAAGAGCTCTTCGTGACGGGAATCGATTCGGTGGGCCGACTGGGCAGCTTCACCATCCAGGGGGTTTCTCCCGAATACTTCGCCACGATGGGTACCCGGATTCTCCGGGGCCGTGGGATAACCGCGGAAGACCGAAAAGGCACGCCGCTGGTCGCGGTGCTGAGCCAGGCCATGGCGACGACTCTGTGGCCGGGCCAGGAAGCGCTGGGCCGTTGTCTGCGAATGAACTCCGATACCATGCCCTGCGTCACCGTTGTCGGCATCGCGGAAAACATCAAGCAGAACAGCATTACCGAGGACCCGGGACTCCATTACTACCTGCCGATCGAGCAATTCCACCCCGAGGCAGCGGTGGTATTTGCCCGGGTGAAGGGGATCGCCGCCGGTCAGGCAGAGAGTCTCCGTCGCCAGCTCCAGCCCCTAATGCCGGGCGACAGCTATCTGACCGTGACCCCGATGCACGAGATCGTGGATCCCAACGTCCGTTCATGGCAACTGGGCGCGACAATGTTTCTGGTCTTCGGAGGTCTGGCCCTGGTCCTCTCGGGGATCGGGCTCTACAGCGTCGTCGCTTATGACGTGGCACAGCGGACCCACGAGCTGGGGGTGCGGATCGCCTTGGGAGCAAGTGTCTCCGATGTGATTCGCGTGGTCGTTGGCGATGGGCTGCGGTTCATCCTGATCGGCATTCTGTTCGGCGGCGGGCTGGCGTTGTGGGCCGGCCGCTGGATCCAACCCCTTCTCTACGCGGTCTCGCCGCGCGATCCAGTGGTCTTCGGGGTCGTGGCCGGCGTGCTCCTGTTCGCCGCGGGCTTGGCCTCTCTCCTCCCTGCCCTCCGGGCATCCCGAGTCGACCCCACCGTAGCACTCCGGACCGAGTAACCTTCCCACAACACGTCCCGTCAGTCACACTACCCTGGGCCACGGCTCACGGGGTTGACCGGAATGTTTGATTACTATCGGTGGCCCTCGCCGCGCCCAGCGGCGAGCGATCAGACCCAACACGCGCTTCAAGTGAGGAAGGTTCAGGACCCATGTCGATACGTCCGGTTCAGCGAGTCGTTAAATCCAGGCCCACGATGGAAGGAGCGGGAGTCAAGCTCCGGCGTGCCTTCGGATTCGGCGATACCACCGAGTTCGACCCGTTTCTGCTGTTCGACGATTTCCGCAACGAGCGGCCCGAGGACTATCTCGCGGGCTTTCCCTGGCATCCCCACCGCGGCATCGAGACCATTACCTACGTGCTCAAGGGGACGGTGTCCCATGGCGACAGTCTGGGAAACAAGGGGACTCTCGGTGCCGGCGACGTGCAGTGGATGACGGCGGGAAGCGGCATCCTGCACCAGGAGATGCCCCGGGGCGATGACGCGGGTCGGATGCACGGGTTCCAGCTGTGGGCCAACCTGCCCTCGCATCTCAAGATGACGCCGCCGCGATACCAGGATGTCCAGGGCAAGGACGTACCTGAAGTCGTCGATGATGACGGTACAATCGTGCGAGTCGTCGTCGGAGATTTCTGGGGGAAATCGGGACCGGTAGAAGGCATCGCCGCGGACCCGCGCTACCTCGACATCTTCGTTCCGCCCAACCTCCGGAAGACACTGCCGGTGCGGCTGGGCCAGCATGCCTTCGCCTATGTCTTCGAAGGCGGCGGTAGGTTCCGGGACGCCTCGAAGCCGCAGCCGGTGCCCACCGATCGCGTCGCGGATCGCGACCATCCGGCTACACCCTCGGCGGCACAGGACGCGGACAACCGCTCGCTGGTCCTATTCGGTAGCGGCGATGAGGTGACAGTCCAGGCCGGCGAGACGGGTATTCGGTTCCTGCTGGTCTCGGGCAAACCGCTCGAGGAGCCGGTGGCGTGGTACGGCCCGATCGTGATGAACACGGAGAAGGAGCTGGAGCAGGCGGTGAGGGAGCTACGAGATGGAACTTTCATCAAACCTAGATAATTGCAGATTGCAGATTGCAGATTGAAGATTGAAAAACAGAGAACTCACCTGTTGACTCAATCTTCAATCTGCAATCTTCAATCTTCAATCCGAATGACTCGGAGGTTCACATGGCATACGTTGACGGCTTCGTCATTGCGCTTCCCCGAAGAAAACTCCCTCTGTATCGCCGGATCGCGCGGCAGGCCGGCAAGATTTGGAAGAAGCATGGTGCTCTGGAGTACCGCGAATGCGCCGGGGATGATTTGAAGATCAAGATGGGAGTACCGTTCCCCAAGCTGGCGCGAGTCAAACCGGGCGAGACGGTGGTGTTCTCCTGGATCCTGTACCGGAACCGGCGTGATCGGGACCGGGTCAACGCGAAGGTCATGAACGACCCGCGCATCGAACGCATGATGAAAGTCCCGATGCCCTTCGACATGAAACGGATGGCGTACGGCGGATTCAAAGTTATCGTGGATATGTGACGCCCAGTAGGGAGCTGGCACGAGCGAGGAAGCCTCGCCGCGGAACCGGGCGGGGCTTTCTTATCCATAGCAAGAAGGAATTAGTCGAGTGCCGAAGGAAGGAGGAAGAATGGCTACCTACGCTGAACCCGTCTTCGAGAGACGAACCGCGGTCCGACGCAAGACCGACGTCGTCACCGACCGGTGGTCGTTCATGGCCCCGCTCGGCCGGGCACTGCTCTCCGCGATTTTCATCTTATACGGCTTCCCTCACCTTACCGCGCCCACGATCGGATATGCCGCGCATCACGGCGTCCCAGCGGCCGGCATTCTCGTTCCCTTCTCCGGCGTAATGGCGATCGTAGGCGGAGTCAGCATCCTGCTCGGCTATCATGCCAAAGCTGGTGCCTGGCTATTGATCGTCTTCCTGCTGGTGGTCACACCGGTAATGCACAACTTCTGGACCGTCAGCGATCCCGGACTGCGGGCGCTACAGCAGGGCATGTTCATGAAAAACCTGGCGATGATGGGCGGCGCCATCCTGGTCGCCTATTTCGGAGCGGGGCCGTGGAGCGTTGACTGGAGTGTGCGGCGGCGGTAGCCGCCGATTGCCGATTGCAGATTGCAGATTGCCGATTGAAGATTGAAGATTGAAGGTCTCCGACGAGGCGGGAGTCGTCAGCATTTCAATCTTCAATCTGCAATCTTCAATCTTCAATCCCTCAGGTCATCCCGGTCGCCTGCTGCATCGGCACGTCAGTCAGAATCGCCTTCACCGCCGTCTGCAGGTTCTTGTCATATTGCTCCTGATCGAGCGGCACCGCGGCTACGGCGTGACTCCGCCAGATGATCTCATTGCTCTTCGCATCCCGGAGTTCGACGATCACCGCGCCGTATTCATATTCGGCCGGGCTGGCGTCGTCGGAGCCGGGGCCCCAGCCTCGCCACCAACTCGGCCGCCACGGGTACCCGAAATCCCAGTCGGTCACGTCATCGCGATCCGGCACGGCCAGATAGTACGAGAGGATCGCATCGGGATTGTTCTCCGAGATGACGTAGCCGTGACGTTTCAAGCCTGAGACGAGTTCACGGCGAATAGTCTGGCTCGCTGTTGCGTCGTTGAGCAGGGGATTCACCTCAAAAGGTGAAAGGCCTCCCACAAATTCGGCGGACCGCGTGACACTTACTGTCCGCAGTACAGTTTGACTCTCTCCGGGGCCGGTCATTGTGTGCACCTGGACACTGTGTCCGTGCACTGGGAGGTACAGCGCGGCGGCGGTGAGTGCGGCGATTGCGTGGATCGACATAAATGCGCCCGTCATGAATTCAGCCTCGTATCTCAAAGCCGGTCGTCACGGCTGCGGTGACCGACGGCCGCACAATCGCGACTCGACTCGATCGTGCGCCTAGTAGTACGACGCCTGGAGAGAGTTCGTTGCAGAGTTTCAGTGAGACAAGCTGTCGCGACCTGTAGAAGGGACATGATCGATGCCGCGATTGTCGGTAATGGAGCGCGTTGAGCGCTACAACGCGGGCCGCGAGACCCAGCGTCTCGCGCTCAAGTACGAGGCGATGCGGAAGAACGCGTTTGCTTTCATGCGCGGAACCTGTCACCTCTTTCACGAGGACTGGCGAGCCCAGCCCGTTCTCGACCGGACTCCGCGCGCCTGGATCTCCGGCGATCTCCACCTGGAGAACTTCGGCAGCTACAAGGGCGACAATCGGCTCGCCTACTTCGACCTCAATGATTTCGACGAGGCCACCCTCGCCCCGGTTGCTCGAGACCTTGCCCGGTTCCTGACGAGCGTCTTCGTCGCAGCGAGAAGCCTGGGACTCAAGGAGCGCGCGACGACGGAGCTGGCAACGGCATTTCTCGCTTCGTATCAAGCAGCCCTTCATGACGGGAAGGCACGGTGGGTCGAGCGCCAGACCGCCAATGGCATTGTGCAGGCCCTGCTGGAAGAGGCGACCCTGCTCACTCGCAAGCGCCTCCTCACGATCCGCACCAGAGCGTCAGGCAAATCACGTCGGCTTCGTCTCGGCCGGCGTGCCCTTCCGGTCTCCGCTTCCGACCGGAAGAAGGTGATCCGAATTGTCCGGCAGTTCGCCAAGAGCCAGCCCAACCCCAAGTTCTACTCCGTGATGGACGTGGCCCGGAGAGTAGCCGGAAGCGCGAGTCTCGGGCTGGAGCGCTACGTGTTACTGGTGCGGGGTCGCGGTCTCCCCGACAAGCTGGCACTCCTCGATCTAAAACAAGCGATTCCGAGCAGCCTGATGACCCGCGGGCGCTCACCAGTCACATGGACGAGCGAAGCCAGCCGGATCACCTCTATTCAGCGTTGGGCTCAAGCGGTCTCGCCGGCGCTGCTGCATCCGGTGCGCGCGGGCGGGCGCTCTTATGTTCTCCGCGAGTTGCAGCCGACTCAGAACCGGTTGAGCCTGGAGTCGTGGAACCGGACTCGCGCCGAACTGGAAGGGCTTATGATTACGCTCGGCCAGGTCGTCGCCTGGAGCCATCTCCGCAGCGGCGGCCGAAAGGGCTCGGCCATCGCCGACCAGTGGATGGCCTTCGCCGAAGAGAAGAAGTGGCGCCCCGCCCTGCTCGCCTACGCGTCGAGCTACAGCCGCCAGGTCGAGCGCGACTGGAGGGAATTCGTGGAAGCAACCACGCCGTGACAGCCGGAGAGACCGCGTCTCCGGCGAACTCGACTTCGGCCTGGGCACCACTCGCCTTCCGCATCTACCGACTGATCTGGCTGGCGGTGCTGGCCAGCAACATCGGCACCTGGATGCAGACGGTCGGCGCCCAGTGGCTCCTCGTCAACCTGCCCAACGCCGCCACACTCGTGGCATTGGTTCAGACCGCGGATACGCTCCCTGATCTCCTGCTCGCGCTTCCCGGTGGCGCGCTAGCCGACATCTTCGACCGGCGCCGGTTCCTGATCGTCCTTCAGCTCCTGCAAATCGTCGCCGGCATCGGACTCACCTGGCTGACGTTCGCCGACCAGATGACACCGCCGTTGCTCCTCGGCTTCACCTTCCTCCTGGGTGCTGGGTCGGCGCTCCAGACGCCAGCCTACGAGGCGCTCATTCCCGAGCTGGTTCCCCGGAGCGAGCTGCATGCGGCGGTGGCACTGGGCAGCGTCAATGTGAACGTCGCGCGCGCCATCGGCCCCGCATTCGCGGGTCTGCTCATCGCGAGGCTGGGCGTGGGGGCAGTGTTTGCCCTCAACACCCTCACCTTCGTGTTTCTCCCCATTGTGCTGCTCCTGTGGCGCCCGCCGGCAGAGGCAACTGCGCCCTCTCCCGAGCGGTTCGTCGCCGCGCTCCGGGCAGGAGGCCGCTACGTCCGCTACTCGCCGGTAACGAAGCGGATCCTGCTCCGGTTGGGCCTCTTCGTGTTCCCGGCCACCGTTCTCTGGGCGCTCCTGCCGCTCATCGCGAGCCACCGGCTCGGAATGGGAGCCGATGGGTATGGGCTGCTGCTCGCCGCACTCGGAGCGGGTGCGGTTGCCGGTGCATTCCTGCTGCCCTGGCTGCGCCGAAAGCTTCCGCCCAATGGGTTGCTCGCAGCCGCATGCGTCATATATGCGGGGGCGACCCTGCTCCTCGTCGCGATCCCTCACCCGGCTGTCGCCTTCCTTGTGCTGATCCCCGCGGGAGCCGCCTGGATCGTGGTGCTCGCGTGGAGCAACGCCGAGATCCAGCTGTTTCTGCCGGTGTGGGTGAGGGCTCGCGGGCTGGCGACGTATCAGATGGTGCTGTTCGGGTCGCAGGCGGTGGGTGCCATCGCCTGGGGGCTGATGGCCGAACGTATCGGACTGGTCCCGGCGTTCCTCATCGCAGCCGTCGTGCTGCTGCTTGGCACCGCCACGATCCTGTTCTGGCCGATGTACGATCTCTCGCGCCTTCCCACCGACCCCTCGGCGCGGTGGGAGGAGCCGAGCCTGGTGCGGCAGTATGACCACGATGAAGGACCGATCGTGGTGACCACCGCATACACGGTCACCCCCGAAAACGAAGAGGCCTTCCTCAGGGCAATGGTCGCGGTGCGCCTCTCCCGGCTCCGTACCGGTGCCATCAGCTGGGAGCTCTACCGGGAGGGGGAAACTGCTCAGCGATTCATCGAGCTTTTCACCGTGACCACCTGGGGCGAGCACCTCCAACAACATGGCGGACGGCAAACCGCTGCGGACTCCGCCATTGACCGGCGGGCCCGCGAGCTGGCGAGTTCCAAACCGGTGACGCGGCACTACTTCCCCGCGGATCTGGTGGGAGACGACTGGGGCTTGAGAGCTACGCAGCAATAACTATGAAAATCGCCACCTGGAACGTCAACGGCATCCGGGCTCGCGCTTCCCAGCTCCAGGAGTGGCTGGAGCAGGAGCGGCCGGACGTGGTGTGCCTGCAGGAGCTCAAAGCAGAGTTGTCGCAGATTCCCGAGGTGTGCCGGCACCCGGACTATCACGCATACTGGCACACCCTCAAGGGGTATTCGGGTGTGTCGTTGCAGGTTCGCAAGGAGTTGTGCCCTACCGATCCGGTCTACAGTCATCCTCCGTTCGATATGGAATCGCGGATCGTGCAAGTAGAGCACGGTGACCTGGTCATCGCCTCGATCTACGTGCCGAATGGCGGTAAGGACTACGCATCGAAGCTGAGCTTTCTCACTCACCTCACTGACTGGACCCGCAGGCTCATGGCGGAGGGCCGGGAGGTTCTGCTGTGCGGAGACATGAACATCGCCCGCACCGATCTGGACGTGCATCCCCGAGAGCGGAAGGTCAATGCAGTGGGCCAGCGCTCTGATGAGCGTGCGTTGTTCGAGGGACTATTCGGCACCGGCTTGGTGGATCTGGGGCGAACCCTCGATCCGGAAAACCCCGGCTTGTTCACCTGGTGGGCGCCGTGGCGCAACCTGCGGGCCCGCAATATCGGATGGCGATTGGATTACCTGCTGGCCTCTCCGACGCTCGCATCACGCACCACGACCTGCGTGGTCAGGGCGGAAGTCGGGACCAGTGATCATGCGCCGGTGGTGATGACTACTACTTAGTAGTACCGAGTACCGAGTGGCTGAGGGGACCAGACGCCCTGCCGATCAGGCGTCTGGTCCCATGTTGGTCCCGCTACGTGGTTCCGGCCATCTGCGCCGCCTTGCTGCGAACCAGCGCGTAATTCAGGGCCGGCAGTCCATTCCAGTGAGCGGCCTTGTTGGCGTAGTCGCGTGCCTTCCCCGTGTCGCCCTTGCCCTGATAGGCCAGCGCCATGCGATAGAGGTTGTATGGGTCCTGGAGGTTCGACTGCTGCAGTTCAGTGATCGCCTGGTCGTATTGCTTCCCCGCGAGGGCAATCCTGCCCGCCAACTCGTGAGTCAGATTGTTCTGAAACCGGTTCCCATTGCCGGCCGAGCCCTTGGCGAAGGCATCGGACTCGGTCCGAGCGGTCGCCAGATCGCCCTTGGCGATCGCCACGGCGGCGACGTTGGCGTGGTGGAACAATGTCGTCACCCCTTTGACCGCTGGTGAGAGTGCCGACGTCTCGGTGATGTGGAGCGCCTTGGCGTACGCGGCCAGGGCCTCATCGTTTCTGCCCATCGCCAGCAGCAGGTTGCCCTTGAAGTTCATGTCTGCAGTCATCGCGCCGGCATCTCCCGCCTTTTCCGCGATTCCAAACTCCCGCTCGGCCTGCTGAATGGCCTGGTCCAGTTTCCCCTGATCGGTGTAGACCACCGCCTGAACGAAAACCGCCTGACGACGCTCGCCATCATTGCGAGCGTCGGTGTACAGGTCGCCGAGGCGACTGGTAGCTACATCGGGCTTGCCGAGGTAGAGCGCGTTGATGGCGGTACCGATCCGGGCTGAGATGAAATGGGGATCGAGGGCCAGGGCCTTCTGGTATTGGGTAACCGATTCGTCGAACCGGCCCATCTTCATGAGCAGTTCGGCATAGGAATCGTAAGGGTTCGGGTCGTTGGGGATGAGTTCCGCGTACTTCTTGAAAGCCTGCTCGGCCTCAGGATAGCTGCCCACCGACTTGTACGCATAGCCAAGGTTGTTATAGACCGGAGGGAATGATGGTGCGATGGCGGTCGTGGCCTTGAAGGTCTCGATGGCTTTGGCGTCATCCTGCTGGCCCTGATAGAAGACGCCCAGGGCGAAGCGTGCCCGCTCATCGTTCGGGAACAAGGCGACGTTTCGCTCCAGACACTCTTTCGTCTTGGCGGCATTCCCGACCGCGCCGGCTTCGGCGGCCTGGATTGCAATCCGCTCGCCTTCGGAGGCCTTGTCGGCGAGCGCGATGGCGCGGTCCAGATGGAGCCGGAACTCCTTCGCGGTGCCTGAAACATTCGCTCGGGCCAGCTCTGCGGAGGCGAAGTTCGGGTCGAGCTCCAACGCTTTGTCGAAGTGAGCGATGGCGTCGGTAGCCTTGAGATTGTCTGCCAGCTCGCGGCCGGCGAGGAATTCCTTCTTCGCAGCTTCGGAGCTGGTTGTGATGGGGATCTTGTCTCCGCCGGGGTCCGTTGAGGTTGCCGGCTGCGCGAGCAAGACGATCAGCGGGAAAAGCCCTAAGAGGGTGGCTTGTTTCATTGCGCGACTCCTCGGTGGATGATGCAGAATGGAAGGAACCGCTTGGCGGAGAGCCAGCGATTGGATCTTCCTACGAGGAGTGCGAGCGAACGGTGTCGGCGAGTGGTGCTGCCACGGTTTCGATGACGTGGTGCAGCCCTGCTACTCCGGCCACAACTTGAACGACCCGCTGGCCGCATCGTACGCCTCCACGCGGCCGGTGTGGATCTCGTAATACCAGCCATGAATTCCGAGCGTCCCGTTCTTGAAGCGCTCCTCCACGGCCGGATGGGTGTGGAGGTGCGCCATCTGCTCGACCACGTTGAGTCGGGACAGGATCTCCAGGCGCTCGGTCTTCGCCAGCGCGGCGTGATCCCGGCTCAACCTCTCCAGAGCCGGACCGGCGAAGGTCAGCCATCGTGCGGTAGCGGGAATCGCGGCCAGAGTCTCCGAATGGAGCAAACCATTCATGGCCCCGCAGGTGGAGTGGCCGCAAACGATGATGTCGCGGACGCCGAGGACTGCCACCGAATATTCGATGCTGGCGGAAACCCCAACCCGATCGGAGTCATCATAGACCGGAACGATATTGCCGGGAGTCCGTTCCACGAAGATTTCTCCCGGCGCGCTGCCGGTCAGGAGCGACGGGTCAATACGGGAGTCACCACAGGTGAGAAACAAGGCATCCGGTTTCTGCTTCTCTGCCAGCTCCTCGTAGAGCGCCCGGTTGGCGGGGAAGATTTCGGTACGAAAGCGCCGCACTCCATCATGGATACGGTGCACAGTGGGTTCCTTGGGTGGGTGGCGAGTTGCAGCCGAGTACAGGCATACGATGGGCGATTGAGCCCGTCTTGGTAAGATCTTCCCCCTTCGCGACGCTAACCCTCGTAACCAATTCGGGGGCAGCGATGGTCCGGCCCCATCCACTTGGGGGGCCGCTGCCTCCCTGAGGGTCAAGCGGAGGGAAATCGATGTCACAAGTGAAGAATGCGGCGCCCGCCAGGATGAAACCGGCTGCTTCGACGCGGTCGGGGAACCAGGTCTCCTACGGGACGCTCAACGTGGACGGCGTGTCTATCGCCTACCGGGAGGCCGGACACCCTGAAAGCCCAAAGCTGGTCCTCCTGCACGGCTTTCCGGCGAGTTCGCATCAATACCGTAACCTGGTTCCTGCCTTGGCCGACCGGTTCCACGTCATTGCTCCGGATTATCCCGGCTTCGGGCTCAGTGATCGGCCAGATCCCGACAAATGGGAATACACGTTCGACCACCTGTCGGAGGTCATCGAGCGTTTCCTGCAGCTCAAGGGCTTCACGCGCTACGGCCTCTACATGCAGGACTACGGCGGACCGGTCGGTTTCCGGATCGTAACCCGAAATCAGGACGCGCTGGGGTGGCTCATCATCCAGAACTCCAACGCGTACGAGGTAGGCTTCACCGCCGCGTGGGATGGATTGCGAGGCGCGCTCTGGAAGAACCGGGCGCCTGAGACCGAGGCGCCGCTGCACAGCTTTCTGACGCCCGAGACCATCAAGGCGATCTATCTCCACGGTGCCGAACGTCCGGAACTGATCAGCCCCGACAACTGGGAATCGGATTCCACGTTCATGGAACGGGCGCACGCGACGCGGCTCAACCTCGATCTGTTTTACGACTATCGCACCAATGTCCCGCTCTACGCCTCCTGGCAACGCCTGCTCCGTGAGCGGAAGCCGAAGACCCTGATCTTCTGGGGTCAGGCCGACATCTTCTTCACTCCGGAAGGCGGCGAGGCTTATCTGGCCGACCTGCCGGACGCGGAGTTGCACCGGCTTGCCGCGGGACACTTCGCGGTAGAGGATCATCTGGACTACATCGCGACCCATATCAAGAAGTTCCACGCAGCGCTTTGATCTCACACGCCGGACTGGCGGTCGAGTCCCGAGACGACCATAATCGACGCATGGCGTCGATGGAAAACGATCGGGACTCGGCGGAGTGGCTTCGCGGCTTAAGCGCCGAGGGGCCAGTCCGTGAGGAGACAGTCAGTCGCCTCCGTGCATTGCTCCTCCGGGTAGCCAGGGCCGTGGCTACCCAGAGGAGAGCCAGCGTGCCGGATCGGGGATTGGAAGAAGTGGATGACTTGTGTCACCAAGCCGCGAGTGACGCGGCGATGGCGATTCTCAGAAAGCTTCCAGACTTGCGTGGCGACTCCCGCTTCACTACCTGGGCCTGCAAGTTCGTGATGTTCGAGATTTCGACCCGTCTCCGCCGCCACGCGTGGCGTCACCGGAAGATCGAGCCGAACGAGCAGGTCTTGGACCGGCTGGTGGACTCAGCACTTCCGGCCCTCACGCGCCTGGAGCAAACCGAGACGCTTCACTTTCTCCAACGCGCTATTCGCGACGACCTGACCGATCGACAGCGCCTGATCTTCCAGGCTGCGGTGCTCGATGAAGTGCCGATCGACGTGTTAGCCGAACGACTCGACAGCACCCGCGGGGCGATTTACAAGATCCTGCACGACGCGCGCGCCAGACTCAGGCGGGCTCTCGCCCGAAACGAAGGCAAGGAGGAGCGGGTATGAAGCGCGACCCCCTCGAAGGATTGCTGGGCCACACCGGTCGCGATCCCGGCTGCGACGCAGCGTTTGAGCAGTTCGACCGCTACTGCGACGCCTGCCTGCGCGGTAAGGACGTCGAGCGGGAGTTCCCCGAGTTCATGAACCACCTGCGGAACTGCCCGGGGTGCCGGGAGGACGCCGAGGGTCTGCTCGCGGCACTCAGGCAGCTAGACGAGGATTAGGGAGAGAAAAGCCTCCCTGTCACTTGACCGGGAGGCTTGTGGAGCGAGGGATGTAGCTCTTCTGCGGTTCCTACCAGGCGACTGCGTATCGTGAGAAGTGGTCCAGATCGGTGTAAAGCGCCTTGATGCCCTTCTTGTCGAGGGTGGCCTTGATCTCGAGAATCTGGTCCTGGTCGCTTAGGTAGACGATGAACAGCTTCAGCCAGTTTGTCGGCTGCAAGCACCGGTCGTAACTGAGCTTGAGCTCGGCCGGCTTGGCGAAGTGAAGTCCTTCCGGCTGCAGCTCGACTTCGACCAGGTCGGATACCGGAGCTACGGCACTGATGACCACCTCATGGTCGAGCGCGCCCTGGGGAATCTTGAGTTCGTGGGGGCCGACCTTGAGCGAGCCGCCGTCGGGGCCGATAAGCTCAACGTCGCTGCTGTACTCCTGCGGCTCGCACCGAAGCAATTCCAGCACGTCGCCCTGCTTCCGCCGGCCCTCCCACCACTTCTTGAAGAGTTCCCACTGCTTTCTGGCAGCCTTGAACTCTTCCCGGTGGAGTTCGCGCTCCGCTTTGAGACTGTCCCGGGTGTGCTCGAGGAGGTCGTGCAGGCGCTCGTGCTCAGCATGACGATCGTCGCCAATGGAGTTGCCGCTCACATCGACCAGGAGCACGGAATTGTCCCGAGAAGCGCTGGTCGGCGCGTCGAGGACCGTGCAGCTCAAGAGAGTCATCAGGACCGCGCCAACAGCCGGCGTCCGGATCCAGCGCCTCATTCCCATTGGAATTCCTCCTAGAATGCCGACAAGATTTTGGCTCACCCCGAACGAGCCTGATTTGCCGTGAAATGCCGCACCCAGGAGGGGCAACCGACATGCCTATGCGGTTGGCCGTCGCATCACTTTTATACACATCAGCTACTGATAGCGTGCTAAATTTATTACTTACAGGTACTTAGTGATGCAATGAGGATGGCCAAACGTACAACAAAGCAACAGCGACAATGGAATCTGACACCCATTTCTCAGGATGACCTTGCAGCGGAGTCGCCCCACTGTGGCTCACCAGCGGCGCCCGGAATTCAGTCTTGTGGCCAGCAGTCACTAATTCTCTCGTGACTTAAGTCACCGAAGCCCCGCCGGCTCCCTCAGAACTTGGGCGGCGTCTCGCGCATCACGCCCAGCTGCTTTTCCAGGGCAACGCCGACCCTCCCCAGAATCCCTTCATCAAACAACCGCCCGATCAGGGTGATCCCGTGTGGGACGCGCCGCGGCGGGTTGAACTTGGGCAACGGATTGGCGGGATCGGGCGCCCAATCGCTGCGGGCCTCGGAGATCTGGACGAATCCGGTGCGCATGGTGAGCGAGGGATGGCCCGTGTTGTTCGAGATCACCAGCATTTCATCCCGCAAGGACGGAACGACAAGCAGATCCACCTCGGCCATCAGCCGCGCCATCTCCATCGCCACCTTGCGCCGCAACCTGTCGGCCTGCACGAAGTCGACGGCCGAGAGGAAGCGGGCTTCGCGGAACAGATTGGGCCACGCGTCAGGCACCTGGACCTTGAGCTGGTCCGCCTGGCCACTGAGCGTCAGCTCCTCGAAGGCCGCGGCCGCCTCCGCGAACAGAACCAGATTGAGGGAATCGTATGGCCAGTCCGGGAGCGAGACTGCAGTCGGGACCATCCCGAGTTTCCGGAATTCGTCGAGAGATGCGCGATCCACATCGGTGGCAGGACTTTCTTTCATCCATGAGTCTATGTAACCGACCTTGAGTCCCTTCACCGAGGCGCCGGCATCGAAGTCGAGTTTGCTGGACACACTGGCGACATCACCCGCATCGGGACCGGTGATCGCCTCAAGCACCAGCAGAGTGTCTTCCACGCTCCGGGTCATGGGCCCGAGTTTGTCCAACGACCAGCAAAGCGTCATCGCTCCGGTCCTTGCCACCCGCCCGTAGGTGGGACGGAGACCGTTGATCCCACAGCGCATAGTCGGACTCACGATGCTCCCGCCCGTCTCGCTCCCGATCGAGAACCCGACCAGGCCGGCGGCGGTCGCGGCCCCGGGTCCGCAACTCGACCCCGATGCGCCCTCCTCGAGCACCCAGGGATTCATGGTCTGGCCACCGAACCAGATGTCGTTGAGGGCGAGGGCGCCGAGACTCAGCTTCGCGATTAGCACGCCGCCGGCCGCGTTCAGCCGCGCCACGACGGCAGAATCCGCGGTCGGGACCCGGTTCCTGAATGGCTCCGCGCCCCACGTCGTCGCCAGGCCAACGGTATCGAGGAGGTCTTTGACGCCGTAGGGAATGCCGTGCAGCGGACCGCGGTACTTTCCCGCGGCAATTTCCTTGTCCGCCTGACGCGCCGCGGCGAGCGCCCCCTCCTCGTTCAGCGTGATGATGCAGCGGAGCTTTGGATCGAACTTCTCAATCCGGGCGAGATAGATCCCCGTCAGTCGCTCGGACGTCAGCTTCCTGGACTGGATCCAGCGGGAGAGCGCGGTGACTGGCGCAAAGGCGATATCGGCATCGTCTGAGGGGAGCGGCCCCGAATCCTCATCACTTCGGACGAACTTGTCCTGTTTTGGTCCAAACCTGAGTCCGGGTAGTGCCGGATCCCAGCGCGTCGCCGGCGCGAGTGTCGGCTCGAGTGCGAGCTTCCGCGGGCCGGTCCGCCGCTCCAGCTGGGCGGCCATCGACCGGCGCCAGCTCTTGACCGCCATATTCCGCTGCTCCGCCGTCATCGACACCTGCATCAGCTTCTCCGCTTCGGCGAATGTCCCGGCGTTCACTTCGGGTCCGGTTTCTGGCGCCGTTCCAAAGGTCGGCGGTGCTCCGGGAGTCGTCGAAGTCGATGAGGCGGGTGCCTGCTCCTGCTTTCTACAACCGGCGATAGCGCCGAGGATGATTGGCGCCTGGATCAGGAATTGGCGACGAGTGTTCACAAGAAACCTCCACGGGGACGGGAGCGGGGCGGCCAAAGGTGAAGCTCCCAAGGAGGGAGCGCCAGAGGTCCGTGGCAGAATCCGAGGATTCTACTAGCTTCTTGTCATGACTCCTGACGCCAGGTCCAGGCACCGCATGCCCCGGAAGAGCCGGAGGCGATTTGTGGCTGTCCTGATGCTGGCGAGCTTCATCACCGTGCAGTCGTCGGTAATCTGTGCCCTGGACTGCCTGAAACACGGCCACGTCGCTGCGACGATGTCGGACTCGCACCACCACCTCCAGCCCTGCCACAACGGAGGGAGTCTTCGTAACGAACCGCTCAACTCGGGACCTCTCGCGGAGATCCTGCCCGCGCATTGGCTGCCGAGCTTTCCGCTCGCCCCGTTGGTTACTCTAGTCACTGGCCCGGCTTCCCTGGCCAAGCCGCAGCACATCGTTCGAGCAGAGCCCCCTCCACCGCGCCCGGTCTGAACCTCCCGCAGGACAATCCATACTGATCGTCTGACGGCAACCCGTGGCTGTGCGGGATTCGGCCGTGCCATCTCAGCGTGAGGTCTGAATGCGGCGCATCCTCTTTCGGAGCGTTTCCGCGCTCTTGATACTCGGCGGAGTGCTGGGCTCGCAAACCCTGCGGGCGCAGCAGCCGGCCGATACAGTAGACAAACCGATCGATCTCGGCGGCCAGCCGGGATATCAGGGCGACATCGACCGTTTTCCGCTCCAGATCACCGGGTTTGGAATCGGCGATTACAGCTATGATGGACGCACCGGCGACAATTCGTTTTCGTCCAGCAAGATCGGTATCAGCGCATTCCGGGAGATAACCGACCACGCCTACGTCTTCGGGCAGCTGACCACCGCGCTCGAGGAGGACAAGGCAACGGGAGAACTCGGGACCGAAACCGAGATCGACGCCTTTCTGGTCTCCGCGGTGATCCCAGGCGCCTCGAATCTGAGTCTGACGTTCGGGAAATTCGACGCACCAGTCGGATTCGAGCGGGATGACGAGCCGCTCAACTTTCTGGCCAGCACCAGCTTCAATTTCGAGCTGGGCCGCCCCGTCAAGATGGTCGGACTCCAGGGCACCTGGACCGCGAGCCCAGCGGTGGCAGTCTCCGGAATCGTGTTCAACGGGTGGGACAGCGACATCGATCCCAACAAGGGAAAGACCGGCGCGCTGCGTTTCGATCTCCTGCCGAACGAGGAGGTCAGCCTGGGCGTGACCGGACTATACGGGGTCGAGGGCGACCAGGGGGCCACCAACTCGCGTTACCTGATCGATATCGACTACGCCTTTCAGCCGGCCTGGAACTGGGTGGTGGGCGGCGAGGCCGGCCTGGGTGGCGACAAGGACGTGCTTCCAGGCGGGGGCACCGCGACCTGGAAAGGCGGAATGATCACGGTCTTCCACCAGCTGAGCCGGCACTGGGGAGTGGCCGCGCGGGCCGAGGTCTTCCGGGATGACGACGGAGTGCGCTCCGGAGTGGCCCAGACCCTCGAATCCTACAGCATTGCGCCGTTGTTCTCTCTGGGCGTAGGCCGGGACGGAATCTTCGCCAACGTATCGCATAGCAGGATACGGATCCCTCGGCTCCAGCTCCGAGGGGAAGTGCGGGTCAACCACTCGAGCGAGCCGTTCTTCGACACCAGCGATGGGCCGGATAACTGGAACATCGAGTACACGATGCAGCTGGTAACCACCTTCTGAGGCTCCCATGGACCTCTATCGGCTGAGCGACGCACCGCGATCGGTGAAGCTGACGGCAGTGCTTTTTCTGCTGGTGCTGGGCTACGCCTACGTCTTCGCCTTCCTCATGGTGAAGACCTGGGCGGGCCTCAGCCCCAGCCAGGTCCAGGCGACCTACGTCCCGGAGAAGGCAATGGACATGTCGGCGATGCCGGAGCACTCGCAGACGACCGAAGCGCCTCTGGACCTCTCGACCGTGCCGGAGATGAAGCACACGGTAGACACCGCTCTGCTCATCCAGGACAGTCACATCCACATCATGATCTACGCCATCGTCGGCGCGCTCGAGTCGCTCATCATTCTCGGGCTGGGCTGGCCCGCGTGGTTTCGTGATTTGATGATCGTCGGCGCCTTCGGGTTCGGGGCGCTCGACTTTGTCGGTCAATGGTTGATGAACTTCCATTTCCCCGGGTTTGCCTGGCTGACCATCGCCTCGGGCTGGGGCATGGCTCTGGTGTACCTCATCGTGCTGGTCGGGGCGCTCGGTTCGGTGTTCCGGCGGCGTACCGCCTGAAGGAGTCTCTCATGCAGCTGAATTCTCTCCTGGTCCTCTCCGCCGCCCTGCTGTTCGGTGCCCGCCATCCGACTCCGACAGTTGTACTGGTGCCGCAGACGGACGCCATCCGAACGGCGCTGCCCGGTGCGAAGCAGTTCTTCGTCCGCAACGTCACGATCGGCCAGGACGACCTGGCCAAGATCCGGAAGGAGATCGATTACTCCCCGCAGGACCCGGACTTCAAGTTCTATCTGGGCAAACGGGAGGACGGCTCGCCGGCCGGCGTAGTGCTCTTTCCCCAGGTGAACACCCTCCATGGACCACTCGAAGTGGCGCTCTCGCTTAATCCGGATGGCAGCGTGGCGAGCGCGGTAGTCACGAAGGCTACCGTCGAGACCAAGCCCTGGGTCCTCGACGCGGTCCGAGGCGGGTTGATGAAGCGTTTCCAGGGTGCGAAGTATGGTGATGACGTGGGCAGCAAAGTGCAGGACGTTTCCGGCGGGTCCATGGCCAAGTGGCAGGCCCAAGTCATCGCGACAGCGGTGTACGATGGCCTGGTGTTGCACCACGTGCTGTTCAAGGAGTGAAAGCTCCCGGCCCCGGAAGCACTGAGCTTCCCGGGGCGGCCAGCGCTCGGCGGACTGCTCTGCCTAACAGCTAACGGCTGACGGCTGACGGCTAGCTTCTACCCTCAGTGCGGCTTGAACCCGAATTTGGCGAGCTCTTCCGCCGACATCTGGATCACATCGACGTGCAAAGTGATCGGAGTCAGTGGGGTATCGGTTGAATCCTTCGGCGCCGACACGATCTTCTCCACGACATCCATTCCCTTGAACACCTGGGGCTACCCGCCCAGGGGCGAAACTGGCGGCTGCGGTGAAACCGGCCCATCTTCGGTCGGCTCCCCTCCAGGGTCTCACATTGGCTGATCTCACCGCGCAACTTCAGGCTTCGCTCGTCGAGCGGTACGCGATCGAGGGCGAGCTCGGACGCGGCGGGATGGCCACCGTCTATCTGGCACGCGATGTTCGCCACAACCGGCAGGTGGCGCTTAAGGTCCTCCGCCCCGAGCTGACTGCCCTCCTCGGCCGGGAGCGGTTTCTCAATGAAATCCGCCTCACGGCACAGCTCGACCACCCCAACATCCTCACTCTCATCGACTCGGGCGAGGCCAATGGCCTGCTCTACTACGTGCTGCCATTCGTCCGGGGGGAGTTACTGCGAGATCGGCTTGACCGAGAAGGTCAGCTCGGATTGGATGACGCAGTTCGGATCGGCACCCAGATTGCCTCGGCGCTTGAGTACGCCCACCAGCACGGCATCATCCATCGCGACATCAAGCCGGGGAATATCCTGCTGCACGAAGGCGTCGCCATGGTGGCCGATTTCGGCATCGCGCTGGCGCTCTGGGAGTCCGGAGGTGAGCGGCTGACGGAGACCGGCTTGTCCTTGGGTACGCCGCAATACATGAGCCCGGAGCAGGCAAGCGGTGGCAGGCAGCTCGATGCGCGGAGCGACATCTACTCTCTGGCCGCCGTGGTCTATGAGATGCTGACTGGTGAACCCCCGTTCTCAGGACCCTCCGGGCAGGCCGTAATCGCGAAGCTGATTAGCCAGCGTCCCGTGTCGATCCGCGCGCTACGCGATTCGGTCTCGGCGCCTCTCGAGGCAGCGGTCCTCAAGGCGCTGTCAAGAACGCCCGCTGATCGGTTCCCGACCGCCTCGGCATTTGCCACGGCTCTCGGCTCCGCCGCTCAGCCCGCGCCAGCCAGCATCAGCCCAGCCTTCTGGGCAACCATCGTGGTAGTCGCCGCCGGCGCTGCCCTCGCGGGCGCCTGGCGCTGGGGTGGTCTCGGCAAGGCAGTTGGTCATGCGCTGAGTGCCACTCAGGCGGAGGGGCCGCTCGAACATCAGCGAATTGCGGTTCTCTACTTCCACCCCAAGGGCGATGATCCAGATCTCTCGTCTATCGCCGATGGGGTGACTGAAGGGCTGATCGACACGCTCCGCCGGGTGGCGGAGCTCGAGGTGCGGCCAAGCAACAGCGTTGTCCCGTTCCGAGGCACCTCAGCCTCCGGCGACAGCGTCGCGCGCCTGCTCAATGTCGAATCCCTGGTTAAAGGTGGAGTCGAGAAGGTAGGTGATCGGTTCAGAGTCCAGGTTCAACTGGTTGACGGGTCGACCGGGGCAGCGTCTGAACCGCGGTCGTTCGAAGGCTCTTTGGAAGAAATGGTTCCGATACAGGGAGAACTTGCCCGTGCGGTTGTGACGATGCTCAAGGCGAAACCGCATTATCGAGCCAATGCCTGGCTGATAGAACAGCGCGCGCGCCAAGCACGAAGGCTAGGCGATTCGCTCGAGGCTTCCGGTGACAGTGTTGGATTCATCCTTCAATACACCCGCGCGGATTCTCTGGCCGCCATCGCGGCGCAGTTGGACCCGACGTGGGTCGACCCGATTCTGCTCCGTGGAACGCTCGCCTACTGGCGATCCCGCCGGGCGACGGAAAACCCGGACCTCGCTGCTACGATGATCGATTCAGGGCTGGCTTTCGCAGAGCGCGCCTGGGCGTTGAGCAAAGACGACCCTGATGTCTTCGAATTGGGGGGCAATCTCCGCTACTGGCAGTGGCTCCTGGGGCTAGAAAGCGATGCGAGCAAGGCGGCGCAGCTGCTCAAGCAGGCGCAGACCGATCTGGAAGCGGCGGTGAAACTGAACCCCAGTCAGGCGGGCGCCTGGGGAAGCCTGTCACACCTCTACAATCAGACCGGAAGCGGGGTGGACGTGAATACGGCAGCGGGAAAGGCCTACAGGGCCGATCCATATATCAGCAACGCGGACGTGATCCTCTCGCGACTGTTCTTCTCATCGTATGATCTGGGTCAGTTTACGGACGCCCTCCACTGGTGTGAGGAGGGAGAGCGTCGCTTCCCGGGGAATCCGAAGTTCGGGGAGTGTCAGCTCTGGCTCCTCACGACCAAGGTCAAGGACCCCGATGTCGGATTGGCCTGGAGATTAGCCGATTCGGTGACGGCCCAGAGCGCCCCGGAAGACACCGCCTTTCAGCGGCACAATACGAGGCTGATCGTCGCAGCGGTGCTCGCCCGATCCGGTCAGGCCGACAGCGCGAAACATATGGTGACCCGGTACAAAGGAGACGCGGAACTCGATCCGACTCGCGACCTGGCCTACATCAGCTCTTTCGTCTACACCCTAACCGGGGATAAGGATGAGGCGCTGCAACAGCTGAAGACCTATCTCGCGGCAACCCCGGGGCGGCGCGCTTCCTTTGCCGAGGATCCGGGTTGGTGGTTCCGGGACCTCACGAAGGACCCCCGCTACCAGGCACTGGTTGCCGCACCTCACTGACGATGGCGAAGCCTGATGGATCACGGTTGTGTTCGTAAGTAGTCGGTCTACGTCGGCCGCTTCACCAGCCGCGTCGGGCAACGTACCGGCTCGGCTTAACGGGGTGTGAAGCCGTACTTGAGGAGCTGGTCAGCGGAGAGCTGGATCACATCGATGCGCAGCGTAATCGGGGTGAGCGGCTGATCGGTCGAATCCTTGGGCACCGAAACAATCTTCTCGACCACGTCCATTCCCTTGAACACCTGGCCGTAGACCGTGTAGTTGCCATCCAGACGCTTGAGGCCGTCCTTGTTGGCGACGATGTAGAACTGGCACCCCGCCGACAACTTCTCCGGGTTGTCATCTCGGCCGGCACCCACCGCCCCGTAAATGTGACGCAGACTGTCATTGAATTCCGGCGCCAGGTTGTACGGCGACCCCTTGAACCCTTCCGGCGTGTCGGGACATCCCCCCTGGGCCACAAAGTTCTTGATCACTCGATTGAAGGTGAGCGAGTCCCAGTAATGCTGGCCCGCCAGCTTGATGAAGCTGTCCCGGTGGTGGGGCGTCTCGGGATAGAGATAGAAAAGGATCTCACCGAGCGGTGTCTGGATCCGGCCCACAGGATAGGTCGGAGCGGTGGCGACCGATGGAGAAAGGAAGGTTCCGATGGTGAGCAGGAATAGCAGTCGGTACATAGTGTCTCCCTCGCTGAGTAACTCGTCGGCTTACTGGGTCAGAAAGTCCCACTAGAAATAAGAGATTGCAAGCGGGAAGCTGCGACCTGACCTGTCACGCCGCAGGGAGGCGGGTTGTAACGTCTCGATAATGACGGGCTGCTTGCAACTCTCCGCCAGGCACTCGTCATGCCTGTCAGGTTTTGCGGGCTCGCTGGTTCCTCGTTTGAGTCGGCCGTTAACTGACTCAGGTGAATCTGGCGAAACCCGTCACTACGAGCACCCTCGGTGACTACACCGTCGCAGGTCTCTTCGTCTGGCCGTGTGATGATCAGACCGATCCGCGATTCGTTCCGCAGTCTGTTGAGGCACGGGCGGCGGCGGCTCGCGACGGACTCCGCCCAACTGTCTCGCTTCGAATGTGTCTGCGCATCCGTCGCCCTGCTGCTCGGGCTTCTGCTGCGGTTCATGTATGTCATCCGCCAGCCGGTCAATTCCGATGAACCTCAGCACCTGCATGTGGCCTGGGGCTGGGCCCATGGCTTGATGGAATATCGCGATGTGTACGACAACCACACGCCGCTGTTTCACGTTCTGACGGCGCCGCTGGTGTGGATCGTGGGCGACCGCCCTGAACTCTTTATGTGGGCTCGGCTGGCAATGATCCCGCTGTGGGCGTCGACGTTAGTCGCGACATATCTCGCCGGCCGTTCCCTCTATGGCCGCCGGGTGGGTCTTTGGGCAGCGGTCCTCGCGGGACTCTTGCAGCCGATGTTCGTCAAAAGCGTCGAATTCCGCACTGACGATCTGTGGGCCATGTGCTGGATGTGGACGATCGCCGTGCTGGTGGCCGGCACCTTCACCCCCGCACGCGGGTTCTGGAGCGGCTTTCTCATCGGGCTATGTGCGGGCGTGTCCATCAAGACGGGGCTCCTGGTGGCCGCACTGGGGTGGGCCGCTGTCGCGAGCGTCGCATTGCCGAGCAGCTCTACCAACCGTTCCCAACTCGGTCGGTACCTCCCCTCGGTGGCCTCGATGGCGGTGGGGATGACCCTCGTCCCACTCGGCATCATCCTGTGGTTCAAGGCACACGGCGCGCTGCAACCGATGCTCAATGGGACGATCTGGTTCAACATGGAGCCGAACACCACCGAGCGGCCTTATCGAATGTTCAGCCTGGTGCCTGCGCTGCTCACTCTGCTGTGGCTCGACTCCCGGATGAAACGTTGGGCTCCTGCTTCTCCGCTCACCGGGTGTCGCAGGGTGTTGTTCTTGACGGTAGGCGTTTTCTTGATTCTCGAGCTGACGGTCTGGCCCGTCGACCGCTGGCAGGATTTTCTCCCGTTCTGGCCCATGCTCACGATCCTCTTCGTCGCGGCTGCGGAGGGGATGGCCGGCGTCCTACCTGCGAAGCAGAGCCGATTCCGGCCTGCGGCGCTGCCCGGTTTCCCCCTCATGGCCGGGTTAGAACTCGCGGTACTGCTTCTGGCACTCCCCCACAGCGCGGCCTTGGCGCACCAAATCAAGACGTGGCACGCAGTGCTCCGCCTGACCCGTGCAGGCGATTACGTCATGGATGAAAAAGGCGAGCTGCTATTTCGCCGCCGGGCATACTACTACGAGCTCGAAACCATCACGCGTGCCCGCATCGCTCAGCATCTGCTTCCCGACGACATCACCCAAAGTCTGGAACGCACCAACACACTGGTTGTGGGACCTGACCTGCGGCATTTCCCGCCCCGCGACCGCGCATTCATCGAGGCCAACTACATATCGGTCGGTCCCCTCCGGGTCGCCGGACAATTCCTCGGCCCATCGACCAGCAACGGTTCCGACCCAGCGAATCGAGCGATCAGCTTCGAGATCAGGATTCCCGCGTGGTACAGGATGGTAGACAGCTCGGGACCCGCCCAAGGCTCGCTCGATCACCTTCCTATCTCAGGGCCGCGCTTCCTCGCCGTCGGCCACCACACCTATCAGCCTGCCGACGACAATGTCCGCACTGCGTTGGTCCTCGCCAAGGCCATTGATCAGGGCTTCCATCCGTTCTGAGTCTCTCCGCTCCACGTGTACGCCGTGACCAAATGGCCGTAAGCCATAAGCGCCTGGATAATCCGGAGCTTATGGCTAACGGCTGACGGCTGATGGCTGACGTCCGACGGCTATCTCAATACCCCAGCGAAGCCGGCCCGCCCAGCCAGCCTGTGGCATCCACAAGCCCTATGTTGTTCGCTCCCGACGAACCGGAGGCGCTGCCCCACCAGTTTCCCGTCGCGTCTACTGAGGCATTTCCGATATAGTTGCGGATGCCCAGGGTGTTGCCGACAATATTGCACCCGTTGACGCTCACCGGTCCCGCACCATTCGCAATCTCTATGGCCACACCGGTGGTGCCCGTGACCTCACATGCGGTGAGTGCCGCGCCTGCCCCATCGATCATTATGCCGGCCGTGTTGGTCACCCGGGCAGAGAAATCCAGCACCGCCGATGGCGCCGAAGCGCTACCGAGCCTGGCACCGAAAGCGCCTGGCTGACCGCTCACGTTGGAGATGTTGGTCGTGTGAACAAACGACCCTGGCGCGACGATCCGGACACCGAGGCCAGTCATCTCAGTGATCGTCGAGTTGTCAATCTGCAGCACGTGATTGTCGCTCAGGGCGATCGCGCCGAGCGACCCATGGTCCAGCACAGCGTGGCTGATAGTACTCGGCTGAGCGGGAGCGCCGGAGAAGCGGAGACTGCCCCAGGGCTGCGCCAGATCCATCGCGGTGACCGTGACCGGCGAGGCACCGCTCCCCGCTGCCGATAGCCGGCCGCCCAAGTCGAACTCGATATTCTGAAGGGGCCCGAGGCAAACCGTCGTTCCGGGCGCCATCGAGATCAATCCGTGCGGAGGGGTGTTGGCGCCGTTTGGCAATACGATGGCACCCCCGGTACTGGTCCAGCTCTCCCCGGCCGAGAGGACCCCGTTGAGGTATCTACCGGGAACACAGGCAGGGTTCACTACAGCCACAGCGACAACGTTGACGCTGACGGTGGAGCTGCCGGGTTCGGTGTACTCCGCCTTGAGGCTCTGGACTCCGATCGAGGAGCCCAGGTTCCAGTTTACCGTAGCAATGCCGGTGTTCGAGGTCTGACTGGTCCCCGGGACGCTGCCACCGCCGCCAGTGACGGTCCAGTCAATAGTTTGGTTGTTGATGTCGGTGGCACCGGTCAACTCCACCTGGATCTGCACGAGACCACTGGTGAGGGCGGCCTGCTTGTCCTTGCCGGAGACCACGGCCAAGGTCGCTCCGCCGCCGGTTCCACCACCACCACCGCCAACACCAGCGTCGGCACACCGGACTCCGCCGATCACAACGAGGGCGATCGATATCGCCCGGCCAACGAGCTGTCGAGGACGCATGGGAGGCTCCCTATTCCCGGGTGTGCCATAGATACGCGGGCACGGCTCAGGATTCTCACGCAGGCGTCAGACCCGGCAGCTCCAGGCTTCAGAGACCCCCTTAGTCCTCGCTCCTACAAATACGACCACCACCATCCCCGCCTACCCTGTTTCTTGATTCCGAACCAGCGGCAGAATGGGTAGAGACCCCCGACGACCGCGATCCAGACCAGGTAGATCACCGGCAACCCGTAGCCGTAGGTGCTGGGTAAGCCAAGCCCGACTGCTCTCGCGATCAGGAACACCCCTGCCCCGACGACGACGGCGCCGGTCACTCGCGCGACGCGATAACCCGCGCGTGCAAGACGTTCGACGGTGATGGCTGCCGCCACGACAACAGTCGCGCGAAGGTCCATGACTCCGATAACGAGGAGGATCGCCATCAGACCGACACAGCACTGGCAGCAGTCGAGGCCGAGACGCAGGCCGAAGCGCCAGGCCGTGTTGGGGACGGCAAGCAGCGGGGCCTCCCGGCAGCGGGCGAGGTGACGCGCCTTCCACGCGGTGAACTCCAGGGAGCCGGCCAGCAGGACGACCACACCCACCGCGATCGGGACGGCGCGCGCCAGCGCCGGCTGCTGCATCGCCGTCGCCGCCAGCGCGACGCCCAGCGGAAAAACGGCCATTCCGAACAGGGCCCAGACGAAGAAGTAACCCACGCCCACGAGCGAGGTCAGTCGACCGGGGTGCGCCTCGCCTGTTCTGCCAATGACCTGGCGGTAGCGCCATAGCATTGGAACCAGGGACGGCAGCATCATCGCTACCATCATCACGACCCACATGCCAAGGAATGATGCCATGGCGCCGGGCCAGGTCTCTCCGGGCACCCGTATCCACGCCATCGACATCGTCCAGCCGCCGGGCATTGGCATCCCGCCCATCGCCGACATCGACGCGCCCCAGACGATCGTGACCGCGGCACTGGCAGCGAACAGCAGCGCTGAGACGCCGAAGAAGACTCGCTGGGAAACTCGCTCGGAAGCCATGACGACTCGGCTCAGCCCTTCTTGTACTCGTCCCGGCGACGCCACCAGATACCCGTCTCGTTGCGTCCTTTGGGCGCGCGGTCGAGCCACTGGTACATACCCCAGAGACCATCCAGGCCGCGGGCATAGGTGGAATAGGTGTGGTAGACCACGCCGTCTTCGAGCGCGAACGCGCTCATGCCCGGCCTCTGCCGTGTGTACGTGGCTGTGTCGGTTCCAGTCATGACCGCGTTATCGCCGACAGGGTCTCCAGTCATGCGGGTCGGCATCCCCTCGTTGCTGCGTTGCTGCCAGGCGGGTTCGCGCTGGTAGTTGTATTCGATGCCCTCGCGCTGTTGCTGCTCGGTGAACGAAGCGCTGAAGTCGAAGTTGAATGCGCCGCCGACCGCGGATGCCCAGGGGAAGGTCCACCCCATCCGCCGCTTGTAACCTTGCAGCTTCGCGAGCGGCGCCAGCGATACCGCGGAAAGCATGACGTCATGGTTCACCAGGTGGTCGGCGAAGCCGTCGAACCCGTCCGCGATCGTCGAGCAAGTCGCACACCCAGCCGTATAGTCAGGCCCGAACATGAAGTGATAGATCAGCAGCTGCGAGCGCCCTCGGAATAGGTCTGCCAAGGAGGCGTTCCCCTCGTCGGTCTCGAACCGATAGTCTTTGCCGATCCGCACCCACGGCAGCTCCTGCCGCAGCCGCGCCAGCTCGTCGCCGCGCCGGGTATGTTCCTTCTCCGCCTGCAGCAGCTCGAGCCGCGCAGTGAGCCACTCATTTCGTGTCCCAGTCAAGTGCTTCGTCATTGCCCTTCACTCCTTCTCTGCCTCGAGGTAGTTGCAACTGGTTGATGATCGAACTATTCCGGCTCCTCGACAAACGCCCTGAGCCGTTCTGCCGCGTCGTCCCATTGCGCCGAGATCTGGTCGAGGTACCGCTTGGCTCGATCCACGCGTTCCCGGTTCAAGTCCCAGACTCGCTCCCGCCCTCGGCGGGCGTGACGTACGAGCCCCACGTCGCCGAGTGCGTAGAGGTGGCGGGTAATCGCCTGACGCGTCACGCCGGTTCCTTCGCTGAGGCGGGTAATCGAGAGCGGTCCACCAGCCGACAGGCGCCCCAGCAGGCGGAGTCGCGTCGCATCGCCTAAGGCGACGAACAGCGGCACCGCGTCGGGCAGTTTCAGCGGGGCGGCGCTGCGGCTACGCGACATACTGGGCGAGGTTCTTGATCTGTCCGTCCCACCCCGCGTTGTTCATGCGGAACGCTTCGGCCCGGCGCGCCAGCGGGATGCGATCAAACCCGGACTCGACGATGGTGACAGCAGTGCCGCCGTCGGCGTCTTCCAGCGTGAACTCGACGAGGGTCGTGGGTTCGGCCGAGTAGTCCACGGCAGGGTCGACGGCGCCTGGGTGCCAGCGATACGAGAAGTACCGTTCCGGATCGATGCGCTCGATCAGCATTTCCACCACCACGTGCTCGTAGCCCTTGAAGGTGAGATTGCCCCGGACCGGTCGGCCCTCGACAATCGGCCCGTCGAAATTGATCCGGAACCAGGTGCCAAACTCTTCGGCGTTCGTGAGAGCGCGCCACACCCGTGAGCGTGTCGCGCGGAGCACGACCCGTTTTTCGATCCGATCGGTGCTGCTGGTGCTGTTGGGAGCTTGGGTCTTGAGTGCCATGGATCCATTTCCTTCCGCAACCGGTTAGAGGGTGTTCCGGTATATGCAACATCTACGTTGCGTATTATAGGGGCCACCGCCGATAACCGCAACCCCCATGTTGCGCTTTCCAGGGCGAAGAAAAAGCCCCACAGCCGGACCGGCTGCAAGGCTTCTTCTTTTTTTCAGTCGGGACGGCGGGATTCGACGCGTCTGGCCCGCGGGGCTCGCCCTTAGCTCACTCCGAAGGTCTTAGCCCTTAGTCCTCCCCTCCTACAAATACGACCACCACCATCCCCGCCCGCCCTGTTTCTTGATTCCGAACCAGCGGCAGAACGGGTAGAGACCCACCACGACCGCGATCCAGACCAGGTAGATCACCGGCAACCCGTAGCCGTAGGTGCTGGGTAGTTGGCGGTAGCTCTTGGCCATCTCGCCCACCGGGAATCCCTGCAGGGCGCCCCCCGCGATGGCTGCCAGGTGGATGACGTAGAGGTGCGCCACATAGTAGAAGAGCGGAACCTGGCCGAAGACCCGGAGCCACTCCGCGACCGGACCCCGTAACCGCTCCAGGAAAGCCAACCCCGCCAGCGCGGGGCCCAGAGTGATGAGGAGGAATTGAAGCGACGCGGGATACTTGGTCACGTTGATGAACGACAACAGTGTCTTCAGGCCATTGCGTTGCGGGCTCCACGGGGCGGGATCGCCGTAGACATTGAGCGTCCTGAGCAGCAGGAATCCCGCGATCATCGCGAGCCCCAGGCGGACCAGAGTCCGGCGCCGCTGATCACTCGGCAGGTCCAGCACGGGACCGAGGAGGTAGCCGAGCGCCATGACGCCGATCCAGGGCAGCAGCGGATAGGTCACGAACACGGGGAGGCCTGCGAGCTGACCCTGGACGTGGAGCACCCTCCATAGTGTCTCCAGTCTCCCTGCATCCAGCGGCGTGATGCCATCCAGCAGGTTATGTCCGGCGATGATGGCAACCACAAACGCCAGGATCGTGGCTCGGGGAAGGTAGATCAGCCCCGCCAGCGCGATCATCGAGACTCCGATCGCCCAGATCACCTGGGCCCGCAAGCCCAGCTCGAAGCGGAAATTGAGGTACCAGGCGAATGACACCAGGGTAAACTCGAGCAGCACCAGCCAGAGCCCGCGCTTGAGCAGGAAGCCGGCGAGTTCCCCCCGGCTCCGCCGACGGCCAGCGAGCCAGGCACTGGTCCCCGCGAGCAGCACGAAGGTGGGCGCGCAGAAATGGGTGACCCAGCGGGTGAGAAACAGCGCGGCTGTAGTCTGGGTCAGGTCCGTCGCATCGAATCGCGCCGACGTGAAGTAGTCCCGGACGTGATCCAGGGTCATGACGACGATGACCAGGCCACGCAGCATGTCCACCGAGCTGAGACGTTTGCTGCCAACGCCTGACGTAGATGGGAGGGCCGGCTTAGTCGAAGGACGTGGGGCAATCGCGGCGGTGTTCACGGTCTTCCAACGTTAGGGATGGGGTCGTGATGGAGCTATTTCGCCGCCGCGAACTTATCGGTAGGAATTCGGCCTACAGGCCTACAGGTCTTGCCTCCTTGCTCCACTGGGGCCAAAGAAAAAGCTCCACAACGAGAGTCGTTGCGGAGCTTCTTTGTTCACCATCGGGACGGCGGGATTCGAACCCGCGACCCCCTGAACCCCATTCAGGTGCGCTACCGGGCTGCGCTACGTCCCGGGATAGCTGTTAGCGATTAGCTGTTAGCTGTTCCGGTTCAACGGTACTCCGACGAGGGGCGGGTAAGCTAGCGAGCCACCCCCAACCGCGGAAGTGCTCGCAATACCCCAAGGTCGAATATCTTCCAATGGCAGCCCGCAGGCATCTGGCCTGCGGATTCAAAGCGAATTCCGGCGGGATCTTTCCGCCTGCAGCCATGGTAGGTCCTATGTCTCGATTCCTGCTTTGCCTTGCTACGTCACTAGTGCTGATCGCCGCCTGCGGCTCAGGCGCTCCCCCCAAAGGGCCCAATCCCGCCGTGGGAAGTATCAGCGCCACCGCGTCGGTAGACTCATCCACCGCCGACACGTAGGGCGCAGTGGTCAGGGTGGACAACCGCGCCTTTGACGACATGGCGATCTACGTGGTTTATGCCTCGCAGCGCATCAGACTCGGCGTCGCGACGGGGAATAGCGTCACCGACCTGCGCGTTCTTCCCTTCATCGTGGCCACCGGCCCGGTCTCGGTTCGGTTCGCGGCCGATCCAATCGGAGGGACCACTCCCATTCTGACCGAACCCATCACGGTCCAGAAGGGAGACATGATTTCCCTGCTGATCCCGAGATAGTCAGAGGGGTGTAGGGTCACTATTCGATCCGCACATCACATCCAAACATCCCACATCCCCACATCCCCACATCCCTCAATCCCTCAATCCCTCAAATCCCCCCACCCATCCCCGCCTCCCCTCCATCCTGCACCGACGCGTTCAGCGCCACGGCGAGCGCCGCATCTCCGGAGATCAAGTCCTTCCAGGTCAGTTCACGGCCTTTGCGCTTTCCTTTGACGGTAAGCAGCAGACCCTGGGGAGAAATCGTCAGCACATGGGCCTGGCCATCAATATCGATCTCGCGCTTGAGAGGCTTTTCGAGTTTGGTCATCATCGTGGTCCCGATAGGGGAAGCAATTGGTGACGGACCCCGGAAAAGTGGGGAGATCACCCGGCGCCGACAAGACTGCCTTTAGGCCGTACTGACCCTAAAGCGCTTAGCGGCGAGCTGTTAGCTCTAAGCCATAAGCCGTAGGCCATAAGCTGCAAGCCCCTAGACCCACCAATACCTAACTGCTAGCAGCTTCGTCTTCCCTTGAGGGTAAGGTGCCGGAGTCGCGTGTCGTGTTGGGGTTGGACCGTGAGATGGTCGGGCGTCGTACTTCGAGAGCCCTGGGTCGCGGGACCCATGACTCAAGACTCATGACACTTACCTGTCTGAGATTTGTTCGCTTCTAAGAGTGGCGCGCGGCCAGCCCCGGGTTGAACCACAGAGCGCACCCTTCCAACGACCTGCGATCCCGGAGAAAAGCTTTCCCGAGGCCAGCCTCGCGGGCGCAGGAGGAAGCACGTCGCGGGCCAATTCGGCTACTCAACCTAAACTATTGTGCTGTCTACGCTTACAATAATTTAGTCAGTGTCGAATGAAATCCTCGTCGCTGCGTGTTACCTGCAGTGCGGGCGGGATGGCGGTTGGGCGGGAAGGCGAACAGGGCCGGTCGGGGCGGACCGGCGGACCCTAAAGGACTCCGTCGGGCCGAGTCGCGCCCCGCGTTCCTGGGGGCGCTCGGTCGCCGGCGGACCGGCCGTAGTAAAATGCGCCCTATGCTACCTCGTCGCCTGTCGCCCGGACGCGGTCCATTGTAGAATCCTCTCCGCCTTTCCCTGTTCCCTGTTCCCTGGTCCCCCTTCTCCCGTCTCCCTTCTCCCGTCTCCCAAAACACCCATGCACCGTCGCAACTTCCTGCGGCATACCGGCGAAGCGGCTCTCGCGTTCGGCATTCTACGCCATCTCCCGGCCTGCGCCGGCCCCGGAAAAGCCGGCGCCAGCAAGGCCGACCAGGCGTTCCTTTCCCTCAGGGACCGCTATTTCCTGAAGGCGCTCGAGCTGAATCCGGTGACGGCAACCTATCTCGGCGGGGACGGCTACGACCCGTCGCTCGCGAAGATCAACGGTCGGCTCCGCGACTTCCGGCCGCCGGCGTTGGGTGACGAACGGGCCTTCTACCTCGGCATACGCAAGGAGCTCGAGGCGATCGATCCGACCTCCCTCAGCTCGGTGAGCCGGGTAGATCACCAGGTGATGACGGCCCAGCTGCGCTTCATGCTCCACCAGCTGGAAGACCTGAAGCAGTATCAGCGGGCGATCGATACCTACGTGGCCGAGCCGTTCCGTGGTGTAGACTGGCAGATCCAGGGGATGTCAGGTGGCACGGAGGGAAGTCCGGAGCTCGGCACCGAGGATGAATGGGGACTGGTGGTCGAGCGAGTCCGCGCGATTCCTCCCTATCTCGAGGTAGCAAAGGCCAATCTCGAGGCCGGGAAAGCGGCGGGGAATCTTCCGGATCCTCGCATGGTGGAGCGCGACGGGATCAACGGTTCGAAGGCCAACGCCGAGTATTTCCGTACCACGCTTCAAGCCACTGCCAAGACCTTCCTCGGGAGCCGGCCCTTCGCTGGCTCGACTCTGGGTGATCTCGAGTCTTCCGGCCGACAGGCAGCCGATGCGTGGGAAGACTTCGCTGCGTTCCTGCTCAAGACCTACGATCCTCAGGATGTCACCGACCACTTCAGTGCAGGGGAGAAGGAATACCAGTGGCGCCTCGAGAATGTTCTCCAGGAAAAACGCACCGCGGCGCAACTCTGGGACTACGGGCTCGAGCAGACCACCCTCTACGAGAACAAGATCTTCGAAGTCGCGCAGGAAGTGGCGAAGGAAGCCGGGCTTTCGCTTCCCTTCGGAACCGACGCGGAGAAGCACGACGGCATCCGGGCAGTGATGGAGTATCTCTCCAAGGATTCACCCCGTAACGACGACGAGCTGCTCCAGTGGTACATCGACGCCGGCAAGCGGGCGGTGGAGTACGGAAGGGAACACCAGCTCTTCGACGTCCCCCAGGATTACCGGCTCGATGTCACCCCGACTCCGCCGGTTCTCCGCAGCACGATTGACGCGGCCTACTATCCGGCGCCGCCTTTCAAAAAGACCGGCGTGGGCCGCTTTTATCTCACCCCGACCGGCAATGATCCCGCGGCGCTCAAGCTCAACAATCGCGCGTCCGTCGCCGATACGGCGGTGCACGAAGGCTTCCCGGGCCACGACTGGCACTACAAGTACATGAACCAGCACGCGGCCGAGATTTCCAATGTCCGCTGGTTCACACCGGGGGCGGTCGAGGATTCTTCCGCGATGTGGCTCGACTCCCAGTCAACCGAAGGATGGGCATTGTACAGCGAGGAGTTGATGGCCGAGCCGGCGGAAGGACGGACGCACGGATTCTACACGGCGGCGGAGCATCTCTACGAGCTGCAAGGGCAGCTGCTGCGCGCGGTGCGGGTCCGGGTGGACACCGGCCTGCACACCGGCCGCATGAGCTTCGCCGATGCTGTGGACTTCTTCACCGAGCACGTATCGTTCTATCCGAAGGCGGCAGCTGCGGCCGCGCGCGATGCGAAGGCGAAAGCCATCGTGGAGGGAGCGACACGGGCCATCTATCGCTACTCCAAGTGGCCCACCCAGGCCATCACCTATAATCTGGGCAAGAATGCGATCCTCGCGTTGCGCGAGCAGGTGCGTCAGAAAGAAGGGGACAAGTTCTCGGCCCGGGAGTTCCACGAGCGCTTCATGCGGCAGGGCCCCGTCCCCGTGGGATACATGGCTGAGGAAGTGCTGAAGGGGTAGAGGGCCGGTGCATCACTCTTGTACAGTGCCCGGAAACACCGTCAAATAAGGCGAAAGGAACAACACACCGACGCGTGGCATCACTCATGCTTTGACTGAGAGCGTGGGGAAGCGGGGTGGAGGAACTACCCGCGAGGAGGAACAGGATGCCGTACGCGTTTGATGGCGACGACCGCTCGAATCAAGAGCCTTGGGACACCACGGAAGCGTGGCGTGGAGACGTGCACCTCCCCGACGATACTTCCTGGTTCGGCGAGGCGACGTCGGTTTGGAATATCGAGCAGGATGAAGTGGAGGAACACGGCGGCTGGCGCGGACATCAGCATTTCGCCGACTGGCCCGAAGAACTGGCGGGCCCGGAGTACTGGCTCTATAAGCGCATGGCTGAGTAGATAAACCCTGAAGATCAAGAAACCCCGCATCCGTAAACGGATCGCGGGGTTTTCGATGTTCAATCTGCAATCATTAATCTGCGATTTCTGCTGGCAGAGCCACTGGTCGGAATTGAACCGACGACCGCTCGATTACGAATCGAGAGCTCTACCCCTGAGCTACAGTGGCGGAAGACGCATGCCCTGGCGCGGATTCGAACCGCGACGCCTTTCGGCACTACCCCCTCAAGATAGCGTGTCTACCAGTTTCACCACCAGGGCGCGGGGCCAATCTTAGTGAGCGATCAGAGCAGACGCAACCCGATCTGCCGCCCGCGCAACCGGCGCTATTTCACGTCGCTGAAGTAGGGGCTGCCGCTGATGGGGTTGCCATCGAACGTGATATCGAGGCGGTCAGTACCCTTGGAAAACGGCAGGTACCGCGCCGAATAAGTCCCATCGTTGTTATCCACGATCGTTGGTGTCGCGCTGTTGGTACCGGTCACCCGGATCTGGAGACGGCTGGCAAAGCCTCCGGTCTTGATGTCGTTGCCAAAAGCATCCCGAGTTTCGATCTCAATATCGGTGAACCGGAGCCGCCTGCCCTTTGGAACCTTGGCGTCGGTAGTGGCGGCCGCCGGTATCCCCGGAGCCACGGTGATATCAACTTCGTCGTCCAGCTGCACCGGCCCCACCGATGCACCGACCCGCTTGGTTTCGGCCACCGTGGAAGAAAGGCTGCCGGTAGTCTGTCCGTTCGCATCGGTGACTTGAGTTGGCTGGGTCACCGTGTTGCCCGAACCGCTCGCCGTGAGCGTGACGGAGAGACCTTGAACCGGCAGCCCGGTCGAGTCCCGGATAGTGACGGTGATGACCGAGTTACCGGTACCCGCCACGAGCGTCAGCGGATTCGCCGAGATCGTCGATAGCGAGGCACTGGGTCCTCGCTGTACGAGTCTTATGTTGTGGGATGTGGTGGTCAGATATCCCGGCGCGGCAAAGAGCAGGACGTAGTCGCCCGTCGGTCCAAAGAGTGAGAGGTCGGAATAGACCGCGCGCCCCGCGGCATCGGTAGTCACCGTCGTATGGCCATTGATCGTACCGCCGCCGCTCGCGACCGCCGCCGTTATCCGAACTCCCGAGATGGCCTGCGGAGCACCCAGTGGATCGGTCAGCTGAACCACTGGTTGCCGGGGGAATGGAATGTTGTGACGCGCTGTATCAGAGGGCTGGGTCGTTACCTTGAGAATCGGGGGTGCGCCAGGAGTGGCCGTCGCCTTGAAGTCGATAGTGACGCCGGGGGCGGGATCCAGCTTCGCCACCAGGCTCTGCTGGCCCGCTCCACGACCCAGGGTCCACGCTGTCTCCGCTAGACCCGTGCTGTTCGACACCGAGCTCGTCGGGTCTACCCCGCCGGCTCCCGGATTCCAGACAACTTTGATTCCGGAGACCGGATTACCGTACTGGTCCGTGACCCTGACGGCAAGCATGTCCGGCAGAAGCTGGCCGGTCTCGCCAACCTGTCCATCTCCTCCGACGCGTACCAGCGCCTTGGCCGCGGCGGGAAGTGCGGTCGCGGTGAATACTGCGGGGTGGGAGATCCCAGTCGAATCGCCGACTCCGATTTCCACGGTCTGCGTGCCCGCCTGAGTTCCCAGAACCCATCGGAAAGCGAGCCGCCCCCCATCATCAGTCCGGGGGGCGGCAGCCTCTACCAATCCTCCGTTGAGCAGATTGGTCCCTATAGGCTGCCCTGTAACCGGACGGCCCTCGAAGTCTGTGACCTTGATGATCAGAGAATCCTGGACGGCATCGCCGACGATGCCCTGCTGCGACTGTCCCGAGACAACCGCAACCAATGCAGGATCTCCCTGCCGAGGCAGGACAAGGTCTTGTCCGCAGCCTGAGGTGAGGAAAAGGAGGAGAGCAGGAAGCGCAGTGCGACGATCCATGCTGACCGGTCCTGCTACGCTACGGGCCAACGTTACTGGTGAACGGGCTGCCGCTGATCTGGGCACCGTCCAGGGTAATGGTGATCGTATCAGCCCCGGGGAGAACCGGCAAGTAGGTGGCCGAATAGGTCCCGTCACCTTCATCGGTGACCGTGGCATTGGCGGAGTTAGTCCCCGTTACCGTCACCTCCACGTCGGACCCTCCGGAGGTCAGTGCGTTCCCGAATTGATCCCTCGCCTGAATAGTGATAACCGTCTGAACCAGAATAGTGCCATTGGGGACGCTGGCCGTGGATTGGGCGGCGTCCGCCACATCGGGAGTCCCAGTCGCGGTGAAGATCACGGGACTGCCGGTCAGGCCGCCCGATGTGGCACTGAGTGTGTTGGTTCCGGACGTAGTACCAAGGGTCCACCGCGAGACTCCAGCGAGACCGTTAGGGTCCGTCTTAGGATGTTGCCCGGCGATACTACCTCCGCCCGATTCGACTGCGAAATCTACGGTCACATCCTTCACCGGATTTCCGCTCAGGTCGGTAACCAGAACGGTGGGCGGGGTAGTCACGTCCTGATCAACCGTGGCAGACTGGTTGTCCCCCGCCTGCGCCACGATCGAAACCGGATCACCTGCAACCAGGGAGATAGTGCTGGACGTCGCTCCCGTGAGGCCGGAGGAGGCGAAGTTGAGCGTGTGGTTGCCAACCGTCCCGGTAATCTCCAAATCGGGGAAGGTGGCAACCCCGTTGAAGTCGGTATTCACCGTCAGCGTGCTGCCACCCAGCGATCCGCCGCCGCTCGCGATAGACGCCGTGACCTGCACTCCGTTCTGGCTCACCGGATTGCCCGCTGCGTCCTGCAGCTGAAGCACCGGCTGCCGCGGGAACGCGATTGCGTTCTGGGCGGCACTCGAGGGTTGGGTCGTGATCGTCAACTGGGCGGGAGCACCGGTGACTCCGGTGGCGGTGAATGTCACCGGACTGCCGCTCAAACCACCCGATGTTGCCTTCAGGGTATTGGGTCCTGGGTTATTCCCGAGGGTCCAGCTCGTCACAGCGGCTAACCCATTCACGTCGGTCGCCACCGGCGCAGTCGGAACCGCGCTCCCGCCGCCCGTGGCAACCGCGAAGGTCACATTTACTCCGCTCACGGGATTGCCGCTCACGTCGGCCACCACAACCCTGGGCGGCACCGCGACCGGAGTTCCCGCATCGGCGGACTGTCCGTCCCCGGCACTCACGTCGATCGTCGCCGCCGCACCCGCCACGATATCGATGGTTCCGGAGGCCACCGAGGTCAGGGTGCCCGAGGTGAACTGCAGCGTACGATTCCCAGCCGTGCCGGTGATCTTGAGATTGCCAAAGGTGGCCAGGCCGCTCGCATTGGTGTTGACCGTGGCCGTCCCGCCGATCGTCCCTCCCCCGCTCGCGATTGACGCCGTGACCTGCACCCCGTTCTGGCTTACCGGGTTGCCGGCCCCATCCCGGAGCTGAATCGCCGGCTGCTGCGGGAAGGCAATGGAGTTCTGCACCGTTGCCGACGGCTGAGTGGTGATGCTCAGGTGATTCGGCAGGCCGGAGGTGACACTCATGGAGCCGGAGGTAACGCTCGAGAGGCCGCTGGAGCTGAAGGTCAACGTGTGCGCACCAGGAGTACCAGTGATAGCAAGATCGGTAAACGCGGCCTGGCCACTCGCGTCGGTATTGATCGGGAAGGTCCCGTCCAGCGTGCCGCCGCCCGTCGCTATTGCGACGTCCACCGAAACGTTGCTCTGACTGACGTTGTTCCCGCTCTGATCCTTGAGCTGGACCACCGGCTGCGTCGGGAACACCACCCCGCTCTGGACCGAGCTGGAAGGCTGGGTAGTCAGCCCAAGCTGGGTGGCGGCTCCTGCCGTGAGGTTGATCGCCGAGCTGGTGGCGCTCACGAAGCCGCTGGCCGAGAAGATGAGCGTCCGTGAACCCACCACGCCGGTAATCGCGAGATCGTTGAAGCTCGCGACGCCGCTGGCGTTGGTGGTCGCAGTGGTAGTCCCGTTAAGAGTACCCCCACCCGACAGGATCGATGCGCTGACCACCACTCCTGGCTGGTTCACCGGATTGTTGCTTGCATCACGCAGCTGGATAACCGGCTGCTGAGCGAAGTCCACCCCGTTCTGTGCCGTGGCGCCGGGCTGAGTCTGAATGAACAGCACGCTCCCGCTCCCGGCACCCAGCGCAATGGTGTTCGACACTGCCGCAGTCAGACCGGTGCCGCCAAATCTCAGGGTGAAGTTCCCCGCCGGCCCACTCAGCGTGAGGCCACTGAAGGTTGCCTCGCCGGTTGCGTCGGTCGTCGCGACGGTATTGCCGAGCGAGCCGCCAGTGCCCGAGGCGATGGAGGCCGTAATCGAAGTGCCTCCCTGGGATACCGCATTTCCTGCCCCGTCGCGCAGCTGAACGACGGGCTGAGTAGAAAGTGCAACTCCACTCGACGCGGTGGGAGGCGGCTGCACCGTGATAGTCACATGGTTCGCCGGCCCTGGATTCAGCGTGATCGGGTTGCTAGAGACGCCGGTGAGCCCCCCTGCGTCATATTGCAGTGTGTAGCTGCCGACGGTGCCGGTAATCGCCAGGCCGGCGAAGGTCGCGAGCCCGGCTCCGCTGGTCGTGGCCGTCTCGTTGGTGAGGGTACCGGTGCCCGACGCGAAGCTGGCCGTAATCGTTGTGCCGGCCTGACTCACGCTGTTCCCCGCCGCGTCCTGGATCTGGATTCTCGGCTGTACCACGATCGCGACCCCTCTCTGGGCCGTGCCGGACGGTTGCCGGTTCACGCCCAGCTTGGCCGCCGTACCCGCTGTCAGCGCGATGGTGCTGGAAGTTGCCCCGGTCAAGCCAGTGGCATCGAAGGACAGCGTGTAGTTCCCCACCACACCGCTAATCGCAAGATCAGTGAAGCTGGCAACGCCTGAAGCATTGGTGGGAACGGTGAGAGTTCCGGCGAGCGTGCCGCCGGTGCTCACCGTCGCGGTGATGTCGACATTGGCCTGCGAGACATTATTTCCGTTGCCATCGCGCAGCCGCACCACGGGCTGGGTGGCGATGTCGATGCCGCTCTGCGCCGTGGCACTGGGCTGGGTCGTGATCGCAAGCTGGGTCGCCGACCCGGTCGTTCCGGTCGCAGTAAAGGTGAGCGGCGATCCGCCGAGTCCAGCCGACGTTGCTGTCAGAGTATTGGGCCCGGCAGTCGCTCCCAAGGTCCAGCTTCCCACGGTGGCGATTCCGCTCGCGTTGGTCGTGGCATTCCCGCCGGTGATGCTCCCGCCACCTGTGGCGACCGCGAAGGTGACACTGCGACCCGCAACCGGATTGCCAGCCCCGTCAGTGACCAGTACTGCCGGATCAATCGGAACCGCCGTGCCCACCGGTGCACTCTGCGCATCACCTGCGCTCGTGGCGATCGTGGCGGCGGCACCGGCCGACAGGGCGATGTTCCCGGACGTCACCGATGCGAGGCCGGTCGATTGGAAGGTGAGGGTGTAGCTGCCGACCAATCCGCTGATCGAAAGTCCGCTGAAGGTGGCGACGCCGCTCGCGTTGGTCGTTGCGCTTGCCGTTCCACCCAGAGTTCCGCCGCTCGCCGTTACGGTCACCGAAACACCGGCCTGGCTCACCGCGTTGCCATTCGCGTCACGAAGCTGAATCACCGGCTGCGCCGCGAATACCGCTCCGCTCTGGGCGGTGCTCGACGGCTGAGTCGTAATGGAGAGGTGCGTCGCGCCGGAGGCGGTACCGGTGGCGTTGAAGCTCACCGGATTTCCCGAGATGCCACTCCCGGTGGCGGTGGCGGTAACGGTGTTCGTGCCGGCGAGAGGTCCAAGGGTCCAGTCGGTCACCGTAGCGACGCCGGAGGCATTCGTGGTCTGCGTCGCCCCGTTCAGGCTTCCACCGCCCTGAGTGATGGCGAAGGTGACTGTCACACCGGCGACTGGATTCCCGGCCCCATCCTTGACCACAACCGACGGCGCCGACGTGACCGGCGTTCCTACCGGCGCCGATTGACTCACCGGAGAGGCAGAGGCGATCCGGGCGGCGTTCCCGGCAATAACGCTGAAGGTCGAGCTGGTGT
>Ga0157378_10000256_pt1 | contig 52148 bp, 46 predicted proteins | sample M65metaG_FD_115309 | JGI IMG/M metagenome (GOLD analysis project Ga0157378, IMG submission 115309) | Miscanthus rhizosphere microbial communities from Kellogg Biological Station, Michigan, USA - M6-5 metaG | ecosystem: Host-associated > Plants > Roots > Rhizosphere > Soil | place: USA: Michigan... | reverse complement strand
GCCACTGCGCGGTAATTGCAGGACCGGCGGACAATTCAACAGCCGTGACGATAAAGAATGCCCTGGTCTCCGGACTGACCGCCCGAGGGTTGAAACCTGTATGCGTGTTAGAGAGCAACTATCGGGTGGACGCCGGCGCTTCTGCTGTACGAGAAGTTTTGTCCCGCGCCGAAATACCGACAGTCATGTTCTGCGGAAACGATCTGATTGCCATGGGTGCAATGAGCGCACTTGAAGAGGCGGGGGTCAAAGTGCCGGAGGATGTTTCTGTGATCGGGATTGACGATATTTTTTTCGCGTTCCTGTCGCGTCCCCCCCTAACCACGATTAGCGTTCCGCGTGAGCAGCTGGGAATTCAGGCATTCGAAGCATTAGATAGAATCCTGAAACTCAAACGCCGAAAAGGATCGAACTACCGGCTGGAAACAGGCTTGGTGGTACGAAAGTCGACGGCGCCGCCGCGCCGTCACAGTTTGAAGGCGATTTCGTAATTTGTCATTCCGAACCACATCGCAAATGACAAAGCCTTCCCGGTTGCTACAAGGCTACAAATCAATCGCTATCACCGTGTTGTAGAGACGGTAGCTTGCTGGTCTCAATGCAAGGGCTCAACCGACACTTCCTTGAAGTAGACCTCAGACCCGGGATGATTCTGCAAACCGATGTAGCCGGACTCTGGCCGCGGCCCACGATCCGGATCAATAGAGCCTGGGTGTTTTGGTGGAACTGTCTGACCCTCGGTGAAGTCTGTGACCTCTACAGCGTTGAGGTAAACCACAGTATGCGGCCCATCGATGGTGATCTCGAGCGTATTCCACTCGCCGCTGGGCTTGAGCGGACGTGCCAAAGCCTTGGTAAACGTGTAGAGCACGCCGGTACAAGAGTAGTCGTCGGGCCAGTCGCCGATTTCAACTTCGTAACCGCGGTTGATAGGCATCCAGGGTTCCGTCGGCTTTTCCGGTATGCGAATGAAGACCCCAGAGTCTGCCTCCTTTCCGGTCAGTTTAAAGACCACGCGGAGTTTGGCATGCCCAATCTTTTCTCGGGTATACCAAAGCATCCCCATCCCACCCTCGGTCCTCATCATGCCATCTTTCACCCCGAAGGAGCCGGGACCTACTTGTTGCCAGCCATCAAGATTTTTTCCGTTAAAGAGAGTCTTAGGGGTTTCTTTCGCGCTGACAGAAATAGAAAGCGCTACCAGCACAAGGCGGATGGCTATTCCACAGATATTGCCTATACGGGTCACGGTACTGCATCAGTACCATGGGACCTTAAGAAGGTCAAACCCCGCGGAGGAGTACATTCGGCTTGACACTGTAATTCGATGAATGCAATATGAAACCGCTATCGGAAAGCGGTTACATGAGGGGGGGGTACTGTGGGCGGACAGGGAGTAGAACGCCGGGAAATACTTCGTTTTATCGGCCTCGCTTCAGTAGCGAGCACATTCCCAGGCTTCAGCAACTGGGCGTTTGCTTGCGGTCACGACCACACGCCCAATCCCGTTCCTCAAACTTCTTCCGAACCATACAAGCCCTTATTTTTCACTCCTCAGCAATTTCAGATGGTCGAACATCTCGCCGACATGATCATTCCGGAAGATGAGACCCCCGGAGCCAGGAAAGCGGGGGTGGCCGAGTTCATCGACTTTATGGTTGCGAATCGGGTTCCTGTCAGCGGGTCGCGTGATGTCCGCTCGACCCAGGACGCGATTGAAATGGGCAAGGAGGCACAAAACCGTTTCCTCGCCGGGCTCAATTGGATGAACGCGCACAGCCACTCCGAGTTCGGGCATACGTTCATGGAGTGCACTTCAGAGCAGCAGAACGGCCTGCTCGAGGAACTTGCCTACAAGAGCAAATTCACACCCACAACCGAAAGCGGGCGGGAGTTTTTCCAGTTCCTGCGCGACTACACGGTGGTCGGTTACTACACCACAAAGATCGGGTTACAGAGCATTGGTTATCCGGGGCTTCGAACCGTTTGGGAATCCATGCCGGGATGTGCGCATCCCAATGATCCCGAGCACACTCACCTTCCCCGACCGGCCGATTCTACCGCCGCGGCGCAATAGCTAGAGAGGATCGATTCATTGGCGACAAATATTTATGACGCGATTGTAGTGGGCACGGGCGCGGGTGGCGGGACCGCCATGAAGATTCTGTGCGAAGCCGGGCTGAAAGTCTGTGCCATTAATTCTGGCCCGCGCACCAATCCCGCGAAAGACTATCGCCGCCACCGCCACGTCTACGATCTGAAATACCGCGGATACGGTAATCCCTTGCGACTGGAGGGTAAAGCCCATCAGGAGCCCTATTCAGTTGAGGAGTCCGAATACAGCGAAGGCAGCGACCTCTTCGAGCACGATGTAGCGTACTCCAATGAGCCTGGAACCGACTGGTACTGGAAGCGATGCAAGGGCACAGGCGGCAAGGCCAATTTCTGGGGACGATCTTCAGCCCGCTTCGGCGACATCGACTTCAAGGCTGCCGATCTTGACGGTTTTGGCGAAAACTGGCCGGTCGATTACGCGGAGATCTCCCCCTGGTTTTCCAAGGCCGAACGCTACATGGGAGTGGCCAGCACTATTCAGAACCGGCCGAGCAACCCGGATGGGGAGTATCTGCCGCCCATGCCGTGGCGCTGCCTCGACTACATTATCCAGAAGGGCGGCGAGAAAATCGGAGTGCCCTACCTTCCCGACCGCTGCGCGCAGCTGACCACGGCTCACAACGGTCATCCCGCCTGTCACTACTGCGGGAATTGCAGCCGTGGTTGCGATGTCGGATCGTTCTTTTCTCCCACATGGTTCACAATCCCCGACGCCGAAGCCAGCAAGAACCTGACACTGGTTACCAATGCCTTGGTGCGAAGCGTAATTGTCGATGAAAGCGGAATGGCAAAAGGGGTCTCTTACATCGACCGTTCCACGAAGAAAGATGTGGAAGTTTACGCAAAGGTAGTAGTGCTCGCTGCCTCTTGCGTCGAGACCGCACATATCATGCTGAATTCGAAGTCGAGCCACTGGCCCACTGGAATCGCAAATTCCAGCGGACAGCTTGGGCGCAACCTGTGCGATCACCTCTACGGCTCTCCTGGATATGGATATTTGCCGCAGTTGTTGGGCCAGCCCGCCACTCCGGACGATATTGCCGATTCGACCGTTGCCTGGATGCCGCGCTGGCAGAATCTGAAAAGTCCTAAGGAAGAAAAATTTATTCGCGGCTATTCCGTGTATATGGGCGGCGGCTGCGGAGATTTTCCCGGATACTATGGCCAAATCGAGGGCTTTGGAACGAAATACAAGCGCGATATAAAGCGCTACTACCCGACATCGGTGGGTGCTCTTATACAGGCTCCCACTCTTCCCAGCCCTACCAACTACGTGGATATCGATCCCGAAAAGAAAGACATTTTCGGGATTCCCCAACTCCGCTTTCATTTTCAGTGGAGCCAAAACGAACTGCTGATGTGGGAACACTCGAAACAGGTCATGATCGATCTGTTCAAGGCGATGGGCGGTGAGTTGTGGGGAGCCGACAGCGAGCCCAACCGCCCGGGAACCAGTTTGCACGAGACCGGTGTTTGCAGGTTTGGCAGCGATCCCAAGACCTCGGTCACCAACAAATGGGCCCAGACGCACGACGTCACAAATCTCTACATCTGCGACGCCAGCATATTTCCCAGTTGCACCGACAAGACCACAACCATGCCAATCGTCGCCTTCACCATGCGGACCTGCGATCAAATGCTCAGCAATTTCAAGAACGGCGTTCACAAACGCGCATGAAAATTTGGGGAATGGAAGTCTCGTAACGATCGGCAAACTGAAGTGATAGAGGATTACCTATGTCCGGCACCCTGAGTCAAGGGCACAAAAACGGTTTCGACTTTGTTTCTCAGATGTCAATGGACTGTACTCCTTCCGCAATGTTGTGCCCTGTATTCATCAACTGAAGGTAAGCGGGCGCGAGTCGATCATTCGCTGAATCATCGGCATGGTATGCTTCGGCGCATGCGACGGTGGCGTTTGCTCGTCTTGTTGGCGGTAGCCTGTACGCCGCTCTACGCGCGCGTAGTTGGCGTTGAGATCATCTCCCGAACTGACGTCCTTCACAGTACTCCATTTGGAAATGCCGGGCCCTACGAACGCATTAAGGGAAAAGTCCGGTTCGCGCTGCCTGTCGTCAATCGCCATAACCTTCGTATTGTCGATCTTAGCAATGCCGTCAACCTAAAAAACGGCGAGGTCGAATTCACTTCCGACTTCATCGCCGTCCGTCCCCAGGATACCCGCAAGGGGAATGGCTCGATGATCCTGGAAGTTCCCAACCGCGGGCGCGGGCGCATTTTGAGCCTGGTCGACGGCGGCGACTGGGATCTGGCCAACGATGCAGGAGATTCATGGTTGCTTCGCAACGGCTTCACCATAGTGACCCTCGGTTGGCAATGGGACGCAGTTGGAGCCGATGCCCTTCGGCTCTATGCTCCGGTTGCGAAAGAAAAGGGACAAACCATCGCCGGGCTGCTGCGCGGCGACCTTATGCCTTCGACGGTTTTGCCCGAGATTCCCTTGGGACACCTTATTGTCGGGAACATTGGGGGGAGCGAATACCCGGCCGCCGCACCCAATGATCCGCGCAACGTACTGACGGTGCGCGATTCACGTGATTCTCCGCGAACCCCTATTCCCCGTGCAGAATGGCAGTTTGCCCATAACGTCAACGGCAAACTCACGCCCAGCGATCGGCATATTCACCTCAAAGGCGGATTCCAGCCCGGCAAGATCTACGAGTACGTGTACGTCGTGGCTGACCCGGAGGTGGCTGGCGGCGGTTTTGCCGCCATACGTGACTTTGCGTCGTATGCGAAACATAACCCGGATGCGATCACTCCGGCAGTACGCGTCTATGGGGAAGGAATCTCGCAGAACGGCCGATTCCTGCGCGATTTTCTCTATCAGGGATTCAACGCCGACGAGGACGGAAAAATCGCGCTGGATGGTGTTCTTGCCCACGTCGCCGGCGCTGGGCGCGGGAGTTTCAACTATCGATTCGCCCAGCCCTCACGCGATGCACAGCCTACTTCGTCCGTCTTCTTTCCGACCGACATACCTCCATTTACCGACCAACCCGAAAAAGACCCCGTCACCGGGGCAGCAGGTGGGCTGCTCGACCGCGCCATCGCGGAAAAAGTAGTACCCAAGATTTTTTTCTCTAATACGTCCTACGAATATTGGGGACGGGCGGCAGCGCTCATTCACATCAGTCTTGACGGAACAAAGGATGCGCCGATTTCTGACAATGTTCGCATCTATCACTTCACCGGGCTCCAACATTTCTCCGGGCCATTTCCTCCGGAAAAAGGAAAACAGGATCTACTTGGGCAAGAGCCTCAGTCGCCGCTCCCTGTCAAATACTTCTGGCGAGCGATGATTGCCAACCTGGACGCATGGGTGCGCAGCAACACTCTTCCCCCGGCAAGCAGCTACCCGAAGATTGCGGACGGAACTTTGGTGCCGCTGCAACAATATGCGCTTCCGGCGATCCCTTCTGTAAACCGGCCGCACGAAGCGAACCAAGCACGCCGGTTAGATTTTGGTCCGAACTGGCGCGACGGCCTGTTGACCATTCAGCCGCCAAAGGTTGGTGAGGCGTTTCCTGTGCTGGTGCCCCAAGTCGACCGCGACGGGAATGAACGTGACGGCGTGCGCTTGCCGGAGATAACAGTGCCCCTGGCTACCTATACCAGCTGGAATCTCCGTGATGCGTCCATTGGTGCGCCCGATCAGCGGGTCGCATTTGAAGCCTCCTACATTTCGTTTCCCAAGACCGAGCTTGAACGCAAAAATTCTGGCGATCCACGCAGGTCCATCGCGGAACGGTATTCGAGTCGCCAAGATTATTTATCCCGGTATAGCAGTGCGGTTGAGGAATTAGTGAAACAACGCTGGATTCTCCCCGAGGACAAAGCTTCGTTGGTAAGTCGCGGCGAAGAGGAATGGGTGGAGTCTACGAAGTGAAAATGGGGGCGGGACCTTGCATGGAATTGGACATCGAAGACTTCGATGCATTGCGCATTTACCTGACGATGCGCGACAACTCCATGCCAAGTGGCACGCCAAAATTGAAAAAGCTATTGGGAGGCGTGTCGAACCGTACGGTTCGAGTCGACTGGCCCGATGGGCAGAGCTGGGTCCTGAAACAAGCGTTGGCAAAGTTGCGAGTCAATTTAGATTGGTTCAGCAGTCCTGAACGGATCGCGGTAGAAGCTAAAGCGCTGCGTTGGCTGAACCGTTTGGCGCCACCGGGAACCATACCCTGGTTCATGTTTGAGGATCTTGGCAATCATCTCTTGGCCATGGAAGCGATCCCGGAGAGTCATGAAAATTGGAAGACAATGCTGCTCTCCGGCCAGATTGTCGCTGATCACTTCGAGCAATTTGGGGTGCTCTTGGGAACCATTCATCGGGAATCTACGCGTTCCGCGCCCGGTGTTCGCGAGGAGTTCGCTGACATAACTCATTTCCGGACTCTCCGGCTGGAACCCTACTATCTTTACACCGCAGAAACGACTCCAAGGGCCACAGATTTTTTGACCGCGCTGATAGAGGACACGCTCCGCCACAAGCACGCTCTGGTTCACGGCGACTTCAGCCCCAAGAACACATTGGTTTATGAGGACAAATTAATTCTGCTCGACTACGAAGTAACTCATTTCGGCGATCCTGCTTTCGACCTCGGGTTTGCCCTGACCCACTTTCTCAGCAAAGCTCACCATCTATCCGCTGCGCGTTCTGGTCTGGCTTCAGCGGCGCTTCGGTTCTGGGAGGTTTATCGTGGTCAGATAAAATCTCTTGGCTGGGCCGATGGACTTGAGCCGCGCGTCGTACGCCATGTGCTTGGCTGCCTTCTTGCCCGCGTGGCCGGAAAATCCCCGCTTGAATATCTGACGGCTCAAGAAATCACACGGCAGCGCAATATCGTTCTGATGCTCATGGAAAACACTCCGGCGACAGTGCAAAATCTGGTCGCAGAGTTCACTGCGAAGATTGAGGCCCATGCCGAAAATTGAGCAATTGACTGGACGCGAAATTCTGGATAGCCGGGGCAAACCCACGGTCCTCGCCACTTGCCTACTCGAAAGCGGAGCCTTTGCTTCTGCCTCGGTCCCTTCAGGCGCCTCGACCGGAACGGCAGAGGCTTTCGAACTGAGGGACGGGGATCCGACGCGATATTTTGGTATGGGATGCCGTAGGGCTGCCGCGAACATTGGGGGCGAACTACAACAGCGGTTGGCCGGCCAAACCTTCACCGATCAAACTCACCTTGATCAAGCCATGATCGCACTCGACGGAACGCCCACAAAGTCTCGCCTGGGCGCGAACGCAATCTTGGCAGTATCAATGGCGTTTGCTCGCGCCTACGCCGCCCAACGAGGAATTCCGCTGTATCAGCATTTCTCTGACATGCTTGGGGTTTCTGTCAACGTGATACCGCGGCTGACGATCAATCTCTTTAGCGGCGGTAAGCATGCCGGGCAGCAGGTTTCCATTCAAGATGTGCTGCTCATTCCCCTGTCGGCAAGGACAGTAGACGAGGCTTTGGTCGCGATCTCCGACGTCTACCACCATGCCGCCGAACTGGTGTTCAAGAAATATGGAATGCGGCTGCTTACCGCAGACGAAGGCGGATTGGCCCCGCCGTTCAAAACCGTCGAGGAGATGTTCGCCCTGGCAGTTCAGGCGATCGAGCATGCGGGATTTGTGTCAGGCAAAGATATCGCTCTGGGCGTCGACGTCGCCTCCACCCATTTCTATCAGGATCAGAAATACCGGATTGATGGCGAAATCGTGGATAGTTCAGGGATGATCAAGATAATCGGAAGCTGGCTCAACCGGTTCCCGATCATTAGCGTGGAAGATGGACTGGCAGAGAACGACTGGAAGTATTGGCCTCAGCTTCGCGCAGCGATAGCCTCCCGTGCGCTGACATTGGGAGACGATTTGCTGTGTACCAATCCGCAGCGAATTCAGAGAGCGATTGACGCCCGGGCCTGCGATGCACTGCTACTGAAGGTCAATCAGATCGGGACGTTGACCGAAGCGGCCAATGCTTATCGCCAGGCGCGAAACGCGGGCTGGTCGGTCACACTCAGTGTCCGCAGCGGCGAAACCGAGGACGACTGGGCTGCAGATTTGGCGGTTGGCTGGAAAGCTGATCAATTCAAGAATGGATCCATCCGCCAGTCGGAACGACTCGCAAAGTACAATCGGCTACTCGAAATCGCTGAGTCAAGCGGCTGGTCCCTCACCGATTGGCGTGGACCTTCCAACATCTAGAGCTGAATCTCAACCTATGAACCACGCAACGTCGCGTTGGCACGAAAAGTATCGAGAGCCGAGTCCATGTGTTCCAGTCCGGCGCACACCGTCTCTGTCGGCCCGCAGAAGCCGATGCGGAAATGCTGGGGCTGTTCGAAGAATTCTCCTGGCACTACACTGGTCTCAAATTGTTCGCGCAGCATCTTCACAAAATCAGCAGAATTGCCGGTCCTGAGTCTCGGAAATACGGTCGTTCCAAAACGGCTGGGCTCGCAATCGAGTTCTGGATGCCGCGCCAGGAACTGATTGACCATCGAACGATTAGGCTCCAGCAAGGCATGCGCGCGACTACGGACCTTTTCCAGATTATCGAGCGCAACTACGGCGATTCGCTCCGCGGGATGGGCTGGTCCCCCGTAGGTAAAGTCGATTATCTGCCACATGCGGTTGGCGAGATCCGGCTGCGCGAGAATCCAGCCACAGCGAATGCCACTCAGCCCATAAGCCTTGGTGAGACTGCTGGTTATGATGAAGTTCGGGCCCAGATGAAACGATGAACGCCAGGGCTGATCAAATAGTGTCTCTAGGTAAACTTCGTCCACCAGAACCCGCGCTCCCACCTTCGCCGCCATCTCTCCTACTTGCCGCAAAGTGTCGTCGTCGGTTAAGGCGCTGCTTGGATTGTGCAGATTGCAAAGAACAACCAGCCGCGTTTCGGGGGTGATCTTGCGTTCTAGTTCTCCCAGCCCAAGGCGGAATCCTTTTTCCGGCCGCCGTTCAAAACGCGTTACCTTGGCCTCTACATGATCAAGAATGGTCAGAATCGGATCATACGTCGGTCGCTCAACCAGCACCTCATCGCCACGATGAACCAGCGCGGTCATAGCGACGTAATTCGCCATCGACGTACCTAGTGTATATACGACACACTGTTCCGGCACGCCAGCCTTTGCGGACAGGCGCTCCATCAGAGGAGTGTAACCATAAGGACCGGTGCCACTGATCTCGATATCTTCAATTCGTACCGGCAACTCGGCTAAGGGATAATCCACTATCCCGCTCACCGCAAGATTGAAACGGGCAACTGACTTCAGCTTGGCCCAAGCCAAATACCGGGTAACTGCCTCCTCACGCACGCCATCCATCAAATATTCTCCCGATGACTAAACGTCGACAGATTGAGTTCGACTACGCCGGTTCCAGTACCAGTAGACCGGAACCCCGGCGAGCAGCAGGCCGAATCCAACCAGACTGTTCTCCGGATAGCGGTAGACCGTATTCCCTACCACCCACCAGCATACCCCCGCGAATGCGGCCGTCGTCACGGGATGCCCTGGAACCTGATATCCATCGCTGGCAGGCATTGCCCCGCGCGCCGCTCGACGTCGAAAAACAAAGATGGTAGTTGCCGTGAGGCCAAAGAACACGAAGTCCATCGAAACTACGTAGTTCAGGATTTGCTCATAGCGTCCTGACAGAGCGATTACGATTGTCCACACGCTCTGTAGCACGATAGCGACTACCGGCACGCGACTGCGAGGAGCCAGCCAGGCCACGGCGCGAAAAAACAATCCATCCTGAGCCATTGCGAAGTAAACGCGAGGGGCCGTCAGAATCGACTGGCTAAGAAATCCCAAGGTCGAGATAGCAATCGCTGCTGCAATAAATCTGGCTCCACTCTGGCCAAATGCCAATCGCATTACAGCGGTGGCTGGGGTATGAGTCGCCGCCAGCGCCTGCGGCCCAAGAGATCGCACACACACCCAATTCACGGCCGAATAGAGGGCAACTACTCCAATCACTCCGAGCAACAGTCCGCGGGGCAGATTCTTTTTTGGATCTTTGACTTCGGCAGCGACAAAGTTAGCGGTCTGCCACCCTCCGTACGCGAACAACACGGGGACCATGGCACCACCAAATGAACCGAGCGACCATTCCCGTTCCGACGCGGTATTGGTGTTCAGATGCGCACCCGTTAACGCCAACCCGCCAATTACAAGAGCGGCAATGGCAAGAATCTTCATCACCATGAGAGCACTTTGGGTACGCCCACCGGCCTTCACCCCCAGGCAATTGATGAGTGTCAACGCACCGAGTGCAACCGTGGCCACCAGCCAGTCGGGCGTATTCAGATTCGTCAGTTCGAGGAAATAGCGCGCGAATGTGATCGAAACCGCTGCCATGCCGCCGGTTTGAATCACAAGCAGCAGCACCCATCCGTAGAGAAATGCGATTGCCGGATGGTAAGCCTCGCGAAGATATGCGTACTGTCCACCTACCGCAGGTAGGGTGGCCGCGAGTTCGGCCCAGATAAACCCTCCCGCCAAGCCAACCAGGCCGCCGAAAATCCAAGCCCCAAGAATTAGCGCAGGCGTGTGAACCTGCTGGGCCACCACCGAGGGATTCATAAAGATCCCAGCGCCCACGATGCCACCCATCACCAGCATGGTGACATCAAACGTGCCCAATTGGCGGGCAAGGCGCGGCGTACCTTCCACAGCTGGAGCAATACCCGGTGGCTCATTCACGCGTGGCGGGACTCCTTGGTCACCGTATACCACGGTATACACCGAGTCAGCAGAATATCCGAGCTGGACTTAGGCCGTGAGTACGGTGAGCGTATGGAGTCGCGCTTCAGCGGCGCCGCGATGCGCCGATACAGGTCTTGAATCAGCAGGCTGCGTTATTGCTTGAACCGGTGGCGTTCCACTGGTCTCTATTCCGCGAAACGTCGAACGCTGAAGGAAATCGGCAACCCGATTACCATCATGTGCACCAGCAGCCCTAGAATCAGGTCATGCAGGGTGTAGGGACCCCTGGCGTGAAGAGCGGAGAGGGGTAGAACTACCAGGTTCATGATCTCGTCTACCGCTGCACCAAAAAACAGACCGCAAACGAACGGATGCTCCTTCAAGAAGGTCAGCCTGCTGCTGGCCTCGTAGTAAATAGTCGCTGCTGATAGAGCAATAAAGAAGTGCAGCAGCAATCCGAGAATATAGGTGCCAACGCCTCCCTGAAACGCTCGCCGTCCCAGCAGGCCGCCGGCTATCGCGAGTGGAATGTCCCATCCGAATAGGATGCAAGCTTGCAGGAGGTCCAGAGTCCCCGCAATCATCCCACCCACTCCGATAGCCAACAAAGCGCTTCCTTTCGCCGCTGATTGGGGTGCAGAATCTGTCATCATCCAAAGTCCTCATTTCTCTTGTTGCAGGTGGACTATATCCACGTGATACCCAGGAAGTCCTGAACTTCGTCTAAAACACTTCTGAATAGTTCTGAAATGACTCTGGATGGTGGGCGGACAATCTTGTCCGCCTGCCGGGTGGGGTGGGGCAATTCTTCAAGGGGTCGGTATAATTCGGGGCCCGCCTTTCTCTAACGGTAAAGGAACCTTTCGTTCATGGAATGCCCAACTGCGACAACGCTCCGTATCGGAGACTGGTGCGTTGACCCGGCCTCCGGTCAGATTTCGCGAAACGGAACCGTGGCCCGGTTGGAGGCGCGAACCATGCGGCTGTTGCTATGCCTGGCCCAACGAGCCGGAGAGGTCGTCAGTATCGACGACTTGCTCAACCAGGTATGGTCGGACGTCACCGTTTCGCAAGACTCCGTTTACCAGGCGGTGGCATCGCTTCGCCGCCTGCTTGGAGATGACCCCAAGCAGCCCTCCTACATCGCGACCGTCCCGCGGATGGGGTATCGAATGGTGGCGAGGGTTGGCCCCTGGGAGGATGAAAGGAAGATGGAGCCGACAACGACGAGAATGCAAGCCTTCAAGTGGGCTGGCGGCGCAGCACTCGGTCTTCTGCTTCTGGTTGGCTTTTTTGCCCTTTACAAGCTAACGGGCAACAATCATTCGGCCTCGGCGGCGGTAACTCTGCAGCCGCAGAACTCCATCGCGGTTATCCCGTTTCTCGACCTCACTGAGGGAATGAAAGAAGAAGAGTTCGCTGACGGCATGACCGAGGAATTAATTGACAATCTGAGCAAAGTTCCCGGCCTGCGCGTGCCGGCGCCCACGTCCTCGTTCTATTTCAAAGATAAGAAAATGACTGTCGCCGATATCGCCAAATCGCTGGGTGTCGCCTATGTGTTGGATGGTAGCGTCCGCAAGTCTGGACCCAGGCTTCGGGTGGCCGCCCGTTTAATTCGTGCGGACAATGGCTACGTCGCATGGACAGAAACCTATGACCGGCCATTCGACGACATCTTGATGGTTCAGGATGACATCGCCGGCCAAGTCACCAAAGCGCTCAGGACCTCCATCGACCCGCAATAACCGCATTGTAAGACCCGAAACCCATTGGAACGGGCGTGTTTCAGCCGTGCCATCCCAGATAAGACGCGGCAATCAACCACCAGGCCGTGGTACCCGACATACATAGCATCAGAAAATTCTCTTGTTAGAAATCGTCCATGGGACAGATCACCGGTTTTATATCGATCACTGGAGTTCCGTCGATGGCTTCGATGGGCCCGATCCGCAGGCGGTTCTTGACAATTCGCCGTATGGTAACGCGGTGGAGTCCCAACGGATTTGGCCGGTCTGGTGATCGCGTAGCGAAGACACCGGTGAGCGGACGATGCTTTTCCGAACGGGGGTGAACCTTCAACACTTCGCGGCGAGCCTTATGTAGCCAAGTCACCACGATGATGTCTTCTCCGGCCTTGAGTCCATCGAGGCCCGGCGACACTACGGGATCCACCTCCAGCCAAACGTCAGGCGCGCCCTCGGAACCCTGTCGCGGTGCACCTTTACGATTCTTCAGTGTGGAGCGGATTACGCCAATTGTCTGCACCCTGCCCACGGACGCCTTCGTCGCCACTACGCCTCCTGTCTGTCGGCAGGCAGGCGAGGACACCTGCCCCTAAGAAATTCTCACTTGAGCCCCGTCACCACATACCCCTGCGACAGGACCTCAACATACATGTAGGCGTAGGCGCTGCCGTCGTTGGAGAAGCGCGGTGGAACGATCTGAGCCCCGGTCATGGCCAGTTGGTCTCCAAAGGTCCTCCACAATTCCGATTTGCCGGTTGCCGGATCGACGCGGAAAACTTTGCGGGCATTGCCTCGATCTTGGGTGAGAGTCGTCAACAGGGATTTGCCATCGGGCGACCAACCGATTACCAGACTCGTCGAATCGAGCCCGGGAATCGGCCGCAGCCCTCCACCGGCGATCGGCCAAATACCCCAGGTCCCATCCGGGCCCAGCACCGGCACGGTCATCCCATCGGGCGAAAGTCGCCACCCGGCAACGCCTTCGGGGGTGACCGGCTTGGCCTCGCCACTGTTGATGTCAATGATGTAATTCCGCGGCCCGTGCCCGGTCTCAATGCCCGACGCCAAAACCCGCTTGCCGTCGGGAAACCAGCGCACGCCGTTATAAGTGATTTTGTCGTGGGTGAGCTGTCGGGCTTCTCCCGCGCCGGTGGGTATCAGCGTCAGCGCTTCGCCTTTAGCAGGTTTGGTGATGGCCCACTTACCATCTGGCGAAAGCGCCATGGCAACTCCCTCACCGATACGGGACGGGGGCGTGCCGTCGGTGTCTCGCAGAAACACCGTGTAATTCGGCCCCCCGCCGTCACTCTCTTCTTCGAACAAGATCTTATGACCGTCACGGCTAACGTCGCGCAGCTCCGACCAGCCAAACCAGCCCAGCTCTTTTTCTTCCTTGCCGCCCGGTGCAACGCCACGGATGCCAAGCCTGGAGTGCTGGGCCACCGCCAGCACCACGCCATTGTGAATGTCCTGGAACCAAACTCCACCGGGGACATTGGTGATGGTGCGAAGCTTGCCAGCAAGAGTCACGCCGCGAGGATTGTTGGCGCTGCCAGCGTCGCTCGCGGTAAACCAAATCTCGTCGCCTCGGGGCGACCACAGAACGCCCTCGATCGAGGTCCATCCCCCCGACAAGATCTTTTCTTTTTCTTTACCTTCGGCGTCGATCACAGCAATCGATCCCTGGTCGTCCCCGCCGGTATTCTGATGGTCGGAAAAGGCCACCCACTTGCCATCCGGGGAAATCTTGGGCTGGCTGATCCAGTTGATGCCATTAATCAGAACTTTGCCAATGGGATATTCCAACCGCCAATGGCTGTTTCCCGGCGAGTAACGGACCACCGCCATCTTTTCGCCGTCGGCGGCCCAGTCCACGTCCTGAACGTTGTCCAACACTTCGCGCGGCGTTCCGCCACTGAGTGGAACGCGAGCCAGCGTCCCGGCGGCGGCGTACCCCCCCAGATTGTGGGAGTTCAGCCTGATCGCCAGCTCGCCATTCTTGGAAATCGCCAGCAACTCGGCGTGCTTCAGTCCCAGCTCACGCGCTCCGGGATCGTCGCTGCGCGCGGTGTACATCTGTTTGTCACCGCCGTCCCAGTTGGCGCTGTAAACAATGCTGCCATCCGGGGTGAAGCGCGCGTTTCCCATGGAACCAGTGCGGAAGGTAATCTGCTTATATTCGGCGATGGAAACTCGGGCGTTGACCCCGCCCAGCCACCAGCCGATCGCCAGCGTTGCCAGCGCGCTAATGCACAGGATGGCAGAGGTCAGCCAGGCCTTACTCTTCGAAGCGCTCGATTGAACCGGGAGCACTTTGGCCGAGCTTCCCGAAAGACCCGAGAGATGTTCAAGGTCAAAAGCAATGTCGCTGGCGGAATGAAAACGCGACTCGGGATTTTTCTCCAGGCAATGCTGCACAATCCGTTCCAGCGCCGGCGAAATATTGCGGTTGGTCTCGCTCAGGTCGGGCGGATCTTCTTTAAGGATGGCGCTCATGGTGTCGGCAGCGGTATCACCGTGGAAGGCGCGTTTTCCGGAGAGCATTTCGTAGAGGATAGCGCCGAAAGCGAAGATGTCGGAGCGGGCGTCGACCGCCACGCCGCGCACCTGCTCCGGAGACATGTAGCCTGCGGTCCCCAGCACCACACCGGCTTCGGTGTGATGAGTTGCGGTTGCCATGGCGGTGTGCTCGCTGGAGTCGGCCTGGGTCAGCTTGGCCAGACCGAAATCCAGAATCTTGAGGCGGCCGTCTTTGACGACGAAGATATTGTCCGGCTTGAGATCGCGGTGGACGATACCTTTTTCATGCGCGGCGGCCAGACCGCGCGTAATTTGCAAACCATAGTCGAGCGCCTTGCGGACAGGCAGTGCCCCACTGCGCAGGCGGTCGCGCAGGGTTTCGCCTTCAAGCAGCTCGGAGACGGCGTAGGGCGAGCCATTACTAAGGCCGATGTCGAAGACTGCCAAAATGTTGGGATGGTTCAACGCCGCGGTAGCGAGGGCTTCCTGCTCGAAGCGGTGCAGCCGCTCAGGCTCAGCGGAGATAGCCTGAGGCAAAACCTTGACCGCTACCTCCCGTTTGAGTCGCGAGTCGCGGGCGCGATAGACCTCGCCCATTCCGCCTGCGCCCAGAAGGCCAATCACTTCATAAGGCCCAAGCTTGGATCCCGTGGTCAGCGCCATGAATGGGGGCAATTATATACGGCAACATTAGAGACAGGGCTCTGCCCCAACATCGCAAGTCTTGGAGCGTCACGAGGAACTTCAATCTCGATGGGAAGTTCATCGGTAAACGGTTTCCCGGCGTCGCGAGCCTCACGTTCCATGCGTTCCATGACGAACGCGAGAGCTTCTTTGAGCCGCTGGGATTCGCTCATGCGCTGGTAACTTTAAATTCAAGTGAGGCAGATTGAAAGAGGCAGAAAATCAAAGGTTTGGACCAACCGCCGTGTTATTCGCAAAATCGATTTCAGGCGCACCTTAGATTTTGCGGGGGAAGAATCGACTCTCGTACAAGGTAGGAAAGCGGCGTTTCCCGACGCAGCCAGAGCGGCGTTCTTGTCGATTGGGGACGGTGCCGAGGAGGCATAGCGGTCAATCGGGAGACTTCTCTGTGCGTGGTTCCGGCTTCCTGGGCGGAGATGCCGCGATAGCGAATACGGAAACGGGGAGTGGCGGCCGCGAAGCGGCTACCACTGCAGTAAGCAGGGGCAAAGCGTTACTAATCATGGTTCTGGCCATCCCGAAACCCATCCCCAGCCAATCCCCAGCTTTCCCTCAGGACATTTTGCCGCCATTTGTAGTCACCTCAAACTAGGATCACTATCCCCTCCAGGTTTCCTGTGTTCAAGTTTAGGTACCTTCTTCTCCTTTTGCCCACGCTCGCGGCGGCCCAACCCTCTCCCCTGTTCCATGCCGTCCGCGTTGACCACGCCCCCCGTATCGACGGCACCCTCTCTGACCCGGCGTGGCAACAACCCACTCCAATCTCCGGATTCCGCGAGCGCGAACCCCAGGATGGCATCCCCGCCACCGAGCGCACCGAAGTGCGGGTGCTTTATGACTCCCACCACGTCTATTTCGGGGTCTCCTGCTTCGATTCCCATCCCCAGGGCATTATCGCCTCGCAACTCCGCCGCGACCTCGACATGAGCCTCGATGACAACTTTTCGATCATCGTCGACCCCGCGAACACCCGCCGCAACGGCTACATCTTTCAAATCAATCCCTTGGGGACGCAGCTTGATGGCTTGGTCATCGAGGAACAGGCACCTCGCGATCCCTACGATGTGGTCGAACCTAGTTGGGACGGCCTGTGGACCTCAGCCGCAACCATCAACGATCAGGGCTGGACCGCCACCGTCTCTATCCCCTTCAGCACGCTGAACTTCAAGTCCACCCGCAGCGATACCTGGGGCATAAACTTTCGCCGATTCATTCGGCGAAAGAATGAAGAAGACCTCTGGTCGGGATATCGGCGCCGGGGCGGCATCTGGCGGGTCTCGGAGTCCGGCAGTCTGCACGGCATGAAGGACATTGGCTCCGGCCGCCTGCTTATCGTCAAGCCATACATACTGGGTGGGTTCACTCAACTCAAAGGCCAGCCCAACACCTTCCAGCACACCGCCGGATTCGACGTGAAGTACGGCATCCGCAGCAATCTGATCGCGAACCTGACGGTGAATACAGACTTCGCCGACGCCGACGTCGACCAGCAGCAATTCAACTTGACGCCGTATCGTCTCTACTTTCCCGAGAAGCGCCGCTTTTTCCTGGAAAACTCCGACGTTTTCGAATTTCTCACCTGGAACACCGACCTGCTGTACTTCAGCCGGCAAATCGGCATCGATGCCAACACCGGAGCCGAAGTCCCGATCGATGTGGGCGGGAAAGTCGCCGGACAAGTCGGCGGGTTCGATATCGGACTGATGGACGTCAAGACCCGCTCCTTCGACGGCATCTCTTCCGCCAACTACACCGTCACGCGCGTAAAACGCCCGCTGTTCGGCAACTCGTATATCGGAGCGATGTTCGTTGATAAAGAATCACAAAACCAGCTCGATCCCTACAACCGAGCCTTCGGCGTCGACGCCAAATTTGTCTTCTTCAAAGATCTGAATATTCGCGGCTTTTACGCGAAAACATGGTCCCCGTTGTTCCACGGAGACGACTATACGGCCGGAATCCGCGCTATCTACAACAGCCGCCTAATCCACATCTACGCCGGACAAGGCGCGATCCGCCCCAACTACAATCCCGAAGTCGGATTCGTGGCCCGCCCCGACGACAATCCCTTGATCGCCGAATTTACTTTCACTCCGCGCCCCAAAATCCGCGGTGTCAGGGAGTTGCAGTTCGATTCCTTCCTGGGCCGTGATCCCGACAGTCATTGGCAGCTTCAGTCCCGGGAAATTTTCGAAAACGTCCGCGTACTCTTCAACAATGGCGCACTTTCCGACAACTTTCTGTTCGATCACTTCTATCAGCGCCTCAACGCCCCGTTCAACATTTATAAGAACATCGATATTCCGGAAGGCGAGTACAACTTCACCCGCCATCAAGTTTCGTTCTCCTCGGCAGGGGATCGTCGGGTGATCCTCACCGGAACCGAGCGCTGGGGTGGCTACTACACCGGAACCCTCAATGAAACCATCTTCAACGCCCAATATCGCCCGGGCTCCCATCTGGCCATGGGTCTGACCAATACGCTGAATTCCTTCCGCCTTCCTCAGGGCGATTTCAACGTCCTGCTCGCTGGCTTACAGGTCAGTTATGCGTTTAACCGTTTCGTAAACCTCACTACGTTTCTGCAGGGCAACACCGCGGACGATCAGGCCATGAGCGCCAACGTTCGCCTGCGCTACACCTTCCGACCAGACAGTGACCTGTTCGTTATCTACAATCTGGGCAGCCGCTTTCAAAGTCTGAACGGCCAGAACTTAGCATCATTGCGAGAGTCGCGCTTTGCGGTGAAGATGTCGTATTCCTGGTCCCGCTAAGTTCGCAGAGAACAGCGCTAGCCACAGAGGCGCACAGAGAGAAATCCATGGAACAATAATTCCCCGAATCCTCTGTGCCCTCTGTAGTTAAGCCTTTGCCGGGGTCAACACTACTCTCGCCCCTACCCCAACCCGCACTTTCTCCGTCCTATAATCAGGCAAGGCAACCGCATTGCAGGACACCTTTAAAGTCGGAGACCTCCTGGTATCGCCCCGGCTGAACACCATTAGCCGCAACGGCACCACCAATCGCGTGGAACCGAAAGCCATGCAGGTGCTGACCTGCCTTGCCGCCCAGCCGGGGAAAGTGGTCTCTAAAGAAGACTTGATCGAAACCGTATGGGCCGAAACCCACGTAACCGATGACGTTCTCACCGGCTGTATTTCGGCCCTGCGAAGAGCATTCGAAGACAATCCCCGGACCCCGGCCTTTATCCAGACGATCCCGAAGAGCGGTTATCGCCTGATTGCTCCCGTGTCGGCGGTGAACGGGAACGACCAACCGGCTGTTGCCGGAACCAAGGCTTCCAAAAAGCCAGCCTGGCTTGCAGGTGCAGCACTAGTCGTGCTCGCGGCCTCCCTTGGCTTCTGGTTCTTACGCCCTGCCAGGGCCATCGATTCGGTAGCGATTCTCCCGTTCACCAACTCAGGCGCTGATCCCAACACCGAGTACCTGAGCGACGGCATCACCGAAAGCATCATTGACAGCATCTCTCAGCTGCCCAACCTGCGGGTGATGGCTTGGACGACCGTAGCAAGGTACAAAAGCCAGACCAAAGACCCGCTGGCCATTGGCGCCGAACTCGGGGTCAAATCCGTTCTTACCGGCAAGATCGTTCAATCCGGAAATCAGCTTCAGATTCAGACCGAACTCGTTGACCTGGCTACCGGCAGCCGGCTTTGGGGCGAGCAATACACGCGCCAGCTCAGCGATGTGATCCCGCTACAAAAAGAAATTTCTTTGCGTATCTCCGAGAAACTTCGCTTAAAGCTGAGTGGCGCCGACGAACAGAAGTTGAAGAAAAACACAACCGCCGACCCCGAGGCCTACACGCTCTATCTGAAAGGCCGCTATTTCTGGAACAAGCGCAGCGAAGAGGGAATGCGGAAGGCGATCTCCTATTTTCAGCACGCCATCGACCGTGACCCCGGCTACGCTTTGGCGTACGCGGGTTTGGCCGACGCCTACAACCTGGGAGACGACTGGGGAAGTACACCTCCGTCCGAGTCATTTCCTCGCGCCAAAGCTGCTGCATTAAGAGCTTTGGACTTGGATGACTCGCTCGCCGAAGCCCACACATCGCTTGCCTTCGTGAAGGCCAACTACGACTGGGACTTTCCGGGAGCGGAAGAAGAATTTCAACGGGCGATTGCCCTCAATCCAAACTACGCCACTGCCCACCAGTGGTATGCCATGTATTTGGTCCCGATGCGGCGCTTCGCCGAAGCCGAGCGCGAGATCAAGGTCGCGCAGGATCTCGACCCCTTGTCCCTGATCATCAGTCTTGGTGTAGGCGAGATTTTCGAGTGGGAGCGAAACTACGATGCAGCCTTTCGTCAGTATCAAAAGACGTTGGAGCTAGACCCAAGCTTCATCGGCACCTACGGCCACCTGAGCACGATCTATGAGCACAAAGGCATGTATCGCGAAGCGGTCGAAGCAGCGAAAAAAGTCGCAGTCCTGAAAGGAAACAATGACGAGGTTTCCGAGATGGAACGGGTTTTTCGGAAAAATGGATATCCCGGCCTTGATCAGATGAACCTCAGGCGCGACTTTGAGGCCCAGGCGCAAGGCAAATATGTGCGCTCCTCGGAGATTGCGGAAAATTATTTGAGGACGGGAAACAAGCCACAGGCGCTGCATTGGCTGGAAAAAGCGTTCGAGGAACGGGACAGCAGTCTGGTTTTTCTTCCCATCGACGCGGAATTTGACCCCCTGCGAAGTGATCCGCAATTTCAGGAGCTGTTAAAGAAGATCGGCTTCCGGTAATCCAGGGATTCCCCGATGCTCAAGCGTGCCCCGTCCAAGCTCCGCTCGGGCGGGGACGTTGACTACTCGTAAGCCAGCGCCTCAATGGGATCCTTCCGCGCGGCCTTCAATGCTGGATAAATCGCTCCGGCGAGAGCCCCAACGATTGCAATGACCACCGCACGTACGATCCACCCACCGCTAATTTCCACAGGCAGAGAGGGGAATACCCTTCTCAAAATCACCAGTCGCGCCAGTTCGCTGAATATTACCCCCACCACGATTCCGCAGACGGAAAGCAGTGTGCTCTCTCGCAAAATCACGTTGATGATATAGACCTTCGAGGCTCCAATCGATTTTAGGATGCCAATTTCGCGGGTTCGTTCCATTACCGAGGTATACATGGCCTGAAAAATCACCATGAAGCCGATGATCATGGAGATGCCAACCACCACCCGGATAAAGCTGGAAAGCCCGGGCGTATTTTCCGGCGTCATCACCGATAACCAGTCCTTCATCGAGCGGACTACGTAAGTCGACATCCCGGGCACGTTCTTAATTTCATCTACAACCGCAGAAGCATTGGCGACATTATCCAGCTTGGCGTAAAAATACGAGGCCTTCCCTTGCGATCCATTTAGTTCCTGCATGGTAGCGAGCGGGGCGAACTTGCGGGCACCCATTCCGTGCTCGACGACTCCTGCTACCCGGAATGAATGATTCAACAGTTCGATCTTGTCGCCAGCCCTTACGCGGTTGGATCGTGCATAGATGTCGTCGACCAGTACATCGTCCGGCCCCTGAAACGGCCCGCCTTCCAGAAAACGAAATCCCCCCGTGATCGAGTCGTAGGATTTGAGATCAATACCGTAAACCAATTCCACGTTGCCGGCAGTCGAAAGCTGCATCAGCACCGGGGCTACTGAAACCACGTGAGGCAGTTTGGCGATAATGTCTGCTACTTTAATCGGAGCGGGCGCGCCGGTGATTCCCACCATAGCCGACGAACCGGGAGGTGCGACGACGACGTCCGCTCCAATGCCCTCCTGGCGCTTCCGCGAGTCGTTGAGCATGCCCATCGACAGTCCGACAATCAGCAAAATCAGCGTAACTTCCAGTGCAATCGCCAATATGCTGATCAGAGACCGTAACGGGCGATGGGTTAGATTGGCGACAATCATTTTGTTCATCATGAATTCGTCCGTTACTACTGCTGCTGTGGGTTATTTTGACCGCTAGGCGGGCTGTTCAATTGGCTGTTTTCTTTGTCAAGCCGCACTACTTGCGCACCCGGCGGCTGTTCCAGAGCGAACTTATCGTCGGGCATCTGCTGGTTGAGTTCCAGCTTAATGATCGATAGCGTAATGTCGTACTCCTCTTGCGGGCGCTGAATCTCAATTTTGGCCGGGAATTTGATTTCGTTGTGGTCCTTGTAGTCCGCGTATTGCACCTTGGTCTGCAGAGTTCCGTTTTGATCGTAGATAAGCTGCTGGTGAGGCACCAGATCAGTACGTCCGAAAATGATCTTGCGAGCTAGATATGCACCCTTTTCTCCATTCTTCACGACGATGATCTCGTAATCCGGCTGCATTACCGGACGCCGCTTCGCATCGAGCACTTGCTCGTAGTCGCTTTGCATCACTGCGATTTCGCCATTCTTGCTGTCGATCTCGGGAATGAGAATGGCCTCGTAAATCGCCTGTGGCCGCAGATTTTCGAGCGACGGCTGTTTATTGGGCGATACGTAGTCGTTGCGACCTTCGACAAACCGGTTCTTGGGAGGAATCCAGACTTTGAAGTTCTGGCCGTTGCTGACCATGTCGAATGCCTTGTTGCGCACGATCGGCATCAACCCGATCATGCGCAGCATCAGCGGCTTTCGCGCCAGAACATAGCCGCGTATCTGTTTGTAGTCGGTGACAGTGCCCTTTTGCTCGCCGCCGACGGAGGTGTCAATATCGACGGTGGCCTGCATGCTCTGGACCTTCTTGGCCTGCTCGTTGATGTAGTTGATCAGGTCAGCCTGCGTGGCGGTCCTGAGCGGCGCGGTACTCATCTTCCGTTCCACCTTGCGGGAATGGAAGAGGCAGCCGCTTAGGGGCGCCATGACAACCAATACAAACAAAAGACGATAACGAAAGAATAAGGACATTAATTTTTAGGCCAACAGTAAACCTTTAGTATATCGTTCCGTCCCCACCTGCGCCGACTGGCGGTATTCATTAACGCAACATGCCTCGGGAGCGTTTAACTCATAAAATCTATAACTTACGTACGGCATGGCTTGGATGACGGATGCGGGGTAGAAGTAGTCTCGCCCGCTTAGATTGCGCCCCGGAGGATTCGGTTCAGCCGCAGAGGCAAACTCGTCGCAGTTCTCATTTCTTTTTAATTCTCGAGTTCTGTCTTCCTAAAGAGGACATTTCGCGACGAAGGATCCCTATCGACAGCAGTACTTTTGCGGTAGGGATTCTTCGCTACGCACAGCATGACATGAATTAAAAACAGTCCCCGGGGGCGTGGGCAGCGGGGGCTCACTGGGAACGATTCAGTATCGGGATCTAGCTCGCGAACTTGCTCGCGGCTACGCTACCATAGCAACCGACAACGGCCACCGCAGCGAGGCCTACGACGTGAGCTGGGCGCTGGGGCGTCGCCAGCGCATCGTGGACTTCGGGTACCGAGCCGAACATATAGTCACGGAAGCGGCAGAGTGCTGACCAAGTCTTTCTATAAAACTCCACCCAAACACTCCTATTTCATCGGCTGCTCGCAAGGTGGGCACCACGCTCTCACCGAGGCCGAACGTTTCCCAGAGGACTACGACGGCATCGTAGCCGGGGCGCCGGTCTATAGATGGACTGGCGAGATGAGCGGTCAAGCCGTGGTCAAGCGACGTGAAGAATGCCGAAAATTTCGCCTGTTCGGAAAAATAGAACGCAGGCAGAGACTCTTTTCCGCAGACGCTAGTCAGTGGCAACCGACTTCCCTGCTGGCTCACGCTTAGCGAGCGACGGGAGTGTCCGCCCTCTTCAATGCCTCAGCATCATTTTGCGATAAGCCGCCACGTTTCGATTGTGCTCATCCAGATCGTGCGCAAATCGATGGTGCCCCGTCCCATCCGCCACAAAATAAAAATAATCCGTAGTGGCGGGATGCATTGCCGCCTGCAGCGAAGTCTTTCCCGGATTCGCAATCGGCCCCGGTGGCAACCCGGTGTGCTTGTAGGTGTTGTAGAGAGAGTCTGCCAGCAGGTCTTCGTGGTGCAGCGCGCCCCCGTAAGTTCCCTTTTCGAGTTCTCCGTAGATCACGCTGGGGTCGGCCTGCAACGCGATATTCTTGGCCAGCCGGTTGTAGTATACGCCGGCCACCGTTGGCCGTTCTTCCGGAACGGCGGTTTCTTTTTCCACGATCGAAGCCATCGTCACCGTCTTCTGAACATTCGCCGTGAGGCCAATCTCCTGCGCCACCTGGCGGAACTGCTTCACCATTGCCGCCGCCATTTCCGGCATGTTCTGGGTACGGGTGAACTGATAGGTATTGGGAAACAGGTATCCTTCCAGCGATTTCGCCTCCGGCACGAAATCGGCAATTAACGCCGTATGCGCCTGCGCCACTTTTAAGAATTCCTCTTTTGGCCCCAGTCCTGCATCCTGAATCGCCTGCGCCACGTCGAACATGTTGAAGCCTTCTGGAATCACCACCGTGTGCACGTAAATATCCCCGCGCGCCAACCGGTCATGCACGATGCGCGCATTAGCCGACTTGTCAAAAAGATATTCCCCGGCTTTGAGCGAACGCTGGTGATGCGCGTAATGCCACAGGACAAAAGCATTCGCACTGTGGATCACTCCTGCCGCTTTCAGCTGGGCGGCGATGTGGCGGGTGGAGAATCCCGGCCGCAGCATTACAAACTTCTGTCCATTGGGAGTTACTGGCAACAACAGGGCCCAGGCCAGCCAACCGCCGGCGGCAAGAACCAGCAGCAGAACGAGGGTGAAAAAGGCGCGCAAGGTTTTCGTAGTTTAGATGAAACACTCAGGTTGAGTCGTTAGCCACAGGTAGATGTCCTTTCGCCATACCGAAGTTCCAGTATGCTCTGCACGATTCAGTGAAGTAGCCCGATCAGGCAATTGCTCCCAACTCGACCCAGACTCATCCGTTTATCATCGGGAATGGCCGGCTTTCCCTAGGAGTGTGGCCAGCCTGTCCACCGCAAAGCCTGCAAAACGCCGGCCGCGAACGGGATTGATCCCGAGATGACACGTATCTTTAAGGTAAATTAATGTCCGGATTACGAAAGGCTCGAAAAGTAACGTAACCTTGGTATCGCACTGATATCACACCTCTTACCTATCATGGCTGCGGCCAGCTTACGCCTAAATTTTGCCTTGCCTTAGATCCCTAAAGCCCGTACCATCAATTCACTGCCAAGCTTAGTCAAGGGCATTCGTCCTTGGCCGGTTGCGTGCATATACCAGCTATAGTTCCGGGGAAATTGGGAAGTGACTGCAAGCAAGTTTTCAGGGATGCCTCGCCTCTTCGTCGGTTGTTTACTCCTGGTCATCCTGGCGGGCAGTGCCATTGCCGCCACGGTTTCGCCGCGCCCACTGACACCGAGAAAGTCCAGAGCACGCACGGTCCGCGAAACTCCACGCGCCCGCAAGCGCATGAAATCCCTGGCTCGTACGCATAGCACGGTCACCCGGACCACGCTCAGCAACGGCCGGCGTGTACGCCGCCGCCACCGTTATTACGAGAGATTCTCTACCAGTTCCTACGCTATCGACACCGGCAACGGCGACGTCATCGCCGGGGAAGACCCGGTTGTGCGCGAAGCAGCCATCGACGCATTGGGCAACATGAACGGAACCGTGGTCGCCATCGAGCCCACCAGTGGCCGCGTTTTGGCGATGGTCAACCAAAAATTGGCCCTCGCGAGCGGCGCGCAGCCCTGCTCGACCATCAAGTTGTCGGTTGCTCTTTCTGCTCTAAGCGAAGGCGTGGTCACCAAGGAAACGCCGGTCAGCCTCGGCGGCCGCAGCCGTATGACTCTGACCCAGGCATTAGCGCACTCTAACAATGCCTATTTCGAAGCTCTCGGCCGCAAGCTAGGTTTTGAAAAAGTCAGCCACTACGCGCACCAGTTCGGCTTGGGAGAACTTGCCGGCTACAACATCGAAGGGGAACAGCGCGGCACTTATCCCGAAACGGTAATCCCGACCTCCCTCGGCGGTGTTGGCAAGATGTGCTCCTTCGGCGAAGGCATTTCGATGACTCCGCTGCAACTGGGTGCGATGGTTTCCGCAATCGCCAACGGCGGCACGCTTTACTATCTGCAGCATCCGACTTCACCGGATGAGGTTGCAGATTTCCAGCCCCGCGTTAAGCGGCATCTCGATATCGCTCCCCTGATTCCGGAAATTTCGGATGGTATGGCGGGCGCTGTGAACTACGGCACGGCCCGCAGCCTGCGCTTGAATTTCAACGAAGAAGAGATCCTCGGTAAGACTGGAACTTGTTCGCGCGCCGGGACCCGATTCGGTTGGTTTGCTTCTTACGCCAATACCGACGTGGGCCGCATCGTGGTCGTAGTCTTCCTGCAGGGCGGACGCCCAACCTTCGGTCCCAAAGCCGCGGAAATTTCCGGACGCCTTTACCGAAATCTCTTTGTACATAATTTCTTCGCCGGGCGCGCTGCGGCTCCAGAGCCTGCTGACACAGCTACCGTCGTCAAAGCGGCAGGAACGACCCAGCAGTAGACATGGCGGGCGGTTTCCGGCGAAACCGCCCCATCCCTTTTTAACTCCCTGAAAATTAAGAGAAACGTTTCACCTCTCCGCGTTTAAAGAGACAGGTACAGTATTCATGTTGCATGCAAAAGCCCCGCCCAAGCGAAAATTGGACGGGGCACCCTCGGGTTCCAATTAGACGCTACTGCTGTGGAGGAGTCGTCTGAGGCGGTTGTTCCTGGGAAGGAGTGGTTTGCGGCTGTTGATCGTTAGGAGTGTTGGGTGCAACACCCGGATCTTGTGGCTGGGTGCCAGTTCCCTGCGAGGTCGTTCCAGTGTTGGAGCCATTGTTCATGTTGCCCGACTGGTCGGTCGTGCTGGTGTTCTCCTGGTTCTTCTTTTTCTTGTGCTTCTTTTTGGTCTGCCCGTTCTGAGTGGTATTTCCATTAGCCGACGGATCGGTCTGGCTGGCGGACGGTTGCCCCGCTGCACCCGGATCCGAGGTCTGATTCGTCCCCGTATTCTGTGCCATCACAAACGCTGACATGATGACCAGAGATAAAAACAGCTGCGAAATTCTCGACATGCATTTGCTCCTTACGACCTGGAAGGTCTTCAAAGTGATTGGACGCCGAATCTCTTTCTCATGCCATACATGAAAGCGGGTATCTTGTGGGCGCTATTGCCGGTGGGCACTCTCAGAACGAAAATTTACAAACGTAACACTTTGTAATTATTGCAAAACTAGAAAGCTTGGTTTTTCAATAAATTTTGAGAGTGGTTCGGAGTTCAGATTGGGCAGAGCCAGCCGTGGAAGGTTTGTTTGGGGATCCGGTTTTCTTCGTGCGCCACACCGTGGCGTACTTCTTGCGGTATTTGGGGTCTTCTTCCAGAGTTATAAGGCGCTCTGCGATCGAACGGGTTTCTTCGTCGTTCGCCAGATCGAACACGCGCCGAAGAACTACCAAGGTGTCATACCGAATCAGAGTGCAGTTCTTTTCCGCTGCGCATCCTTTGAAGCGAGCCGCCAAGCCCTTCAGCAGTACCTTGCGTTGTGGCTCACCCACTACGCCGACCTTCCACAAAGCTTGAAGACAATGCCGCGCGGTTACGAAGCGCGCATCCTTGGTAACTTTTAATAATGCAGGCAGGTCTTTGACTATGCGCTCCTGCGAATCACTTTTGGCTAAATTGCAAAGCACCTGCGCGGCAATCGAACGCTGCCGGTTGTCGCCGACCTCAAGCGTGCGCAGAAGGTCGTCCCACACTTCATACGCCCAGTCCACAGGGCTGTTGGTGGCCTCAATCAGCGCCTGGAACGCGTGATTCTGGCGACTTGGATGGGCCGATCGCAGGTCTTGCAATAGTTTTTCGTAAGGAACAGATCGAGTTTGCAGAATGAGTGTCCTCTAATTCTTGGCCGCCAACTGGATCAGATTTCCGCAGGTATCGTCCAGGACGGCGGTGGTTACCGGTCCCATCTTGACTGGCGGCTGCGTAAACACCACTCCAGCCGCACGAAGCCGTTCGTATTCAGCCTGGACGTCGTCCACCCCGAACGAAGTGAAAGGAATACCATCCTGCACCAAGGCACTCTTGAACGGCCCCACAGCGGGATGGGCATCGGGTTCGAGCACTAGTTCGGTGCCATCGCGATCATTTGGAGCAACTACGGAAAGCCATCGTGCAGCTCCAAGGGGGATGTCGGTCTTGCTGACGAAGCCTAATTTCGTTGTGTAGAAATCCAATGCCTTGTCTTGATCGTCGACAAAGATGCTGCTTACCACGATCCTCATTCCCGTGCTCCTTTCTTTCCTGGTTTCAGCCATCGCTCGACGATCGACCTGAGGGGTGCCGTGTGAAGATAGTGCAGCTTGTACCTCCCTTGCCGCATAGTTGTCACCAGGCCCGCCGATTCCAATACTTCCAAATGCTGCGAAATCGCCTGCCGCGTCAGACCGAGTTGATGCTTCATGGCCAGGCGATTGCACAGCTCGAAGAGAGTCTGGCCATCTCGATCCACGAGCTCGTCAAGAATCGCGCGGCGCGTCGGAGTAGCGATTGCCTCAAAGACATCGCTCACGGGACCCTTTATACGCAAGCCGTGACTTGCCTGTCAAGAACAATTGATTTCAGAATAGCTGAGCTCATTCACCGAACCCTTCCATGCCCGGCTATACAGGGCGTGCGCAGCCCACGTCAGCAGGGCTGATACTAAAGTTCCATATCCTGAGCCAATCAGGTGTGGCGAACAAGAGAAATTTGAGATGCGGACCCTTGTTGTCGAAGATGACTTCACCAGCCGGATTCTGTTGCAGACATTCCTCTCGCAATTTGGCGAATGCCACATTGCGGTGAATGGAAGAGAAGCCGTCACAGCATTCCGTGCTGACCGGGCGAAAGGAGAAACTTACGATCTGATCTGCATGGATATCATGATGCCGGAAATGGATAGTCAAGCAGCAGTTAAGGGAAATCCGCGCCATCGAAGAAGCCGGAGGCAGGCTATCCAGTATCGGAACAAAGATCATCATGACTACCGCGCTGGACGATGTGAAGAATGTCGTTCCGTCATTCAAGTCATCGGGTGATGCCTACGTATTCAAACCCATAGACAGCGAGAAATTGCTTGGTCATTTCCGGAAGCTGCACCTCATCTGATGAGGCTCATCAAATTCCCATGAGTTTATTCAACTCTGGGGTGGTTACGCTTAAATCGAGGAAACTGAACTGTCCTTTGGTTCTCATCTCATTTACGGCATCGAGAAGACCTGTCATGGCTGCGCGATAGAGTGAGGTTGCGAGGCTAATGCGCCCTACTCCGGCCGTCTCGAGATCAGTTACCGAAAATGATTTCCCTCTAATTCCGGCCATGAAATTGAATGGTTTTGATACTGCTGCGCAAACTGCGCTCACTGAAGCAAGGTCGGGCAGGCCGGGGGAGAAGAGCACATCAGCTCCAGCCTTTTCGTATGCCTGAAGACGACGGATGGTATCGTCAAGGCTCGGGTTTGGGTAGAGGAAATTGTGCGCACGCGCCGTCAGCATGAACGGAAACGGAAGTGATCGCACCGCCTCCGCTGCTGCAGCGATCCGTTCGACTGCTAAATCAAAATCGTAAAGCGGACTGCCGTGGCCCGTCGAATCCTCGATCGTGCACCCAACCAGACCGACCTCAGCCGCGAGTCGAACCGTTTCCGCCACCACTTCCGGGGCGTCGCCGAATCCCCTTTCCAGGTCCGCCGAGACCGGCAAATCAGTCGCTTCCACAATCAGGCGCGAGTGCGCCAGTGCTTCCCCGCGCGTCAGTCCACCATCTTTTCGGCCAAGAGCAGAAGCGGAAGCAGCGCTCGATGTTGCCAAAGCCCGGAAGCCAAGGCCGGCCAAGAGGCGGGCGGAGCCGATATCCCATGGATTCGGAATTATGAAAACGCCAGGCCCGGCGTGGAGCGAACGGAAAGCCACTCCTTTTTGATACTGAGACGCGCTCATAGATTCTTGCTGTTTCGAAATTCTTGCCCGGGCAATCGAGCACCCACGCGCATTTTGGCCTTTAACGCCCTTTACTTTATTATGCTTGGATGTGATGACGCCAGTGGATAGACGTTGCCCTCATCGCATTGTGTTCCCCCGGAACAGTTCGCCTGCCGGACTAGCCCTTGGCCCGCCGCTCGCGCTCCAGCACGACTTCGTCAAAAGCATGCAGCAATGACTCCCGTGCCGAGTATGGCCCCGGCTTATAGGCCCGCGAGCTGATCCCTGCCTGCGACAACTCCGAGACGCACCAGTCTTCTTTATTAGTCAGGTCCCAGAAGTCGACGGCGTCGTTAGCCTGAAAATCAGGCTTGGCCATCTCACCAGGATGGAACGACCATTCACAAATCACCTCAGTGCGATCGACCGCGCGGGGCCAAAGCGTGTGGGTCATCATGTAGTCGGGATGCAGACTCAGAAATAAATTTGGGAAGATGGCGTAGTAGCGGGTCTCTTTGCGCTGGGCCTCGGTCAACGATGGGAGGTAGTCGCGGCGGCGGCGGCCGTCGAGGCTCATGGTCTCGACTCCATCCTTGAATCCCATGGATCCGCCGACGTAGCTTGAATGCGGCGTCTCATTGTCCGCGCCCAGATAATTTGTCAGGCAGTTGAGCGTGGGATGAAGCACCGGGCAGTGCAGGCATTCGTTGTAATTCAGCACGATCAGCTTCCAGTTGGCCTTCACCTCGTAGACGATGCGCTTGTAAAGGCGCAGGTCCTCCATGTGCCAATTGGCGAATTTTTCCGGCAGGTCTAAGAGTTGCTCGGAGAGCGGCCGGGCGCTTAGATCGAGATTGATGAATATATGACCGTCCCAAACGCCGGCTTGAACGCGGTTGAGTGGATATTCTTCGCGGGGCAAATCCTCCATGTGGGGAGCGCCCATCAAACGCCCGTCCAGAGCGTAGCTCCAGCCATGGTAAGGACATTGGATACGGCCCGAGAAACTTCCCGCCGACTCGGTGCACATACGAGTGCCGCGGTGTCGACAGACATTATAGAAAGCCCGCACCGCACCGGACTGGTCACGGGTGACAATAATGCTTTCACCCGCAAGCTCTCGCAGAAAGTAGTCGCCGGTATTAGGAATATGATCGGCGCGGCCAACGCAGATCCAGTCGCGAAAATAGAAACGTTCGAACTCCTCGGCGAACAACTGGGGATCGGTGTAGTAGCGTCCGGGTAGAGTCTTTGCCGCTTTCTCGAGCGTGGCCATCGTAGGGGTCTCCGAAGTGCGAATCGGGCGGCGCGGCTGGCGCCGAGTCCAAGTATATGATACTGAGCAGTTGCGGTTAAGAGTCTCGAAGTCCACAACCATCTTGAGTCCCGCTACCCGGAAATACGACGCAATCGTAATCGGCGCCGGTCACAACGGCTTGACTGCCGCCGCCTATCTCAGCGACGCAGGCCTCTCGACGCTGGTGCTTGAGCGCCGCGACGTGGTCGGCGGATGTTGTGTGACTGAGGAGATTGCGCCCGGCTGCCGCGCCTCTACCACTTCCTACATTGCCAGCATGCTGCTTCCCCGGGTCGTCCGCGACATGGATCTCGGTTCGCATGGCTTGCGCATGGTTCCCTGCGATCCGTTCCTTCAAGTCCCGTTGCAGAACGGAGGGATCATCGGCTGGTGGCCGGAAAGTGAACGGACCGCCGCGGAGATTGCAAAGTATTCCCCACGCGACGCGAAGGCATTTCTCCGGGTCGAACAACAACTTAAGAAGCTGGCGCGTTATCTGCAGCCATTCTTTTTGGAGCCTCCTCCGCAGATTGGAGGTAAGGGACTGGACGGGCTAGTGGAACTGCTGCGCGTCGCCAAACGGTTTCGTTCGATCACCACCGATGAGATTGGAGAACTAGTTTCATTTCTGGCCGGCAGCCTGGGCGAATTTCTCGATCGCAATTATGAGTCGAATGAAGCGAAGACTCTATTTCTAGCCAATAATGTTTACGGGAAACATGGCGGCCCCTACCAGATGGGCACCGCGATCGGTCTCCTCTTCCACTTGCTCAGTGGCGGCGATCACGATGTGCAGGGATTCAACGGCCACGTGATTGGCGGCATGGGTGCGGTTACGCAGGCCCTAGCTCAGGCCGGCCGCAAGCGGGGCGTGGAAATCAAGACTTCGGCAAGCGTGGCCGGGATCGCGGTGAAGAACGGGCGTGCGCACGGCATAGTGCTTGAAGACGGCACCGAGATTGCGGCCCGGGTGGTCCTCTCGAATGCCGATCCTAAGCGGACTTTTCTTGGCTTGGTCGAGCGCAACGACTTGCCGGAGGAGTTCCGGCAGAAAATCCGCGGGATCAAGATGGCCGGGCCTTGCGCCAAAGTGAATCTGGTCCTCGCGGAAGAGCCGCGGGTTACCAGTATGCCGGCGGATGCTTCTGCCGCACGTCGTTCCCTCTTTACCTGCGTTTCGACGCTCGACTTCGCTGAGCGCTGTTACGACATCGCCAAATATGGGGACATCCCGGAGGATCTGTGGGTGGATTGCGTGGTCGCCTCCAATGTGGACGAAACGCTCGCTCCCAAAGGCAAGCACGTCATGACCTGCTTTGTGCAATATGTGCCTTATCACCTGCGGCAAGGCAAATGGGATGACAACCGCGAACTATTGGGCGACCGGGTAATAAAGAAGATTGCTCAATACGCGCCGAATGTGCCCGGCTCTGTCGTGGCGCGACAGGTGGTGACGCCACTCGATCTGGAACGGACCTACGGTCTAACTGAGGGGAATATCTTTCATGGAGATTTGACTCTGGAGCAGCTATTCTTCATGCGTCCGGTTTCCGGATGGTCGCAGTACCGCACGCCGATCACGGGGCTCTATTTGTGTGGAGCGGGCGCGCACCCCGGCGGCGGGGTCACAGGCGCACCCGGACATAACGCCGCGCACCAGGTATTGCGCGATCTGCGCAAGAAGCGAGCTTAAGTGAGCAACGGAACCACCAACGCGGCGCTGGAGAAATCGCTACCCAGTTCGTACTACTACGCGCCGGAGATGTTCGCACGAGAGAAAGAGCGCATCTTCGTGAGCGAGTGGTTTTGTGCCGGGCGCGAAGAAGATCTGCCTTTACCGGGAACGGTGCTCGTCCGTGAGGTCCTGGGTGAAAGCATCCTGATCGCGCGAACCAAAGAGGGTGCGCTCAAGGCCCACTACAATGTTTGCCGCCATCGTGGGTCACGCTTGTGCGATTCATCAAGCGAAGCGCGGTGGGGAGTGAAGTTTCGCGAAAGCATTACTCCGTCCGCCACCATTCGCTGTCCCTATCATCAATGGACGTATGCTCTGGATGGCAGCTTATTGAGTGTGCCTTTTCTGCGCGAATCGGAAGATTTCCAGAAAAAGGATTTTTCGTTATATCCGGTGGGGCTTGAATGCTGGGGCGGATTTTTCTTCGTAAATCTCTGTTCTCCACAAGACTCGCATTCCCTCGACTCCCAATTAAAGAATGTGCCGGAACGGCTTAAGCGATATCCGCTCGCTGAACTGAGAACCTCAAGAACCATCCGGTACGAGGTTGCGGCGAACTGGAAAATCATTCTGGAGAACTACAACGAGTGTTACCACTGCGGGTCGGTCCATCCGGAACTCTGCGAGGTGGTGCCCGATTTCCGGCGCGGCGGCTCAGGCCTGGACTGGGAGAACGGCATTCCTCATCGCGACGGCGCAACCACCTTCACGTGGGACGGTACGACCCCGCGCGCGTCATTCCCGGGGTTGAATGATTATGAGAGAGTCCGCCATCGAGGGGAACTGGTTTACCCCAACCTGATGCTGAGTCTCAGCTGCGACCACGTAGCAGCGTTTCTGATCTGGCCGCTGAGCCCGGAGCACACCACGATTGAATGCAGATTTCTTTTTCATCCTGACGAGATTGCCAAGGCAGACTTCGAACCCTCCGATGCGGTGGATTTCTGGGACCTCACCAACCGACAGGATTGGTCGATTTGCGAGCGCGTGCAACAAGGGTTGAAAACCCGCGTCCACAAGTTCGGGCACTACGCGCCCATGGAGGATGACAGCGCCGACATCCGACGATATGTGATGAAGCACCTGGGGCCGGTCGAATAGTTCGAGCAGGAACCCAGTCTGTGACACTTTGCCGGACTGGTGTTTTTTGTCTACCGTTCGCCATCAGTACCAAAACTGATTCCATGGGTTCCACGCCAAACCCGGCTTCATCTTCTGATACAGCACCCAAATCTCCGCCCCGCGTAATGGGGTTCGCTGACCTGCTCATGTTCTATTTGGTGACCGGTATCAGCTTGCGGTGGATCGCCACCGCCGCCCACGCGGGCCCAAGCGCTATCGTGATCTGGATCGGCGCCTGGCTTTGTTTTTATGTTCCGCTGGCGCTTTCGGTGGTGGAACTGGCGTCGCGTTATCCGCAGGAGGGCGGGCTGTACGTTTGGAGCAAACAAGCCTTCGGCGACTTTGCCGGATACATTGCCGCCTGGAGCTACTGGACCAGCAATTTGCCATATTTTCCTGCGGTCCTCTATTTCGCAGCCAGCAATGTTCTGTACATGCGCGGGCAGAAGTGGATGTACCTCTCGGACCGACCCGGCTACTACGTCTGGTTTTCGCTGGGGGCGCTGGCCCTGATAACCCTGATGCACTATGTCGGGTTGAATATCGGCAAATGGCTGCACACCGTAGGCGCCTTCGGCATGTGGGGTCCTGCGGTAATTGTCATTGTGATGGGTTTCATCGGCTGGCACCGCTTCGGCTCCGCCAATCAGTTCACGGCTTCGACATTGATTCCAAGTGGTCATCTCAAGAACATGATTTTCTGGGCCTCGCTGGCATTCGCTTTTGGCGGGTGCGAGACGGCATCGTTCATGGGAGAAGAGGTAAAGAACCCGCGGCGTAACATACCGCGCGCGCTGCTTCTCGCCGGACTGATTATCGCTTTCTGCTACGTTCTCGGCACCGTCGCTGTGCTACTGGCACTGCCAAGCCACGAGATCAGCGATCTGCAAGGTTTGATCGAAGCGATTCGAAGCACCGCGGATCGTCTCGGGTGGTTTGGGGTGGTTCCGATTTCGGCGGCCCTGATCGCCGTGAGTAATCTGGGGGCGGCGGGGGCTTTTCTCGCGGCAACCGCACGCCTGCCTTTTGTCGTCGGTATCGACCGCTATCTGCCCGCCGTTTTCGGAAGACTTCATCCGCGCTGGGGTACGCCTTATGTGGCCTTGCTGGCGCAGTCGCTATGTGGTGTTGTCTTCGTTTTGCTGGGGCAGGCAGGCACCAGTGTTCGAGGGGCCTACGATGTATTGGTGAGCATGGGTATCATCACCTACTTCATCCCCTACCTGTTTGTTTTCGCGGCGATGTTTCGATTGCAGTGGCAGCATGCTGATAAAGACGTAATCCGCGTGCCCGGACGCAAGCCGGCCGCACTCTTGCTTTCATGTGTAGGATTTGCCACCACGCTGCTTACCATCGTGCTCTCGCTTGTGCCGTCGCCCGAGGAAAGCAACAAGGTTCTTGCCACAGGCAAAGTGATTGGGCTGACCGCAGGCCTGCTAGGGACTGGAGCGCTGCTCTACTACAGCGCAAAAAGAAGAAGCAAACAGTTGGAGGATCAGGAAATTCAGCCTATTTGATTCGGCCGCTTCACCAAGTTCTCTATGCTGCGACCGGGACGATCGAGTAAATCACCGGCCCAACCAGCCACCATCTACGGTCAGTATATGGCCGTGCACATAGTTGCTGGCAGCAGAGCAAAGGAACACTGCGGCACCAGCGAGGTCTTCGGGCTGGCCCCAGCGTCCTGCCGGAATGCGTTCAAGAATTTTGGCGTTGCGGCTGGCGTCTTCCCGTATCTGGGTGGTGTTGTCGGTGACCATGTATCCGGGAGCGATGGCATTCACATTGATTCGCTCTTTCGCCCACTCATTGGCCATCGCTTTGGTCAACTGAGCGACGCCTCCTTTTGCCGCCGCATAGGCGGGAACAAGAATTCCTCCCTGAAAGGAGAGCACTGACGCAAGATGAACGATTTTGCCGCCCTGTTTTTTTGCAACCATTTCGCGGGCCGCGAGCTGGGAGAGTCGAAAGACGGATGTAAGGTTCACCGCGATTACTTCGCCCCAAGATTCCATAGAAAATTCAAGCGCCGGTTCTCGCCAGATCATGCCCGCGTTGTTGACGAGAATGTCGATGGAGCCGAATTCGGACACTGTGGTGGCGATGAGCTGGCTGCAAGCAGCGCCATCGCTCACGTCGCCGGCAACATAAAAGGACTTCCTCCCTATGGCGCGAATGGCTTCGGGAACGCCAGCAGAATCTGCGCTTTTGCCATGGCAACCCACATTGGCGCCCGCTTGGGCGAGGGCCAGAGCGATGGCTGCGCCCAGTCCCTTGCGAGAACCGGTGACTAAGGCGTTCTTACCTGCGAGCTGGAACGATTCCATAACTACGTTCGTCGGCTTCATCCTCACTTTCAGGCTCCCGGAAAACCTTCATGCACAAGCCGCCGCCTGGTGGATCTACACGTAGAGCACGACCAGGTCATTCACCAACGTGGTTTTTAGCGGTCGTGCCTTAGCACTTACGCCGCAGGCGAATGATCGAGAATCTCTTCCGTCTTCGAATCGAAATAAAGTTTCTTGCCCGTCCAATACGCGCGCGCCGCCATGATGCAGGCGACGGAATGGGAGAAGCCGTTCTGCACCGTAGCATTGGGCTGCTTGCGGCTGCGCAGGCAATCGAGCCAGTTGGTCATGTGCGATAGGTCTTCGTCGCCAATTCCGGTCGGCGGCAGATCGGTGTCGCCAGGCAACTGGATGTACCGGCTCTTTCGCTTCTTGTCGACGTCTTCGTCCTGCTCGTGATTGCCAACCTCCTCCACGATCTGCCAACGCGGACTACCTTCTCCGCCGGTGTTGTACAGGGTGGCTTTCTTTCCCATGATGCGGCTGTAGCCGATGGCGTCGTTTCCGAAACTGGTGGAGTAGCTCACCAGAAATCCCTTGGGATAGGTCAGCAGGGCCTGGAACGTGTCGGGATTTTCGCGGCCATCGTGCCAGGCGAACACTCCGCCATGGGCCACGACCGATTGCGGATAAGTTTCGTCCAAGAAATAATGCGCCAGGTCGATTCCGTGGCTCATCCACTGATCTGGAATGCCGCTGGAAAAATCCCTGTACAGCCGGAATTCGAAATAAAGCTGGGGATCGAATGGCCGGCGTGGCTTGTTCATGAGCCAGGCATTCCAGTCGGTATCCTGCTCTCGAATCTGTTTCACTTCCGGGCGTCCGCGCCAGCGTGGGCCGTGATAATTCCACGCTATTTCGTATTTGCTGACGTCCCCGAGGGCACCTCCGCGGATCAGGTCACGCACAGCGATTTGGTAAGCTTCGCTGCGGTGTTGCGTTCCGATCTGCACGATCAAGTTCTTCGCATGCACAGCATCGCGAGCCGCCTTCACTTCTTCAAGAACATTTCCCATGGGCTTTTCGCAGTAGCCATCTCTTCCCGCGTCTGCCACCAGTTTGAGCAACAATGAATGGGAGTGTTCCGGAGTGGAAATAATGATGGCATCGAGATCCTTCGCAGCAATCAGCTCTTCCGGATGCTGGAAGGCCCGCGGAGTTTTGCCGTAATACTTCTGATTGGTTGCGACCGCTTGCTCACGATTGTGGCTCCACAGGTCGCAGACCGCCGTCATCTCAACGTTCTTCTTCTCCTTCAGAGCGGCAACCATGCCGTCGAGCTCGCTGCCGCGCGAGCCGATACCGATATGGCCAAGCGATATGCGATCGTTGGCGCCCAGAATGCGGTCATAAGAAAGCGCGTTAGTGCTCAATGCCGCTGTCCCGGCGGCGACCACAGCAGTGTTTTGAATAAATGTTCGGCGGTTCATCTTGGTTTTCCCTTTCATTCGTTTTCGACAATTTAGACGTTGCCGGTTCGGAACTGATCTACGAGATGATCGGCGGCCCGGTAGGCCAGCGTCATGATGGTGAGCGTCGGCGCCTTCTCTGGATGAGAGGTGAAGCACGCCGCATCGGTGACCAGCAGATTTTTGATGTCATGGCAGCGGTTCCACGCGTCGAGCACGGACGTCTTTGGATCTTCGCCCATGCGTGCGCCGCCAGCCTCATGGGTGACACTACCCATGGGATACGGAGCCTTTTTGTCATACGGCAATATTTCCGCCCCCGAAGCTCGCAGAACTTCTTCCATTTGTCCGTACATCTCATCTCGAATGGCAAAGGCGTGATCGTATTCCGCGTTGGTGTGAAAGCGGACTTGAGGAATACCGTAGCGGTCTTTGAGCCCGTCAGGATCGATCTCTACGAAATTCGTAGGAAATGCCAGTCCTTCACCATACCCGCCCATCCTTACGATGGCCGGATAAAGCTCTTTGATTTTCTTCTTGTAAGCAATGCCAAAACCGGGCATGTCGGCGCCTGGCCCGGGACTGGTATCACATCCACTCGCGACATGGAGTTGGTAGCCTCGCAAGAATTTCTGACTCTTCTTTCCGTAGTTGTAACGCGGGAAATAGATGGGGCTGGCGCCGGGCCCGTCGTCGTTGGTCGTGGGCCGGCCTTTGAGCTGCGGCAAAATGGCGCCGATGCTGTTGAAGGCGACGTGTTCGGTGAGATACCGGCCTAGAGTACCACTGGAATTGGCCAGCCCTTGCGGGTTCTCGCGCGTCCGCGAATTGAAAAGGATGCGGATCGATTCCACCATTGACGCACCCAGCACCACAGCTTTACCGTAGGCCTCGTATTCCTGGCCATTGGTCGTATCGATATAAGACACGCCTTTCGCCTTGCCGGTGTTTGCGTCTATCAATACTTTATGCACGGCAGCGTGCGTGCGAAGCTTGAAGTTGCTCATCTTCCGCAGCTTTGGAAATAACACTTCGAGCGTGCTGAAACGCGAGGCGGTGTCGCAACCAAAGTTGCAGGCCCCACAATAATGGCAGGGATAACGGCCGTCGTAGCGTTTGCTGAGGACCGCGAGGGGCACGGAAGCGGCCTTGATGCCGAGCTTGGCGGCGCCTTTGCGGATCAGCGCCTCGCCACAGCGGGCGTTGAATCCCGGCATGGAATTCTTATTCGGGGGCGAGTTATGAAAACCTACCGGGCCGCCGGAGATTCCAACTATGGCTTCGGTCTTGTCGTAATAAGGCTCAATGTCCTTGTAGGAGATAGGCCAGTCTTCGCCGAAGCCATCCTGCAAACTCTTTGGTTTGAAATCTAACGGGCCGAAACGGACCGATTCCCTTCCCCAAACTAGTGTCCGGCCACCGACCGCCCGCAGGCGGGTCCAGGTGAACTTTGCTCCGGGCGCCAGCGCATAGGGATCATTTTTCGGGATAGTAAAAAGTTTGTCGGTCCACTCATTAATCTTCCACTCCATCCCCTGGGGCAGTATGCCATATTCGCCGGGCTTTCCATTACCTCGATACGGCCATTCATAGGGGAATTGGTGATTGTGAAAGTCCTGGTCGGGGTCGACCATGCGCCCCGCTTCGAGACACAAGACTCTCAACCCTTTGCTCGCGAGCACAAAGGCCGCCACGCCGCCTGAAGCGCCCGAGCCCACCACAATCACGTCGTATACGATTTTCGGTGCCATAGCCATTTAACTAAACCCAATTCTACGCAGGCAGACCCAAGAATTGGGACATGGTCCCGCCCAAAATCATCTTGCGCGTAGGCTCGGGAACGTCGCAGGCGTCAAACATGCTGCGATACTGGGTGACCACGGTCTCAATTCTCTGCACATCGGTATCGGAACCGAATACCAGTTTGATGAACGCGCTCCGATCGTTGTTCGGAGTGCTGGTATCCTGGCCAACTCCCGACCACCAGAAGATCTCCTGAAAGTGGTGAAGACGGGAGCGCATTTTAAGCAAGGTCGAGCCGCTAAGATCGAAAAAGACATTCGGGTTCCAGCGCGAAACTTCTGCCGCCCATTCATATTCCGGATTGCCACAGTGCGCTCCCAGAACTGTGAGTTTTGGAAAACGCCTTGCAATCTCTTCAAGATGAAATGGACGCATCCGGCTCGAACTAATGTCTTCCGGTAACTTGAACTCCCGGCGCAGCACGATGCCGGTATGAAACATCAAGATCCACCCATACTGGCTTGCGCGTTCATAAATTGGGTCGTACGAACGATCACTAAAGTTCTTTTTGGGAAATTCCAGCTCTCCCATGCCGCGATATCCCAGGGCATGGAATTCTTCGACCTGATGGGTCACATCAGGAGCATCTACGTCGACAAAACCGAAGGGGATGATTTGCGTGGGATGCTTTTTCGCCGCATCCGCCACCACCTTGCGGTGTTCGAACGGAGTCAGTATGCAAGCCGTAAGATTCAGATGGTCGGAAACTTTCAGGAAGTCATCGATAAAATTGGGGTTCTTGGCGTCGAAATGACAATGGATATCGACGATGCGGTCGGCGGCCCCGATGGTCGCGGCGGGCGGAGTGGCTGAAGACGAAGTCGGATTCGAAACCTGCGCCTGCATCGTACTTAGAGGAACTGCGGCTGCGGCTGCGGCAATAAAATTTCTGCGGGATAGCGGCTTCGGCATTACCCCCCCTACCTCTGTCAGTCGCTCTTGCGAATAAGACAGCGCTAGCTCTGATGCTCGGGATGGTTACATCCCGGAAAAGATGATAAATACGTCAGACCTTTGTATTCGAGCGCATCCATCAGGCCCACGCGCGATGTATAGAAGCCTTCTACCGTGGCCTCTTTCGCCAGGCGGAAGAACTCAAAGCCTTCGTGCTTGGCATTGGGATCACTCTCAGGGAGGCTCATTGCCGTAAGCAGGCTGGTGCGCTGCTCGCCCGATATTTTCGCGAAGGCGTCACCAAATTCTTTCTGGCTCAGCCGTTCCAGCAAAGCAAGGCCATCCTTCCATTCGGTTTGCATGGCTGGTTCAAATTCCGCCGATGAGAAAACCAGGAAGTCGATGTAGTCCGCAACCCGGGCATCTTTTGCGCCAGGCTTATCGTCGCGGGGAATGATCATTTCCGAGAGGATTTCTACGTTGTTAAATTCCTGGGAGTTGAAGAATTGCGGCACGTAAGGGGGGGCGGGTGTTGTATCGTCCGTTTCCTGCATGGCTCGCATATGCGCAGGCTTGGCGGCAAAAAGCTTCCCGGATGGAAGCCAGCCCGCCAGGAACTCCTGGCCCGCCACACTTGCCATCAGTACACCCAGATGTTTTAGAGCTGTTCGTCTGGAATATGGCTCCCGGCCCATGACTCTCCTTCGAATGATAGCGAAATCATCCTCTTCCATTGTTTCTCGTTTCGTCAAATATTTTCCCAGCTTTCTGGGATGTGTCTCTTTGCGCCACGAACTGAACGCTCCGCGAAAGACCTTCAGATGTCACAGGCAATCACCAGGAAAGAGTAGTAAGCGGGAATTCCAGGGCTAGAAAGCAAATCCATCCGGTTGACTCACCGGACCGGAGTTCTCGTCGTGGGCGACTACGTCGCGTCCAGCGGCAAGTGCCCGTACATCAATCTCCAGTAGAGCGCGATTCTTCACTTTGGTTTTAAGAAGCTTCACGGCAGTCGAGGAATCGAGACAGCGGGTCTCCTCCAGCAAGGCGCCGATCATAGCGACATTGGCGGCTTTGGCGGAGCCAAGCTTATCAGCTATCTCGGAGGCCGGGATGCAACGCAATCGTGCCTTTGGCACAGAGAATCCGGATGGCAGACTCGTGCCGTTGAAGAGCACGAGTCCGCCCATAGGAACCTGGGAGGCGAATTTTCGCAACGACAATTCGTTCATCGCAATCAGCACATCTGGGTGATCCGTCAGCGGAGTTCCGATACGCTTTTTCGAGAGAGAGACATAACAATGAGCGCTGCCGGAGCGCATCTCCGGCCCATAGGAGGGCAGCCAGCTCACTTCAAGGCCTTCGCGCATGCCGGTCTCGGCCAGCAATTGGCCTAGCAGTAGCACGCCCTGACCACCGAACCCCGCAACGTTGATTGTCCAATTCTCGTCGAGATGAGCCGGGGTGCACGCCATTGTGTCCGCCTCATGAGCAAGCTCTAACACTTCTGCAGCTGGACGCTGCACCGGCGCGTCGCTTCCGGGCGACGAAACTGACCGATCCCGGAACAGCGAGAGCGGAAATACCGGAACCATTCTTTCGAGCACCCACTTGCGGGCATCGACTGGTTCTTTGCCCCAGATGGTGGGGCAGGGCGAAAGAATCTCCACGAAGGAGAAACCCAACCCGCTATGCTGAACCTCCAAAGCTTTGCGGATGGCGCGCCGCGCCCGCATGATGTTCTTGTTGTCGCAAAGCGCTACCCGCTCGATGTATGCAGGGGCTTCGAGCGTTGACAACAACTCGGATACGTGCAGGGGGTAGCCTTCGTTAGCCGGACGCCTGCCCCATGGCGATGTCGTACTCTTTTCTCCCACGAGCGTGGTCGGCGCCATTTGCCCGCCGGTCATGCCATAGATACCGTTATTGACGAAGAACACAGTGATCTTCTCGCCGCGGTTCGCCGCATGAACAATCTCCGCTGTCCCAATCGCCGCTAAATCTCCGTCGCCCTGGTAAGCAATCACCAGCTTGTCCGGACAGGTGCGTTTGATTCCGGTGGCGGCGGCGGGAGCGCGGCCATGTGCGACCTGAACGTTACCAACATCAAAATAGTAGTAGGCAAAAACAGAGCACCCGACAGGGCTAACAAAAATGGTTTTGTCCTGCACGTCCATTTCCTGCAAAGCTTCGGCAATCAACTTGTGCACGATACCGTGCCCGCAACCAGGGCAGTAGTGCGTTTGAAACTTAAGCTCGGCTTTGCGCTCGTAGAGGTCGTAGAAGACAGCGGATCTGGAGTGAACTGTGGTGTAGGCGGAAGGTTCGACTGCCAGGAGCACATCATTGGCGTTGGCCATTGCAACCTCCAGCTTCTAGTCGTCCCTGAGTGCAAAAACGTCTAGCGGCGTGGGAATGTGCTTTCCCACTTGGGCCCGCAACTCTTCCACGGAAGGCACATTCCCGCCGACCCGTCCGTAAAAGTCGACGTGCTTCTTGCCGTTGGTCGCCAGTCGAACATCTTCAAGCATCTGGCCATTGCTCAACTCGGCTACTAGAACGTTGGCGACATGACTGGACGCCTGGGCTAAGGCCAACGACGGGAACGGCCACAGGGTGATCGGGCGAAACAGCCCGACCGGCACACCGTCCGCGCGCGCCCAATCCACCATTGACCGCAAAACGCGCGACACAATGCCATATCCCACCACCAGGACCTCTGCGTCTTCGGTTTTGTAGAGTTCAAAGCGTGGCTCGGCGTTTTGGGCGCGAATGTATTTCGCTTCCAGGCAGCGCTCGTGCTCCTCAAGATCATCGGGGGCAAGGTAGATGGAACTCACCAGGTTGGCTCGTGTCTCCGGCGTACCTTGCACGGCCCACGGTTTTTCGGGAATCGTGATCTCGTGACATTCGAGGTCGAGCGGCTCCATCATTTGTCCAATGAAGCCGTCGGCCAGGACCACTGCAGGATTGCGGTACTTATCGGCGAGATCGAAAGCAAGCATGGTGAGTTCCGCCATCTCCTGCACCGAAGCTGGCGCGAGTACCAGATTGCGGTAGTTACCGTGGCCGCCACCTTTTACGGTGGCGAAGTAGTCGCTCTGTTCCGGGGCAATGTTGCCCAGTCCGGGGCCACCCCGCATGACATCGACGATCACACACGGGAGTTCAGCGCCGGCCAGATAAGAAATCCCCTCCTGCATCAAGCTGAGGCCAGGCCCGGAAGAGGCGGTCATAACCCGCCCCCCGGCCGCGGCCGCCCCGTACACCATGTTGATTGCGGCGACTTCGCTTTCCGCCTGCAGAAATGTCCCGCCAACTTGGGGCAGATAGAGCGCCGCCGCTTCAGCGATTTCGCTGGCTGGGGTTATGGGATATCCATAGTAAGCGCGGCAACCGGCGAGGATCGCGCCCTTCACGACTGCGACATTTCCCTTACAAAGCTGGCGCATGGTGCCCTCCACTCGGTGCGAGAGCACCCTTCGGGGGAGGCGACAGCCGATACACAGTGATGGCGCCAGGCTCCGGGCAACAATAAAAACAAATGCCGCAAGCGGTGCACTCAGTTCCGGCGTAGCGGGCGGGATGGACGCCGCAGGAATTCAACTTGGTTGTGAATTCGATACAGTGAGGTGGACAGGACTCAACACAAAGGCCGCAGCCCTTACACTCTTCCTCATCGATCGTTACCTTGCCCCTCGCCTGCCCTGCCATAGCTCACCTCGACTTTGCAGGTTCAACTTCCTGGGGACGTTGCAACCACTTGGTCTTCTCGCAATATTCGTAAAGTTCTTCCCGGAAAGCGGGATGCGCGATCTCAATCAGCGCCTTTGCCCGTTCCCGGATCGACTTACCGTGCAGATAAGCAACGCCATATTCCGTGACCACGTATCTCACTAACCCACGGGAGGTAACCACACCAGCGCCCGGACTTAACATCGAAACAATCCGCGACACACTCCCACTTTTTGCCGTCGACGAAAGCGCAATGATGGGCTTACCACCTTTGGAATAAGAGGCTCCGCGCAAAAAATCGACTTGCCCGCCGATGCCGCTATAGAACTGGTTGCCAATCGAATCGGAGCAGACCTGCCCGGTCAGATCAATCTGCAACGCCGAGTTGATGGCTACCATGTTGTCGTTGCGGGCGATGAATGCCGGGTGATTGGTGTAGGCCGTGGGATGAAACTCAAAAACAGGATTATTGTCCACGAACTCGAACATCTTCTTAGTACCCAGCACAAAACCAACAATGATCTTGCGCGGCTTGTAGTTCTTACGGGCACCGGTCAGAACTTCGGCCTCAATCAAAGGCATGACTCCGTCGGAGACCAGTTCGCTGTGCACTCCCAGATCTTTGCGGTCCATTAGAAAAGGAAGCACAGCGTCTGGAATTCCGCCGATCCCGGTCTGTATGACAGCACCGTCGTCGATAAGCCCGGCCACATTTCTGGCGATCGCGACATTGACGTCCGTGATTTTCGGCTTCTTCAGTTCGCAAAGCGGGCGCGACGATTCCACAATCGCGTCGATGTTGCTGACGTGGATGTAACTATCGCCATAAGTGCGCGGCATCTGGTCATTGATCTGTGCGATTACATAATTCGCACACTTGGCTGCGGTAAGCGATGTGTCCACACCCACGCCGAAGCTGCAAAAGCCGTGGGAGTCGGGGGGAGACAGCTGCAGGAGGGCCACATCAATTGGCATGGCTCCGCTCTCGAAAAGCTCTTCAATTTCTGCCAGATAGATCGGCGTGTAGTCGGCTCTTCCGTCATTGATCGCGTCCCGCACATTGGGACCGATGAACATGGCATTGTGGCGGAAATGGCCAGCCATCGCGGGCGCTACATAGGGAGCGCAACCGACGGTCATCATGTGGACGATTTCAACGTCGTAAACGTCGGGACCGCGCCGCATCAGCGCTTCCACCAGGGTCTCGGGCTCGGCGCACCCCGGCTGGATGTATACGCGTATCCCCGATTCCACGCACCGCAAGGCTTCATCGGCGGTGCGCAGCTTATCTATGTAGTCCTTTTCCCAGGCCATCTTCGTTGCCACCTCGCAATCAGGCCTTGCTTGTCGCGTTTGGCGTTCTCGGTTTTCTCTCAACCGCCCATTCGTAGCCCACGGCGGCAGAGTGAATCGCACGATCAAAGAACTGTTCCAGCAACTGCAGCAGTTCCTGTCTGGAAAAGACCTCGACTGGGCGGTCCGGAATGGACTCGTTGACAATGAATTCCCAAAGATTCTCTTTCGTCAGAATGATCGCCCAAATCAGCTGGCTGAGAGGAACTCCCTGATGAGCGCGGCGAGTGCCAATTTCGGTATAGCGCTGCTCGATGTCCGCTTCACTCTTGTCGAGCAGCCACTCTCCCAGATGGCGGTAAATTTCGTAAACCCGTTGCTTCAATTCGTCGGGAGGGACATTGTGATAGGCCTCGGTACGCGAAGATCGCTGAACCTTGTGCAGGAGGCCATTGGCCAGAGCGTCAGAGCGCTCCTCGATGAGACGGACGAACCGGTAGACCAGCAGCATCATCCACCTCCTCCTCACATAACTTTATCCAGGAATATTGTTGATCTGGACTGAACAATGGGCGATGACTGGCAGCACGAGCACATGTGACCAGGATCACTCTGATACGGCGCTGGGCAATGCGTCTGACAGAATCTTGGCTAATCCTGCCTGGATCGCTGGCCTACCGAATGAGATCGGAGCGGGGGCAAGGCATAACCACCAAGGATCACGAAGGAGTTCCTGCGTACCTTAGTGTCCTGGGTGATTGAGGCCTTTGGCTAGCAAGAGCCAATATCGACAACATTAGCCCCAGCGGGGCTGTTCATCCAGGCTGATGCCCAAGGCCGTTTTCGCCACGACTTCATGGGTGAGGAACGAATTCGCGGGATGGATTCGGCCTAAGCGCGCATCCCGGATCAGCCGCTCGTATCCCGCGGAGCAAAAGATCCCAGCGCCGCCGGTCACATCGAGTCCCCGGTCGACGACGTGCCACGAGCCTTCTACCGCATGGTATTTGGCAGCAAAGATTTTTGAGGGCCAGGTGGCGCCGTGGTTTACACCATTCGACCAGTCGTCGGCGATCGCATCCAAATGCGGCCCAATGGATTCAAGTTCGATGACCATTTCCGCTATGGCGTGCTGGATCTCCGGGTGATACGCCATCGAGCGAGTGAGCGCCAGAGCGCCTTTGCCTTTGACTGCGGCAATACTTTGATCCAGGGCGCGTTTGGCTAATCCGTAATAGACATTGCCGAAACCCATCAGTGCCCAGGCAAAAATACTAAGAATGAAGGAGTCGACTCCCGCCCCGCCAGCTGGTACAACCCGTGCTACATAACGGTTGGGAATGAATACGTTGTCCAACACCGTGTCATCGCTGCGGGTGGCGCGCATCCCAAGGACATCCCAAGTCTGCTTGATCGTGTGCCCGGCGGCATCTCGCGGCATGAAGGCGTGAATAACCTTTGGGTGTACCGGATCGCTGGTATCCATTCCATGCAAGCCAAACCGGGTCCACACGGGCGTGAGGCTGCCGAAGTGCTTCCGGCCAGTGAACCTGTAACCGCCGTCGACCCTTTCCGCTTTGGAGGTCGAGAGCAGAACCGGAATGTCATTCCCACTTTCCGCATGGCCGGCGGCGAAGATTTCCCCAGCTGCAGTCTCCCGCAGGAGCCATTCCAGTGAGGTATCTCCGTTCCGCCAAAGGTCGGCAGCGACCCCGATCCAATAAAGATGCATGTTGACGGCGAGTGCGGTAGCCGGCGCATGGTACGCCAACCGGCGTTGTTCGCGACACACTTCAGCAAGCGTCATGCCGGCTCCGCCGAATTCCACGGGCAAAGGCAACAGCAGATATTTCGACGACCGGAGTTCCTCGAAATCCTCTTCAAAGAAGCGGCTTTCCCGGTCGTAGGTGGCAGCGCGAGAGGCAAAGCGTTCCAGCATTTCGTCGGTGAGTGTAGGCCTTGGTAAAGACGCGGCATCATTCGAGGCACCATTGCCGCCTGCACGCTCTTTCAGAACAGTTGCGTCAGGAGTTGGATTCATAGGGCACTTCCTGCTAAGTCTAATTTTCCGGACATTCTGCAGCGCTCGGAGTCCGTTGGAGCCGATTCGTGAAGTCAAGCGAAACGAAACTATGCAAGCGGGGCGGGTCGAGACCGCCACGCTTGCGATTGACCCCTGAACTACGGCCGAGCTTCGTAAACGATGTTGAACGGCGTTTCCGTAGCTCGCCGGAAGCGGTTGAATCCAGCCGAACTCACTACGTCCCGAATCTTCGCCTCACCGGCCTGCGCTCCCAGGCACAGCCCCACCTCCTGGGACCGCGAGCAAGGCGTACAAAGCAAGGTTGAAAACGAGTAGTAAACCCTGCCTACTGGATTCAAGTTGTCCTTCAAATGATCGTTGGCAAAGGGCTCAACAATCATCCACGTGCCGTCTTTTGCCAGGGACTGCCGGACATGCGCAGCCGCTCCAATTGGATCACCCATGTCATGCAGGCAATCGAAGACGGCTACAAAGTCATAATCCCTGCCAGGGAATTCTTTTGCCTTTGCTACTTCGAAGGTGACGCGGTCAGCGACGCCGGCGCGCTTGGCCGACTCGCGGGCGGCTTCAATCGACTTGTCGTGATAGTCGAATCCAAAGAACTTCGACCTGGGGAATGCTTTCGCCATCAGTAAGGTGGAAGCCCCTTTTCCACAGCCGACGTCGGCCACTCGCGCTCCGGCTTCCAGCTTGGCTTTGACATCGCCCAGCGCCGGAATCCATGTGCTTACCAGATTGGCGGCATAGCCTGGGCGGAAGAACTTTTCACAGCCATGGAAGACGGCATCGCTATGTTCGTTCCAACCCATTCCGTGGCCGGTGCGGAAGGATTCTGCGATCCGGGGAACCGCCTGGAGCGAGCCTAGAGCCAATTCAAACGCTCCCGGCAGGTACGCGGGACTGTCTTCGTTCGCCAGGGTGAAGGCTTGCTCCTCGCTTAAGCTGAATTTGTCGGTTTTGGGGTCGTAGGTAACGTACCCGCCGGCCGCTTGTGACGACAGCCATTCACGCACGTAGCGTTCGTCGGTCTTGGTCCTAGCCGCTAGTTGAGAAGAGGTCAGAGGGTCGGCGGCGAGGGTCTTGTAAAGTCCCAATCGCTCCCCAATGACAACCATGCCGGTATGAACTGCAGCGCCGAGATCGGTTACGAATTGTCCGATGAAAGCGTTCAGTTTGTTCATGTCGATGGCAGGAACCTGTGCTGTGCTCATTTTGATCTCCTTAATTTTTCGATGATTCGATCTTTTTGCTGCTGTAACGCGCGGTTTCTTCGTCCGTCAAATCGGGATTCAGGAAGCTTTCGTTCATGCGGGCGTCAGGGTGTGCCAGTGGCCGTCTAGCGCCGGGATGGGCAGCGGATAAGGGCTCATCGGGACGCGAGTAATGAAGCAATATTGAAATCGCGTCACGAATGGTCCGATTCTCGTGCCAGACGTAGAAATCTGGGCTGTAGTCGCTGTATTGTCTGCGTTTTGTAAATTCGGCGTTCATCTCTCACCTCTGTCGTCGTTGACGGCTTCCGGGCTCCGTATTTTTGCTAAAATCCGCTCTGCAGAGCCCCTCATCACGGGCTTTTGCTGGAAGACCGGCCCGAACCGATTGCCGACTCTTCCCCAGCAAGTGCAAAGTAACAAGCGCCACGATCGGAAGTAACGAAACAACGCCGAAGAAATGCCAAAATTAGGCCGCCTACCTGCCTGGCGATGCGGAAACGGGAGCCCCCTTGGAGACAAGTTCTCTGAATTACGAATTCGGCGAATTCACCCTGGACGTCGCCCGGGGGTGCGTATTTAAGGGGAGAGAGGAGATTAAGCTTCGCCCGAAGGTCTATGAAACCCTTAAATACCTGGTGGAACACCCCGGGCGTCTGATCGGCAAACCGGAATTGATGCAAGCGGTGTGGCCGGATGCCTTCGTGACCGACGATTCGCTGGTGCAGTGCACTCTGGAATTGCGCCGCGCCCTGGATGACCGCAGCCAGTTGCTGCTCAAGACCGTACCCCGCCGGGGGTACTTGTTCACCGCTGCGGTAACCCAGCAACCTTCAAGGCGGGATGAGGTACCAGCAGCCGATGTTTTTGATTCATCCGATGAACGCCAGGCTCGCCCGGTACAAATTCCCCGAAAGCGCCATGGTCTCCCGGTCCCCCGTACCTCGCTTATCGGACGAGACCAGCAACTCGCGGAGGCGACCGATTTGCTGCTCCGGCCGGAAGTCCGGCTACTGACCCTGACTGGTCCCGGCGGAGCAGGAAAAACACGTCTTTCGGTTGCCTTAGCCACCGCGCTTGCGGACCGGTTCGTGGGCGGGGTTCAATTCGTCAGCTTGGCCTCAATTAGTGATCCCGAATTGGTATCAACCGCGATCGCCGACGCGCTCGAAATCCAGCAGATTGCCAACCGCACTGTCCCGCAACTTATCGGGGAGCGGCTGCAGAACTCGGGACCGTTTCTGCTAGTGCTGGACAATTTTGAACAGGTTCTACCAGCTGCGACGGTGGTGGCCGAGACATTGGAAGCCTGCCCATCGCTCAAGATCCTGGTCAGCAGTCGCTCCTGCTTGCGGATTTATGGCGAACAGGAATTCCCCGTAGCTCCGTTGGGGCAGAATTCCGCCGTCGAATTGTTTGTGCAACGGGCGGCAGCCGTCTGGCCCGATTTTGCCATAACCTCAGAGAACAGATCTGCGATCCAGGAAATCTGTTTTCGACTGGATGGTCTGCCCTTGGCTATTGAGCTGGCAGCCGCCCGGACCAAGGTTTTGTCTCCAAATGGCATTTTGGATCGGCTTCATGGCGAGCGCCCGCAGGGCCGCCTGCAATTGCTGACCGGGGGTGCACTTGACCTACCCGAAAGACACCAAACCCTGCGTAACACCATCGACTGGAGTCACGGCCTCCTGAACGAGAGCGAGGCGAAACTCTTTCGGCGATTTTCGGTATTTGTCGGAGGAGGCACGTTGGAGGCGGCTGAGGCCGTCTGCAACACGAGCCAGGATCTTGGAATAGATGTCTTCGAGGGGCTCTCATCATTGGTGGATAAGAATTTAATTCAACGTGTGGACCGGGCGGAAGCCGAGCCACGTTTTGGGATGCTGGAGACTATTCGCGTATACGCCCTCGAGCGTCTCAGCGACAGTGCAGAGCAATCGAGCGTGCGGCGCGCGTATGCGGCTTATTGTTTGGTCCTCGCGGAAGAAGGAAACCCGGAGCTCAACCCCACCGATCGGGCACACTGGCTGGCACAATGCGACGTTGAGAACGATAACCTTCGTTCTGCGCTCGACTGGCTGTTTCAGACCCTGGATCTCGATTGGGGTTTGCGCCTCTGCGCGGCGCTGTTTCGATTCTGGGACATGAGGGAACATCTGACCGAAGGCCGGACCCGCCTGGAAACAATTCTGCGACTCGCGGGTGACAGCCATTCGGCAGAGCGGGCCCGGCTGTCACAATTTCTCGGGGCCTTGGCGACGGCGCAGGGTGATTATCTGGCGGCAGCCCGTTTTTTAGAAAAGGGCCTCTCGCTCTACGAAGAATTGGGCGACGAAACGGGCATCGCAGCCTCGTTGAATGCGATGGCCGTATCCGCGCGGGACCGCGGTGACTACGCCGCGGCACAGAGCAATTTTGAGCGAAGTCTCGCTTGTTGGCGGTTGCTACCTGACCAGTTGGCGCTCGCGCGTTGTTTTCACAATCTTGCCAATGTGGTCAAGGTGCGAGGTGACTATCCACGCGCCCGCTGGGCACTGCATGAGGCGACCGAGATCTTTGAGGAACTCGGCGATCGCACCGGCGCCGCCTGGTCCATCAACCAGCAGGGCGACATTGCACGCGCCCAGGGCGACATTGCTGCCGCTCGAGAGTTATACCAACGTGCGCTTTCCGCATTTCGGGAAGCGGGAGACCCGTGGGGTTCGGCCCGCTCCCTCACCGATCTGGGATATATCGAATGCGAACGGGGAAACCATTCGGCTGCGCACACCGCCTACCGCGACGCAATGGAAATCTTTCTCGGCTTGGGTCACCAGCGTGGCATGGCGCGAGCACTGGAAGGTTGCGCCTGTCTGGCTCAGGCTCTTGGACATGCCGAACGTGCATTGACGCTGGCCGCGTCAGCAGCACATTTACGCCAGGTGATCAGCGCGCCTCTGCACCAGGCTGAACAATTGAAACTCGATGAAATGCTGCTACCGGCATGGAAATCGCTCAGCGAACCGGAGGGCAAACGTGCCTGGGAAGTTGGGTTTGGCATGACCCTACAAAGAGCGATTCAATATTGTCTGGAAGAGCCGGGAACTGCTATCTCACATTGACAGGATCAATTAGACGGCGCACCGCTGCGACCCGGTCGGCTGGAATTCCCACCCTGCGGGCGTGCTCCCGGATGGTGTCTTCATCTGGCGCAAGGTAAATGCAGTAAACCTTGTCCTCTGTGACATAACTGTGCAGCCACTGAATCTGCGGACCCAGTTCGTTCAAGGTTTGCAGTGAACGCAGCGACATGTCCCGAATCTGAATTTCTGATAGGGTTCCGGCACCGGGGATTTCGCGTTCGATTACAAATTGCGGCACAATCTGAAAAGTTTAACACTAACTCCAAGTGGATTGCTCGTGAGGCTACTGATGAAAAGTTGTTGGATTACTGATTCAGGCGGGCTGTCCAGTTGACCATAAGCGTAAGTGCGCCCTC
>Ga0157378_10000254_pt1 | contig 52323 bp, 40 predicted proteins | sample M65metaG_FD_115309 | JGI IMG/M metagenome (GOLD analysis project Ga0157378, IMG submission 115309) | Miscanthus rhizosphere microbial communities from Kellogg Biological Station, Michigan, USA - M6-5 metaG | ecosystem: Host-associated > Plants > Roots > Rhizosphere > Soil | place: USA: Michigan... | reverse complement strand
GTGTGTTGGTGCGAAGTATCACGTAGACCGAACATTTCGGCCAGCTGAAATTCAATTTCTAATTCGTTTCTCATGTTTTCTCCTTTTAATTTCGGGGCGCTTTCGAGGACGTGGTGCGCCCCACAACCACGCGCGAGTTTCTGAACGGGCGGCGAAGAATCTATCGCCCGGCGACCGCATCGTTCGCTGGCTCGCGGCCAGTTGCAAAGAACCGCCGGGGAAAGTTGGTATTTGTCCGGCATTTTTTCCGGACATTCCATCTACCGCTATACGGAACTGTCCAAAGTTTCGTATCCCGGTTTTGTTAGTTTTGCAGTGGTTAACAAGACAGAACCAGTTGCAGCCTGCGTATGGGGTAAACTGCAAGCGTGATTGCGGAAATCATCGCCGTAGGCTCAGAGCTACTCACGCCCTTTCGGCAGGACACCAACTCGCTCTATCTCACTGCACAACTGAATGGTATTGGCGTCGAGGTCGGCTTCAAAACGGTCGTTGGAGATTCGGTAAAAGACCTGGTGCGCGTAGCGACGACCGCATTGGCCCGAGCCGACATTCTGATCTTCAGTGGCGGCCTGGGGCCTACTGAAGACGACCTGACGCGTGAAGCATTGGCCGAGACGCTCGGACTTCAGCTGCGACGCAATCCCGAACTGGTGGCCGCAATCGAGCGCCGTTTCGCGGAGCACGGATGGAAGATGTCGGCGAACAATATCAAGCAAGCTGACGTCATTCAGGGTGCGACTGTGCTGATGAATGCGAACGGCACCGCACCGGGTCAGTGGATCAGCGGGCGATCGGACGGAAGAGAAAGGATCATCGTACTCTTGCCAGGCCCCCCGCACGAATTGAAGGCGCTATTTGAAAGCACCGTGCTCGAACGGCTGCGCGCGAAAGTTCCGAGACGATACATTGCGACACGCGTACTGAAGATTGCGGGGCTGGGCGAGTCGGCATGCGATGCCAGGGTGGCACCCATTTACAAGCGCTATAGCGATGTGACTACGACAATTCTAGCCGCACCTGGGGAGATCCAACTTCACTTGCGCGCGCAAGCTCCCTCTTCCGATGCCGCCCAACTTCGCGTGGATGATCTGGTGGACAAACTGGAAACTGAGCTGGGCGACTCTGTTTTCTCGGACAATGGCGACTCGATGGAACAGATCGTCAGCTATTACTTGCAAATGAGGAGTGCCACGCTCTCCGTCGCAGAGTCGTGTACGGGCGGATTACTCGCGGAACGGTTGACTTCGGTAAGTGGAAGTTCGCGGTACTTCACCGGCGGTGCGGTGGTTTACTCAAATGACTTGAAGAAGCAGTTGGTTGATGTACCTGCCGATCTGCTTGAGCATTTTGGAGCCGTGAGCGAGCAAGTGGCGAAAGCTTTGGCCGAAGGAATTCGCAAGCGATGCGGAACGACATTGGGGCTAGGAGTCACCGGAGTTGCTGGACCCACGGGTGGGACCGCAGAAAAACCTGTGGGCTTGGTCTACCATGCTTTGGCGAGCGAGTCCGGGACTGAGGTTGTACAACGCAACTTTGCCGGCGACCGGCAAAGGATCCGATGGTTCGCGTCGCAGCAGGCCCTGGATATGGTGAGAAGGAAGCTGATGTAGATCGGGTGTTCGGATTATTGCATTCAAAATCGGCGGTAAATAAGCTCTCCCAGACCGGGCAGCCGATGGCCAGACCCTCCGCCGATGTGTTTCAATCCCTTATAATCTCCTGTCCATCTTATGGCGTATTCGACGATCAAACTCGCCTACGAAGCCCGCGCCGCGACGATTACGTTCAATCGCCCTGAGAAGCGGAACGCGCTCAGTGCACAGATGATCGAGGAGATCATGGTTGCGCTGGCGGAGGTCGAAAAGGCAGAAGCACTGGTCCTGATTCTCACCGGCGCAGGTAAAGCGTTTTGTGCAGGAATGGATCTTGAGGAACTTAAGTCCCTCACCAGCAAAACGCCTGCCGAGAATGTGGCTGATTCTGAGCGCATGGCGCGGTTTTTTCGCGCAATCTACGAATTCCCCAAGCCAACAATTGCCGCCGTAAATGGCGCGGCCATGGCCGGAGGTGCTGGCATCGCTACGATGTGCGATTTCACGTTGGCCTTGGCCGAAGCGACGTTCGGGTACACGGAAGTGCGCATTGGATTCGTTCCGGCAATCGTTTCGTCGGTGTTGGTCTGGCAAGTTGGGCACAAAACCGCTCGCGATCTGTTGCTTACCGGACGCGCATTTGAAGCCGCCGAAGCAAAGAGCCTTGGATTGGTGAATGAAGTCGTGTCGCCGAAGAATCTCTTGCCTCGTGCGCGCGAATTGGCCAAACAGCTCATGGAAAACAGCCCGGCGGCGTTGCGAACAACAAAGAAGTTGCTCAATAGTTATCTTGCAGAGTCCCTTGATCAGCAGATTGAGATCGCCATGCAAGAAAACGCGGCGATCCGCTCCACGCCAGAGTTCCAGGAAGGGGTGGCATCCTTCCTGGAGAAACGTAAGCCCAACTGGAGCGGGCAGTGAGCGGGCGCGTAAGCGAAGTCAGGATCCGCGTGCGCTACGCCGAGACCGATCAAATGGGCGTGGTATATCACGCGAATCATTTCGTGTGGTTTGAAGTTGGACGCGTCGAGTTTTTCCGCCAGCTCGGATTCTCCTACAAAGAGATGGAAGAGCAGGACGGTTGCCACATCGCTGTGGTCGACGCCCGTTGCCGGTACAAGGCTCCTGCGCGCTACGATGATGAGGTCATCGTCCGCACACAGCTCAAGAACCTGCGTGAGTCCCTGGTGCATTTCGCATATGACTTGCTGCGCGCTGGCGATGGCTTGTTGCTGGCGGAAGGCGAAACCACCCACGTGGTCATCGACCGGGAGATGAGGAAGACGGCGATTCCGGGAAAATACCTGGCGATCTTCAAGCACGCGATGGGAGCCAGAGAGCAATGAGCTGCAAGCTATGAGCGACCAACAATCCAGTCGCTCATAGCTCACCGCTTCTAGCTCACCGGTCGAATTATGCAGGCTCTTCACATCAACGGAAACGATCTCACGCTGGAAAACGTGTATGAGGTGGCCGTCGGGGGCCGCCCCGTTCTCCTGGCCTCCGACGCACGGGAGGCGGTGAACCGGGCCCGCGCCGTAGTCGATGAAATGGTTGCGAGCAATCAGGTGTCGTACGCAATCACGACGGGGGTTGGGAAGCTGAGCGATGTGCGCATCGCCGGAGATCAGATTCGCGAACTGCAGCTAAATCTGGTTCGATCGCATGCCGTGGGAGTGGGCGATCCACTCTCGATTGCCGAGGTGCGCGCAATGATTGTGTTGCGCGCCAATTCCCTTTCCAAGGGATACTCTGGGGTTCGCGCGGTGGTTATCGACACTCTGTGCGAATTACTGAACCGAACCGTAACGCCGTGGGTGCCGTCGCAAGGCAGCGTTGGGGCGAGCGGAGATCTAGCTCCTCTTGCTCATCTCGCACTTTTGCTGATTGGCGAGGGCGAGTGTGTGGGGCACGATGGCGTGCGCGTTTCCGCCGATGAGGCACTGCGTAAGGCACAGATCAAGCCGCTGGTGCTTGAGGCGAAAGAAGCGGTCTCTTTGATTAACGGAACCCAGGCCATGTTAGCCGTAGGAACTCTGGCTCTGTTCGCGGCAGAGACGATGGTTGATTCCGCTGATGTGATTGGAGCGCTGACGCTCGACGCCCTGCGAGGGACTGACGTCGCGTTCGATGAACGCATTCATCGGGTACGGCCCCATGCGGGCCAGATCAAGACCGCGTCTAACCTGCGGCGCATGCTGGAAGGCAGTCCGCTCCGCGAATCACATCGCGAGTGCGGCCGGGTGCAGGATGCGTACTCGTTGCGCTGCATTCCTCAGGTGCATGGAGCGGTGCGCGACACTCTGGCTCATTGTCGGGAGATATTTGAGACAGAAGCAAATTCGGCGGTGGACAATCCTCTGGTGTTCATCGCTCGGGCAAAGGCTGGGGAACTTCGCTCCGCCGGGCCCGTCGGCACGCGATCCGCGGTAGACAAAGCAGTTTCAGCGAGAGAAGACTCCGAAATTCTATCGGGGGGAAATTTCCATGGAGAACCGGTCGCATTTGCGCTGGATTTCGTTGCCATTGCGCTGAGTGCGCTCGCGGGAATTTCTGAGCGTAGAATTGAGCGTCTAGTGAATCCAGCTTTGAATGAGGGATTGCCTCCGTTTCTGGCTCCAACGGCCGGACTTAACTCCGGGTTCATGATGCCCCAGGTTACTGCGGCCGCGCTGGTGAGCGAAAACAAAGTGTTGGCTCATCCCGCGTCGGTGGATTCGATTACGACTTCGGGAAATAAAGAAGATTACGTTTCTATGGGAATGACGGCTGCTCTCAAATTGCGGCGAGTAGTCGACAACACGCGCTGGGTCTTAGCGATCGAAGCCATGGCCGCATCGCAAGCCTTGGATTTGATGGCTCCCCTTACCACAAGCAGTCGTGGTCAGGTCGCCCGCGCCGCGATCCGTTCGGTTTCGCCAAAACTGGAGAAGGATCGGGCCATGTATCAGGATTTTGTGAAGATCGCACAGTTGATTGCCAACGGCAAGATACGGGAAGCGCTAGAATAGGGCCGCCGGATCGGCCGTAATCCAGGGACTTGCCCATCCTTGCGACCATTCTCGACCCCAAGAGTTCTTCGAAGTCATGGGCGGCTCTCTATCAGGCACAGTTTCGTCTGACTCACAGCACCACAAAACTGCACTGAACTCTTTATTGCTACGATCAGCGCGGACGATTTCTCTGTTGCATTTAATCCCTCGCCATCGGCAAGACAGACACATATGCCGATGCAGAAGAGGGGTTTGTCACTCTCGTCACAACACTGCCGATTTCTAAGGTCGGGGCATCCGTGTGGCGAACCCTGGGTGGTTTAGACTCTTTGGTTTCCTCCGGAGGTCTCAATGCGCGCTCGGTGGTTGCTAAGCTTCTTCCTCGCTCTTCCTCTTTTCGGTCAAGACCAACATCCTTTCACCTTTGAAGACATGATGGCTTTGAAACGCGTCGGGGAGCCAGTGGTGTCGCCCAATGGGAAATGGGTACTGTTCGCCGCTGTCGATGTCGATCTGAAGGCGAATACGAAAACACCGCATGTGTGGGTGGTGCCACTTTCGAGCGACTCCCATCCTTCCCCAAGTCAGGGCACAGGGCAACCTCAGGGGAATCGAGAACGGGAAATCATTTCGGATCAGGATGCCGATCGGCCGCGGTGGGCACCTGATGGGAAGCGGTTTGCGTTTGTATCAACGAAGGAAGAGGGCTCTCAAATCTGGATTGCGGATTTTGATGACGCGACCGGAACTGTCACGGCCAAGCAACGGCTCACCAGTACACCGGCGGAAGCCGACGGTGAATTGTGGTCGCCCGACGGGAAATATGTTTTGTTCAAATCGGATGTCGACCCACAGTGCGCCGGCCGGCCAGAGCAGGAAGCCATTTGCATCCAGGAAAAAGTAAAGCACGCGAAAGAGTCAAAGGTTAAGGCGCAGATTTTCACTCACCTGCTTTATCGCCATTGGAATGCATACAAGGAAGGCAAGAGGACGCACTTGTTCGTAGTGCCGGTCGCAACTTGTACAACCGACCGCGCTGCCACAAGGACGGGCGCGGCCCAGCGATCCGGAGAAACTCGGAAGATGGCCTGCCCCTCCACGACCTACCGCGACCTCACACCAGGCGATTGGGATGCGCCCGTGTTCTCGCTGGGGGGGCAGGACAACTACGCCTTTTCCCCGGACGGGAAGGAGTTGTGCTACGCATCGAATCACAGTGACGTTGAGGCAGCCTCGACGAACAATGACCTCTTCGTTGTACCCGTGGATTTTTCGCGGGACGTGTCGGAGGCTCCTGTCCTTGCTGCAACGAAGAACATCACCGCCGAAAATCGGGCTGCGGATAACACTCCACTCTACTCGCTGGATGGCAACTACATTGCGTATCGCGCGCAGGCGCGCCCTGGATACGAGAGCGACCGCTGGCGCCTAATGTTGTACGACAGGAAGAAAGGTGAAAAGAAAGAACTAACAGAAGGATTCGACCACTGGGTCGGAAGCTTTGTTTGGGCACGCGATTCGAAACTGATCTACGCCAGTGCTGAGCACAAGCGGCACAGCCTGATCTACGCGATCGCCACGATGCCACGAACGCAGGGCCAAGGCGATTATCTGAGACGTTCGCTCGTCGAAGGCTACAACGATGATCTTGCGATCACGCCCGATGGCAAGACGCTAATCTTTACTCGCATGTCCGTCAAAGCACCAAACGAAATCTACGGGAGTTCCGCCCATGGCGATGGTTGTCCCTCCCAAACTGGATTCGTTGACGCCGGCAAAGAGGACTGTTCCCTCAACCAGGACTGGCCGATCACCAGGATTAACCAAGCGATCCTGTCATCGATCAACATGGGAGAGATCGAGCCTTTTTGGTTTGATGGTGCGAAAGGAGACAAAGTAGAAGCCTCTCTCGTCAAGCCACCAAATTTCGATCCCAAAAGGAAATATCCCGTAAAGTTCCTCATCCACGGCGGGCCGGAAGGGGCGTGGGGAGATGACTGGAGCTACCGCTGGAACGCGGAGTTATTCGCGGCTAATGGATACGTGGTCATCATGATCAACTTTCACGGTTCGACCGGTTACGGACAGAATTTTACCGACGCCATCAATGGTGACTGGGGCGGGGCGCCGTTTGAAGACTTGATGAAAGGCCTCGACTACGCAGAGCAGCACTATCCATTCATTGATAAAAACCGCGAGTGCGCGCTAGGCGCAAGCTACGGTGGATACATGGCCAACTGGCTCCTCGGCCATACCAGCCGCTTCCAATGCATCGTAACCCACGACGGCATGTTCAATACGGAGTCGGCATATGGAGATACCGAGGAGCTCTGGTTTCCCGAGTGGGAATTTAAGGGAACGCCTTGGACGAACCGGGAGATGTACCGGAAATGGTCTCCCCATTTAAGTGCAACCAGCTTCAAGACTCCGACGCTGGTTGTGCATGGACAGCTCGATTACCGGCTCGACGTTTCGCAGGGGTTCGACTTGTTCACGACCTTGCAGCGTCAGGGTGTTCCGTCGAAAATGCTCTATTTCCCTGACGAGGGACATTGGGTACTCAAGCCGCAGAATTCGCAGCTCTGGTACAAAACGGTGAATGACTGGGTGGATGAGTGGACAGGAAAGCAGTAGCGAGCAGCGGCCAGGAAAGCTGGTGCGAGTCGGCCAATGTGTCCACGATGGCGGACTGCGCCAGTCGACGCCGCGAACTGCTTACGCGCTAACTTGATAGATCATCTATTCTTCCCTTGACGTGTCTATGACTGTAGGGTTCATCCTGAGTTCATGTTGAGCGTGTCGCAAATGGCCAGCCGGGTCGGACTCAGCAGAACCACGATCCTTTATTACGAATCGTGCGGATTGTTGAAGCCGGGGCATCGGACTCGCGCCAACTATCGCCTCTATGGCGAGAAGGAAATGCGTGTCCTGGAGCAGATATGCCTGTATCGCTCCGTCGGGTTGAGTGTCTCAAACATTCGGACGATGTTGGAGAATCCGAAGACCGAGATCACGGTGCTGCTACGACGTCGACTGCGGGAGCTGGATTCTGAGATCCGCAGATTGCGGGAACACCAGCACGTGATTTTGCGGCTGTTGCAAAGCAAAAACATCCTGAGGAGAACTAAGAACATGACGAAAGACAAATGGGTTTCGATTATGAAGGCTGCGGGTTTCAGCGAAGACGACATGCGCCGTTGGCATCGCGAGTTCGAAAAGGCTGCGCCCGAGGACCACAATGAATTTTTGGAGTACCTCCACATTCCTCCTGTGGAAATCACAACGATTCGGGAGTGGAGCAGGAAGTAAAAATGTGAGGGGAGCTGCTTTGATGAGGCAGCCAAAACAGGCATCGGCCGATGGAGCAGCTCTCCCACAAAGATTAGTTGCGTTTTTCATGACAAACCAGCCACAATAGCAATCCGTCGCGGGCGGGGCCCGCGCTACACTCATGCGTGGGACTCGGCTTCTCCTTTGGGTAGGGATATCTGTTGTCGGCGCGCTCGCGTTCGGCATCATGGCATTGCATCGCGGCGAACGGATCAATGCACTCTGGCTAATCATCGCCGCGCTCTGTACCTACGCCGTCGGGTATCGCTTCTATAGCAAGTTCGTTGCGGCGAAGGTGCTCGGGCTTGAGGCCACGCGCGCCACGCCCGCGGAGCGCTTGGAAGACGGCCGCGACTTTGTTCCAACAAACAAGTGGGTGGTCTTTGGGCATCACTTTGCCGCAATTGCCGGACCAGGACCGCTGGTTGGGCCAGTGCTGGCCGCCCAGTTCGGATATCTCCCGGGAACGCTATGGATCCTGGTTGGCGCGGTTTTCGGCGGGTGCGTGCAGGACTTTGTCATTCTCCTTTTCTCCGTCCGGAGGGACGGGAAATCCCTCACCGAGATGGCGAAACAAGAGATCGGACGGGTCGCAGGCTTGGTCGCCTACGCATCGGTGATTGCGATCCTGGTGATCTTGCTCGCCGTATGTGCGCTGGTGGTGGTCAATGCCCTGAAGCAGAGCCCATGGGGGACGTTCACGATTGCGATGACGATCCCAATTGCGTTTCTCATGGGTCTTTATCTACGCCGGCTGCGGCCTGGCCGTGTGATGGAGACCTCCGCCTTGGGCTTCGTTCTAGTACTGGCGGCGATCTGGGGAGGACAGTGGGTTTCTCTGCACCTCGCGGTGGGCAAGTATTTCACGCTGGGAGCATCGGGCCTGGCGATCGCCATCATTGTTTACGGATTCGCCGCTTCGGCGTTGCCCGTGTGGCTGCTGCTCGCCCCGCGGGACTACCTGAGCACATTCGTGAAGCTCGGAACCATTGGGCTACTCGCGTTTGGCATTGTGCTTATGCATCCAACGCTGCGTATGCCGGCCCTGACTAGATTCATTGATGGAACCGGTCCGGTGTTCGCCGGAAAACTGTTTCCGTTTGCGTTCATCACGATTGCGTGCGGCGCGATCAGCGGTTTCCATTCGCTGATCTCCAGCGGCACCACCCCGAAGCTGGTCCGCCGAGAAACCGACACGCGCATGGTCGGTTACGGAGCTATGCTGTGCGAATCGATGGTCGCGATCATGGCTACGGTCGCGGCCTGTGTGCTCGAACCCGGCACGTATTTCGCGATCAACAGTCCAGCGGGAATCGCAGGCGCTCTTCCGGAGAAAGCAGCAGCCACGATTTCCAGCTGGGGATTCCCGGTGACGGCAGACACCATGCATCGGCTGGCGGAGAATGTCGGAGAAATGACGCTGTTCAACCGCACTGGTGGCGCCCCCGCCTTCGCAGTAGGAATGGCGCACATTTTCTCCAGCAGCCTCGGCGGACAAACGGTGATGGCACTCTGGTACCACTTTGCGCTGATGTTTGAAGCGCTTTTTATTCTGACCGTGCTTGACGCCGGAACGCGTGTTGGCCGATTCATGCTGCAGGATGCGCTCGGGCATGTGTGGAAACCGCTGGGACGTACGGGGTGGTATCCATCTGCACTCGCGACTAGCGCGATTGTCGTTGCCGCATGGGGATATTTCTTGTGGCAAGGCGTGCGCGACCCCCTGGGCGGGATTAATTCCCTATGGCCATTGTTTGGGATCTCGAACCAGTTGCTTGCCGCGGTCGCGCTATGTGTGGCCACGACAATTATTATCAAGGCGCACCGGGCACGCTACGCCTTGATGACTCTCGTGCCTCTGGCTTGGCTCGTCATCGTAACCTTTACCGCGTCATGGCATAAGATCTTCGATCCCGACCCGCGGATTGGGTTTCTCGCTCAGGCGCGGCAGATTGCTGCTGCGGGAGGGAATGCGCGACTGATCTTTAATAACCGGCTGGATGCGGTGGTATCCGGAATTCTTGTATTAATGGTCGCCTTGCTATTAATCGAATCTGTGCGGCAATGGATGGCGGCGCTGTCCGGTCGAAAGCCTTTGAGTACGACGGAAACGCCGTTCGTCGTGAGCCGCCTGGCGGAGGAGCGAGGATGAAGGCTCTGCGTGTTCTTCATGCAATCCTGCGGGAAATTTTCGAGGAGTCTGCCTACGAGCGATTCTGCCTGAGAGAGGGAGTCTTGCCCGGGCGAGAATCCTACGCGGCGTTTGTGCGAGCACGACGAGTTAAAGTGAAATGCTGTTAGCCTTGCGGACTCTGTCTGGCTGCCTATGGATTCAGAACGATCTTTCCGAACATCTGGCTTTTTTCCATATACTCGTGGGCCGCGCACACTTCAGACAAGGGGAACGTACGGTCGATAACGGGTTTGAGCCTTCCGGCGAAGACGTGCTTTAGGACTTCATGCAACTCGCCCATGGTTCCCATGTAAGAGCCGAGAACCGAAAGCTGACGCGAAAACAGGAAGCGGAGATCTAGCCCCGCCTGGGGGCCGGTGGTGGCGCCGCAGGTAACGAGCGTACCGGCAGGCTTGAGGGAGCGCAGGCTTTCGGCCCAGGTTTCGACGCCGACGTGTTCCATCACGATGTCTACGCCTTGTTTTTTGGTGATTTTGCGAACTTCCTCTGAGATCTTCTGTTGGTAATGATTGATGACATGGTCGGCACCTAGCTCTCGCGCCTTTTGGGCCTTGCGCTCGTCTCCGGCGGTGGCGACGACGGTGCAATGGAACATCTTCGCAATTTGAATTCCGGCGATCCCCACGCCGGAGTTGGCGCCCAGCACAAGAACGGTTTGTCCGGAACGAACTGCCGCCCGGCCGACCAGCATGTGCCAAGCGGTAAGGAACACGAGTGGGACGCTGGCAGCTTGGTCATACGAGAGCCAATCTGGAATGGGAATAACGCAGACTTGCGGAACGGCGATGAGTGCACAGTTTCCGCCCCCGACATTGTTGCCACGAACCGTGAATTCGCGACATTGATTCTGCAGGCCGGCGACGCACTTCTCGCAATGATTGCAAAAATGCATGGGCGCAATCACCACACGCTGACCGACGAAAAAGCCGGACACATACTCGCCGATGTCAACCACTTCCCCCGCAATATCGCTGCCGAGGATGTGCGGCAACTGGACCCCGGGCAGGCCCTGGCGCACCCAAAGATCAAGATGGTTCATGGCACAGGCGCGAACACGAACCAACAGTTGATCCTTGCGCAATTGGGGATCGGGTGCATCCTCGTACCGCAGGACGTCCGGGTTGCCGAATTCGTAAATGCGGACGGCTTTCATCGAAGTTGGAAACTATACATCTTTTGGCAGCCAGAACCGCCTTGGGATAAGCCCGCCGGAATCGAACCGAGTCCATTCCTCGCGGAGTCCTAAAATCAGTCCGCTCTGGTTCAAACCAGTGCCTATTCTCCGGATTCGCACAACAGTTTACCGCTTTGACCCTGTGATCTGATTGGAGCCGTGATTGACCATTATTTCTCCAAGAGATCTTTCCAGCGAACCCAGGCCTCCTGACGGGCTTTCTTGTTTGCATCGGTTGCGTCCGGAGCTTCCCCCGCACGCATGAAACCGTGTCCGGCTCCCTCATAGACTACGGGCTCGAAGGTCTTCTCCGCAGCTTTCATCTGCGCGGTGGTATCCGGGAGCGTGGCACCAATTCGAGCATCGTTCCCCGCGTAGAAGCCATAAACCGGGGACTTGATTCTGGTCATGGCATCCTTGTCAGGAGGTCCCCCGTAGAACACAAAAGCACCGCGGAGGTCGGAACGATTGGTTGCAAAGCGAAAGCTCTGGCTGCCGCCCCAGCAGAAGCCCGCCACAAACAACTTCCCGTTTGACGCGGGGATTTTGTTGGCGTAATCGGCGACGCTGTTGAGATCGGCCGTGACCTGATCCGGACTGAGGTGGCTGACGGCTTCCATGACTTTATCCTGGCCGATGTCGGATGTGCGTCCTCCATGAGGGCCCATTCCGGAGAGTAGATCCGGGGCAACGGCGATGTAACCTGCCGCGGCTACCTGGTCGGCGAGACCCTGGACCCAGTCCGACATGCCAAAGATTTCGTGAATGATTAACACGACCGGAGTCTTACTCTTGCTCTCGGGATACACGACGAAAGTCTCCACCTGTCGGCCATCATGCTTCACGATGACCCATTCCCGATGGCGGGGTGATTTTTCCAGTTGTGCGCGAGCCCAGTCTTGAGCCCAACAAGCCTGAGTTAGAAAGGCAATCAGAACAAGAGCCAACCAGTTCATACGTTCTCCTTCATCTCCAATGTGTTTTGCATCACTGCCCCCAAACCTCCTTCGCCGTCTCGGCAACCAGGCGCAACTTGCCTTCTTCGTCCGCCATAGTTATACGGTTTCCCTCTAAAGTCGACGCGAACCCGCATTGCGGACTCAAGGCCAGGCGATCAAGGGGAACAAACTTCGAGGCTTGCTCGATGCGTTTCTTTAACTCGTGCTTCGATTCCAGGTCGGCTCTCTTTGAACTGACCAATCCCAAGACAACCGTGCGGTCCTCGGGAACTTGTCGCAGCGGTTCAAACCCTCCGGAGCGCTCGTCGTCGTATTCGAGAAGAAAGCGCTGAAACCGGGTCTTCTGAAAAACCTTCGTAATGGGACCATAGTCTCCTGCAGCATAAAACTTGCTTTGGTTATTGCCGCGACAGAGGTGCAGGCCGAAGGTGACGCCGCGGTGATTGCCGATGATGGCATTGTCCATTTCAGTCGAGAGGTCGAGCAGCCGGTCAGGATCATTACCCCGCTTCCGGTAGCCTTCCCGCAACTCGGGGTCGAGCATGGCAGCGTATTGAGGCGAATCAATTTGAATGTAGGTACAGCCCAGGCGTATCAGTTCTGCGACTTCGTCGCGGAGAATATCCACCAGATCTGCCAAATAGCCCTCGATCGTAAGGTAGGCCCCGGTCGACTTTTCCTTGTCGTAGTAGGCTGCGGCCTGTTGCGCACTAATCAACGTTGTCTTCGCCGGATGAGGGGTTCGTGCCCGAACGTAGGTGAATTCTTCCGCGCACATCGGCCGCTTGCGTCGAAGCTTGGATACCACCACCGGACGCTTTAATACAAGTCGTTCACCTTTCTCATCGCGAAACGGGATGGCCCATCCGCCTGTCTTGTCGAAACCTTCGACAGCATCGATGAGATGGCCATAAAACGCGTAGCGGCGCATTTCGCCGTCAGTGATCACGTCCAGCCCTGCGCGTTCCTGCAACGCAATGGCCTGATCCACGGCAAGGTCTTCAATACGCTTAAACTCCTTCTCGCTTATCTGGCCCGCTTCGTACTTCTCACGTGCTTGTTTTAAGGACTCCGGGCGCAATAGACTCCCCACAACATCGCTTCGGAACATTGCTTCTCCGTGCCTACTGGTGATCAATCTCTCTGTCACTGATCGCGCATTTTCTGACGATCGTCACGGCATGGCAGGTTGCAAACTGAGTTAGCTTATTACCCGTCCTAAGGTGAGCAGCTGCCTCATCTTCTCTAACCTCCGGACGCGAGTTTCTGGCTTTTTCGCTCCCGAGTACCACTGAACGAATTCCTTCTGATGAGTAAATGCCAGCGCATCTAATTTTTTCGTTAGTTTCGCTCCAAGTGCTTTCTTCAATTGTGCCGGAATCTCGACGTCGCGCTTTTCCGTGTCCATCTCAAGCGTGACGCTCACCACATCGCCAGCTTTAACACCAGCTGCTTTCCTCGCCTCTTTGTTTACGACAATGAACTGGCATCCGTCCATGTTGGCAATGGTGCTGCGCCACATATGGCCATTGATGGTGACCTTGACGGGAACCCTTGCCTTGCCCCAAACATCCCGCGTATCAAACGGCAGGTTGATGGCCGCCGTCTCCATCTTTCCTGAGGGATCTCCGACCAGCTTGACCCTGACTTGCTTTAGCACGCGACCTCCGGGGTGCCACGAGTTTAGGACTGCCCAAAGAGAGACGGACTTTCAGTCCGTGCCAAAATTCCTGAAGAATCTTGTTGAAAAGATCTGGTGCCTCCAGATTGACCATATGTCCTGCTCCTTCGATGATCTAGCGACGGGCTCCAGGCAGCCCTTGAGCAAGCAGGTTGCCGATCGCCTGAAATCGGGGAGGTCACGCGACCCACTGATCACCAGTGAGGGCCGGCGAATCTTGTCAACGGGAGGCAAGGAGGAGCGGCCAAAGCCGCGTAGGTCGTATCGGATGACGCGAAACTTAGATTGCAAGGCCTGCAACTGCGGAGTCCACATGCGCGAATCAAGTCCAAATCCTTGCAGAAAAACCACGGGTTCACCCTGTCCAGCAGATTCGAAAAAAAGTTCGCCCTGCTTCACTCGCAACCAGCCATGCATTACTCGACCACTGAGGCGGAGGCGAGGCTCTTCGTTAACTTCTCCTTGGGAATGAGGAGTTCCGAAGATCCTGCCGTTGCTCCACGCGCCGCCTTATGGCTAAGGGCCCACACGTAGGCCGCGACCGCGGATGCTTGCGTATTTGATAATTGCGCTCCTCCCATTGGTGGCATCGGGCTGCGAAATCGTTTCGGCTTGGGCACGCCTTCCGTTATCACCTTTAAGATTCCGGCCAAACTGCCATCACTCCACATCCATTTCTGTTTTGTAAGATCGGGGCCGAGAGGCGTCCCGGTCGCGTTTGCACCGTGGCATCCGGTGCAAGAGGCACCACCTACTTGCCCATGGAAAATGCGGCTCCCCAACGCGACCATTCCAGGCGACGAGCCCTCAGGAACCGGCAGGTCAGAGGTATTGCTTTCGGGTGGCGTGGCTTTCGCCTGCACGATTTTGCCGGCGGGCGACGAAATGTTCGGACAAGGGGTCGGCGGAGGAGCGGGCCCAGCAGGATTGCCGGTATAGGTGATGCGATAGATGCGTCCACGAGTGTCGTCCGACACGTACAGCGCGCCATCGGGACCGACTGCCAGCCCTGAGGGACGATGTTCAGCACCTTCCGGAGTCTTCACTGCTCCTGCGAAACCATCCGCGAAGATCTCGCAGTTTGCCGATACATGATCGCCGTTCAGCGGCTGAAAAACTACGTTATATCCGCCTTGAGCATAAGGCGCCCGGTTCCAAGATCCGTGAAAGGCTATGAAGATGCCGGAGTTGTATCGCGCGGGAAATTTGTTTTGGTCATAGCGCGTCATCGCGTTGGGTGCCCAATGAGCTGGAAAGGCAGCAACTGGCGGGAGCTTGGTGGCGCAAATGCCAACAGCTTTGCCGCCATCGCCGCCATATTCCGGTGCGAGTACCAGCTTCTTTTGGAATGAATCGTAATAGCATTCGGGCCAGCCATAATCGCCATCGGCCCTCAACAACATCACCTCTTCTGCCGGCAAGGTCGCTTCTTCATCCTGTTTGAATAGATCCGGCCAATTGGAGTGCAGCTGATCGCGGCCGTGTTGAGTTACAAAGATGCGTCCAGCGGAGTCGATCGCAAAGCCTTCCCCATTGCGTATTCCAGTTGCGTATCTCTCAGATGGAGAGAACACCTGGTCCGTCTTGTTCGCATCGAAACGCCATATCCCACCGCGCGTCTCTAGTTCCTTACATGGCTGGTCACCCGGAACCTTCGGTTGACGATTCTTTGCCTGACAGGTGTTAGTCGCGCTGGCCACGTCCACATAGAGGCTTCCATCTGAACCAATAATGAAAGGATGCATCGGGTGATCGCCGCCGAGTGGCAATTTCGAAACAATCGTTTCCGGAGCACCAGAGGGAACGCTGGCGCCTGCAGGCAAGGAATATCGGACAATACGATCGTTGATCTCTGCGTAGAGCCACCCTTTGTAAATGCCAATGCCCGTTCCGCCCGCTCCTCCCGTTTTCTCCGTGTCGCCGAAACGCGCGATCACGTCGGCTTTACCGCCACCTGATGTGTCCTGTAGGGCAACCAGAAATCCGCCTTCATGAACCTTGTCGAAGCTGTAGTAGTCCCCCGACCATGTGTTCACATAAACGACTCCGGTCGATCCCACCACCAAATGGCGGGCATGGCCAATGCCATCGGCGAAGACAGTGGCACAAAAGCCGGAGGGTAACTTCAACCCGCTGTCAGCTTTCGGACATGAGGTCTTATTCTTGGCAGCTGGTTGGGATTGGCCCTGAGCTGTCGCCGGGGAATGATGCGAAATCAACAGCGCGAGAAACGTGGCGTAGGACAACAGAGGTGCACACCCGCGCGGCAATCGCATTGAACCCTCCGGGGTTTGAGAAAAATGTCGCGGTGATTGTAATTAAACCTGCGGTGCCGGGCAATTCGGCAGGCGGCTGCAACGGGCGGAGAGATAGAAATTGTAAAATGCCTGGCTATATGGCCAACCAATGACACGGTGACCGTATCGCAATGTGCAACAGACGGGGAAACCGGTCGCCACTCTCGAAAATCCACTAAGCAGAAAGCTGGCCCGATGAATCACAAACTAAAGGCTGTTAGCGATCTTTTCTCCGTTGTGGCGGTTGGGTTGCTTGTAGTTGTTGGCATCGCCGTTGCGCGAAATCACTCCTCGGCGACCGAGAGCAGTGTAGCTGTTCCCGATCCGTCTCTCGATGAGCCACTGGCCGTGAAACCCGGAAAACAAACCGCTGTGGTGGCCGGTGGCTGCTTCTGGGGAATCCAGTTGGTTTTTCAGCATGTCAAGGGTGTAAGGAGTGCCACCTCTGGGTATTCTGGGGGGGAAGTCGCGTCGCCGGAATATGAGCAGGTCAGTTCGGGGAACACCGGACACGCCGAATCCGTCAAAATCGCGTTTGATCCCGCGCAAGTCTCCTACGGCCAACTCTTAAAAGTATTTTTCTCGGTTGCTCACGACCCCACACAACTCAATCGTCAGGGTCCGGATGTTGGCACTCAGTATCGCTCGATAATTTTTTACGCTGACGAAGAACAAAAACGGATTGCCGAGGCTTATGTCAACCAGTTGGAACGAGCTCACGTCTTCCCTGGTCCTATCGTGACCGAAGTCGTCCCCCTGAAGGCCTTCTACAATGCCGAGATGTACCATCAGAACTACGCTACATCTCATCCCGACGACCCATACATCGCTATCAATGATGCGCCCAAGCTCGACCATTTGCGCGACCAGTTGCCCAATTTATACAAGAAGTAGAATTCGATGGTCGGGTCACTGATTTGAATCGAACCGGGATTTCCCGCCCGCGGGAACGAGGTCAAAGAGACAGTCGGATTGGTATTTTCCGCCATGCGACGACGGAGCCCCCGAAGGCGAGGACGGCGCACAGTAGCGCAATCAATCGGAACCCGAAGACGAACGCCTCAGCAATGGCAGATCGGATCGCCGCTGCCGCCTGGGAATCCACGCCGGCCGGCGCATCGAGACTGCCTAGCTTGGCGGCATTCGATTCCAGTTGGCGAACAACGTGGGCGTTCAAGTTCAGGTGGGCGAGCGATTGCCGCAATGAGTGAGCAAAGGCCGCTGCCATGACCGCGCCCAAGACAGCTACTGCTAATACACCTGCGACTCGCGCCACCGCATTATTAATCCCCGATGCCGTTCCAGCCCGCTCCTGCTCGACGGAGTTCATCACTACGGTTGTCAAAGGCGCGACACTTATGGCCATGCCGAGCCCCAGAACAATGAAGGCGGGGAAAAATGAGACCCAGTAGTTGGCCCCCACATTGGGCACAACAAAGAGAAGGAATCCGGCGGCGGCAATCAGAGGGCCCACCATTAACGGGACCTTTGGGCCGTAACGCGTTATGAGTCCCCCGGACCAGCGCGATAGTAAGAACATCAGCAAAATCATGGGCAGCGCTGCAGCACCGGTCGCAGTCGCCGAATATTTCTGGATCTGGATGAAGTTCAACGGAAATGCAAAAAAGAAAATGCCCAAAGCGGCATAAAGAAACACAGTCAATAGATTTGCTCCGCTAAAGCTCGCTGATTTGAACAGCTTCAACGGAACCATCGGGTTCGCGACCCTCTTTTCGACAAACACAAAAACAGTCAGCAACCCAAATCCGGATATCAAACTGCCGATTACCCGAAGGTTGGTCCAACCAAAGATCGACGATTCCAGAAATCCGTAGACAAGAGCGGCCAAACCGAACGTCACGATCGAGGCACCCAACCAGTCGACATTGGCTGGATGGGAACTGCGGGATTCCGGCACTCGCCACAAAGAGATCGAAAGAACAAGAGCAGCGAGAGGAATGTTAATGAAAAAGATCCAATGCCAGGTTGCGTGCTCTATCAACCATCCACCGAGAACTGGGCCTAGAGCAGTAGTAATGGTCGTAAATCCAGCCCAGGTCCCGATGGCCCTACCGCGAGACTTCTCGTCAAAAGATGAGCTGATGATCGCAAGACTGCCCGGTACCAGGAAAGCGGCAGCGATGCCCTGAACAGAGCGCCAAAACAACAAACTCCTGATGCTCCATGAAAAACCGCACCCCGCGGACGCAAGCGCGAAGCCAACCACGCCGTATAAAAACGTAGCCCTGCGGCCGAGCGAATCTCCAAGGGCGCCACCAACCAGTATCAGGGCAGACAGAAACAACCCGTAGGATTCGATAACCCATTGCACGTCCACGACCGTGGCATGAAGGTCTGATTGAAACGCAGGCAGAGCGACATTGACCACCGTGCTGTCGATGAACGCCATGCTTGACCCGAGAATCGTGGCTGCAAGAACCCAAGGTCGCCATTTCTCGGCACAGGGTGCATCGGGTCTTCGAGCCTTGATCGAACCTTCATCGCATGGCTGCTTCATCTCGAATCTGGATGCCGGCTGACGTCGAATGGATTCGTGTTATCGGCGACGACAGCTGCATTTTCAGTTTGGCACGTCCCGCGATCTCGGGTATACTTCGCAGCACTTTCGCGTGATCAACCTTCGTTCCCACGGGGCAATGCGTGCCATTTACGGATGCGGTGATCGACCGGGTTCTCGAACAATTTCGATCTGATGATGCGGATCTTGCCTGGCAAGGCTTTCTAGCCTCCTATTCGGATCTGATCTTCGGCGTGATCAGGACATTCACGAAAGACGCCGATCACAGCGCGGACTGCTTCTTGTTTGTTTGCGAGAAGCTCTGCGAAAGGAAATACCGTCTTTCGGGGGGGAGACAACTCCGCGATGCCTCCGGCAGGGGACAGCGTTTTGATTCAAACTGATGGCAAGGTGGTTATCGGAGGGACGTCCAGCTTCAAAAGTGGACCGTTTTCCGGCTACAACTTCGCTTTAGCGCGCTTCTGGCCGTAGCATACACACTTGCAAGTGCGCCTACTCACCCTGTAGCAAGACTCGAGACTCATCAGGCTGCCCCTACTTTGGCGCGACAACCTAACCGGCCGGAAACGGACCGGTACATCCTTCCCACTCGGAATTTTCAACTGCTCGATGAAAAGAAAAGGTCTGGGCGGGGCTTTCGCTTATGGGAGTTGTCAATACTAAGTAAAAAATGTCCGCACCGTTTCGATCGGGCTTCTGGGAAAGGACTGCAAAATTGTTGATGAGAATTTAGCCATCGCTTGACGCTCCAGAGATGTTTGCCCGACAACTCCTGATCATTCCGGTACTACGCTTGGCCCTTCGGCACTCGCACGTGGTGGAAGTGCCGAAACAAGACAAATCCAGGAGGAGCTTTGTGATCACAAAAGTGTTGTCCGCTGGTTCGTATTCAGTGTTGCTTGTGGCGTTGCTGTGCGGCGCCGCCGCGGCCCAAACTGTCAGCTGGCGCCAAGTCGTAGGGATAATTCCTGCCAATAATGTCGTCGGTTCCGGCACAGGAACGATTGCAGGCGGGTTCCTTCCTTGGACGACAACTGGCGGTTCAGCCCGAGTGAACCTGCAAACCGGAGAGATCCACTTCAGTGTACGAGGATTGGTGTTCGCGGGTGGGTCCTCCAGCATAACCATCGGCACAACAGGGCCAGTCACTGCAGTCAAAGGAACTCTGATCTGCGACAACAATGGTAGTGCGGGTGGGGGCAACTCGGTTCTCGTGGAGACACCGTCGGTTCCGTTGAGTGCGACGGGAGACGCTTCCTTCAATGGAGACCTTGGTAGTCTGCCCGCCGTTTGCTCGACTGAGTCCGACATCGCGTTTGTCGTGCGCGTGAGCGGACTCGGCGGAAATGCGGTCGAAGGTCCGTGGATTGCCAATGGCGCCGTTCTTATGAAAGGCGACCTGCATCGAGATTAGTTTCCCGGGAAGATGTGGCGGTCGGCTGCTTCCTGGGATCCCGACCGCCGCATCGTTTTAGTACCGTTTCCACTCTAGAAATCCGATTTCGAACCCGAGAGCCCTCCTATTTGGCGAACCGCGCCACCACGATGACAGTGTCGCCCGAGGAAAGCGACAGATGACAAAGAGCGCATCAAAAAGCCCCCTATAAGAGCCTTTGGAGGCTAGGGGCAAGGCCGCTCGCGTCCCAAACCCCTGAGCGGCTTCGGGCGTATAATTTTGCCGATTTCGAAAGCTAATAGAAGAATTCTGGCCAAGGAGGACCATCCAGATGAAATACCTGGGTTCCCTGCTCCTCGTTTTCTCTCTCTGTTTGCCAACCATAGCTCAGGAACACTCTGCCCATTCGGCCGCAAAGCCAGCCACTTTGATGTCCGGTATCAGCGATCTGCACCATCCGGTTACCGCCACGAATCCCGAGGCGCAAAAGTTCTTCGATCAGGGCTTGCGCCTGATTTACGCCTTCAACCACGATGAAGCTGCTCGCTCGTTCCGCCGCGCTGCTGATCTCGATCCCAAGATGGCGATGGCCTACTGGGGTATCGCGGAGGCGGTTGGCCCTAACTACAACGATCCGGCGAGTGACGAGCGTTTCCAGGAGGCGCATGAGGCCATCGAGAAAGCGGTGAGCCTTTCAAGTGGTGCTTCCGCGACCGAGCGCGACTACATCCAAGCCATGGCCATGCGCTTTCCAGCCCCTGGTGCCGACCGCAGAAAGGCTGCTGAGGAGTATCGCGACGCGATGCGCGAGCTGATGAACAAATATCCCGATGACCTCGACGCAGCAACGCTCTTCGCCGAATCCGGTATGAACCTGCACCCGTGGGGCCTGTGGATGAAAGACGGCACCCCGCGCGAAGGAACATCAGAGATCGTCTCCACACTCGAGTCGGTCATCAAGCGGGAGCCGAACCATTTGGGAGCGGTTCATTATTACATCCACGCTGTGGAGGCTTCGCCTAGCCCTGAGCGCGCGCTGGCCGGCGCAAACCGGCTGGCTGCGCTGGCGCCCGCGGCCGGCCACATTGTTCATATGCCAGCGCATGTTTACATCCGCACCGGAGACTATGATGCCGCGGTCAAGACCAACGAAAAAGCGGCGGCGGCCGACGAAGCCTACATCAAGACCAGCACCGCCAATGGCTTGCAGCCTGGGATGTATTCCGGGATGTATTACAGCCACAACCTGCACTTCATCGCGATTGCAGCCAGCATGAAAGGCAACTTTCCCGAAGCTAAACAAGCGGCCGACAAGCTTGCGGCCCATGTCCGGCCGATGCTGAAAGACATGCCGATGCTGGAGGGGTTCGTCGCCATTCCCATTGCCGTGCTCGTTCGTTTTGAAAGGTGGAATGACATCCTCAAAATGCCCCAGCCAGATTCGAATTTAAAGGTTGTGACCACTTTTTGGCACTACGCGCGCGGCATGGCACTCGCCGGCACAGGAAATCCCGATCAGGCCGAAAAAGAACACGCCGCCATCGTTGCCGCGAAGGAAGCAACCCCGCCCGATGCCATTTTTGCTCCCCCCTGGAATAACAAGACAAAAGACATTCTGCAGATTGCCGACGATGTCCTCGCCGCCAAGATTGCCATGGCCCGTAAGGATACTGATACGGCTATCGCTCGCTACCGCAACGCTGTCGGCGTGCAGGACACGCTCAATTATGGTGAGCCCCCTGACTGGTATTTCCCGGTACGCGAATCACTAGGTGGCGCCCTGCTGATAGCAGATAAGGCGTCGGACGCGGAAAAAGTGTTTCGCGAAGACTTGAGGCAAAACCCGCGAAACCCCCGTTCGCTATTCGGCTTGCATCAGGCGCTAATGAGGCAAGGTCGCAATTACGATGCGCAATTCGTGGAGAAACAATTTCGTGACTACTGGGATGGCGGTGGCACCAGTCTGAAAGTTGAAAATCTTTAGACGTACCCGGAATCGGGTGTCCCAACATGTGGGCCTCAGGTTTCTCGGTTCTCGGCTGTATTCCTGGTTTGCTATGGAATCTCAGTGGCTGGCCGATGAACTGCCGGCAGCAGCTCGAAGGGTGGGCAACACTCATCCAGTGACACCTTGATCGAATGGCCGGTGAACTTCGGTCCTTGTGAACAGACGCGACCAGTTCGTCGACTTAGATCTCGCGACGTGTCCCTCTAGAGAGCTGCTTGGGCGCTAGTGCCGGCGGCGGCGAACACGGCGTCGGCGTCTTGCTCCGCGATGGGAATGAATGTCTGGACTACTTCCAAATCGAACTGCGTTCCTGAGCTTTCGAGCAACCGCCGGATGGCTTCCTCGCGCGGCAGACCTTTCCGGTAGCAACGGTTGGAAACCATGGCGTCAAAGGCATCGATCACAGACACGATTCGCGAGACGACTGGAATATCGGTCCCCTTTAACCTTGAGGGGTATCCAGTGCCGTCAAAGTTCTCATGATGGTGTAGAGCGTAAAGGCTTGCGTCTTCGAGGCCGGGGAAGAGCCGAAGAATAGACCAGCTGTACTCAGGATGGCGGTTAATTACAGCGCGCTCTTCAGCCGTAAGCGACGCCTGTTTTTTCAGGATGGCGTCGGGCACGCCAATCTTGCCGATGTCGTGCAACAGCGCCGCTACTTCAACCTGATAGAGGTGTTCTTCTGCGATATTAAGTTTTCGGGCCACGCGAATTGCCCATTCCGCCAGCCGGGTGCTGTGCACGCCCGTGTTGATGTCCTTCAGGTCGAGCAGCTGATTGAAGGCGCAGACTACGGAGTTACGATAAGCCAGGTGCTGCTCTTCGAGTTCTTTGACTCGCATGAGCAGCGACCCAGCTTGCGCGATCGAATTGGCAATTGGCAGTCCCGCCATAATCGTTAGAACAGACTGTGACAGCTCTTGACTGCAAGATAGGTGTCCAGTCGGCCCGCTCCTAATTGAGGATTAAAGATGATGGCGTCATGTTGCAATCCGGATGCGACTTTGGCAGGAGTGCACTTACCATTCTGGCCAAGCATCAGGGCAGCGGTTCCTGCCACCATCGGCGTGCTGAAGGATGTCCCCCAGCCAGCTGCGTACGTGCCCCATGGATAGAGCGTCATGATGCCCTCGCCCGGCGCAGCCATGAACACCGGTGGAGTACCGTAATTGGTGAAAGTTGACTGTACGTCCTGGTTAGAGGTGGAGGCAACATTGACGACGTTGGGGAGCGCACCGGGGTAGATGAACTCATACTTCCCGTCGTTCCCAGCGGATGCTACCACGACGATTCCCTTCCCTTGGGCATACTTCACCGCGGTCGCCAGCTCCTTCGAGTAGGTTGCGAAATCGAAGCTCATATTCATGACATTCGCCCCGTTCGCTGTGGCGTAGTAAATGGCACGAATAATGTCGGACTCGTATCCGGATCCATTCGGTCCAAATGCCTTCAGGGGCATGATCTTGGCTTGCGGCGCAACCAGGTGCACGATGCCTGCCGTCATCGTCCCGTGACCAAAAGCGGAATAGCCGGTGCCATCCAGCACTGCGACAGTACGCTGATCCAACACAGCAACCGTTCTCTGGTTGACCGTAGCGCTGTCGGCATCACTCATATCAGGAGAGGCGTTAACGTCGGAGGCCTCGGACCCGCCGCTCACGTTTCGAGTAAAGTCGTAGCCCTTGACCAGAACGCCTTGTAATGCCGGGTGATTTGGGTCAACACCCGTGTCAATCACTGCGACCGTTGAACCAAGTCCCGTGACTGCGTAAGTCAATTGTGTCGTACTGGTCCGTACGAGCAGGTTGCCAGGTTGGACGACATACCCGTGCCACACGGTGTTGCCGTAATAAACGGTTGGAGTCTTGTCCGTAAGGTAATTGGGTGCACCGTTGGCGCCGGAGTCATGCGAAATGACCGTTTGGTCGACCTCGATGCTCACCACGCCGAGTTGCAAGTTGAGGTTGAGAATGCTGGTCACGGGGTTGAGTAACTGCGGGAAAGTCACCAAGAACAACTGCCCCTGAGGGTCGCCCAGACCGCGAACCACGTTGCAGCCTAGCAGCGCGCAGCTCAAATTGAGACCAGGGAGGCCCAGCGAGTCCCGCACCACCACGCGTGTTTGAGCTTGGGCTGAGGGTGCGCAGAGCGCGACCAGCACTAGCATCAAAAGCACCACAATGCCGTACCGGCCAAACTTATTTCTGCTCTGGAATAACGTGTTCATTTTGCTCTTCTCCCAACTGGGGACAGTGTCGAAAGTGTATGGTCAAGCACTGTACTGACGCTAATTACAGCTGTAATATCTCAGCAGTAACCGTTACTAGTCCCTCCGGTAACAGAGTTACTGCTTTGATCGACAACCAGGTTGGCCAGATGAATGCGAATCAGCGGCCCCCTAGAAGCCTGAATCGATAACCGAAGCCGGTTTTGCGCTTCGAATTCCATGTGAAATTCGCCCAAAGCGTTGGTTTTGGTTTCGACCAACACCAGACCTTTTTCCGTCCACAACATGACTGACGCATTGGCCAAAGACACTCGGGGGGCTTTCTGATCGAGCACCTGTCCGATCAAAGAAACGCATTTCGAATGCGCGGGGCGGTCGAAGCGTAGGTCCACCATCATGCCTTCAGCTTCGTACACCATTTGTCTCGCTGCTGCCTGCCCGGCAGAGCGCACACCGGCAAGCACAGGTTGCGAAAGTGAATCAAATACCAAGCTTCCCTGCAATTCATGCTGCGGGGTTTTGCGTGCTTCAAATTCGACTTGAATCATGCGAACCACTGCCGGCGAAGGGCAGTACGCATGCTCCCGCGCCGCGATCAACTGTAACTGGTGCCAGATGCCGTAGATTTGCCTACAATCCGCACATTGTGACGCAAGATGCGAGAGCAGTTCCTTATGCCCGGGTACTTCGATCCCGCGTACGAAATCAGCGAAAACTTCATCTGAAAAATGTGGCATTCGTAACCTCAGTTGTTTTGGGGATTTTTTGACTGCGGGCCAACTGTGCGCCCATAGCCTTCTGGCTTTCTGGATATAAAGGGAGGGTTGGGGGGCAAAAGATATAGGCGTGGGAGAAAAAAATGTGTGGTGACGCTTATCCCTTTCCTATCAATAAGAAAGGAGCCCAGTAATAGGGGTGGGGGGAGCGCTCCCGAAGCTCGACCATCGCCGATTGGATAGCCGTAGGCTTCGATAGGCCTTGCTGCATTTTGCTATAGAAGGAAACCATAAATTCCTGAGTACTGCGATCGTGAACGTCCCACAGGCTCAACACCAGGGAGTGAGCGCCGGCTCGCAGCAGTCCTCGCACTAGCCCGATCTGCTCATCTCCCGGGCGAACTACATTGAGGCCAGTGGCGCAACCGCTAAGCACCACGAGGTCGGCCGGGAGTTTGAGGTGATACAGGTCGTATAGGCTCAAATACGAACCGCCCAAACGAATGGATGAAAACATCGGATTGTCTTGACGGAAATAGCCGTGCGTTGCGATATGAATGGTGCGACTGCTGGCACCGTTCTCCCGCAAGGCCTGCTCCGTCGCCTGATCGCCAACAAAGAGCTTGGCATCCGGCAGGATTGAATTGAGCGCATGGACCTCGTCCAGAATCGAAGGCGCCTGCGCGTCGGCAATGCCCAGAATCAGCGACGACCCAGAATTCTTCTCCGGGATTCCGCGACAGATCGAGTAAATGCTCGCGCTCGGGGCATACGAGATTGCATAGTTATCGATCAGGTATGATTCGCCGTCATACAACGCATGCATGGGCACGTAGTGCAGCAATCCATGGGGAACGAACACCAGATGTTTGGCTTGGAGCAACGGACGCACCGGGGCGAGCAATTCGTCGTAGAGGCTCTTCAGGTGCGCTTGCGTGGCCTCCAGCAGAGAGTCCTGAAATGTGGCTAAGTATTGCGGATCTAGGCGGGACTTAGAAAGCTGGAACTGAAGCATCTGCAGGATCTTCTGTACGCGGGATAGCAGCGTGATGGGCACAATCTGGAGATCGTTGCGGGTGAGCACGCACACAAGAATTCGGTCTTGTAGGCAGAAATATTCGACCAAGGCGGTTTCCGGTGCAAGCGCAGCACGAATTTCGTCAAGCGGTGCATGGGTCGGGGATTGCAGGCCGGCTTGATTGACCTCAGCAGCGGTGGCCTCTTGCAGCGCACGGAGCAATGCGGTCTCCCGGGTACGCGCTTGTTTCTCCAGGGTTTCGATGCGGGCACGTGAGTTTTTTTCCGGCCGTAGTTGTTCCCGCTCAATGAGGTTGTAATACCAATTGAGTTCCTCGCGGAGGGTCCGAATGCACCGGACCAGATCACTCTGGCCGTCATCGTTCTCCACCACTGCGACTGGCTGCGTAAGCAGGTCCATCAAGCTGCGCGACTTCGCCTGTTCGATGTATCCGAAGGCTTCCTCCAAACCATTCGCACGCCGCAAGCACAGATCGACCAAGTGCTCATATAACTCCTGCTTGTTATCGAAGAAAGCTATCTTCAGTTCCTCGCCCCGGAGGTTCCCTCGGAGGGCTTCGAGTGCGCCACGAGCACGAGAGTAAGCCTCGTATGCCTCCGAATCGTTCTTCTCTGTTCGGGCGGTCTCACCGAGCAGAAACTGCGCCTGGTACAGCAACATTGGAGATTCCACATACGTAAGTTCCTGCAGTGCAGATTCACAATGCTGTCGTGCCCTAGAGGTATCGTTCAGGCGGAGAGCAATGCGCGCCAGGAGCAGTTCCGCCAGGAGAGCTTTGCGCGGCATGCTGGAGTGCGCAAAAAACTCTCGCGCCGCAGCGCACAACCCGCGGGCCTCGAACATCCTACCTTCGTTGAAAAGAACGAGCGCCTCATAAAGACCGATGAGAGGCGGCCAGACGTGGTTATTGTCCCTCGCGAACATCTCCTTGGATCTGCGAAACAGCTGGAGGCCTTCGAACGCCTGGCCTTGACGGCTAACGCCAATCGCGGCGAAGGCGAGGGCCTTGGCAGCTTCGTATCCGAATCCCAGCCTCTCGAAACTGTGATTCGCGGCATGCGCCAACTCCACCGCCTCTGCGCTGAGATTGATTTCAAGGTAAATTTCTGCGAGATCGAGATCGCATAGCGCGAGTTGGTAAACATCTGCGGCCCGCTTGGCTCCGTCCGCCGCTTCTCGAAGCATCTGGATGGATCGCCCATACTCGCCGCGTAGGAAGTAGAGGTACGCGATGTTGTAGTCCGCGTATGCCACCAGAATGGGCATGCCCTTGTCCAGGCAATGCTTCCGCGCTTTCTGGTGGAGCTCCAAGGCCTGAGGAAAATTGTTCAGGCTGATATAGCAAAGCGAGAGATTGCTTAGTACTGCTGCGAGACCTTCGGCGTCATCGTGGCCAAGCAGTTCCTCATACGCCTGTTGGTAATGCTGCAGGGAATCTTCGAACCGGTCCTGCCGCTGATAGATGTTCCCAATATTGATCTCGAGGCGTGCTAGCCGCCAGGCATTTCCCTGTTCGGAGAAGATCGCGCGAGCCCGGTCTGCGGCAGCCAGCGCCTCGTCATAATGCCCGAGCAGCAGCAGTGGCTGAATGGAACCGCTGAGAGTGCGCGCCAGTTCTTCCTTGTCTCCAACCTCGTCGAAAAGGGATATGGCGCGGGCGTGCATTTCGACGGCTTCCACATGCTGATCTTGGGCGTATAAGGCGTTAGCTTTTGCCCGAAAACTTTTGCCGAGGGCCAGCGCATTCTTCGTGGTTTCCGCAACAACAATAGCGACATCAGCGAGGCGCTGCGCCTGGGCGGTGTTCACGTGTACTTCTTGCCGCACGCGATCAGTCAGCGTTGTGACGATGTGCTGCCAATCGAGCTCTGGGCGCTGCTGAACCAGTGCTCGAGACGCTGCAACATCCTCCGCCGCCAGCAGCCGCTGAATCACGGCATCAGATTCGCGCTGTGGCGCGGCTTTCGTACTCATTTCAGAACCCCATCTTTTCCAGCTGTTTCTTCAGCTTCTCGAGACATCGGCCACGAATGAATCCGAGGGAGCCGGTGGCGAGATCAAGTTCCCGCGCGATCTCCTGATAAGGGCGGGGTGGGTTCTCAAAGAACAACATTCGCACCATGCGCTCGCACCGCGGACTCAGTTCCACGAGCGCGTCACGCACCATCTGCTCCCTTTCCAGTTCGCAGAGCATGTGGTCAGGAAGAGACGCGAGTTCAAGGTCCGCCGGAATATCTTCAGCATCCGCGTCGGGCGCGGCACATTGCTTCCCTGATTTCCGGCGATATTGCAGACACTTGTGATAGCAGGCCTGCATCAGCCACTTCGGCAAGGCCCGCGGTTCCCGCAAGCGGGGTAGGTCAGACAGCAGGTCGAGGCACACAGACTGAAAGATGTCGGCCGCGTCCTCATGCATTCCCATCTTCACGGGAATGGAATAGATCAAGTTCTTGTATTTGTCGATCAGCGCAGCCCACGCCTGCTCGCTGCCGTTGAGACACTCCTTTACCAAGCGCTCGTCCGACCAGGATGCCGCCCCTTCACGCGCCAATTTGGCCCCGCCAATCACCGGATTTCAGCTCGCTCCACTCCTCGAGTAGGGGCGCGAAGGAAAAGCTGGTCGGCATTCCAAAGGGTGTAGTGATCGAGCACCGCGGGATGGAAATTCCCGATCTGACTCCTTGCTCCTACCAGCACATCCGGAGTCGCCAGAAAAATGAACGGGACATTCTCCGCGATGATTTGCTGCACGCGATCGTAAAGTTTCTTCCGCTTCGCGTAGGTGAGGGTAACCATCTGCTGCTGCATGAGGGTGTCAATTTCGCGCTCCCAGGGCGTCGCAGGTGTTGTCTCGTTTAAGTGCCACAGGTGGGTGGCTCCGTTCGACAACCAGACATTCATCTCTGGGTTGGGATCAGGATCTCCGCCGCCCAGGCCCATGATCGCCGCTTCATAATCGAAGCTTTGGAACACGCGGTCGAGCATGGCACGGAAATCCAGTGGCACCACGTGGACCTGCATTCCAAGATGCGAGAGATCATCCTGGATCAGCGTGGCCATCTTCATCCGCTGTGTGTTCGAGGAGCTAGTCACAATCGTGAACTCAACTGGCTTGCCGTTAGAATCAAGAAGCTGCCCCGAACCGTTCCAGAAAAAACCAGCCGACTTGAGCAGTTGACGGGCCGTCTCGACAGAGCGCCCGGGATGCGGGATCGACTGGTTCATCCACGATTTGTTACCCGGACCAACGTTACCCCAGAGCGCCGTACCTCTGGCCCCATAAACCAGCCGCACGATCGAATCGCGGTCGACCGCTGCGGAAACCGCCTGCCGGAACTTGAGATCGTGAAACCAGGCTTGCTTACGTGCGATTTCGTTCATCTTTCCCGCGTCCAGGTCATTCAGATTGAACACAAGGAAGTTATATTCCAGGCTGGGTCCGAGATCGCTGAGTTGCCATCCGCTGCGGGACTGCTCCTTCGTCAGCAGGGCATAGTTCTCAGAACTGAGACGGCTCACCATGTCGGTCTCGCCAGCCTCGAATCGCATGACCTGCTGGTCTTCGCCTCCTACAAATAGAAAGACGAGTTCATCGAGGTACGGCAAGCGGTGGTTCTCGCGATCTGCCTTCCAGTAATAAGGATTGCGTTCAAGCACGATGCGCTGTCCAGCGACATACTGCTTCAGGTGGAAAGGCCCGAGACCAGCGAGCTCAGAAGGACTCGCATTCAAGGACCAAGCTTGCGCAAAGTGCCCCTCGCGATATGGTTTCTGGAGAAGGTGCTTGGGCAACATCGCAAGCCCGTCAAACAATCTTTCGGCCGCGGCGTAAGGACGCGGCAGCGTAAAACGAACCGTGTACTGGTCCAGCTTGGTTACGGAGAGCGGTTTACCATCGATCACCAGCAGATCGCGCTGTGGCGAGCCTACGGCTTCGTCCAGATAAAGAGTGAACGAAAACACCACGTCATCGGCGTCGAATGGTTGCCCGTCAGAAAATCGAAGACCCTTACGAAGTTTGAGGGTAAAGTTGCGCCCGTCGGGCGAGGTCTTCCACGATTCCGCCAGCGCGGGTTCGGTCTTCTGAGACACGCGATTGATGCTGATCAAGTCGGCGTGGCAGCGTCCGACTACTTCGCGCGAAAGGGCGTCAGTCGCCGTAACTGGATTCAGCGTCTTCGGTTCGGCTCGCTGCCCAATGACCAGGCGACCACCATATTGGCCAACATCCCCATCCTCTCGCTGGAGTTGTTCCGAAGGATTGATTGCTGCGGGTGCAGGAGCGGCAGCCCAAGCCCAGGCTGCGAGCAGGCACACAACGAGTGTGAGGCGAGCTATGGATTTCATAAAAAAGGCCCTACCCCACAGAACTCAGTTGATTGAGTGAGATTGTACCCAGTGATGCAGTGCGTCGGCCAGCAGCCAATACATAACCGAAGTAATCACCAGGGCGACGGCAGGGGCTAGAAGCCAGGAGAACGACACAAGGACGTTGTACTGTTGTAAGGGACTGAGCATGTTTCCCCAGCTCGGCACGGGTTCGCTGACGCCAAGTCCGAAGAACGACAGCGTGGCTTCCGCGGCAACGTACTGCGGGATAAGCAGAGCCGCCTGGGTCACCAGAATTGCGAAAGTTTCGGGAAGAATATGCCGACGTAAGAGATAGACATTCGATGCGCCAAAACCACGTGCCGCCAAGACATAGTTCCGATTGCGAGCGCTCAACACCATGCCGCGAACCAGACGAGCAGGACGTGCCCAGCCGATAATGCCGATGACAATGATCAAAAGCAGAAATGTACCTGCCGCGCTGAGGTGGAGCGGCAAGAACGCGCGTGCTCCTACGAGAAAATAAAACCACGGGAGGCAGAGAAAAAGTTCTCCCACCGCCATCAGGGATTCGTCGATCCACGTTCCGAAATAGCCGGCGATGGTGCCCATGAGAGTTGCCGCCGCCAAAGTGATCAGAGTAGCCAACAAACCCGTGGCTAAGGAGATTTGCCCGCCATAAAGCAGGCGGGAAAATTCGTCGCGTCCAAAGGAGTCAGTACCTAGGAGCAGAAGTCGCGCCGGTTCATCGACATCGAACAGGTGCAGGTTGGACCGGAAGATCCCAAGAACACTACGCGACTCTCCCCTTGCAAAGAAATGAATGGGATAGCGGGTACTTGTGTCTAGGCGATAGCCATCGCGATCCGGAATCCAGCGATATACAAAGGCTCTGTGCCATCCGGAAGAATCGCGGAAATGCATGCGAGTCGGAGGTGCATAAGGCAAATCGCGGTCTTGCGCGGCTGGATCGTACGGCGCGATGAACGCAGCAGCCAGGATCGTAAAGTGCAAAGCGGTCAGGGCCACCACTAGCAAGACGATCTCCGGCCTACGACGCATCGGGCTCTCCAGGGCGGATCCGGGGATCGGAAGCCAGCAGTATCACGTCGGCAATCAGGTTGCCTGCAATCATAAAAACTGCAGAAAACAGAACCGCGCCAATCACGAGATAGAGATCGCGCGACAGCGTTGCCTCCAAAATGAGCGGGCCCAGCCCAGGCCATGCAGCCACGACCTCCACCACAAGCGAACCGCCCAGCAGCGCAGCGATCGAAAATCCAAAGAGCGAAATCGCTGGGTTGGCCGCAACGGGCAATACATGACGGAATAACACCCGAGCGCGTCCGATTCCCAGGCCGCGCGCTGCCTGGATGTAAGGCATATCGAGCACCTCAAGAACGCTTACACGTACGTGCCTCTCGACGACCGCAACCCCACCCAGCACGAGGATCAAAACCGGTAACAACATGTGAACTGCCATGTCGCGAATTTTCTCCCATGGTGAGAGGTCTTCGAATCCCAACGACATCATTCCTCCCACTGGCGCGAATCGCCAGCGGACGGCAAGCGCGAGCAGTCCGACAGCCAACACCAGCTCAGGAACGGAGAGAAGGAACGAACTGGTTGGAGTCGCGAGCTTGTCGGCAAACTTGCCTCGCGCGCTGCCGGTCATAAGTCCGAGCGGCACGCCGAGGAGCCAAGTCAGCAAGGTCGCCGTCAAAGTGAGCAGGAGGGTGTTCTTAGCGCGCGCCCACAGCAGCGGCGTCACGGGCGCGTTGTAAGCGATGGAGTAACCCAAGTCTCCATGCATTGCCGAGGCTGTCCAGCGGAAATAGCGAACCACGAGCGGACGATCCAATCCGTATCGCGCACGCAGACTGGTAATCGTTTCCGGGGAAATCTGTGGGTTCAGCCGCATCTCGTCGAAGAAACTGCCTGGAGCCATCTCAGTGAACAAAAAACACAATAGCGAGACTCCCAACAGCAAAAGCGCGGCTCGCAACAGTCGATGGAAGACATACGTCATGATGGTTGTTGTGCAGCATTCCCGGAGTGGAGGCCTTGAGCGGCTGCAACCAGGGCCCGTGTGCTCGGGTGCAACGGATTGATCACAACTTCCTCAGCCCTTCCCTCTTCAACGATTCGTCCTAGGCTCATGACCGCAATGGTGTCTGCCATGCGAGACACGAAGGTCAGATCATGAGAGATCAATAAGTAGGTGAGCGAGTGCGATGTCTGCAGCTCGAGAAGCAGATTCGCTATCTGGGCCTGGGTCGACAAATCGAGGCCGGTAAAGGCCTCATCGAGGATCAACAATTTGGGCCGCAAAGCCAAGGCTCGCGCAATCGCAATGCGCTGCCTTTGTCCGCCGCTGAATTCGGTAACCCTTCGCTCCATCCATTCAGGACGGAGCGCAACTTCCCTCATCAACTCCGCCACTCTGGCTCGCCGTTCCTCCCGAGCGCCGCAGCCTTGGAGAAGGAGAGGTTCTTCAATCGTCTTGGCGACTGAAAATCTTGCGTTCATCGACGCCGTCGGATCTTGGAATACAAGCTGCACTTGTGGGCGCAAGAACATCAAATCCTTTCCCTCAGTCTGCACAATCTCTCGATCGTTGATCCAGATTTCACCTGAATCGGGCTTCTCGAGTCGCGCGACGCATCTTGCTACCGTAGATTTGCCCGAGCCGGAGCTCCCAACGATCGCCAAGGTCTTCCCACCCTCGATTTCGAGCGCGACGTCGCTCACGGCCGCAAGTGGAGCACGCCTCCTGAACATTCCACGGCGAATCCAATACTTTTTGCTAAGAGCCCGGACACGCAGCAAGGCACGATTGCTCGTGGCCGAGGAATTCCCATTAGTTAGCATATTTGAAGCAACTCACCCGGTGGGAATGCGAGAGATTGGATTCCCTTGGATCCTCGGTCGCGCAGACCGTCATGCGTTCAAGACAGCGCGGCTCAAAGCAGCAACCCGGCCCAGCGTGACTCAAATCCGGAGCTTCGCCCACGATCGCGGGGAACTTGTCCATCTTGCTCGGGTGTCGATCGAGTCGCAACATGAACAATCGCAACAAGGCCTGGGTGTAGGGATGAAGTGGGTTTCGGACGACATCTGCTGTGCCTCCCTCTTCCACGATGGAGCCCGCATACATGACAGCAATTCGATCAGCGAGACCCACCAAAATCGCAGGATCGTGCGTAATGAGAATCAGGCCGGTGCCATGCTGTCGCACCACATTGGAAAGGAGGGCGAGAATCTCCGCTTGCAGTTGAGAATCCAGCTTGCTGGTAGGCTCGTCGGCAATCAGAAGTGCCGGGCCGCATGCAACGGCCTGCGCGATCACGACACGCTGGCCTTGGCCGCCACTAAGCTCGTGGGCATAAGCGGAGGCAATGCGTTCGGGATCATCGAACCCCACTTCCCGCAGCAACTCCAGCACTCGCCCCATGCGTTGCTGTTTATTCAATTTCAGGTGAGCACGTAGGACTTCTGAAATCTGGGTACCAATTTTCAACACCGGGTTCAGGCTGCTAGCCGAATCTTGCGAAATCAACGCAATCCGAGAGCCTCGAATCCGGCGCAGTTCAGAGTCGTCCATCACGAGTACATCGCGGCCCTCAAACAGCACGGCTCCCGCACTGTAGTCGGCGTAAGCCGGAAGCAACCTCAAAATTGCGGCACCTAGTGTGCTCTTCCCGGAACCCGACTCACCGGTGATCCCGAGAATCTCTCGTGCTTGAACGCGGATGGTGACGCCCTTCAAGGCTTGCACCGGCCTTTGTCCCCGGGGAAGATAGCGGATGGTCAATCCGCGAAGATCCAACATAGTCTGGGACCGGGTTGTTTGCAGAAACTTCCTCCAGCGTGCCTGGTGTCAATTCTCCCAGCAAGTGGCAATGACGCACAATTGACGAAAAGTAGACTACACGGGGACGACTTCGCTCGTGTTTACCCGTATTGCGCCCTGTGTGTTCAACAACCGCACCATTCTGCGGATTTCAACGCGATTGACCGTGTGTCATCAACTTGTGTGATGTTTTTGGCAGAGGTGTAAGGGACGCACATCCCGAGCACATTTATTTTCCCAGAACGATTTACTTTTCGACCGAGATCACCGTGACCGACTTCGGTTCAACTGTCAAGGTCAGCTTTCCGTTTTCAGCCATGGCGGAGATGGGCTTGGGCACAACTGCGTTCGGGGCATTGAACGTGTTAATGCTGTCCACCTTCGGCGCAGTCAACGTTTGTCCGGCGGCAGACTTGGCATTCATCCCCGCAATGCTCAAGTCGATCTCAGCTGATTGATTGGGATCAATGTTGGTAATCTCCAGCCACAGCTTTCCTCTGCTATCTTTCGCCGCAATGGCATCGATTCGCGGTAAGCTGACGTTCTCGTGCTTATAAGTGCCAGTCGAACATCACTGGGACAAACGTGGCGTCCTGGAAGGGCACATACATCTTGAAGACGTAGTAGCTCGGAGTTAGCACCATCTTCTCCTTGTCGGTCAGGATCATTGCCTGTAGAACGTTGATCATCTGGGCGATATTCGCTCCGCGAACTCGGTCTGCGTGCCGGGCAAAAATATTCAAGTTCAGCGCCGCTAGCACTGCATCTCGTAAGCTGTTTTGCTGCATTAGGAAACCCGGATTCGTTCCCGGCAACGGCGCGTACCAAGAGCCCCACTCATCCACGATGAGTGCGACCTTCTTTTGCGGATCATACTTATCCATGATCGCCGAGTACTTGTTAATTAGACCGTCCATCTGGAGGGTGGCCTCGAGGAATTGAGCGTACTCGCTCTCCCCGAAGTTCGTAGAGGAAAACTTGTTCTGCCAGTTGATGACAGTGTAGTTGTGCATCGAAAGCCCGTTGATGTCCCAGCTCCACGAGTGATTCTGGTACGCGTTCATCACGGTTTCAGTCCAGTCGACAAAGCGCGGTTCGCTACCGCCAGGTCCGACCGCGATCTTCATCATCTCTTCCTTGTTGTGCTCTCCCGGACCAGCCTGTTGCGCCGGGTTGTAGTTGCGCACAAAACGGCTGTAGATCTTCATCTGGCTGGTGTAGTAGTCGGCGGACATGTTGCCGCCGCAGTCCCAGCTTTCGTTGCCCACTCCCAGCATGGCAACTTTGTAGGGATCAGGATGGCCATTGACGGCGCGTTCCTTCGCAAGCGTTGTGGGTTGCCCAGCGGTCATGTATTCGAGCCAATCGGCGGCTTCGCGTGGAGTGCCGGAGCCTACATTCACCGAGACGTAGGCATGGCTGCCGATCTGATCAATGAAATCCATGAATTCGTGGGTGCCAAAAGTGTTCGGCTCAATCACACCTCCCCAGTTTGGATTGAGTCTCACGGCGCGGTGCTGCCCAATGCCGTCATGCCAGTGATATTCATCTGCAAAACAGCCTCCAGGCCAGCGAACATTGGGGACATGAATCGCCTTTAGCGCGGCCACAACGTCGTTCCGAATGCCGCGAGTGTTTGGGATCCTCGAATCCGGTCCAACCCAGATGCCTTCGTAAATCCCTTGGCCAAGATGCTCTGCAAACTGACCGAAGATGTTGCGGTTGATGGTTGCTCCGCCATTGCTTGCATCAACGGAAATCTTCACTTTTTCCGCGGCGAACGACGGCGCGATCAGTGCAAGAACGAAGACGAAGCTCGAAAACCGTGAATTGAGGAGCTTCGGGTACTGAGACTTGAAATAATGGACTGGCTGAGGCTGCTCGATAAAAGCAAAAGCCATAGGATTCCTTTCACGACCGTGCTGGTTTGGGGACTCAACGCTGCACCCTACACTCATGCAAGCTGTTCCTGCGTCAATGCGCGTCGAAGGTCAAGGCTTTCAGAAAGTCATAGTAAAACTGCACACCGCGGAAAAAGGCTGCGACTGGAACTCGTTCGTCCCTGCCGTGCTCACGGTGATCATCCCGCTCGCTCTCAATTCCCGAGACTCCATATGTGGGTAAGCCCACAGCCATCGTATAGACCGCATCAGAAGCTCCGGTTGCCATCGTGGGAAATAAAGGAGTCCCTGGCCACATTTTGGCGGCAACCGTCTGAGCTGCATGAAACACCTCTGGATTCGGCGGGGGTGGTGCGAATGAGGCCTGTTCCGGAACCGTATCGGATACGTCGCGATCATTTGCGATATATCGAATCTGGACCTGCGGATCCTCGAACACCCTGGCTAGGTCGGCGCGAACTTCCTGCTTAGTGTGTCCCGGCAGAATTCTGCAGTTCACCACGGCCTCCGCCCGTCCGGGTAACGCGTTATTGGCATGCCCTCCTTCAAGTCGTGTAGCAACGCAGGTCGTGTGCAGGCGAGAGTTATCTATGGGGTCGCGAGAAATTCGCTGCACCGCCTCCATATCCGGAGGCGTATGGAGAATTGCGAGAATGTCTGCGGCTCTCTGGCCGCGTTCCACCTGCGCCAGATGCTCGTAGTAAGCTCGGGTGACGCTGTTCAACTCGAAGGGAAATGGATGGCCCTGCAATTTGACCAGCGCATTTGCCAATTCGTAGATTGCATTGTCAGGACGTGGCAAGGAACTATGCCCTCCCGGATTCGTGACCACCACTTGATAGTCAGAGTAGAGTTTTTCAGTTGCATCGACGATGATAGCCACTGGTTTGTCGTGATCCATTTGTACTTCGCCGCCATCATGGTTCAAGACGAACTCGGCATTCAGGAGTTCCCGATGATTCTTCAACAACCACTCCACGCCATTGTCTTTCCCGCCTTCTTCCGCGGCCGTTAGTGCGAGGATCAGATCGCGATCTGGAACATACCCCTCTTTCTTAAAGCGGATAAGGGTGGTCACCAGGATCGCATCCCCATCCTTCATATCCTGGGTCCCACGACCGTAGAAATAACCATCCTTCTCGACAAACTTGAATGGATCGGTAGTCCAATCCTTCTGTCGTGCCTCAACCACGTCCAAATGGCCAATCAGCAACACTGGCTTGTGCTTGCCGGAGCCGTGCAGTCGCACCACGAGATTCTTGTTGCGCTCATTCGGACCGCCAATGTAAATATCGCGTTGCGGAAATCCTGCTTCGCGGAATCGCTGCGCCATCGCTTCTGCAGCGCTACTCACCCTGCCCACAGATTCCGTTGTATTGATTTCAATCAGTTGTTGGAAAATGTCGCGCGACAATTGCTTCGTTGCTTCATCAAGTTGCGCGTACGAAGTCCCTACAAACGCCAGCACTGCTGTGATCAAGAATAGGTGTCTCAAGTATCCCCCAAATAGACGTGGATCCATCCCTCGGTAACGCTAGTGAATCGCATCAACAATATCAGGAGTGCTGAATCATGTTAGACTCAATTCACCTCGCCAGGAGGAACACTATGAAGTACCAAGATGAACTCGCCAATCAGTCCTCCTTTCAGGCGCAGTAAACACCGTAAGAGATTCCCCTCTACAAACGTGTAAAGCGCGGTCTCAGGCCGGGCATGAAGATAAAGGGCCTATAGAAAAGCTCCGTCGCAGCGACCCTGTCCTTGTAGCTCGCGCTACCGCCTACAAGAAGTGCTGCCTTGAGGTCGGCCAACTACTAGGTAGCCTCCGCAACCACTTCTTCCACAAACGGAAGAGCGACCTAACAGCGGGCACCCACGCCCGGTGCACATGGGTATGCCTATGTACCTAAGATTTGTAGTCGCCAACATTGATGAGGACTCGGAGCGTGCGCTTGGGGTCTTCCATGCCGTGTGGAATCTTCGGGACGCGGGAAAGCTCCTGGCGTATGAGGAAGACCAGCATGATAGGGTTCGCTGGTGGTTCGATGAGAATTTGGAGCGCCCAACGCGGTTCACGGCAGCCAAAGCACCCTATTGGCGCAAGAAAAATCGGGCCCTGTCTTGGTTCAAGGACACTGCCATCAACCACATCGCCCAAATCCGGAGGTTGGTTGCCATTCTCGAGAACCACGGCGTACACGTGCTCACATTAAGGGCCAAGCGGGTTGGCTACGTTGTTTATGAGGATCAATATCAAATCGTCGCTGAACCGTTTGCCGACATGAAATGCTGAAAAGACGTCGGGCCAGGGGTGTTTTCAAGATCGGCTTGAGACTGCGGCCCGCTAGTCTGAACGCTCGCCGCACGTGTAAGCTTGAGACGGCCAGATTCGTTCGATCAGAGAATTAGCCGGATGGCCCCCAATGGCCGAGGAGAACGGTATATGGCGTCAGTACTGATTACGGGAACAAGCAAAGGGATCGGTTTCGAGGCGGCATTGGCTTTTGGCCGTGCTGGGCATAAAGTGCATGCCACCATGCGGAGGCCAGATCAGTCGCCCCAACTAGCGCAAGTGGCGGCACAGGAAAAATTGCCGATTACCATCTCGGCCATGGATGTGGACTCCGACTTTTCGGTGAACCAATGTATTGCACGAATCTATGAGCACGGCCCACTTGACGTGCTCGTCAACAATGCCGGCGTGGAGCGGGCGGGATCAGTCGAAGAGATTCCGCTTTCCGACTTCCGAGCGGTCATGGAGACGAACTATTTCGGGGCGATCCGGTGCATTCAAGCCGTGGCACCCCACATGCGGCAGCGCCGGAGCGGTTGCATTATCAATGTGACGTCCGTAGCGGGGCGTATCGCCAGTCCGCCAATGGCGCCCTATACTGCCTCAAAGTGGGCCTTGGAAGCACTGAGTGAAGCACTGGCCGGTGAAATGAAAACGTTCAATGTCCGGGTGGCCATTGTCGAGCCGGGCATCATTGACACCGCAATGGCACGCCGTATAGGGGACCCGGCACTCGATTCGCCCTACCGACAGCGCGCGCGTTTCACGTCCCTCTTCACCGCGGCACTCAAGAATCCGGCACCACCTTCTCTGGTAGGACAGAAGATCCTAGAAATCGCCGAGAGTGGGACCTGGCAACTCCGGCATCCAGTCGGACCCGACGCTACTCCCTTCCTGCAGTGGCGTGCTCAAATGACTGATGAGGAGTGGATAGATTTGAACGCCAGCGACGATGAAACCTGGTACCGCAGCATGGAGCGTGACTTCGGCTTGGATACTCGACCCAAGGCAAGCTAGCGCCTTTAACCCGCGAGCGGGTACCCAGCCTTTGCAAGAGGGGGCGTGTATTTTTCCCAGCAGCTCTCCAGGACGGTTCGAGAGCGTCCCGTTTCTAATCCTTTTAATTCCATTTACGTGCAGGGGAGGCCCAAAGGGCTCTTCCCCTGTTGGGGATGCGAAAGCCATCACCTGCTCCTGTGATTTTGGTCACAGCCTTAAACCCTCTCCGAGCATAGCCTTGAGCTTACGTGGGCCCACAGAACCCGCGCTGGAGGACGCACCTTGGCAACGATCGGCGCAATGCCCCAAATATTGAAGATGGCTCCGCGGAACTTCTCCCGCAACCCCTTGCTGCTTTACTGGGAAATGACGCAAGCCTGTAGATTGGCCTGCAGACATTGCCGCGCCGAGGCCATGGCCGAACCGCATCCGTTCGAGCTGAATACCGCAGAAAGCAAGGCATTCCTGCAACAAGTGCTCGGCTTCGGAGAGCCCCTACCGCACCTAATCCTTACTGGCGGCGACCCCCTGCGGCGGCGCGATACCTTCTCACTGATCGACTACGCCCGCACGCTTGGCATCGAGGTCTCGATTACGCCCAGCGCCACACCGGAACTTACCAATGAGGCCATCGACCGACTTCAAAATCATGGCATTCAGAGCCTCGGGTTAAGCCTCGATGGATCATGCGCTGCCAAGCACGACGCGATTCGTGGAATTCCGGGGACATTTGATCGCACGATCCGGGCAGCAATGCATGCAGGGAAGATCGGCTTGCCTATTCAGGTGAATACGCTCGTTTCTGAGGAGACATCCGACGATCTGCCTGCGATTTATGATCTGCTGCGGGCCCGTTTCCCGGTGATGCGCTGGAGCTTGTTCTTCCTTATCTCCGTGGGACGTGGCAAGGCTCTGAACGAAGTCTCTCCGGAACGAGGCGAACAGATTATGGCCTGGGTGCTCGACCTGGTTTCTGATGCGCCGTTCGCAGTGAAGACCACTGAGGCCCCGTCCTACCGCCGCATTGCAATAAAGAAGATGAAGTCAGCGGGCGTGGCCGCGCCTGCGATGAAGGAAACCTCGGTTTACAGGGGATTCCAGATTCGGGATGGCCACGGAATCGTGTTCGTCTCGAACCTGGGCGACATCTATCCTTCGGGCTTCCTGCCGCTGCGGTGCGGAAATGTGCGTAAAGACAATCTCGTCGAGGTTTATCGGAATTCCGAAACCTTCTTGGGGCTGCACAATCCCAACGAATTTCGCGGCAAGTGCGGAACGTGCGAGTACAGCCACATTTGCGGCGGATCGCGCGCCCGCGCCTACGCTTACAGCGGGGATGCGCTAGGCAGCGATCCGTTCTGCCCGTATCAGCCCGTGCTGCGTTCTGAAGATTCAGTAGCGGCAAGGTAATGTTGCCGGATGAGAAACAAAGTGTGGCGCCCAAACTGCCGCCCCATCCCAAAGATTCTCATGTCGAAGGCGGTGCTGTTCGAGCAGAAGAAAATGTGAAGGTACCCCGATACGGCTCTACGGGAAACCCCATGGCCTTCCAGGCCGCTAAGCCGCCTCTTAGAAATTTCACTCTCGTGAACCCGAGACGTAGTGCACGACGCAAAATTCTGCGACTCGTCTCTTCGCTTGGACACGTGCAATAGACGACCGCCTCCTTATCCTTAGGAATAAGGTTCGGTTTTGCCAAGACATCCTCGGGCGAAACTCTCTGCGCGCCGGGAATCTGTTCGGGGTAAGCCAGGAGATCCAGTGCTTGGCGAACGTCAAGAATCAGCACGGTCTGGTCGGAGCCGATGAACGCATGAAGTTCTTGGGGTGAAACGCTGTGTCGCTGCAGTTCACTTTCGAGGGTCCTTCGCTTTCGCCAGCCGAGCATGCCAAGACCGGCTATCGCAGCGAGAACGATGATGGCCAGCAGCAGCATTGCAGCCCCCGTGCCTTGGCAGATTATCGACCAAGTGCTTCTTTAGATAACAAAATCATCCGAATAGTCGCAACCTTCACACTTGCATTTCTTGTTTCGGGCCACTCAGGGCTCACTCACGTGAGGGCTTGCACGCCCGCGGAAGCGCTTATCTTTCCATCGAAGCCTCCGACAGCCGGGGCGCAACTGCCATCGGCGTTGCCAAGGCGTTGCACCCGCTGAAGTTCAACACCTTTTCACTACGCACTTTATCGCAACTCACGGGCACACGGGAGAGGCAAGTGGTATTGGGGATTTCATGTGCTAATTGGAGTGCCTCTACCTTTCTGTGACTACTTCGACCAGATTTGTTCGAACTCGGTCCCCAGCCTGGGCGTTTTTTAGAATTGCCAAGAATTTCTTAGTGAAGGCCTGTTGCAGATGAAAATCCTGTGCGGCTTGCGATTTGTAGATCTCGTAAAAAACGAACGTCGTGGGGTCGTCCTTTCGCACAGTCAGGTAAAACGCCTCCACGCCGGGTTCGGCCCGCACGAGCGGTAGGTATTGGCGGGCTGCCTCGACAAGCTCCGCCCGACGCTGGGCCTGAATCTTTGCTTCAATCAGCATGATTACCTTTTCGTTCGCCATTTGTGATTGCTCCTTCCAATGTGCGATTGACCTCTTGCCAGTCTGCTATCCGCGCGGCGCGGGTAGGCCTAGGTCCGAGGTTCGTTTCGACGCTGTCATCGTTCCAATTGTTTCACTTGGCATCAATAGGGTTGTAACGACGCTCCTAGACCTCATTTTGTAGTGGTCAGCCATTTGCCTGGAAACGCTGCTCACCCGGCTTTGCGCCGTGCGGGGTCACCTTCAGTGACTCTCAAGTATGTACGGTGATGTACATACCGTAATGTGTACCACTCGTGACGTATTTGAGTTACCTACGTCATGCTCAGTGGTTCGGAAAGGGGAGCTTTCCCCAAAGGAAGCCAGTAGTATCTTCCCAATAGGCACCTCCCCGCGGTTTCCGCCTTTTGGTAAATCGGAACAATTCACTTTGGAGACGGTATGAACGCGAGACTGTGCTCTGTACTTGTGTTTCTTTGCGCTTTGCTCACCGCTTGTGGGGGCGCAGTAGGTAATGGCGGCGGGAAGGGCAGTTCGCAGGGCGGCGGAACGGGTGGTTCGTCGAAGGGCGGATCCGGATCTGTAACGATCTCTTCAATGCAGATCTCTCCGAACTCGACTGCGATAGCCACGGGAGCGAACCAACAGTTCAGCGCGACGGCGCACATGTCAGATGGCAGCACCAAAGACGTCACGGGTACGGTGCAGTGGGCCTCGTCAGACACAAGCGTCGCCACGATCGACACAGCAGGCCGGGCTACTGGCAGCGCACCGGGTGTGGCTACAATCACGGCTACTTCGGGATTGGTGAAGGCATCAGCAACCCTCACCATCAGCAGCGCCGCAGCGAACCTAAGCTCCATCGTGATCACGCCAGCGAATCCGACCATACCGGTGAACACCGCGCAACAGCTTACGGCCACGGGTAACTACAGCGATGGCAGTAGTGCGGACATTACCGGACTGGTGACTTGGGGCTCAAATTCGAATTCAATCGCGGTGGTCAGTAGTTCAGGTATGCTCACTGGCCAAGCTGCGGGCACTACCGGAATTTCTGCCTCCATGGGTACTGTGTCAGGTACAACCCAAGTGGTCGTTAGTGCTCCCACGGTTGTCTCGATTGCGGTAACGCCAGTTGGTTTGACACTCGGTATCGGCATCAATCAGCAATATGTCGCGACAGCCACATACAGTGACGGATCCAGCGCAGATTTGACGAGCGGTGTTACGTGGAGCTCATCTGACACGAACACGGCCACAATCAACAGTTCCGGGTTAGCTACTACTGTTGCTGCAGGACAGGTCACGATAACGGCCACCCTAGGCGCTCTGAGTGATCAGTCCACTCTAACCATCGTAGCAGCCCACCTGAGCTCAATTTCTGTGACCCCCTCTGTCGTATCAATTGCCGCTGGAACAACTCAGCAGTTCACGGCCACTGGAAGCTTTGACGATGGAAGCACACAACTGCTGCTGAACGTGACTTGGAGCAGTTCGTCAAACTCTGCCAAGGTGAGCTCAAGCGGGGTAGCCACTGGGGTTAGCCCAGGAACGGCGACGATCACCGCGACTTCCGGTTCTGTCAGTGGCACGGCTTCGCTCACAGTGACTGGGGCCAGCCTGATCTCCATCGCAGTAACACCGGCGAATTCAACGATGGCACCGGACACGACAAAACAATTCACGGCGACGGGAACATTTAGCGATTCCAGCACGCAAGACGTCTCTGCCGTGGTGGTTTGGACCTCATCTTCGCCGGCCCACGCCACGATCAACGCCCAAGGGCTCGCCACAGGATTGACCGCAGGCACGACAACGGTCACCGCGACCTACGGCACAATCAGCGGATCCACGGGATTGACTGTGTCCAACGTCAGCCTCGTGTCTATTACCGTGTCTCCGGCCAATCCGCGCATCAACGCGGGAACTTCAATCAAGTTCACGGCAACAGGCACGTTCAGTGATGGTAGTGTCGCCACAAACCTAAGCGGCGTTTCCTGGAAATCACAACACCCGAACGTCGCTTCCATACGCTCATCCGGCATTGCACACGGCAAGAAAAGCGGAAGCGTGACAATAACGGCAAGTGCTTTTGGTGTGTCAGGAACTACGACTCTAACCGTGGGAACAGGAACATTGGTATCCATTGTGGTGACTCCTGCGAACCCAAGCGCTACGGCTGGAGGTACTCAGCAGTTCACCGCGACTGGGACCTTTAGCGACGCCAGCACGCAGGACATTACCCTAAACAGCCATTGGAGTTCGTCATCTTCCAGTGTGGCAACGATCGCAAATGCTCCGAGCGTGGCGGGTCAGGCTCGCTGCAAGGCCGCCGGCATCACGAACGTCACGGCGAACTCCGGAGGCATCACCGGATCCACCGGGCTGACGGTGAACTAAAGGCGATCGGGTTCTGGTAGCTGAGTTGCACGGAAACTGCGCTTCGTAAGCATGACGGGGAGAGCAACGGACACTCTCCCTTCTTCGCCTACATTTCAGTGCTGTTCTGTGCGATCGCTTCTCGGACGAGTGGGCACGGAGTACTCATCCTAGTAAAGGTACACCGGGTGCGCAGCGCGGAGCCCCTTGAACCACCATCAATAAGCGCGATGACCGAAGTCCGAGCGGACCAGAAGCCCCGCAGGTCGTTGCAATGAGCAGCGGTATCTGCTTCGCAACGCCCGCGGGACCCAATCAAGAAAAGAAAATCCCATTTTGTTCGTGCCCGACTACAGAGACCAGATTCGCTTGGGGATCCGGTGGCATGTCCGATTCGAATCGAAAGCCAGTCTGCTCGGCAGACCAGCTAATCGTCGCACCGGTGCTGAAGAACGAACCTTTGAAATGCTGCGACGTGTTCTCAATTTGCGCCATTGCCACGGCCCCGTTCCATTCGACGTCGAAAGAAACCTTCGCTCGGACGGGAAAGATGCCAGGGATAGGCGGGTTGGGAAGGCCAAGACCTTGCGTCAATCAGCAACTAATCTCTCGTTAGTGGCGTTCTGTGGAGCTGAGATCCTGCTAACCTCCGCTGCACCACCAGGTTAAACTGGTCGACGCAAATTCGTGCCGATAAGCTCTCACTAAACTTGGCAGCGCAGACTGACCAAGGCTCGGAGAAGATCGCTCAGGCGACCACGTCAGATGAATTCTAAAACTAAATGCCGGCATACCAAGCGTAGCCATATTCGGCATCGACGCAGCCGAGGCCTTTGCCAAACCTATTCAGGTTGTTTGTGACCGTCAGGTGCGTGATGAATTTTTTGTTCTTGTAGCCGATTTGCCGAGGCAGCCGCATCCGAATCGGTCCACCATGGGCGACGGGCAGCTCGCTGCCATTCATGCCGTAGCAGAGAAAGGTCTGCGGATGCAGAGCGTCAGCCATATCGATGCTGTCCCACGTGTCCGGTTCCATCGACACATACACGACATATCTGGCTTCTGGATGCACCCCAACGAGCTGCAACACGTGGGAGAGCGGAACGCCAATCCACTCGGCGATGTAGGACCAACCCTCTTCACACGCGATTTCGGTGATCTGACTGCGAGAAGGATAGCTCTTCAGGTCAGCAATGGAGAATGATGCAGGTTGATAAACCATGCCGTCTATCGAGAGGCGCCAGTCCGCAAAACCGCCCGCCTGGAGGCGCTTAAAGTCTTCCGTTAGAGGGGCAAGTTCGTTTGGAAATGGACGCGGCGAAATTCGGCTCCGAGGGAATTCGCGGGCAAGTGAATGCCTCATTAGCAGCCGCTGCGACGCATAAGTCAGAGTTTCGCCAAGCCCGTAGATTCCCCCGTGGTCGGGAGGAACCAGTCCATACTTCCGGGCAAGGCGGGCTGCCACTGACAATCCTGATGCGCCGGCGGTTGCTGCAAGTCCGGACACGATCAGTTTTCGCCGTGAAATGTCGATCATATCTACCCCTTATGCGTGGCGGCTCGGCCTGTGATCATCGCCCTTGTGCGGGTCGAAAACCCAGCCAGAGAGACCATGAAAACGTGGACAAGCAGAAACAGCCCCAGGGCGACGGAAACAAAGAAGTGAATGGTACGAGCCGATTGACGTCCGCCCAACAAAGAAACCGACCAAGGGAACACGGAGGCAAAGGCGAGGGACATCGCCAGCCCGCTCCAGATCACTAACGGGAATAGAACGAAGATTACAAGCAAGTAGGTGAGGCGCTGAAGCCCGTTGTAACTGGACGCCTCCGCCGCATTGGGACGTCGAAAACGCACCGGCTTGAGAAATGAATTCCAGAGCACACGCCAGGAGAGGTCCGCCTTGCTCGGAACCAAATCCTTTCGAAAGTGTTTCGTAAGTAGCCCCGAAATCGCATATAGCAAGCCGGTGAGAACAGCGATCCAGGCAGCTTGAAAGTGCAGTGCACGGCTCCAGCCGTTTTGGTCTGGCAGCACATAGTTGTAACCAGTCGGCACCAATCTTCTAGAGGAAGGAATTGGCAGTTGAAACAACGGAGTCGTGAGAACAGTGCCCGTTTCGCCCCAGTAAAAGCGTGGATGCGAAAGCAAAATCTCCGTGCCGGTGACCAGCAGGGCAAAAAAGCACAGAGCCGTGATCCAGTGGGTTACGCGGACGACCGCAGAGTGCCTGGGTACCAGCTTTGCGATGGATGCTGTTGAGAGGTGACTTGGGTGGGCGGCTTCCGGGGGCAACGGCGCGGATCCGAACGTCGCCATTTCTCGCCTCCGTCGGCCTGACATTGCCCTGGCAGGAGCGTTTACATCCTACCACTGTGACAGGAAAATGGCCGCAAGGTGATCCACAAAATCGGGCTCTTCGGCATCCCAGCCTAACTAGTTGTTGATACGTAGGCAGGGTGGTGCCCGGGATCGGAATCGAACCAGGGAGGCGATTGCACTTCTAGCTGGTGTCCGCCGCAAGGTACTTCACAAAGAGCACCTCATTTTGCGCTTCGTTGTAGATAAGCTCATCCGCCATGGAGCGGGTCATGGCGATGCCGAATCCACCTGGACGAATGCCCAGCTGGTCACGGACGGCCATGTGCGCAACTGGATCGTCGGCGGGTTGGCCTACGGCGGCATGGGCCAAGTCTCTAAAGCTGAAGCCGGGGCCTGGATCGGCGACGCGGTAGAGCAACATACGCGACGAACGCACATACGCGATCCGAACCTTGCGATTGGGATCGAGCTTGCCTCCCCACTCGACTGCGTTGAGCACCAGTTCGCGAAAAGCCGATCCGATTGTATTGCGCATATCGTCAGGGAGATCGGCATCGAGATTCATCAGAAAAGATTGAATGCGCTCGGCGGCTTCACGTGTGCAAGGAATCAGCAGCTCCAACCAATGCGGCTTGGCTGAAATGACTTCGATCGGCGGAGAGGCGTCTTGCTTCAAAGCCCGCTCGGCAAGCTCAACAGCTTCTTTCGGAGGAAACGGCTTGCTTACATACTCATAGGCCTGCTCGCGTATTGCACGTAGCACGTTTTCGGGTGTGCTGTCGGATGTCATGATGATGACTTTGGGATGTGATTCGCCTGCGCGAATGCGGGCAAGTACCTCCAGCCCGGTCAGCTCTGGCATCCAAATATCGAGGAACGCAAGAGCAAAGTTTGTTTTCTGGATCTTGTGCAAGGCCTCCGCACCATCACCTACAGCCGTGACTGCATACCCGGCTTTTTTCAACATGCTGGAAATGGCAAAGCGCGTAGGACGGTCGTCGTCGGCAACGAGGATCTTGTGCGGTTGAGATGGAGCGTGGCTCACATGCCACCTCCCATTTTGGGTGTGTGGGGTTTCGCCCACATGCTACTTCCGCCATGACGTCGGGTCAACCGCTCGCCGCGACGGAGTCGCCAATTGCGCGATTGTGGACTTTGTAACACAATGAGTGCCGCGTCTTGCGAGGTCCTTGGGGACGTATGAGTTCGCTGCCCATTTCCAATCAGCCAAGCGAGCTTGATGTGCGCGAGTTTGCTGACCTTTCCCTGAACCTTCTATGCATCGCGGGGACCGACGGCTATTTCAAGTATCTAAACCCCGCTTGGGAAACCGCACTTGGCTACACGCGGGAAGAGCTATTCTCGCGTCCTTACATTGAATTTGTACATCCCGACGATCGGTCGTCCACGGTGTCTGAAGCTGCGCACGTAGCTTCGGGGCGCAGTACGCTCTCATTCGAGAATCGCTATCGCTGCAAGGACGGATCATATCGTTGGCTGCTTTGGTCGGCGATCGTGCGCGCAGAAAAGGGATTCATCTACTGCGTCGCGACGGACGTGACCGAGCATAGGCTGGAAGCGGTACGACTGGCTGCGCAGTACGCGGTCACACGAGTCTTGGCGGATGCGCCGACATTGGCCGTAGCTACTCCGAAAATCCTGCAGGCCATTTGCGAGTGCCTCGGATGGTCAGTTGGGGCGATTTGGAGAGTTGATGAAAAAGAGAACATTCTGCGATGCGTGGAGACTTGGCATATGTCGTCGAGCCGGATCGAAGAGTTTGCCCGGCGAACTCGCTCCCGAACATTCGCTCCGGGAATAGGTCTACCCGGCCGGGTCTGGTCCAATGCGCGGCCGGTTTGGATAGCAGACGTAACGAAAGATGCGAACTTTCCGCGTGCCGCCATCGCGGCGAGAGAAGGTTTGCATGCGGCCTTTTGCTTCCCCATTCTCCTCGGGACCGAAGTCTTGGGGGTACTTGAATTCTTTAGCCATGAAATTCAACAGCCCGACGATCGCCTGCTCGAAATGATGGGTGCCATTGGCAGCCAGATTGGCCAGTTTATCGAGCGCAAGCATGCGGAGGATGCTTTGCGCGTATACGCACACGACTTGGAGATCGCGAAGAAGCGGGCTGAAGAGGCGACTCGTGCTAAAAGCGAGTTCCTCGCAAACATGAGTCACGAAATCCGCACGCCGATGAACGCCATGATCGGCATGACCGAACTGGCGCTCGCCACGCGAATTACGCGCGAGCAGAGAGAATACTTGACAGCGATTCAGGGCTCCGCCGATGCGCTTCTCGCGCTGGTGAACGACCTCCTCGATTTCTCGAAAATCGAGGCGCGCAAGTTCCAACTCGACAGGATCGGTTTCAATCTTCGCGATGCCCTGGAAGACACCATCCGCGTGCTTGCGCCGCGTGCATACAAGAAAGGAATTGAGCTGGCATGTCGAATCCATCCTGAGGTGCCAGAGACGGTCGTGGGTGATCCATTGCGTCTACGCCAGATCGTGCTGAATCTTGTCGGAAACGCGATCAAGTTTACTGATCACGGCGAGATCGTGGTGCAGGTCCAAGTTGAGTCGCGCACGAAAGACGAAGTTGGATTGCATTTTTCGGTTCGGGATACGGGAATCGGCATTCCCCTCGAAAAACAGCAAGTGATTTTTGAGGCATTCTCGCAGGCTGATAGTTCCACCACGCGCCGTTATGGCGGCACTGGGTTGGGGCTGGCGATTTCGTCACAGCTGGTACAGCTCATGAGGGGGAATATCTCGGTGGAGAGCCAACCGGGGGTGGGCAGTACGTTTCATTTCACCCTCTGGCTCGGTGTCGGCGAGTTACCTGCAGCGAAATCTCGCGCCAAGTGGCTCAGCATGACCGAACTGCCAGTGCTAATCGTGGACGACAACGCAACTAACCGCCGCATTCTCGAGGAAGTATTCACGAGTTGGCGGATGAGCCCTCTTGCGGTCGATGGCGGGGCGGCCGCGCTTGCCGAACTGGAGAAAGCGTCGCGATTGGGGCAACCTTTCGCCGTCGTGGTGCTGGATGGGCATATGCCTGACATGGATGGATTTAGGCTGGCGGAGCAAATCACTCGCGACCACCGCTACGCTGGTACAAAGCTCGTCATGCTTACCTCGGCCGGTGATCCTGAGGACGTCATTCGTTGCCGCAAGCTTGGTATTTCAGCATATCTGACTAAGCCCATCAAACAATCTGAATTGTTCGACGTGATTGTGAGCGCTATCAGCGAACCAATCTCCGAAAAAACAAAGCCGCGCAAGAAATCACGCGTCAGGAGGAGTGGGCGACGCGTGTTGTTGGCAGAAGACAATCAGGTTAACCGGCTTGTCGCGACGCGAATTCTCGAAAAACTCGGACATCAGGTAACCGTTGTCGGCACCGGGCGTGAGGCGCTGTCGGCGGTCCAATCAGGTAAGTTCGATCTCGTTGCCATGGACGTGCAAATGCCCGAGATGGATGGTCTCGAGGCAACGGATGCGATCCGTAAATGGGAGCGAAAAGCTGGGACACACATTCCCATCATTGCCATGACAGCTCATGCCATGAAGGGAGACCGCGAACGCTGCCTGGAAGCCGGGATGGATGGGTACACGTCCAAGCCAATCCGAATTAAGGATCTGGAACAAGTCATCTCGGAACTTGTTCCGACGGCATCAACGAAAAGGCATACGACGAAACTTGACGAAAGACACCCAGTGATCGACCACCATGCGCTGCTGGAAGGTTTTGACGGCAACCGTGGCCTTCTCAAGGAGATGGCTCGCCTGTTTCTGGCCGATTACCCACGGCGAGTGGAAGAAATTAAAGAAAGCATCCGTCGCGGAAATGCCACAGCATTGGAGAGAGCTGCGCACGCCCTCAAAGGATCCGTAGGGAACTTCGCCGCAAAAGAAGCATCCGCCATGGCCCAACGCCTCGAGGATCTTGGCAGAGACGGACAGCTCGACGCCGCCGGTGAAGGATTTATCGCACTGGAGTCCGAACTTGCGCTCGCATCGAAGGAACTTAGAAGGCTGATCGCGAGCTCTTCACGAACCAGAACCCGCCGAGCGAGGGCTGCCAGAGGGCGGGCACGAAAGCCCACCTAGGCCTTGCTGAAGGCTGCTTTCGAATTTTTTTTCTCCGCTTTGCGGGGTTCCTTACTCTCTGCCCTTCTTTTCCTTCTCCGGCGGCCGCGCGGGCGTACCATCCGCCTTCACATAGTGCGCGTACCATGCCAGGTATCGCTCCATCCGATCCTTCAAGTGCGTCGGTGTCTTGAATTCGTGATACTCCCCGGGATACACCACCAACTCCGACTCTTTTCCTAGGCTCTTCAGCGACTGATACATCTGCTCACCGCCCAGGATCGGCACATTCCAATCGACGTCCCCGCCCATGAATAGCGTCGGCGTTGTCACGTTCGCGACCTTCCAGTACATCGACACATGGTCCCATACCGCGCGCTTCTCCCACGGACGCCCCAGCTCCGTCTCGTAATCCAGAATGTACTGATCATGTCCGTACAAGGAATCGAACTTCGTCGCCCCCGCCCCTGAGATCGCCGCCTTGAATCGCGTCGTTTGCGTGATGATGAAGTCTGTCGAAATCCCTCCGTACGACCACCCGCCTACTCCCAGCTTGTCAGGGTCGACCAATCCCACGGCGATCGCGTAATCCACCATCGCTATGTCGTCCTGAAAATCTTTGTTGCCCCAATCCGCAAAGATCGCCTTCGCGTAATCCTGCCCGCGCCCCGTTGACCCCCGGGGGTTCGGATACAGCACCACATAGCCGTTTGCCGCGAACAACTGCGCCAGGTCTGTGAACTCCGCGTAGTACGACCACACCGGCCCGCCGTGAGGCCGCAAAATCGCCGGATACCTCTTCCCCGGAACATAGTCCAGCGGTTTATACAAAAACCCGCCCACCATTGTTCCATCATTGCTCTTGAACTTTATGTATTCGGGCAGCGCGAGTTTCAACTGCGCCATGAATGCATCGTTCGTATGCGTGATCCGCTTCGGCCCTCCGCCCTCCGCCCCCAGCGTAAAAATTTCCACTGGCCGCTCCGGCGTTGTAATGGTGGCTGCCACCGCGCCATTCTTTGCCATCGTGTACCCATACAGCATCAGCCGCCCGCCAATCGGACGCGTCACCTCTCCGCCCGCCGCTGGCACTCGGCACAGATTCTGAGTCCCCTCATCGTCTGCAATAAAGTAGATAAATCGTCCATCCGGCGAAAACCTCGGATTGCTCGCCATCCGGTCAAACGCCTTCGTCATGACCTTCGCCTCGCCACCCGTCGCCGGCGAAACCGCCACGTGCTTCGTCGAATACTCCAGGAGCTTCGGATCCAGCTGCGTCACATATGCAATCCACTTCCCATCGGGCGACCACTCCGGCTGCGCATCCGATCCTGGATTCGTCGTCACCTGCGTCGGCAGCGCGCCTTTGTCCGTGTTGTCCGCCGCCACCACGAAAATGTTGCGATCGTAATTCCGGTCCGGATCGGGCATCGTCCGCTTGCTCGAGAATGCCAGC
>Ga0157378_10000253_pt1 | contig 52360 bp, 65 predicted proteins | sample M65metaG_FD_115309 | JGI IMG/M metagenome (GOLD analysis project Ga0157378, IMG submission 115309) | Miscanthus rhizosphere microbial communities from Kellogg Biological Station, Michigan, USA - M6-5 metaG | ecosystem: Host-associated > Plants > Roots > Rhizosphere > Soil | place: USA: Michigan... | reverse complement strand
CATTGCGGCGCTTCGCCATAACCTTGCCTACGTACTGCTCGCTCCAGCGATCGGGGCCGCCGTAGATGGACGAAGTGTCGATGTAATTGACACCGAGATCGAGGGCGCGTTCAATGATCGGCACTGCGACATCGAAGTTGTTTGCTTTCTCGAGCGCCGCCTGTCCGCCGAGCGAGAAGATGCCGACCTTGTAGCCGGTCTTGCCGAGGTTTCGGGTGGGCATCGCGCCGTGGGTGCGCGGATTCTGAGGGAGAACGGGCACGACCTTATCCGGGGTCGAAGCTAAAGCTGAAGGCGCAAGCAGCGCTGCCGTGGCTGCTCCGCCGATCTTGAGAAAGTCGCGACGCCCCTGGCTGCTGGGTGATGCTGGATTGTTTCCGCTCATGAAAGCCACTCCTGAAGAACAAAATGCAGGCGGGACCATGATAAACCCGGCTTCATCAACGACCAGCCGGCGGCAGTCTATGCGGAAACCCAAAAGGGCAGTTTGAGCTCTGATAATCTGAGGTTGAGGAATTGAACATGGATATCACTTCCCCGTTTGTCGTAGTGCCTGTAATCGTCGCCGTGTTCTTCACGTGCATACTGTGGGCAACCCGCGGTAATCCCGACAGCCATCAGCCGACGGAGAGCAGCGCCGGTCACGTGCCGGATCATCACGCCTAGCTCCCGGAGCATTGACGGGCAGGACTAAACGCAAAAAGGCCGCCGCACATTTGACTTGTGTGCGACGGCCTTCTTGCTTGTTACGCCTTAGTTGGGCTTCTTCTCGTCTTTCTTATCTTTCTTCTCTTCCCTATTGTTCGGGCGATCGTTCTGTTGCGGTCTCGCCTGCGGTGCAGGCGGGCTCTGGCGCGGCTCTACAGAACGAGGGGGAGGCGCTTGACGCTCCTCGCGTTGCGGCGGCCGTTGTTGCGGAGGAGGCGTGTACTGCCGGTCCTGCTGTGGAGGCGGGGCCTGGCGCTCCTCACGCTGAGGTGGGCGTTGTTGCGGAGGAGGCGAGTACTGCCTGTCCTGTTGCGGCGGCGGAGACTGGCGCTCTTCACGCTGAGGTGGGCGTTGTTGCGGAGGCGGAGTGTATTGCCTGTCCTGCTGGGGCGGCGTTGGCCGCTCCTGCGGAGGAGGCGTGTCGCGACGTTGCTGTCCCGGCGCGAAGTCGGGCCGATTGCGGTCTGACGGCGGCGGATTCTGCGGCTGGTTCGGCCTTGGCTGCTGCTCGTTCGGCTGGATGCGCCGGTCAGGCTGTGGATAGCTAGGCCGCCCCTGTTGCGGATTGGGTTGCTGATAGGTCGGCGGAATGGGCCTTTCCTGTTGCTGACTATTTGGTGGAGGAGTCGGCCTCTGCGGCTGCTGGTAGTTCGGTGGCGCGGGCTGGATCGGCCGGTCCTGTTGCGGATTGTCGGGACGTCCAGGCCGCTGATCGTTGGGTCGTCCGCGATCGGGCTGATTCTGCCTGTCCTGCTGTGGGTTGGTCCGGTTCTCCTGTTGCTGGTTGCTGGGTGGCAGCGGGCGTCCCGTGGGCTGCGGCGGCTGCTGACGATCGTTCGGATTCACGGCAGGTTGGTTGCCGTTGACGGGTGCGCCGGGGCGCTGTTCGATCCCGCGCTGATATCCGGGTACCTGACCGGCCGGATTGGCACGTGGAGCCCCGGCCGGTGGCTGATTGGCCTGGTTCGGCTGGTTGGGCCGATTGTCCGGTCGCTGATCGCGATTGCCTTGAGCCCCCGGCAACTGGTTGGGATTCTGGGGGCCACGACCATTTGGGGCCTGACGCGCCGGTGCTGCTACAACGGTGCGTCCGGGTAACGGCCTCGGCGGAGGTGCCTGGCGGACCGGAGCCGCAACGGGCGCTGCTCCCGGCTTCGCAGAGATCTCCTGACCGCGCTGATTGATCAGCATTGGGCGTTGTACTTTCACCGGAACATTCGCAACGGGCCGCGTAATGATCGGCCTTGAGGGCGCAGCTACATCGGGTCTTTCCATGGGCCTGATCTGCTGAGCCTGTCTCTGATCCATTCTGACCGCAACGTCGCGAACCCGTCGTCCTGATGCAAAGTCCTCGCGCCGAACGGCTGTCACATGCTCTCTGTTGATGTAGGTGACGTTTGTGATATTCGTGACATTCACGTAGGTTCTTTCCACATGCACGCGTCGAGATTCGCGAATGTTCGTGATGTTCACCTGGTCGACATAACGGGGGCTGCAACGGTACCAAGGCCTGTAGGCCTCTCCGGGTCCCAGTGGGAACCACGCCGAAAGGCTCAAGCCACCGCCGCCGCCGGCAAACACCACCAAAGCGGGCGACCACACCGGACGCACGTTTACAGGTCCGGGGACCCAGCCCCAACGGTCGCGATAAACAACCCACCGGCCGTAGTGGAAGGGTGCATATCCCCAGGGCTCGTCTTCAACCCAGACCCATCCCCAAGGTTCACGATTGATCCAATGCCCATTGTGATACGGCTGCCAGTCTGCGGAAACTCCGCGTGGGAACCACATTGGTCCATATTCGGTTTCAGGTTGCCAATCGCCGCCGGCATCCAGATCGGCAACTCCCGGCACATCCGGGCTCACGTAGTTGTATGAAGCCACGCGTGTGAGCGACTGATCACGGTCCTGGCTCCAGGAATCCAGTTCATCGGGTCCCGCGGGCTGCAGCCACTGGGGATAGACGGGATTGGTTCCCGCGACTTCCAGTGATTGACCATAGTCGAGCTGCTGGCGGTAATTCCCTGCACCAGTGATGTCCGCGAACTGGCCAAGATTGGTGAAGACGGTGGCGCCATTTTCGGGCATAACATCAACACGCAAATCTCCCTGCTCGCCGAATTCCGCATTGCCGTTCGGGGTGCTGATGTCGACGAGCTGGCGCGGCCGCAGGCCGAAGCTGTGGAGGCGGATCGAGCCCTGCGCGACACCGAAGTTGATGTTGAACTGTGAATCGTCGACAAGGGTGACGTCGGAGTTCGGGCCGACGCGGACATAGGTGCGGCCGATCTGGATCTCGGCGCGGCCTCCAGTGTCAGTAAAGATGCGATCGCCGGGGCCAACCGGAAGATTGGGGTACGCCTGTCCCCACTCGTCGGAAGTGGCGGGCTGAATCGATACATTTCCGGTGATGTAGGAGATGCGGCCAGCCTCGGGTGGTGGATCGTCCGAGTCCTGGGCGTTCGCCACGTAAGGAAACGCACTGATTGCAACAGCGGCGGCCGCGGCTATCAAGATGCGTTTGGATGAGCTGAGAGCACACATAATCAAAGGTCCTTTCTGTACTGCGCCGGCTCATTCGCCAACGCTTTCTCTAAACGGCTGGCAGATATAGATCTCTCTGCCTGAATAACTTACGCGCCCCACAGGCGACTCAAGGCCGCCCGGGATCCGAACTATGGGAATAGTAACCCCGGGTCCGGACAAAAGTAGTACAAAGATGAGATGCAGGTCTGACCCCTGCGTGGAACCGGCATCGCGAATTGGGCGTACTGAGCTAAGAGGGAGCAAGACTATGATGCACAGGGCTGTCTACCTATTGACGGGATTGGCGGTCGCGACCGGGATTGCCGGCTGCCGCGTTCATGTCGACAAGGATTCGAACGGAAAAGAAAAGAATGTTCAGGTCGACACGCCTTTCGGCGGAGTTCACGTGAATACGGATCAGATCACCGCCGCCGATCTGGGTCTGCCTGTCTACCCTGGCGCGGAAATCGTAAAGGACAAGGAACACGACAAGTCGGCCGATGTACATATGGGATTCGGAGAGTGGACTCTTCGCGTTCGCGCCGTGAACTACTCCACAAGCGATGCCCAGGACAAGGTTGTCGAGTATTACAAAAAGGCATTGAGCCGCTATGGCGACGTTATTACCTGCCAGGGCAATGCGCCTGTCGGCACACCCGCCAAAACATCCGAGGGGTTGACGTGCGCGGACGACGGCGGTCACGGGCACGTGCAGATTAACGACAAGGACATCAATGGGCACCATGGCCTGCAACTCAAGGCCGGCTCAATGCGTCATCAGCACATTCTCGGCTTTGAAGATCCACTCGAGGGAAAGACTCGTTTCGCACTTGTTGCCCTTGACCTTCCCGTTGGAGTGGAGCACGGAAAGAGCGACTAGCGACATCGTCCGGGGGCTCAATGTTCAGCGGCTGGGGTCAAATGTCATAGAATTCTGCCACAGGCATTCACCCCATCTCACCCGGAGCCCAAATAAATGCCAAATAGAGCTGCTCGCCTTCTACCGGCGGTGGTGTTCTTCGCTGCCGTATTTCTGCATGCCGCCGACAAGCCAAAGGCCACACCGCCACCAGCAGCCGTTGATCCTTACGCCGAGGTCCAGCCGGCAACCGAATCGATCGATATCGGGATGTACCAGCGCATTCGCGAAGAGGGCTTGAATCACTCGCATGTAATGGAGTTTGCGTCGGCCCTGATGGACGGAATCGGCCCGCGCCTTACCGCATCACCGAATGCAAAAAAAGCCAATGAGTGGACGCGCGACACCCTGACAAAAATCGGCCTTGAGAACGCGCATCTGGAAGACTGGGGCGAGTTCGGCATGGGTTGGCAGCAGATGAATACGTGGGCTCGCATGGTCTCGCCCGATACAGCCGTGCTGATTCTGCAGGCCACGCCGTGGTCGCCTGCAACTTCTGGCGCGGTGACCGGCGATGTGGCGTGGGTGGACATTCACGAAGACAAGGACTTCGACAAATACAAAGGCAAGCTTGCGGGGAAGATCGTGCTCTATGGCGCGATGCGCGAAGTGCCGCCGGTAGACAAGGGCCTCTTTGAGCGCAACACAGAAAAGGATCTCGAAGAGGTCGCGGAATACCAAATCGCGGGAGGTGCAGGAGGAAGATCGCCTGACATGCAGGCTCGCCTTCGCGCCTTCATGGAGCGCATGCGCATGGCGGACAAGATTGCGCAGTTCTTCGCAGACGAAAAAGTCGCCGCGGTGATAGAACCCAGCCGCGACGGCAAAAATGGCGGAGGTTCCGGGGGCACATTTTTCGATGACAACGGCGCAACGCTCGGGCGGACGCCTTACCTTGCCGATAAGAAGGTGAAGATCCCGGTCGCAGTTGCCACAATCGAGAGCTACGGTCGGCTGTACCGTCTTGTTCAGGCACATGTGCCCGTGACGGTGGAAATCAACATCGACACGAAGTTCACCGGCGATCATGAGCACGCTTACAACACAGTGGCAGAGATCGTCGGCAGCGATCCGAAGCTAAAGGAACAGGTGGTGATGCTGGGCGGCCACCTCGACAGTTGGATTGCCGGCACGGGTGCAACGGACAACGGCGCTGGTACGGTTGTCGCGATGGAAGCAGTTCGGATTCTCAAGGCACTCGGGGTGAAGCCTCGCCGCACGATCCGCATTGCCCTCTGGACCGGAGAAGAGCAGGGTCTCTTCGGATCGAAGGGATACTGCAAGGAGCATTTTGGCTCAGCCGCGCTGTCAACGGCGCCCGACCAACAAGCTCTGCCCGAATTCATGCGGCGCGCTACGGGGCCTCTTGAGGTGAAACCGGATCAGAGACTCATATCTGCCTACTTCAACGTGGACAACGGCTCCGGCAAGATACGGGGGATCTACACGCAAGGCAATGCGGCCGTTGCCCCGATCTTTGCCCAGTGGATTGCACCGCTGAAGGATCTTGGGGTCACAACGCTGACGATGCGCAACACGGGCGGCACAGATCACTTGAGCTTCGACGCGGTGGGTATTCCGGGGTTCCAATTCATCCAGGATGATCTTGATTATGAAAGCCGCACGCATCACTCCAACCAGGATGTCGTGGAACGCTTGCAGGCGGCCGATCTGAAACAGATCGCCACGGTGGAGGCCATCTTCGTCTTCAACGCGGCGATGCGCGATCAGATGATGCCTCGCAAGCCGCTTCCCGATCCGGCAGGAGAGGAGAAGAAGCGGGCTCCTATCGAGGGAATCTTCCCTAACGCTTCTGCCGCGCCAGCACAACAAAACCAGTAACGAAGATCGATGGCTCGGGCCCGCCGATTTCGATTCGGCGGGCTCTCTATTTGCCGATGACCATGTAGCAGTCACCCACTACTCATACTCGACGCTCACGCCTTTGAACCTGAACACCGGGCTGACGATTCTGCTACACTGAACGGAGCGCATCAAGCGGGAAAACGCACCAGGCCGCGCCCGATGTTGCGCACATTCACAAATAGTTCGGGGAGTGGCTCAGCCTGGTAGAGCACCTGGTTCGGGACCAGGGGGTCGGAGGTTCAAATCCTCTCTCCCCGACCATTCTTTCTCTCGCCATCTCAATGAGTTAAGCCGCTTTTGCGGCTTTTGTTTTTTGTGCGGTTTTCGGGACATTCGGGACAACTGAAGGCAGATTGAAGCCTATCCCGTACTCTTCTGCCTTCTTCCTGCGGAATTCCACGTCGTCCTTCACGCGGTCATAAAGGTCATCCATCGAATCGCCGGTGTGTCCCAACCAGTAATCCCGAAGACCCTTTGGGCATGAGGTTTCATTCCTGAGGTAGGTGCTGCGGAAGCGTCGGAAGGCGTGGTTCCCTGCCTTGTGCGTTCCTGTGCATGGATTCACGTAACCGAGTTCCTTCAACGCTGGATGTAAATGCCGACGAATAATGTTCGAGGACGACAGCGGGACTCCATTTCGACTTTGGAAAAGAAAACCCGTTGTGCGTTCCCCCACGAAATTCCTGAGCAGTTCGGCAATTGAAGAATGTAGGTCAACCTGACGCTTGGCACTAGCAGTCTTGACACGTGGTTCTACTTTGCAGTGCCGAACCTTCTGGTTGATGGTGATGGTCAATAGGTCGTTGGAGAAATGCTTGTCGATTTCGAGACCAAGCGCTTCTCCAATTCTCATCCCGGTCGCACCGGCAAGGATAAAGAGCATTCGCTCCTTCGAGTAACGCCAGCACGCGAGACCTGACACGATGTTTGGTGAGAATGATGGTCTATTTTGCTCCGCTGATTCAACGATTGGCGAATCAATGAATTCACTATTCCATTTGCGTGGTAAGACCTGATTGCCATCATCGTCCAGCAGTGATGCGACAACCGCTTTCGGGACCTGCAAATAGTTGTCAATCGTCTTCGGCGATAAACCTTTCAGAGTCATTCTTTCGACCAGTTGTTTTAGAGTTCTGTTGTTCACATCAGAGATGGGACAGTTTCCGATGTGAGGGTTTATCCAGTTCCTGAGAATACGTTCCCAGTCATCAATGGTGCCCGGTGCGATAGGCTTGCGCTTGCGTTTCCGAAGATGCTCAAGCCAGTACAATGATTGGTCCCTGAAGATGACCGCTTCGCATTTCTGTTGCTGAACAACCTTGTTGAATTGCTCTGAACTGTCAGCACCACTAGCACTGACAATTTCACGCGCACGCCGTATCCGCTCCGACTTCGATAATCTTCCAACACCCGAAATTGGGCAGACTTTGGCACGCTTGTGGCTTCTTTGGTACTGACCGGGTTCGTCCTGCCACCAACGAACGACCCACCATTTGCCACTCCTTTCGAGACTTCCATTTTGACCAGTGCGGCGGGACATGCTCTTGCCTCTCCGCTTCACTGGTGCCGCTGGAATCACACTAGAAGCTTCGGTCGCGAATGGCAACTGATGCCGCACCTTGTCAGGCCCCGGCAGGGTCAGTTCAGGCCAAAGAGACAACTGCTGATGAGCCCTTGTTTGGGGCTCACTCGGGATGTCCCTCTTGCCTCTATTCGATTTGTGTATTGATTCACGCGCACACATCGAGGCAAATCCTTAAGTGGATTTGCTCAAGTGCGCCTCGGGCTATTCGGAATCGACGGTTCCATTGCAACCGTTCTCAGGTGCATCCCCTCACCAAGGGGCATCACTCAGGCGCAGCACCATTCCCGACCCGTGCATCGCGTAGAGCCGGTCTTGGTTGACCGCGTGATGCATCTTTCAGATTGTTCAGGCTCTCATCGAGCCGTTGTTCAAAAGGCCCGTGGCTCGGAAAGGCACCGGCCACATTCGTTCCAGTTGACTTCCCAAGCTTTCTGCTGCTCTTTCGTTCTCGCTTTCTTTCGCTAAATTAGGTTGATGCTGAGTTGAATTGAACCGGGCATCCAATCAAATTCCCCCATCACTTAGGATGCCCGGTCGGGTCGGGCGATTGTTGAACCACGAAAGTTCAGCCGCCCATCTTGAACTACTTGACCACGTGTATCGCCAACTTCCGCAGGGCTTCCTCCGCCTCTTCCCGCATAGCGCGAACCTCATCGACTGTGACGATTGGGTCAACCTCCCCGGTGAAGTTATCCTTGATGGAGAGCTTCATATCCTTCCACTTGGGCGTGTTCATCAGCTTGTTGGCACAGTTCTCGGCGGTCGGTACGCTCTGGTGATGGTGACCGCATCTCAGGCTCCCGGATATGACTGAATAGGTCATGCTGTCTCCCTCGCTCGTTTCTCAATCTTGCCGTCTGTGCGAACTATGCCCTTCCGAGTCCAAGGGGCAACGAGAAAGGCTTCGTTAGCCTTCGGGTTATCCAGCGGACTGTTCAAACAATCCTTCAAGCAGAATCCCGCTGCCCTGACAGTTTTGTGTTGGTGGCAGCAGCGGAAGGTGACACGAGGAGCAAACCCATCCTCGGTCTCGAACTGCCATGATGCGACTGTGTAGGTCATGCCGCACCAACCATCTTCATCCCGGCTGTCGGCTTCCAGTTGCGGGTGGCGTCGTCGGCTTCGCACTCTTCCATTTTTGCTTTGAAAGTTGCGCTGTTCGGGTCGTTGAGTTCCGTGGCTTCCGCGATGGTCGTGGCTTCCTTGTCGTCCGGCTCAGACTCAGACCACATGATGGGGTCTTCTTTGTAGTTGGGGTAAACGCGGAACTTGATTCCACCATTCCGTGGGTCGGTGGTGTACACCGCATACGCGCCGAAACGACCGGACGGTTTATAGGAGGTGCGTTTGTGTGCGGTCACCGTGGTGGTCCCGCTGCTGGTCTTGCGGCTGTGCCGCTTTACTGTAGATGTCTTGGTTGCCATGCTGCCCTCCATGGGCGGTTTGTTACGGTGGGGAGGTCACCCGCCCCCGGTGGAGTCACTTGGTCGCGATGAACTCAGGCTTAACGCCCTTGGCGATGGCGTCGGCTACCGACGTGTACTTGGTGCCGGTGGACGTGAGAGACATCTCATTCAGATTTCCAGAAGGTTATCGGAATGGGAATTGCGTTCGCGCACTTCGCCGGGATTCGACCGGGTGAACTCAGCCACGAAGTAATCCTTGGCGGCTTTGACGGCGATGTAAGGGTTCGGTGCGACGACCGAGTGAGATGCGCCGACCATTGCCCACTTGCCGGTGCCCATGACTGATGCTACATAGTGGATGAGTTTCATGCTGCCTCCTCAGGCTGTTTGTTTCTTACTTACACTCGCAGTATACGAATGACTTAGTAGGTTTGGTTACAAATTATGAAAATTAAAAAATTTAGATAAAAACGTTTTAACAAAACTAGTGTCTCCGAAATACCCGTATGAACACTGGCGATTTCGTAACAAATTTCTCACCATTGATTTCGAAACTGACTAAGGTCTCCGCATACTCGCCAGTGGTGAACCATGGTTACTAAGGTGACGGTCCGTGCGTCGTGGCGACTGTGCTCCTGACCTATGTAGGTGTAAGTTGGGGATGCCCACCAAGGTACGCCCACCCCAACTACGTCTATAGGTAGCACTCACACCGGCCACGGAGTTGTGGCGTTGCGTCAGGGTGACGTTATGGGCAGACCGAAGGTACATGCAGACCACGCAGCACGGCAACGGGCGTATGCCGCCCGGATGAAGAAGCAGCGTGCTGAACTGGCAGCAGCGGAGAAGCGGCTCCGTAGTGTAAGCAAGCGTTTCGAACAGGAGAGAGCGCACAAGAGGGCCACGCTCCGCAACCAGCTTATGGCGTGGCTCACGCTGGTGGGCGACGACGGTATCAATGCGGCCATGAAGAAGGCTGCGACCCGGCTGCATCCGGACGTGGCGACAGGCGACCACGACAATTTCGTCATGCTGACGAAACTCACCGAATGGATGAAACAAGAGTTGAGAAAAAAGCAGCTTGGCTTTCGTGGATTCTGAGTATTTAGGAGTAGGGTCGTCGGGCACGATTACTCTACCTTGCTGCCAAGCAAGTTAAAAGGGGGCGTACCTCACATACGCCCCCGGTCTTCTGTGAGGGAAGACCTGCATCAAACCTCTTCCCTCATTCCAGATTCCACGGCGTGTGAGAGAAGAGGCTTTATGCAATTTTCCAAAACATTTTTTCCTGAAGCGGACGAGCCGCGTTGGCCTGTCCCGAGCAAGGCGGTGACGCATGGCTAAACGATTGGTAGACGGTGACGCTATCTGGTCATCGGACAAACTCCAAAATGTACCTGAGGAGTTCCGTGCAGAGTACGCATGGGTGCTCCCTCTGGCTGAGGCGAACGGTTGCTGCGAATACAACCCCGCCATCATCTTCCGTGACTGCTACGCCTACCTCCGTCCGGGCTGGTCGGCAACCAAGGTCGAGGAACTCTTCACCGCGCTCGAACAGGCCAAGATGGTGTTCCGGTTCAAGGCCAAGTACGAGCCCACGGACAAGGAGCGGACGTGGTGCTTCTTCATCGGGATGGAATCGCGGTTGCCTGCGCCGTCCGACCGGGCTAAGTACAAGTACAACGCAAAAATTGTCCCCGTTGAAGACTTGGCGGAGTTCTTGGAACAAGACATCGCGACCGTATCGACCCGTTATCGCGATGTACTCGCGACAACCTCGCGAAACAGGATAGGAGATAGGTTAGGGATAGGGGTAGGTTCTGGTGTAGGTAAAGGGAAAGGTTCTATCTATCTGTCTAACGAGCTAACGAACGAGCAAGCATGTGGTACGACTTCTCCTACGGAGAATAACCTCTCTCTTAACGGAGAGGCAAAGACCCGCTCTACGGATGCTGACACATCCTTCGAGGAAGAATCCGACCTGTCCGCTGAGGAAATCGACTTCCTCAACGAAGACAGGCCGTGCATGTGCAACAACCCGCAGTGCCCTACTCCGGGCGATTGCGCTCACTGCTTCCGCTGGAGCCTGAGCGTGAGCCTGTCCATCCAGCTTGGCTTCGAAGAGATTCCGCCCACGTGGATGGATGATGCAATCCCGTTGACGGATAAGTTCCGCACCAAGGAAGAACGCCAGATGCTCTCCGCGCTCGTCATGTGGGCGTATGGACGCCCCGCTGACGACTTCTGGCGCAACAAGACCCGCAACATGAAAGCATTCGTCACCCACGTGCTCAAGGGCTCCATGCTCCGTCAGTTCAACGAGGCGAAGCTGAAGCCTGAGTTTTGGATTACGCAGTATTACATGTCCCCTGACGAGCCGCCCAACGGGCGGTGCCCGTTCCCGCATTACATCAACGCTGTGATTAAGTGCCCCGACGAGATGGAAGCACAGCTTCGCGCCATGTTCCCACAGAATGAGGATGGTGCGCTCATCATCCCCGGAGATGACCCCGACGACATCGTATAACCCGTGACGGAATTCGTTCCGTCACTCACCAAGGAGAAGGTATGTACAAACTCAAGGAAGACGCTACCGCCCAACTGGACGTACCGATGGGCAGCAAGATTAAGCACCTGACCTTTGGACCTTGACGCGGATGCTTGCCGCCATCGTCTCCCACTGCCAACGTGCTCTACTCCGCTCAGCACAATGATGGAGATTGCGCTGTCGTCCAGTCCGAGTATTTATATACAAGGATGGAGCAAGGTACGGTATGCAGGTTTTTGTACTGTTGGATAGAGAGGCTAGGGTCTACGGGGTAGTGACCGATGCCAACGCGGCGGAGGAGTGGCTGACGTTCGATGACGATTTTGCATTCGCCGAGGGCGAACTGAACGATTTCACATGCTTCAATGTGGCATTAGAAGCGGTCGCGGGGTCGTCCTAATTGCGCTCCTGTTTCAACTTTGCGAATGCTCAACAACCAGCCTGAACCACGGGTTCGATTTCAGTCGAGTGTCGTGTTGCAGGTTAAGCGTTGCAAGAGCATCGCCGGTGGGGCGCTTCTTATTGGAGCGCCTCGAAGGGACATACTGTCCAAGCTGCGAGTAAAAGACCAGTGTCAAGCGTTCGCGTTCTTCGTTGGGCATCCCCATGGACGTTATTACTGCTCGTCGTACTCATTTTCGCAAAAAAGATGGCAAAACACGCTTTGCCAACCCACCGTACTGACGCAGAGTACCCCGCAAATCCTCACGATTGTGTGTCGGTCGCATTTCAATTCCTTATCAAAAAATCTGAAACGGCACTTCATGCGCCCACCGCGCAATTCATTCGCAGAGCCCTATTCCAGATTTACTCACTTCGGCAACCTTCTATAGAGGCGTTGATGCACTGCACACGCAATTCATAACCGAGGTCCCCTAATGCATGAAACCTATATCCCTCCCGAGATGCTACTCAGCGAAGACGGGTGCTACCGACCTCTCTGCCCTGTGGGCGACCAGTGGGTGCCCGGTGAAATCGTTAACCGTTGGCATCATCGAGAACAGTCACGCCGCCTGAAAGACCTGCACGAGCGCGAGATGTTGGAGTTTGATGCCACTCTCGCCGAGCTACTGTTCCGGAGGAAGCAGATGCTCTGCCGTCTCGGTCGCAATGGGCAGTGGAGCCTCTGGCTCAGGCAGCAGCGGATTTCAAGGTCAACTGCCGACAGATTGGTCGCACAGTACGCCGCAACCCATGGACTCAACGATGAGTTGCAGCATCGGGATATTTCGGAACCGTTGGAAGCGAATGTCTGTTTGGCTGCTGGCCGAGTTTTCAAACGGCTCAAGAACATGCTGAACACGCCACGGTCGCGGATGACATTTATCAGTTGTCTAGCAGACCTTTCCGGGCTCGGGGTTGAACTCAAGGCAGATGGTTCGATGCTCCTCTCGTTGTCGCCACCGGACGATGAGAAGGAATTTCCTGACAGAGTGCCAAATGTCATTCAGGTGCTGGACGATGGCTCAGTGGTGCCCATTGATTATGAGTTGAGGAAAAATGACGATGACGAATTCCCCTTAAGACAGGTGGCACCGCGACCAAAGTCAACAACCATGGAGGCCAACGATGGAAACAACTGAGACAAAGATTCCTAATTACATTTTCGAAGACCTGCTCTTTCAAAGGCGACTGCAACGTAACCTAAACACGGAACTCGAACGGCTGAACACGTTGCTGGCGGTGCAGGTCAGACTCCTTCAAGAGCGCAAGCAACTGATGGCCGAGGTTCACGACGCGGTGCAGCAACGCTGGAAGGATGAAGAACAATCAATCCTCGCTCGTCCCGCAGAACACGAAGAAGGGGAGGATAGCCCCGAGCAGCCATCGCTTGCGGATTTCCGGGACGAGGATGGCCAATAGGGGTTCGTTTTGGGCTCAAGAACGGCAAAAAGTGCCATCCTCGGCCACCCCCGGTCGCACCGTGGGGCGGGTGGTGCAGCGCAAAGAGGGCGGGAGCGTTTATTGACCACTCGCCTTTGCGTCCATTGAGACGGAGTGGGCAATCTGGTTACCCTAGTTCCATGGAGAGCCTACAACTGCGAAAGTCCGGACTGCATCCAGTCGTGGCGGAGTATACGGCAAATTTTGATTCTTGGAACGCTGCCGAGCGACAAGTCCTTAGCAGCCGAGCGTTCGCACGTTCGTCCAGTTCACAGTTGTTGTCTTCGAGTGACCGGAGTAAGGTGGGTCTCACCGGATGCCACGAATACCGAAATCAAATCCCCGCTACCGAACCAAGAGCGAACTTTGCGGTGAGCTTGCTTTCGTTCTGAATTCCAACCTTCACTATGGAACAAAACATGCCGTGCTTGCTGAGGCGACGTGGGTTTGGACTGAATTTGAAGGAAAATACGAGGGATGCGAACAATGGTCGGAAGCAGCACGGGAGTTTCACGGTCAGCCAAAAAAGTTGATGCATGAGCACGTAATGCCGAAGAAACTCGTAATTGAACTCCTGCTGAAACTCCCAGTCCGACAGCAAGTTCGGTTCAGCAACTCTTAGAGTCATTCTGCAAAGGTGTGGTCATTACGAGAGAGGAAGACACCCGTCTAAACCGGCTTGGATTTCGCTCAAAGATGCCGTCAGACTGGGATGGAAAAGACGTGTGGGCGATTTATACAGTCGCAAAAATTGTGCTGAAAAAGGCTTAGACCGATGCCCCGCGTCCTGCTCAACTTCCAACTCTACAGAGATGCTTGGACTGTCCACTTCATAGAGGCCGATTGCCACACCGGCATCGGCTCCCAGACGCGCTACTTCAAGTTCGCCACACTGGACAGCCTCCGCGCCTTCTTGACGCGCTGCCAGCGCGAAGACACGACGCTCGCCGGGTTCGAGCACAGCGTCCGGGCGTGGAGACGGGGGAGCGAGCACGTCCATCTCACGGATGAGCAATATGGCAAGCTGACGGCTCGTTCTGGCTGAGGCGCGGGTCTCAGTCACTTGCGATGAAGTACGGCAAAGAGTCCGGTATGGAAGGCGCATAATAGTTGTATTCCCAACTGTTAGAGCAAAACGATGAGCAAGCCTGATTACTCTCTTCCGTGGATTCTGCCCTACGTCCGCAAGGTCATCAAACTTTCCGGTAACTTCAACTACGAAACGTTCATGTCTCAGCTATGGATGCAGATGGAACCTGCTGTCCCTGAAATCAAGAGATATGACCAACTCCAGCAGCAGCAGTTGAGGCGCGTTTTCGACTACACCAATCCGAGAGAGTTGCCATCCGTAGCCAACGAGGCGTTCTTCTTCCTCGTCAGGAATGGCTACATCGTTCCCGAAGTTGACCGCAGTATGACCTTCCCGATGCACCCTCCACGCGGCGACCGACACGAAGTAACCCCACGCGGCAAGCAGTGGGCAGAGGGCACTGATGACCCGCTACCGGAAGACAGTGCTGGATACATGAAGCTCCTCAGGCAGAACGTGCCAACCCTAGACCCGGTGGTCGAGGAATACATCCGGAACGCTCTAATCGCGTTCAACGGCGGAGCCTACTTCGCGGCTGCGGTCATGGTTGGAGCAGCATCTGAGAAAACAATCTACATGCTGGCTGAGGCGATGGTTCCGGCACTCAAAGCTACGAGTCGGAAGGTCAAGCTAGAGCAACTCTTCAAGTCCAAGCGGTCACTCGTATATTTCCTTGAGTTCATCCGCGACACGCTCCAGAGGAATGCGAAGCTGCTAGACCCGTCAGACAACGCAGTCACGCAGATAGCTGGAATGTTCGACGCAATCAGGGTGCAGCGGAACGACGCCGTTCACCCTCAGACGGGGCATGTCTCGGATGTGTCGGTTCGCTTCACCATCGTGAACTTCCCTGCGTTTCTGGAAAAGAGCGAAGAAGTAAGAGACTGGCTTCTCAAGAACCTCGGCACCATAGACTGAGGACGACCCACGCAGAGGAGAGACACGACATGGACGCAGTATCAATTGAGAGCAGATTTGGCAGCATTTACGGAGAAAGAGGACGCGGCCACGCTGCGGACGCTGACAGGGTTAGAGGCGGTGAGCCGAAGTATCTGGCGAAGGCACTGGAGAAGGCTCACAAGATGCTGTCAAAGCGGTTCGTGAAGTTGCCGGACAGTGACCCGCTTCACATCTGGATTGAGAACACCCTTGACCATGTGGAGGCGAGAGCCGAAGCGTTGAAGACCGAGAAGCTGATGACTCACCAGCAAATGGTGAAACTCAATATCACGAAGGTTCTGAACCACACCGCTCCCCTCTGGGAAGCCTACGCAGATTCGCTGCACACGATTCACGTGTATCTAAAATCCAAGGGGCTCTAACGATGCCCTGTGAAGTCTACGACGCGCTGCACCGCGAATGGGAGCAGAAGTTTCGCGCGGAGGTCTCTACACACGATGGGTACAAGGAGCGGTCAATTAAGGCGAGTCTGGCAGTGCGTGGACGCGCCTCGTCAGAGCGAATGGCCGCTGAGCATAGTGAGAACCGGCACGTCACGGAATGTGCTGTCTGCATAAGCGAAGGCCGCAAGCCGCAAGAAGTAGACCACCACGGGCCCTCTTACTAATACTCACTCAGTCAGGGCGTGGGCGAGGGGAAGCGAACGTCAATCTGACGGATGAGCAACATGGAAGCTGAGACACGTAAGTAGCGACCGCATTAGCGCGAGTGCTGCACCTACTGACGCGATGCGTTCTATGATGTGTAGAAGGACGGTCAGACACGATGCCGGATGAAGAACTCTTTAGCCCCGAAGAACAGCCTTGCGACGATGAACCATATGCGTCCGCTTATCACATCGAAGAACGCGATGTAAATACAAATCCCGCAGACCCCGATGTCGAAACCTTGTTGAAGAGAATCGAAAACAAGCACTTGATTCTCAGACCGGACTTTCAACGGACTGACGTTTGGAGCGCAACGCAGAAGAGTCGGCTGGTTGAGTCATTGCTTCTCAATCTACCTATTCCGCCGTGCTTCCTCGCCGAGGATGAGGGAGAGAGCAGAGTTGTGGTGGACGGACAGCAGCGCCTCCGTTCCATTGATGACTTCTATCATGGCCGCTTTGCGCTAACAGGTTTGCAAGTGTTGAAAGACCTGAACGGAAAGAAATGGTCTGAGTTGCCTCCGACCCTCGACAGAAAAATTCTGCAACGGGTGATTCGGACGCTCGTCATATCGCACTACATAAGTCCGGCCATCAGGTCAGAGATTTTTGAGCGCCTCAACTCGGGCGGTGAACCCCTGACCGAGCAAGAGATACGTAACGCTACGTTGCGGGGGAGCTTCAACAACTTACTCAATAGTCTTGCAACCTCCGCGGATTTCCTCAAGGCGCTAGGAATCAAAAGGGCGGATGACCGCCTCCGGCACCACGAACTCGTGTTGCGATTCTTCGCAGTGCGAAATGCCGTAAGCGACTACAAGCCACCGCTCAAAATGATTCTCAGCGACTACATGCGCTCAAACCGGAGCGCAAATGCGAAGGAGATAGAGGGTTATAAACAGCTATTCACGGACGCAGAGGCTAACGTGGTCGCCGTCTTCGGTAACCGCGCGTTCAGACGTTACCGCCTCAAGGACGGAGTGCCCGTATTTGAAACCTCGGTTAGCAAAGCTGTCTTTGAACTGGAGATGCTGTCTCTATCGTTCCTTAGCAGGGTGACAGTTCAGCAAGCAGCACCGTCCATACTGGATGCCTTCAAGACGCTAAGTACGACAAGCGAGGCTTTCGCGGAGTCTCTTTCCCGCGCCACCGACCACAGAAAACGCTTTTACCAACGCCTCAAACTCTGGAATGCTGAGTTGGTAAAGCTAGGTCTGAACAGCCCCCTAAGCCAAACCCTTGCTTCGATTAAGGAGTGAGGTTTGTGACCAACCCCCAGCAAGGTTTTGCGGAAGCGCGGCCTGAAATCGCCGAACTCCTGCGCTTGGCCTCGGAGCAGTTCGACCACGTGGAAGCGGGACGGAGGATGAGTGCTCAGGAGAATGTTGCGCGACACATCACGGTCGCTTTGGTAGCGGTTCTGCAAGCTTATGTAACCGACCTGCTTGAGCAAAAGGCCGATGAATTGGGGGACGATTGGGATGGCCTGAATGAACTCGAAAGGCAATATGTAGCAGTGCAATCTAGCAAACGCATCGCCGCATTCTGGCAGCAACATTCCGAAGCAGACCTCGCGGAGGCACGGCATGTCGATTCGCTAAAGGCAATGATTGCCGAGTGCGCGGAGTGGTATACAACACCGTCAGCACTAGCGCGGTCCGCATACCGTGTAAAGCTAGATGGCTTCCTGCGGGACAACGGCAGTGTCGTTCTGGACCGCACGATTTCCCGGTTCGGAAAATGCGGCATGTCGTTTTTCAATTGGCTCAGTAAGAATCATCCCCGCTATCGGGGCATCGAAGATTCCCTCAATATCATGATTGATACACGTAACGATGTTGTCCACGGCGGATTCCGGCGACGGGTAACGATTCGGGACGTGCGGCTCCAACGCGTGTTGGTCTATCGGATGATAGGCAAAATCCAGCCTTTCATTGTCGCGCCAGCACCTGTTTGATTGCACTCAACCTAAACCGGAGCATAAAGAGTGTATGAAATCATCCACCCGGAGGAACAGGCTAGTTGTCCGAGAAACGCGCCCCGCGTTCGGAGTTCGATTTTCAGGATGGTGCTTCACGACATGCTTTGATTTACCGGATGAAAGACTGGCTTAGGCCTGAGCCGTCCGAAGCCGCTGTCCCATCTCCGTCCAGTAGTCGTTGCTAATGCCATGCGAGACCGGATGAAGGGCAACTGCCGCCACGGTACCCCCTATCAAGCGAAATCTATCGGCATTGAAATCGCCCCCGGCAATCTTCTTCCACTCTGCACGCTGACCTTCCCCATACATCAAGATGAACACCGGATGATGTTCCTTTGCCTCCTGTCGGATTCGCTCAATTCGCCGAGACAGAAAAGTTATCCTGTCGCGCTGCTCTGACATGTTTGGAGCCGAGATGCCGGAAAGTTCGATGACACAGGTCTCACCGTTTGTTCGACCCCAGTGGTCTCGCTGATATGCCCGGATGTCATCGAGACTCGGTTCTTGCCCCTTATACGCCAGCAGCAGTCGAATCAACTGCCGCCATGTCGCCTGTGTTGGTGGGTGGGGCTCGTGCCACTTCGTGAAGCCAAAACGCCGGTGATGCTCTGCACAATCCACCACAGGGGCGCATCTCAATTGTCTCCATGCCTCGTATCGAGCGAGAAGATTGTCGGTGCCATCTTTGCCCATCCCGGCTTCCGGCCCTATGAACCAATATGGCGCGTTCCATCTGCCGTAGCCGTAGAAGTGCTCGGCCATGTGGTCGAGTCTAGGCGGGTTCAACGTTGATGGGTTCTGGCTCACGGACTCACGCTCCAGTCGTTCATCAGTTCAGCGCACAGGCGAGTTTGCCGAATTTGTTTTTGAAGTCCTGCTCAACCTTGACTACTTCTGTTCGCGTGAGTGACCGGGATAGCGTTCGAAGGATGCTGTATTGAAAGTGTTGTTGGCGATTGACATGCCCAGTCAGCAGAGCCTTCAACTTCTTATTTCCGCCATGGCCGTCTCTTGCATACTGCCGCCAACGGCCAAGGATGCCCCTTTCCCCGGAAGCTGAACCAATATACAGCCTTCCTGAAAGTCCATCCACAATGAGGTAGACGCCAGCGGTGGAACTTAAGGCTGTATGCCAGTCGGCATTAGCATCTGGATATTGAACGATGCGGCAAAGTTCTTCGTATTTCAAGAACACATCGCCATACTGGGTGAATGCTTTCTCTCTCCCAAGTGGGAGAATCTGGACGACGGGCTTGTCCTTCGGGAGAAGTTTCTGCACCCAGTTGATATGTGCGCCAGTCCACTTCACCACAACGCGGTCTTCGAAATCTTTGAATTGAGGCAGTGGACGTAGGTCATAGTAGAGCGGGGCACGTTTAATTGAGCGGCGAAGTTCGACATTAGGAACCGATAGTTTTGGAGGGCGAATCGCAATCGGCGTGTTTACCTTGTACACACCAAGAAGTCGTGCAAGTCCGCGCTCCTCGCCGATGAATGATACGAGATAGTCTGCCCTGTCAAAAACCGGCCTACTTTGATGGCTTTGATAAATCTCAAGCTCTTTTCGGTCGAATTTATGCAGATTGACCCTACTGTCCTCGTGTCGTGCCACCTTGACACTATGTTTGGTTGGGTCGAGGCCACGCAAGGTTAAAAGCTCGGACAATAACAATTAGTCCTCCTGAAGTGCGAGTGACGGTCTTCATAATCGATGGTCGCCTTCCACCACCGATTCCGTCTCTATGGCTGATACTTGTGTTCGTTATGCCACATCAACTGCTCCCCTGACGGCCTGTATAACGGATTCTGTGGCAGCAGAATAGACTTGCCATGCAGTGCGTAATACTCCGCGCCATTGTCGAACTCGTCTTTCAGGCGGCGACTCACTTCGACTCGATAATCTGGAGCGACCGTCAGGTATCCTCGGTCAAATAGCGTGTGAACATCTTGACGAAGCAGAAGCCCATTCGTCGGGCTATGGCTACCGCCCTCGGCATAGGGTCGGATATGGGCGGCATCGAGGACGTGCAGGACATGGGAACTGGTCAGAGCACACTGACGGTGATAGACATCGGTCACGATAACCCGGAATGCACCCTGCCCGAGTCGTGGCAGGACGGTTTGCGGTTGACCAAAGCGAGGGCCGCCGGCAACCACTTCCGGTTCCATGGTCGGCAGCGAACGTGCTTGCAGTCGGAGACTGACCTCATCCCAAATCCGGCGACCCGCCTCTTCGTCGGTTGAGTACCCCTTCCCCTGCACAACTTGCGGAGGCCAATCCGAAACGAGAATCCACTCATCGCGAGGGAAAAAGAAAGGGCTTTGCAGAAGGATGCAGCCAACGTTGTAATCGCTGGCGGAGCCCGGTTCGACACGTCGGTACTTCTCGATTCGCCGTCGCATTTCAGTTTCGGTCTTCGCCCCGTTCTTCTCTCCGAACGCTCCCCATGCAAAACTCGCCGGGAGCACCGTGTAGTGGCTAAAGAATCCGCCACCGACGATGAAATTGTGAGGGCTGTGAAGCTTAAAGAGAAGCGGCTCTCCCGGAGATAGGGAACGAAATGATTCGGCTCCGCTCGGTCGCCAAAAGTTCACTTCATCGGGGCGTAGCGCCGATAGGTAGTCATACCAGTCCGAATCTGTGATGGCGACGAAAATCTTCATTCAAGTTTGCGAGGCGATGCCCCCGATTATCCTTTTCGACTCCATTCATTGTCCAGACTTCACATGTAGTAGCGATATTGCACTGCTGGTTCCCGAGACCCCGCCAGTTTGAGAATCTCTCCTACACGACGAGAGAACGCCAGTGTTATTGGGTCGTGCGTGCAAAATGCAGATGTATTCCAATTCAGTTTAGTTAAACGTAGGATGTCCTCAGCGCATTCGCGGAATGTGAGGGAACCCCAGTTCTCTGTGATTTCGAGCGGTTGAGGAATGCGAAATCCGGAATAGCAACGTAGGAACGGAGCGTAGCCAGTCGTGTACACCAAGCCTTTCTTGGCCCCGAAATCGACGGCAGTTCCCCGGAGCACTGCTTTGTATCCGGGGCGAAGGCAAAAGATGCCTCGGCGTGCAATGGTTAGGAGTCCGTATTGATTTGTGTGCGATGCCAGCGCATTCTCGAACCCGATTCGTTCTTCCTCGGCGTATCGAGAGGTCTTATGTAGGACGACTTTTCTCGGCTTGATGCCTACCTGCTTCTCGTACACATCCAATACGCGGCTCAGAATTGTGCTTGCTTGGTCACTGTTGAGATGTGGTGCCTTCTCCTTTTGAGTTCTTTCGTCCCATTCAATCGTGTCGCCTCGTAGCACAAAGCCTTCCCCTCTGTCGGTGAACGCCTGAGCAATGCTCGTTCTCAGGAAAGGGGACCGCGCCTCGTCCTCGTGATAGAAGGACACTCCCACAAAGCAAGAGCCTTCTACAATTTCCGCAAGACGCCACGGAATAATCTTGGCCTTGTACATCAATGCTGTTGTGAGATTCCATGCGCGTGTAGCCAAGTCCTGAACGCCTCTAGTTCCGGCCAGTGTCTTGTGCCAGATGAGTTGGGTGGGCAACACGTCCATACATTCAGCCTTGAGCCCCCGTCGAAAACTACGCGACGTGTCGTCTGATGGTTCTTCAACATCGCCCAACGCTAATTCAGCAAAATCACCTTGCTCACGGTCGTACTCAGCGATACCCGTCCGACAAAGGTCTTCGAGTGTCTGCGACATAGCGCAAATCACAACGTCCGGTGGCGAGTCCAACGCCGCCAAAGCTCTGACCTCCTCGGCGACGAATTTCTTTAGCAACCCGACTCTGCGCGTGAAATCACCCTCTGCTTCTACCAGCCGTATATCAACCGCGCGAAGGCTTCGGTGCCAAATTGGTTGCGTAATCAGTTCAATTTGAAACGGCTCACCAGAATTTAAGCCCGGAAATGATGGATGCAGGACGCAATCCACACTCTCCTTCTGTTCGACAGCCTGTTGCATTTGGGCGAGGAGGGAGATTGCTCTGTCAATTGCATCCGCTGGCCCTACGATGCCAACCCGGATGCTTTCTCGCCTTGTAGCATCGGTTTTGCTATAGGGGCCAAATGCTGCGAGTCCCGTTCGAGGGTCAACGCACCGTTGCTTGTTTGCGAAGAAAAGGTCGGGCTCCGGCAGGTAGGTACATGCAAGCCTGTCGGTACTCTGAGAAAGCAGGGATTCCAACGATACTGCGTGAAGCTCCTTAGCTTTCGAGTGTCGTTTCGTCTTCCCGGTCTTCTTCCGCGAACTGTACTTCCGCTGTGTACGCAATCGAGGTTTCCTCTCCAAAGAGTTCTAACTGCGGAACTGCCACATCGTCCTGAATCTCAGCCTCCATCAGCTTGTCAAAGTTCACTTGGTCACTTGCGATGCCGAAGCCGAGCATTCCGGAAACGGGTGTAAGGTCAACGCGGATGGGAGTCTGTCCTGTTTCGATGACCAGTTCTTTCGCTCTCGCGAGAACTAAGGACCAGAACCTCAGAGTGCGAAGGATTTGGCCGTTTCGCTCCTGATTAAGCCAGTGCGAAAGAATCGGACCGACCCATTTGTTTGTTCGCGGTGATTTCCCGTCATCCTTGGTCAGCAGGTAGGTGGGCTCCAGTTTCAACATCAGGCTATCGAGAACCACAATGAAGTTTGACCTGAAACCTTGATGACGCCAGCCGAACGGTTCATCAGAGTATTTGCCGTCATTCTGCTTTACACGGCGTGTATGGGGAGTCGTCACTTCTCTCCACTTTCTTACGCCGCCAAGCTTCCACGGTATTCTTACTGGCTTGCCCCCACTGTAGTGATACTTCACCTTTCCAGAACTACTCTCTTCGGTGCTTTCTTTGACATCACGTGGACGAAAGAAATAGCGCCCTTTCCCACCGTCAAAACGAATACGCCGCTGCCAAGCGTGCTTTTTGAGGCAGATGTTCAGCAGTTCAATTGCGCGGCGGCTATAGTCGTCGTCTGAAAACCAATCCGTGAAGACGTCTTCTTCCACAACCGCGTTCTTCTTGAATACGGGTCGAAATACATCAGTAGTGTTCAAGTCGCAGAATGTGTAAAGTTTACCGTCACGCAAAATAAACGGGGGTGCGTTGTCGGTGTAGTCACGAATCTCTTCTTTCTTCCTAAGCTTCGTTGATGCGTAGTAGACCCGCTCTGGCAAGCTGGTGACTCTGTAGAGATTCGAAACCAGACGCTCATTGATTCGGTCTGCTCCCACCGAAGACGTTATCTGAACAGGAGCAGGTTCGTAAGGGAGTGGGGTCACAGGAATGCTCGGAGAAAAAGTTCCCCGTCCTCGCGGGGCCGGCTCACCCCTCAAATACCGAATCAACTCCGCGTAGCTGTCCTCGAATTTGGCGGGGTCACGAAAGTCAATCCAGTTCCGCATCCTCAAGGAAGCCGGAAGGGTTACGTTCTCCTTGAGCAGAGGTACCACACGTCCCTTGGCACCTGATGGGTCCGACCACACCGCAATTGTCCGTTCCATGGTCGGCCACTCGGCTGCAAGCATGGCGCGGGAGACGACAATTCCTATAACTCGGGCTTTGTCGATGAATTTCTCTATATCGAGAACGACATTCCCACCCTTGGGGAAATCCCACTTGTCAAAAACAACCGCAAGGTTGCGATTGCCAAAAGGCTCCTGTTCGATTCGTTCGGCCAGCATCTCAACCCACGGTTTGTCAGCCCCGTTATGGCACAGGAAGATGTCCTTTTCGGTAGAGGGTGCCGAATTGAAAGCGAACCGCGCCTGTCCGGACATTTATTGAGAGAGTAGCGCGAAACCGATTCATTTGAAACATCTTGCCTGTATTTCCACAGTTGCGGCCATGATTTCCACGGTTATCCCCCATTGCGCTAACCTGAAGTGTCTCCATCTTTTCCTTGAGAAGGCTTCGCGAGCAAAATGGCTAAGATTGCCAATCCACGTCCCCGCAAGGCACGCCAGAAGACCGCCGACCCGCAGGTCACCACCATCGCACTCCCTGCTCTCGCTGAGGAGCAGCTTGACATCCCGACATTAGAGACGTGGCTGTGGGACGCCGCCTGTGCCATCCGGGGAGCGGCAGACGCGCCCAAATTCAAGGACTTCATCCTGCCGCTGGTCTTCTTCAAGCGGCTCTCGGATGTGTTTGACGACGAATTCTTCAGACAGGTGGCGGAGTTCGGCGACGAAGAGGTCGCCCGTGAGGTCATCAAGGCTGACCACGAAGACGCCCTGAAGAACAACCGCAAGCCCATCGTCCGATTCTTTATCCCGCACGAGTACCGCTGGGATGCCGTCCGACACCATGCCGCTGATGGAACGCTCGGCCAGTTCGTCACCGACGCGATGCGTGATGTTGCCAAGCACAACCCTGAACTCCTCGGCGTTCTCGACATCAAGGACTACAACGAGCGGCAGAGCGGCCAGCGTACTCTCGATGACGACCGCCTCGCGGCCCTGATTGAAGTCGTCAGCCGCCACCGACTGGGGCTGAAGAACGCCGAGCCCGACATCCTCGGCAGAGCCTACGAGTACCTGCTGAGGAAGTTTGCCGAGGGGCAAGGCCAGTCGGCGGGTGAGTTCTACACGCCCAAAGAGGTCGGCTGGCTGATGGCACATCTGCTCGACCCCAAGCCCTACGCCACCGTCTACGACCCGACCTGCGGCTCGGCTGGTCTGCTCATCAAGGCGCGGCTCCTCTTCGAGCAGAAGAACCCGGCACAGAAGAGCAAGGCTCCCAAGCTGTACGGGCAGGAGATGAACCCAGTCACCTTCGCCATGGCGAAGATGAACATGTTTCTTCATGACTACACGGATTCGCTCTTCGCCATCGGCGACACCTTCACCAAGCCGGGCTTCGCCGCTGAGGGTGCCGGGCTCAAGCGGTTCGATTACGTTGTCGCGAACCCGATGTGGAATCAGGACAACTATGGGGAGTCGCTCTACGAGAACGACCAGTGGAAGCGGTTCGAGTTGGGCTCCGCCCCCTCATCCTCGGCGGATTGGGGATGGCTGCAACACATCGCGGCCTCGTTGAACGACTCAGGCCGCGCAGCCGTGGTGCTCGATACAGGAGCGGTCTCGCGTGGCTCAGGAGGCAAGTCTTCAAGTAAAGAGAAGACAATTCGGCAAGCGTTCGTTGAGGCCGACCTCATCGAGGCGGTTCTTCTCCTTCCAGAGAACCTCTTCTACAACACCACCGCGCCCGGCATCGTCGTAGTGCTCAATCGCCACAAGAACAATGGACGCAAGGAACAGTTCCTGCTTATCAATGCGTCGGCGTTCTTCGTAAAGAAGAAGCCGAAGAACGAATTGACGGAGAAAGGTATCGCCGCCATCGCCGAGGTCTTCCACAAGTGGGAATCGCGGGAGAAGCTGAGCAAGGTGATAACGCTGGAACAGGTACGCGAGGCGGATTTCAATCTGAGCCCGTCGATGTTCGTGGAGATAAGCGACAGAGCTACCCATAGACCGCTGACTGAAATCCTTGGTGATTTGGCTCGGGTACGGTCTGAGCGAGAGCAATATGACACTGAACTCGTACGCATTTTGTCAGCGTTGAATCTTCAATAATTTCGCGGCAGGTATCCTGATGAAACATTGGCGCGTAGAGCCGCTAGGCAATCACTGTGAGGTACAAAACGGCTTCCCATTTCCGTCCGAGTTTTTTGACTCGCAGGAAGGCACTCCGTTGATACGGGTGCGCAGTCTGAAGACACAATCCTGCGACATGAGAATCAAGGGGTTGTTCGATGACACTTTTCTCGTTAAAAACGGTGATGTTCTCATCGGAATGGACGGCGACTTTCAGCCGTGTCTTTGGCAAGGCGGAGATTCCCTGCTCAACCAGCGGGTATGTAGGCTCAAAAGTTTCTCGACTAGACTTGACCCTTACTTCACTTATCTGGCCTTGAAAGAGCCTCTGAGACGACTTGAAGATGTAACGCACTTCACAACTGTCAAGCATCTTTCCTCATCGACTCTTAAAGAAATTGAAATCCCACTACCGCCCTTTCCTGAGCAGAGGGCAATCGCACATTTTTTGCGGACAGTGCAGGATGCGAAGGATGCTCGGCAACGCGAACTGACTCTGGAGCGTGAACGCAAAGCCGCCCTTTTGGAGCACCTGTTTACGAATGGCACTCGTGGTGAGGCTACCAAGCAGTGTGAGATAGGTGAAATTCCTAGTAGTTGGACAATTCTTCCGCTGTCTCAAGTTGCATCGGTCGAAAGAGGCAAGTTTTCACACCGCCCGAGAAACGACCCAGCCTTCTACGGAGGCGTGACCCCATTCATTCAGACAGGAGACGTTACAGCCTCCAACGGCCATATCACTCAACACACACAGACGTTGAATGAGAAAGGTCTGGCTGTGAGCAGAGTTTTTCCGAAAGGAACAATTGTCATCACGATTGCCGCCAACATTGGATTTACCGCAATTCTCGATTATGACAGCGCGTTTCCAGATAGTCTGATTGGCATCACGCCTCGTAGTTCGATTGACGCCGAATACTTGAACTACTTCTTGATGACGCAACAACAAGAGATGGACGGAAAAGCGCCGAGGGGAACGCAGAAAAATATCAACATTGAGTTCCTGAATCCGTGGTTCGTTCCAGTTCCGCCTTTTGAAGAGCAGCAGGTCATTGCAAAAGTTCTTCAGTGGTGCGACATGAAGATTACGACTCTACAAGATGAATCAGCATTATTGAGCGAGTTGTTCAATTCAATGCTCGAAGAACTGATGACTGGCAAGGTTGGCGTAGATGGATTGATTGACGGAGGCTCGAACGGATGAGTGAACGCTCCGCAGTACAGAACCCGATGTTGAAGTACGCACAGGAAATCGGCTGGGAGTACGTCAGGCCTAGCGATGCCCTTGTATTCCGTGACGGCGACACCGGCCTGTACTTCACCGGCATCCTCGAAGCCCAGCTTATCCGGCTGAACTCCCGCATCGTGGACTTGAGCCGTACGCCAGACATCCTCCGGCGTATGAATCTGCTGAAGCCGACCATCGAAGGCAACAAAGAAGCACACTCGTGGTTGCGTGGGGAGCAGTCCGTTTTTGTTCCTGAGGAGAACCGCGAACGCAATCTTAAGGTCATCGACTTCGAGCATCCAGAGAACAACGTTTACCATGTGACCGATGAGTGGTGGCAAAAAAGCACGGTCTACAGCAACCGTGCGGATGTGGTCTTTCTGATTAACGGCATTCCGGTCGCCATCGCGGAACTGAAGAACGCCACCAAGCAGGACGGCATCGCACTCGGCGTTGACCAGATTCGCCGCTACCACAAAGAGACGCCGGAGATGTTTGTCGCCACGCAAGTCTTCGAGGTCTCGCAGCTTCTCGATTTCTATTACGGCGTCACGTGGAGCACGGCACGGAAGAACCTCTTCAACTGGCACGACGAACAGCCGGGCAACTACGAGAACAAGGTCAAAGCGTTCTTCAGCCGCACACGCTTCCTCCGGCTCGTCCGCGATTACGTCATCTTCATGACCGAGAACGACGAACTGACAAAGAAGATTCTTCGCCAGCACCAGACCCGAGCCGTCGAGAAAGTCGTCGTCCGGGTCGCAGACCCAGCGAAGCGGCGTGGCCTCATTTGGCACACGCAGGGTAGCGGCAAGACCCTGACCATGTTGACGGTAGCAGCCAAGCTGTTGCGCGAGGTTCGAGGCGCAGAGAAGCCGACCGTGCTGATGCTCATCGACCGGAACGAACTCGAAGGGCAGCTACTGAAGAACATCGACGGGTACGGCATCAAGACCGTGAAAGTCGCCGACAGCAAGCGAGAACTACAGGACATTCTCGGCTCCGACTATCGCGGCCTTGTGGTCTCGATGATTCACAAGTTCGATGACATTCCGGCGAACATCAATACCCGTGAGAGCGTCGTGGTGCTAGTGGATGAAGCGCATCGCACCACGGGCGGCGATTTGGGTAACTATCTGATGGGTGCCGTCCCGAACGCGACGTATATCGGCTTCACCGGCACGCCCATTGACCGGCTCTCGCAGGGGCAGGGCACATTCAAGGTCTTCGGCAGCGATGACGAAGAGGGCTACCTCGACAAGTATTCCATTGCCGAGTCCATCGCGGATGGCACCACGGTCAAACTGAATTACGCCCTTGCTCCCTCTGACCTGACGGTGGATAAGGAGGTTCTTGAGAAGCGGTTTCTAAGTTTGGCCGAGGCAGAAGGCGTCAGCGATATTGAGGAGTTGAACGCCATCCTCGACCGTTCCGTCGAGTTGAAGGAGATGATGAAGTCTCCTGACCGCGTGGCGAAGATAGCGGTGTTCGTCGCGGAACACTTCCTCAAGAACGTGGAGCCGATGGGCTTCAAGGCGTTTCTCGTTGCCGTTGACCGCGAGGCATGTGCTTTCTATAAGAAGGAACTCGACAAACATTTGCCACCTGATTACTCGCGAGTGGTTTACTCTCCTTCCCACGGCGACCGCGAAGAACTGAAGGCGTACTACATCAACGAGGATGAAGAGAAGAAGCTTCGCAAGGACTTCATCCGCAAGGCGGAGAAACCGAAAATCCTCATCGTCACTGAGAAATTGCTGACCGGCTTCGACGCGCCCATCCTTTACTGCATGTACCTCGACAAGCCGATGCGCGACCACGTTCTGCTTCAGGCTATCGCACGGGTGAACAGGCCATACGAAGACAGTGAAGGACAGGTTAAGCCGTTCGGGTTTGTGCTCGACTTCGTCGGCATCTTCGAGAAGCTGGAAAAGGCTCTTGCTTTCGATTCGGATGTGGTAGCCTCGGTCATCCAAAACATCGACGTGCTGAAGCAACTGTTCGCCACGATGATGCAGCAACAGGCTCCGGCATATCTGCCATACGCGAAAGGGTGGGACGACAAGGCCAAGGAACGGTCAATCACTCATTTTGAGGACAAGGAATTGCGGGGAGTCTTCTTCAAGTTCTTCCGGCAGCTTCAGAACGTTTACGAGGTCATCTCGCCGGATGCATTCCTGCGACCGTTCATGGATGACTACCTTGCGGTGGCCGAACTGTACGCCCTGATTCGGAATGCCTACAGCGACCGCATCTATGTTGACCGAGAGGTTGCCAACAAGACCCGCGAGTTGCTTCAGTCGCACACTATTACCGGGCAGCTTGAGATACCGGGGGCAATTCAGACGTTGGGTGCCGAGGAACTGGCGAAGCTGAAGCAGAGCGATACAACCGATACAACCAAAATTCTGAACCTCCGGAAAATTCTGTCGTCCCTCGTCGCGGAGGACGGATTATCGAAGCCATTCCTGATATCTATCGGGGACCGTGCCGAGAAGTTGGTCGAGGCTTACGAAAACCGGCAGATAGCCACGCAACAGGCTCTGCTCGATTTCGAAAAACTTGCCCGTGAGGCTGTAGAGGCTGAAGCGGAGCGGCAAACACTGGGACTCGATGAGAATGCCTTTGCTATTTACAAGGTGGTTCTGACGGATTCACCGGGTTACAGCGCAGATGAATCGAAAACACTCGACGCCCTGTTTGTGCAGCACTCGGACTACAGATGGAATGATGACCAGAAGAGCAAGCTGAGGACAGAACTGTACAAGGCACTTCGTCCAAAGGTTGGCACGGGCAAGATGATTGAGGTCACCAACCGCCTCATGAACATTCAGCGCGTATGACGAAGCGAAAACAGAAGTCGGCAACCCCCCGCTGGCAGGATGTGGATGAACTTCGCTGGGCGGTTCGGAACTGGGTGACGAGAATTGGCATTAAGAGCGTGCAAGTCTACGTCAGACCAATGAAGCGCAAGTGGGCGTCCATGTCCTCATCGGGTCGGATGACTCTCGATGCCTCTCTTTTGAAATTGCCCAAGGAACTTGGCGAATTCGTCATCGTCCACGAACTCGTTCACCGCCTCGCTCCAAATCACGGCAAGGTCTTCAAGAGTTTCATGCTGGCCTACCTCCCGGACTGGGAAGAACGGGAAGCGCGGCTTCAGAAAAAGGTCAAGTCAATACGATGACCGATTCATGTACTGTCATTTTGGCTCGTGAATGGAGGATGGTTCCATGGCTGAAACAACGGAAGATGTTGAGAAACGCGAAACAGTGGCGCATCCACAATGGCAGCTTGTAGATGAAATCCATGCTCCAATCTCTGCACAGAAGAGAAACGAGGTCGGCCCTGTTTGGGACATGAGCCAAGAGAGAGCGTTCCTTGAGAACCTAATGAATCAGCGATTCACGTTCTTTCTTGTTTTTTTCAGTGCAATAGTGGCCGGAGTTGTAAACGCAAAGTCCGAACTAGTCACAAAACTCTTGCTCGGCTTCGGTTCAGTGATGACGGTGCTCTTTGCCAAGGTTCTATGGCGTTCCCATCGAAAGCTTGACCTGATTTTGGACGACTTGAAGACTGATAAGACTCATCCGGCCACCATCATAGATAGGAGAGCAGGGCGTGGAAGTGTACGTTGGATTTTGGGTTGGGGAATCCCTTGGCTATGCTGCGGAATCCTCATCGCCGGATTTGTCTTGGCAATTGCAGGTAGATTGCCATCTTTCTCTGATTTGAGACAACCGCCAACTGGCTCACCGCAGATGCAGCGCGTTCAACCGAACCCATTACCGAAACCTCAGCCTTCGAAGTAGTCAATTTCACGACAAGCTCGACCTATCGAGAATATTCCCCCAAAACAGTATCCAATTTCAATTGCTGCTCCGTATACTGCCTCTGTGTACTAAAAAACAGTCTATTCCTGAACTCTTCTGCGTCGAAATCAAACGCCACCCGAGAGACCTCGGGGTCTCCATTGTCATTCCAGCCACCTGTGAATTGATGGCACGACGCGAGGTTTTGCGCCTTTTTCCCGAGTACAAACATAGCCTTGTATTGATGAACTCCTTCCTCGCTCTGTACGCGGAGGTTGACTGGGACAGTGGCCGGAGCATTGTCGTCAAACAATCAAAGCGACCGGAAATTCCACCCTGTATCGCCAAGAAAGTCGGGATAAAGCGTCTGAAACTGCCACCCATCGAAGATGAGGGTGCAGAATGACGCCAATTTGGGAGCGCCTCCTTATCGGCAGTCTCGCCGACGCAGAAGAACTGGCGGACGACAACCCTCATCGCATCACGACAGTCGTTTCATTGTCGGAAATTCCAGTAGAGGCTAAGCACAAGGGCGTCAACTATCTTCACTTGCCCATCGCGGACGACGAGCCGGTGCCTGTACGCCAGTTTGACCGGATACTGGATGCCATTGCAGAGAACATCCGGTGGGGCACCGTGCTCCTCCATTGCAGTCAGGGCATGAGCCGTGCTCCAAGCATGGCCGCAGCCTACATAGACTCTGTTGGCTTCAAAGGCATCGCCGCCGCCCTCGATGAAATTCGGAACCTTCGCCCATTTGTTCATCCATCAAGCACTTTGCTCAAGAGCATCAAGGAGAATCTGCAATGAAGCGTTGCGCGATTTATGCCCGAGTGAGTACATCAGACCAGCGAGTGGACAACCAATTGCTTGACCTCCGGCAGTTTGCATCACAGCGAGGATATGAGGTTGTCGCCGAGTACACAGATGTCGGCATCAGCGGTTCTAAGGCTCGGCGTCCGGGTTTGGATGCCATGCTGCGAGATGGCCGAAAGCGTGCGTTCAATGTTCTCATCGTCGCCGCGTTCGACCGGGTGGCTCGTTCCACTAAGCATTTCCTTGGCGTCGTGGATGAACTTGACAGCCTAGGCATCGAGTTCATCTCTCGCCGGGAGAACATCGCGACTGACGGAGCGATGGGGCGGCTCTTCATCACCCTCATCTCGTCTATCGCGGAACTCGAAGCCGACCTCATCAAGGAGCGCGTTCGGGCCGGAATCCGCCGACGCAAGCTGGAAGGTCTGCCGGTCGGTCGCCAGCCGCTCGATGTTGACCATGTGAGCCTCGTTGAAGACCGTCTGAGGGGCATGAGTCTGACCGCAGTAGCCAAGCGATACGGCGTGAGCAGAGCCTCGGTGGTCAGGTGGGTTCGAGAGGCTCGTCGGACGACTACCCCGGCTTTACTCACTTCGCATCAACCCATCCACGAATTCAGAGAGGAGGTCGCTGCATGATGGACAGGGTAATCGTAAGATTCAAACGCGCAACTGGTACCGGACGGAAACTGCCCAGCGAGGCACTCAATCAAGCGATGGTCTCACTGGCCGACAGTGACGAGATGCGCCCTTTGCTGTGCGAGGCCAGCAGCGAGGGGAAAGCGTTGGCAATCGACATTTTTCAAAATCGTGAGGGACACCCAGTGTTCATCAACTTTCGAAAGGAGAGCCTATGAAGAGTTACGACAACAGCGGCAAGCTTATCGGCGAAATCAATCACTTCAGAACGATAGACGGCGAATCCGTCAACGTGAACACGCAGTACAACAGCCATACCGGGCGTGTGACCTCGCAGATTGTGAGCGTTGCTCAGCCGAATGGTAAGGTGAGCACGACGACAACCATCGGCGGTAAGTTGCTGCCTTAAGCGGACGAGAATCGCGGGGTCTGAGACAGCGTGCAACGGCGGGGGAATCCATGAATGCGGGGCTTCGTGGCGAGACAATGTACTTTTCACTTGTTGAGGAGGGGGTGACTCTGTTTGAGAACAGAGAGTATGCCCCTGCCGCCGCTTGTTTCTGGAAAGCTTTCCGGATTCGCCCCTCCGCACCCGTCGTTCTCTTCAACATCGGCAGAACGATGGAGGCTCTGAACGACACGAATTGCGAGGATTTCTACGCCGCAGCGGCTTCGCAGGGCAACGTTGACGCCTTCTATCAGCTTGCTGTGCTCTGCTTCGCCTCCGGACGCCGTGACGAGGCTGTGGAACACCTAAAAGCCTATCTGAAGAGCAATCCTGCCGAAGATGAATGCACCCGGTGGGCACGGAACACGATTCAGCAACTCTACCCCAGCCCCCTGCTCGTGTGGAGCAAGGGAAGAAGGTTGCATGAAGGCATCTGACGAGTCGCTTCTGAAATGCGCTGATTGACCATTGCCGTTGACTCACGAGCGGCGACGGCGTATGGGCAGCATCGGCTCCAGCTTCTCGTAGACACCTTCTCGGTCCAGCCCCTGAACCAGCTTTGACATTGGCACTTCGAATACCTCGCAGATGCGGAGGAGGGTGGTCACGGTGATTGGCCGTCCAGCTTCGACCTGCTGCCAGTGGCGTGTGGAGAAGCCAAAGCTGAGCATGTCCTCCTGCGAGTATCCGCGCTTTTTACGAAGTTCTCGAACTCTGGTACCTAAAGCGCGGAAGAACTTGTCTTGATTCGCCACGCTTTGAGATGTAAGGTGTTACGAGCAAAAACACCACGAGCAGATTAGCGTGTTTATAAAGGTGAGACATGCAAAGAGCAAGAATTGTTCTGACCATCGCCATCGGTATCGTCATCAGTGGCATTTCATCTCATTCACAGGCGGTTGCATCAGCAAAGCTCACTTTCATCGGGCTTGCAGGAGGTGAAAGGCAATCGGAGGCCGAAAAGCGGGTACGGTCTGAAGGATTCACAGAGGCAGATTGTCCCGCTTGGCGAAAGCAAGGAACATCAGAACCCAAGTGTTTCAGCAAGGGCACGAGCGAGAAACTGACTCTCTCGTTCATTGATGGGCGCTTATCGATGGCCGATTATGATTTCCGGCTCGCTCGATACGACGAAATCAGGAACAGTTTAGTCCGCCAACTTGGTGCTCCAAGACCATTTCACGATGGCCACGATGGTTCTTGGGTATACGATTTCTGGCGGAACACTGATGGCACGATTGAGATTGACATCTCTAAGCGTTTGGATGGAACTGGGTACGTTAGCCTCGATGCAGTCCATTTGGTAGAGAGGGCTGAAACCGAAGGGCACGGCGGAGAAACGGCCAGTGCGAACCCCGTTACAAGGTCACAGCAGCAGCACGGTACACCCACTACGGAGTGCCCAACTTCATCTGACGATTGCATCGTGACAGAAGTTTTGAGCGCAACGCTCATAAGCCTCACTACGAGCGACCCGAACGGATATATTGTCTCTCGCGGCAAACCCGTACAGCGACTCACCGTTTCTCTCCACGGCAAGAAGCCTTCTGATGGGGCATGGTACAAGGGGCAGAACTACAGAACTGCTGATATTTTGTGCTTACAGAATTGCACCCGAATGTTGACGGTCGGCAAGATGTATCGGATGAGGATGGGAGTATTGCCGACGCTTTCGGTGCAGTTCATATACCCATACCTGACGCTCGATAATGAGCAAGACGGGGGTGTGCCAGCATGGCAGATTCTCGAACTGTGCCCTCAGGACAGACGCTTTCGGTGCGTAGCACTCTCAACGATTAACGACCGATGACTGAACATAACACCCGCAGCTTAACGGCTGGTTTACAAACCCCAATTCCCAGCCCCCGACTTTCGGGGGCTTTTTGCTGCCCAATCGCGGTCGAGCGGCTAGTCCACATGGTTTAGTCAATGAGCCGTTATGACCTAGAGCGAAGGTGTTTACGCATTTGTCTCTTCGATGACTCGCATCTCGCGTTCATTGGCAGAAAAGTCGATGGTACACATTTCATCATTTCATCGACATGGACACCGACTACTCCACCCTCCTTGTGTTCGGAACTGAACGCTGCCGCCGAACCTCGGCTTGCTTACCTGCGTTCTTCAGTCGCGAAGCGTTATAGTCGAAGTCATAAAGGTAATTCAATAAATCTTCCATGACTTCGATTGCATTCGAGGCTTCGGTGGGATACATCGGTGCTATTTCGTGGGCAGCTTCGTTCCCCGTAAATCGAAAAGCGTGCAAAGAGTCGATAAGCGTCTGGTTGGGAAAGTAGGCTGAGAGGCCATCAATCCGTTTTTCCAAGTTCGTTCCTTTGATTCCTTTGTTCCTACAGACGCCTTCAAGCAAGGTTCGCAATCCGATGGTGCACAGTACCATAAGCCCAGAATTGAAGGAATCAATCACTTCCCCGTATAGCTTTCTTAGCTCCTTTGGCAACTTGACGAAATGCTTTGAGACTTTCTTTCCGACAGTTCGTGGAGGGTAAAAGTAAGTTTCCGGTTGAGGTGCGCCAGTCATCCCCTCAGCACCCGCCATCCTCCATTCATGAATAAGGGTTGCTGCTTCGCATCCGCAGCAGACCCAGAGTGAATCCTTCCATTCTTCCAGAAACTGGTCTTCGGTTGGGTCGCCACTTTGGCCGTGATGCTCGAATGCAAGGGTATGGTGGGTTTCGCTACCGCAGTTATTGCAGAGAATACGTCTTTTCAGGTTCGGCACTTGGGTTGCGGGGTTTTCCTCATCGGGCATATATCTAAGATTTAGTCAGAACTGCATCATCGCGTCAAATGGGTTCCTTCCAGAACGGATATTCGCGCTCAACTCGCGAGCCTAAATCGACAGTTCAGTCAATGAGCTTGCAGCTTGGATGCTCGGCAAAGGCCGAAGATTGGCTTACGTCTTTACAGAGCCCGACAATGTCCCCTCTGCACATCTCAAGTCGCGGGTCTTGCCCGTCATTTGACCAATTGCTGGTGTCACACAAGTATGTGACTGAGCCCTCACTCCGGTTTGGCGTGTGCACGACACTCCAAGAAGCCGCGCTATCGGGAGAAGAGGGCGTCACCACATGCGATAGGGGATTTGGGAACCTGTCACTACTGTGTCCAGTCCGTGTTCTCGAAGTAGCATCTTGACAGACTTCTGTGCAGATTCAGGCTGAGGATTCGGACCAATGACCACTTCTTTAATGTAGGTTCTGTGATAGTCCTCCCCGACATCAACCTTAAGGTACGGGACAAGGGTTGATAACCCCATCCGGAAGTGGCGCATTGGTTTGACTTTTGCTAAGTCGTAGTCCAGTACCAAACGCCATTCCTTCTCTTCCTTAAAGCTCGCATCCTTAAACTCCATTCCATGTTGATAAAACATAATTTCGAGGAAGGGGTCCGCATCAGCTTCAGTACCCTTGAACTCCACCCTCTCTATTGACGCCTTAACCATCCCTAGATATTCGTCGATGAGGCGAATACTACGTTCTTTTTCTTTCGACGTGTAGGCACACTTGACAAGAGCCGCGGCAAGGGCAACCTTGTTGGCAGCATCTTTCAAGGACTTCGGAAGAAATCCAATCGCCACGCCACGCCCACGTGAGCAGTAGCCACGCCATTGACTGAGGGAGTCGCCGACCTCGCTTAAGGACATCAGATATAACTCACGGTCTCTGACTATGGGTAGGTTGCGGATTCGAGTCTCAACAACATCGCGCAATGCCTTGTCATCCGAAATTCGTTTCGCCAAGACCCGCTCGATGAACGCTCTCGCGTGGATGTATTCGCTGGTGTCATTGAGGTAATTGATATTTGTTGTCCAAATTTGCCGAGAGTTCGTGATTTTCTCTAGTACATCCATTGAAGTGTAGTGGTAGAGCACACTTGGAAATTTCGAAAGCTGCGCCCGTGCTGGGAATAACTCGGCTGCACCGGAAGCCACGGCCCACATGTCGCTATCAAGTGGCATAAGGATAGTCCTCAAAACTGATTGAATGGTGCTAATAGTATTGCACTTGCAGACCAACAGTAGGCAACGTAAGGGCAATCAAAAGGAAGGCTGGCGAAGGTTCGGGGCACTGGCAATCTCCGGTCTATGGCGTCAACTCAGAAGCAGTGTGGGGGATGGCTGGTCATGGATAATCCCATTCTCAGCCACGAACTCGTCAATGGCACTGTCCAGCTTTCTCCGCAACTGCTTGGCTAAATTGTCAGGACAAACTGCGAACGCTGCGACCACGGCATATTGCCCACCGGGGTCTCCCGCAAACCCCATACTCTTGTAGAACATTTGTTTGCCTAGAGACGCAATCTGCACTTCCCGGATAGCTTCCATCAAGTGCTCTTCCGTGCTTACCTTCTTGCTTCTCTTCGGCGTTTCATTTGGGGTTTACTCCTTCCAGACGACAGCTTATGCGGTTCGCGTTGGTACCCAACCAGAAGTACACGACAGTTGGCAGGTTCACGACAGAATTGTAATTCCCGATGTTGCTGGACAGTCGCGCAAAGCGGAGTAGCCTCATTCCGCGGAGGGTGAGCCTATGCGAAGGGCATCGCGAAGCTTGGTTGACGTTCGGGAAGAATTGGCACAAATTCAGACTGAATTCATTCTGATACAACCTTGCCTCGACGCTGCACGGGAATCGGTGACGGATGTCCTGACCCGAATCTTCGGTGAGCAACGTCCAGCCTTCTCCGGAATGGCAGAGGATGAAATCATTGAGAGAATTGGTGGCAGAGTCGTTGCTCGATTGACGACGGCCCCAAAACCTCAATCCCAGCCTGATAAACGATACGTTCGCGATGTTGAAGCTGCAATGTACCTCGGCGTGAGCCCGGCGACACTTAGAAGTTGGCGGAGTAGACGAGAGCCAAGCAGTCCACCAGTCACACGAATGGGCAAAAGGGTGATGTATTCCGTGAAGGGCTTGGAGCAATACATGGAGGAGCGGACTGTTGAGGGGCGGTGATGAACTGACTGGAACGGGGGTGCTTAGGGAAGCGGAGATTGTGTTTTGGTTTCAATGCCCCGGCCTGAAACGACCGGGGCTTTTTCGTGCTTGGTTTTAGCGCATCCTTGCGGAATCGACCCCACGTTTCCAGCTTCAAAGGCTGGCGGAATGCTTGCTACCCCTAGCCCCACGAAAAGGGAGTGGGCTTCTACAGGGTAAACGGCGGGTCGTTATCCATAGGGATTTGGGCTGGTACAAGCGTCCGCAACCGTTTGCAAGTGGAGTCTGCGCTCTCCACTCCGGAATAGTCGATGCCGATGTAGCGTTGAAATTGCGGCATTCACTTTCCTACCTGCACGGAATGCATGTCACTCTCGAAGTAGAAGACGGAGTTGTACTCCTTCAGCCGGAGCTTCTTTTCAAACTCGTAGTGAGTGACAGAGGCGTTCTTCACGTCGTTTTCTTTATCGACCTGAAGATAGTCGTCCTCTCCCCACTTCTCCAGAACCGCGCGGAAGCTGAGCACGACGACGCTGTGGCAGACCACGACGACGTTGAGCCCACGGCAGTCACGGACAACGGTGTCGAGAAACGACCGGATGCGAATCTTCACATCAGGCCGGGATTCCCCGCCCGGAGGACGGTAGAAATACTTGCCTTCCTTGGCTCGGCGCTTCACTTCCTCCGCGTACCGGGCTTCGATACCGCGCTCGCTGAGGCCGTCGAGTATGCCAAATTCAATTTCGCGGATACGCTCGTCGTGGATGATGTGTTCCGGCTTGTAGCCGAGCCCTTCGATAAGTTTGTCTGCCGTCTGGCGAGTCCGCAGGTAGGGTGAGACGTAGATGATGTCGATGGGGTAGCCAATGTCGAAACGCTTGCGAAGCTCGACGCCGATGCTTTGGGACTGTATCTCGCCGGTAGGCGTCAGGGGCGTGTCTTGGTCGCGAACTCCCTCAGAGAAGTCGGCATGTGCCTTCAGCTTCTCCCGCATGGCATTTCGCTTGGACTGTCCGTGGCGAACGATAATCAGGTTGTTTGGCCACTTCTGTTCCGTCGCTGGTTCGAGACTCTGCGACATTCAGTTCCTCCAGTTCTAGGCTTCTGAAGGGCGTCTTGACGACGACGCAACCTTCCCACGCTCACAGCGAACATCGAGCGTCTCATTGCTCCTCGGGCTAGAGTCCATAATTTCTTCTCGGAATTCTAACTTAGCTGAGAACACCTTTCTTCTGCATCTCCCAACGGTTCCGTTATGCATTGGCGATTTTCTTTCGGAAGATTGAAACCTACCCTGATTCCGCTTGTCGCTTCGTAGATGCAGAACTTGCAATTGTCAAACATCATCTTCATCCGCAGGGACTGAGACGGAGACCAGTGGAGAGCCGTACGAAGCTCCGCTTCGCTCTTTCCGGTTACCTCCTGCCAATATTTCAACTCACTGAAAATCTTGTCGCAGTTGAGTCTGTCTTCCGCGCAGTCGCCGGAGGTCATGAGCCCTCCTCCGGGAGCTAAATATTGAGTGCCATCTTTGGTCGTGGTGATGAAATTCGCATTGTATCCACGAAGTTGGACGCGCTTCTCGGGTTCATGACCGCCCTCATTAGGAGGAAGGCCGCGCAAAATGCCACAGGCAATTTCCTTCGGCCAATTCACGTGCATGATTTCTATGAGTTCGTCCTTGACCCATAGACCGTCATCATCGTGAGGGAATGCTTGGATGGCGAACACATCCGAATTGGTAATTTTGCTAAACAAAATGTGGCCGGTTCCATGGGGTCGAAAATGAAGATGCTGAAAGCCCCATGCATTCAGGACACAATCATTTTTGTCCGGACGTCTTTTCTTGAGAATGTCGCGGCTAAGGTACGGTTTCAGGTCAACGCCTGTCCTGATAATCTCCTTAAGCGCCAAATAGTCTTGAGCAAATTCATGCGGGATGGAGAGTTCACGTGATTCATGCACCGCTCGGGGTTTGGCTAGGGGAATTCTTCTGTGTGCATTTAGCAACCGCATCGTGTTCTCTTCGACAACTTGCGCCGGAGTTTTAAGTTTCAGACGGGTCGCACTCTCAAATTTTAGACCACACGATGGGAGCCCCGTACGGCGAAGATAATCAGCCCAATCTGCAGTGAAATCTGCGACCAGTTGTCCTGATATGGAACCGGAATCGCCAGATAGTTTAACGGTAGGAATCAGCGCGTCGGAGAACTCGAAGTATGAACCGGCTTCCTGCGCTCGACCCATCATCGCCCCCGCAGCAGCGACTGCTGCGAAGGGATGGTTCGAATGAACCACAAAGGTCGCTCGGTTGCCTTTCAGCTTTGAAAGAAGGTCTTTGCTCATGTTTACTCAAATCCCTTGTCAAACCGCTTTTGAAATTCATTCCGTAAAGCCGTGTTCGCTGGATTCAGGAGGTCAGCCTTGAACGTGTCCAGATGCTTCTTGAGTACGACTGGAAGGCGCTCGGGACTGATTATTACCGTGCCGCCTTTGGAATCGTATTCGATTGGACTCCCGTTCTGAGGTTGGCCGAGCCCTACATGTGCCCGTGGCCGACCCAAATGGTAAAGCCCACAACGGGCTCCTTTATACAAGACCTTCAATAGAGCATCGTCGTCTGATGTCCCTTTGAAAAGGTTAGGTATAACCGCTTTCACACCGGCCTTGAATTTAGCAGTATCGCTCAGGTGTGCCGCTGTCGAAGTGACCAACGTGCCAATCAGTTCGAAATAGCTCAAGCAGATGTGAAGCACCGCAAAACCCGAATGTCGGATGCTGCGGACTTCGTAGCCAGCGTGGGCAGGATTGACCTCGCCGAACGTCGTTCCGCCGTTTGCCACAAGGTCGGCGATGTGAAGTTGCCAGCCGAGCGTTTGTTCATAGAAGACCTCGACCTTTTGTTCGAATGTGAGCGGATTCGGGTAGTCCGTGTTGCGGTGTTTCCAACTCATCCACATGGATATAGTCCTCCAACACGAGTAACGCATGGGTGTGGCGGAAGGTTTCCCAAACTCAGTTAGACGAATGCCTCCCATACCTTTTGTCGCGCCAACATCAACAGAGTCCGTTGGTGAGCAGGTGCGAGAATGGACGGGTACTGACCATAACCGATTTGCAATGTTTTACGATTCGCTCTTACTCGGCTTTCCCAAGCGTGATAACAAGTCCTATAACAAACATCGCCATCTACCGTCCGAATGCGCTCAATGGCATGTCGCACATCTCCGACGACAAGCGAAACGTCATCCTCAACAATGCCAAAGAGGATGCGTTGCTTGCGCGTACCCCAGTCACCCTTCTTTGTCCGGTACACCGGCCGTTCCTTCCGAATTAGCTTCTCCAAGGCCAGCTTCTGCTCGTGCGTCATGTTCGCCTCCATATTGTCAGAGTAAGCCCGGTCGGCAAATTCGCACTGACGTCTCTGCAACGGTTCCCCACCGGCTCGGGAATAAGGGGCGAATTCTTTGGTTGACACGCTTTCACATCATGCGGCGTTTAGAACGGAAAACGTAGCTCACCTTCACCGACCGGTCTTCCGACCGAGAAGACAGTCCTCAGAGAATCAAATGGCCGTTGACGGGTCTCTCTATTCTCGTACGACCTGTCGGGGATTCTTGTCCGACCTGAGGCCGACGAACTTGATGTGACGTACGTGGTTCCGGTCTGTCCATTCGAGAAATTCGCAGTTTGCTACCAGCTTGGGCTTCACCCAAATGCACTCATTCATCTTCGCGGCGGTGAGTCCTTGACCCCATCTGCCACTCTTCGATTCTGGCAGGTTCGCAAACGGGCACTGTTCAGCTATGAGTGGCTTCAAACGTGCATGGAGTTCGCGGCGAGTCGCGGGAACTAGACCTGCCCTGACTCTTGCCGCGTACATCAGTGCATTTCGGCTGTAGAAGCCGACCACAAGGGCATCAACTCCATGGCTGCTGCCCGGTGTGAATCCACCGATTACGAACTCCTGCCCAATGTTGAGCCGTTTCTTTGACCATGCCCCCGTTCGCTTGCCGGGTTCGTAGTGGGAGGCGAGGCGTTTCGCAACGACACCTTCTCCGCCCAACTCCCGGACAGCGGCGACGAAGCGGCTCACCGGACCGGCAAATTGCTCTGACAGTTGCACCCGCTCCGATGGAACGACTGCTGATTGAAGGAGGGGCAACCGTTCACTCAATGGCAGATGCGTAACGTCCTTCCAACGGTTCACGAGAACATCGAAGACAAAGAACACGATGTTCGTCGCGGCACCGGCATTCTGAATGGCGTTGAAGCTTGGATGACCGCTCTCATCGAATGCGACCAGTTCACCATCCACGGCGGTTCCCTGTGGCAGAGCGTCCTTGAGGGCAGCGCAGACTTGCGGAAACTTCTTGGAGAAGTCTTTCCCGTTTTTCGAAAAAAGATGGACGCCTCTTTTGTCCCGACTTCCCTGTGCTCTGAAGCCGTCAAGCTTCAGTTCGTACACCCAATCGAGACTTTCGGGAAGTTCATTGATCGGCAGATACTCCATCGGAGGGGTAAACGGAATGTCGGTATCAGGCGTTCGTGTCATTCGAAGAGTGATGGCGTGGTGGGCACGGCCTCACTTTCCTTTATAGGCTCAATCAGACTCGCATCATTGTTTCGCGTGTTCCCTACCGCTTTCCCGACCTTCCACGCCTTCATTTCATCAGCCGGGTAAGGTCTCAGCAGGTCAACTGGCAAGTGTGCCGGGTCAGTCGGAGCCAACCAGCGTTCGTAGTCCTTTGGCGGGATAATCAAGGGCATCCGATTATGAATCGGCTCCATGAGTTCATTCGGGTCGGTGGTCAGAATGGTGTAAGTTCGCAGCACTTGTCCGGTCGTCCTGTCTTTCCACTTCTCCCATAATCCAGCGAACGCGAACATGCCGTCGCCTTTCATCGCGATGGCGAAGGGCTGCTTTGTCTTCTCGTCCAGCTTCTGCCATTCATAGAACCAGTCAGCAGGTACAAGACAACGGCGGGTTTTCCAAGCCTCGCGGAATGCAGGGCTGGTCGCAACCGTTTCAGATTTCGCATTTATTGTGCTGAAAGACGCTTTGCCGTCCTTCGACCAGAATGGCACGAGCCCCCATCGCATCACGGTGAGTTCGCGTTCGCCCGTCTTAGTGTTGAGCCGCACTAATGGCTGGGAGCTTTGAGGCGCGACATTGAATGACGGAGCGAGGTTCGTTTCATCGAGTTCATCGAAGACATTTATATCGTGCGTCTGCATCCACTCAGCGATTCGCTGCTTGTCCCCGCGTCTCCCATAGCGACCACACATTTACTTGGTAGCCTTCTGCTTCGCCCAACGCTTGCGTTGAGCATCTCCGATTCTCTTTCTGGCAGCGGCACTTAGCTTCCGACGCTTGCGGACCGGAGCAGCGGATGCCAACTTCTTGATTCCCCCACGTGACAGCAAAGCACGGGCTTGTTTGAGTTGAGCAATTTCGGAGTCAATCGAAGCGAGGATTGTTTCTATCGTCATCCCGAAAGTATATCTAACTAAGATTCCGGCATTGGCATTTCGTGGAAGCGGCTCTTTATTTAGGACAGTGCGGTTGCGAATGAGCGAAGTGTTTGGAAAAGTACTAGCGGATGCACCGGCTTGGGGAGCATCTCGAATTTGTAGCCCCGAGACAGAGCATCTTGAAGCAGAGTATGATGGCACCTTCGATTCAATCTGCCCCACATGCTTTCAAACCATCGCGCAGAGCACATGTGAAGCCGACCTCCTGAATGCAGAGGGCGGTCACGTCTGCAACCCTTCGCTTGTTGAACACTATCGCGAGTTTAGCAAAGCGGTATCAGATTATCGCGAGGAAAGACGTGACGTGTCTCTGGGATATTAAACAGATGCGGTAATTGAAACCGCATCGTCTTGCGCGACTGCTGACCCAACCCGGCAGTGACGGGGCTTCTTGGGGGAGGAGCCACGTGGCGCATTTTCAGCCGTGTAAATTGCCTCTGAAGAGAGCGTAAGCTGTGCTAACTTGACCCAATGCTCCTCAGATGCTTGGCATTCATTGCGCTGCTGGTCGGTGATTTGGCTGTGTATGGGCAGCAAAAACAACTTCCGTCCGTGCCAGTGCAAACTCCTATCGTCGTTACCTTGGCTCCGCAACCTCCGCAGCCTTGGTACCTACGTCCTGAATGGATTGGCGTCATCATCACGGGGATTTACGTCATCATTTCAGGTCTGACTCTCCTCGCCATCAAGAAGCAGGGAAAGTTTTTGGCTGCACAGGCCGAGTCGATGAAGGCGCAGACGGATAGGATGACCCGTCAAGCTGACTTGATGAATCGTCAGACGAAGATACAGATTGAATCAGTTCGAGTGGCAAGAGAAGCCGCTGATGCGGCCAAGAAAAGTGCGGAAGCTGCAAAGGAGAGTGCAGACGTTGCAGCAGCACAGATTAAGGCGATGGCCGACCGGGAGCGTGCAAGGCTATACGTGGACACGCCACCAATCCCACTAAACGCCAACTTGGGATTGGCTCAATCCCAGAACATCGCTGGTTTCCGCCTCACGATTCGCAACGTTGCTCCTACAGCAGCCATCAATGTGACGGGGCGTTACTCTGCCATTGCTACGGAGATGCAAACCCCACCTCAGAAGTCTCGTGAGATTCCTATGGAAATCCATGAGGTCGTAGAAGGGGAGGGCAAAGTGGAGTCTGAGGTTCTGATTTATGCGGCTTTTCCCCAACCTGAGCCAAAGTTAGCACCGCTGGACTTCTGGTGCCATCTATGGGGCGTAATTGAATACAGCGACGTTCTGACGGAGGAGTTGCACCGTACTCGGTTTCGCTTCTGCCTACTGATGAGGCAGAGACCGAGCGGCGGAGCCAGCAATGAAGGGCAATGGCACAAGTGCGGAACGGACGAAGACAACAGGGCCACTTAGACCCGTGGGAGACGAGTCGTCATTAGCGTCCTCATTGCGTGCTAGGTAGCCCCTTCGCGTAAACGCTCAACTGTCCACATTTCGGGCACTTCACGTGCTCTCCATCCACACGCAGAAGTTCTCGCGGTGGAATCCGATACCCGCATTGGGCGCAGGGAAACGTGAGGTCGTATTTCGTGATGTCAGGTCGCGGACGGCGCATGTGAGACGTTAGTGAACCAACATCATGTGATGGAACCCCAATAATACGCATCGTGAGCAGCCGAGTAGAAGGTGTTCGACTGCACCTTCCTTGCGTATGCTTCACACGTAACATATATGTCAAGTTGCGCTTTGGATGTCGCAACAATAATGTTTCCGGCCTGATTGTTTGTAATTATTGGAAGGTCTCTGTTGTACCACGCTTGATAGGCTAAATAATCCGAATCAGCATTGCCAAAGAATGTAAGCTTGGGATTAACCACGTCCAAGAACTCCCAGTCCCGGTCGGAATGACGACCGTGATGTGGCGCAATGAGAATGTCCACATCCTTCACCAGTTCTTCGTGCTTATCGAGAATGTGCTCCCAAGTCGCATCGTGAGAATCTCCTGCAAAAAGAATCTTGTGCTCGTCTGTTTTGTAGAGAATGACGTATGAACAATCGTTGTAATCCTCAGAGTCGCAAGCAGCGGTAAGGAGTTCCGTAGTAGGAGCGAGGACGCGGAGACCGTCGCCGCCATCGCTATTGTTTTCGCCCTTGTTGTAATACTGTCCGACTGCGCCGGAGTAGAGGGTCAGTCGTTTCGGGTCGTGTTCCGGTTTTCCATCTCTCAGTCCTTTGTAGAACCACCAATCCTCTTCTTGAAATCGGCCCTTGGAACCATTACTGAAGTCCTTTTCTTCGGTGTTGTCGGTGTCCCAGAGGTTGAGCGGCTCGAAGGTTTTGAAGAACTCTGCAATCCCGTCCATGTGGTCCATGTCCGGATGCGTCAATATGAACCGAAAGACACTCGTGAGCCCACGTTGCTGCATGTAGGAGATTGGGTTGGTGGGGTAAAGTTTCTGGTTGAAGTTTCCGGAAGTCCCCCTCTCAGATTTTGCAAGCACTGTGAGCATTTTTTCTGTGACCGTTTTGGGAACTCGTGCGTGACACACGTCGATTACGGTTGTATGACCGGAGTAGTGTTCGATTATTGAGCAGTCTCCCTCATTCACATTGAGGAAGTGAATAGTTGGCACCTTTCAATCCCCCTTCGTCTGGGTCCCAATTGGAAGTTCTGCATAACGCAGGAAGAGTTCGTAAGAGTATTGCCGGAAGAACTTCAGGTAGCGGTACAAGAGGGCGATACCCGCTCCAAAGACGAGCAGAATGAATCCCCACGGGAGGGAATCGCCGACGTAATGTGCAATGACCAGCATCAGGGCGGATACGATGAATGCGAATGACATATTCCGGGCAAAGCCGTATTGATTTCGGAATTCGTCTAACCGTGCTTGTGCCTTTTCGTTTGCGGTCACAATAGCGTAAGCATGTACGAAGAGTGCCTCGCCGTGGGCAGTGCATCCACGCGAGGCAGCTTGTTCATGAATTCGAAGGCGAGTTGAGGCTGGTAGTGCCCGATGATAGTTGGGAAAGAGCTTTGAGAGTAAATGGAGGTGAGGCTCCGAACCTAGCAATAGAGTGGTGGGTCGATACAGCAGCTTTCCACAAAATCTGTGTTCGAGGAGGAAGGAAGAGAAATGTGCAACGATGTGGCCGACGACATAAGCCGCGATTACGAGCACGACGGCGACAATTGGCGTCGTGTGGGGTTGAGTGAGCAAACCCGTCCTGCAAACGTGGTCTAGTGCCACGAGCATGACCGTACCCGAAGACAGGTACGCGAAGAAGTCATAAACTCCAAAAGGAATTTTGTCCACGGTCGTCTGCAAAGAGCATACTCCCAATCCCGTGGTGCTTCATAGATAGCCCGTGCGGAGAAAAAATAACGTAGTTCAGGACAAACTGCTCCGGACCCAAATGGAATACTATTCCTAAATAAATGGATTGGTGGCGCACGTGGACGTGCCAGATAAATTTCGCGAGATTGCGAGACTGAGCGATGAGGAGTATGCGGAAGATGCTCGATTGCATACTGACGCGGAGGAGACGGCGGGTGTGCAAGCGCAACTTGAAAGACGTAACCCGCGTCCACTAGCTGCTGCTGTGCAATCTCTAAGCGATGAGGACTTCCGCTACCTTATGGGGTGGACGCTTTTCGGGAGAGACTATAAGCCCAGCGAGGGGAACCCCTACGATGCCTTAGGGGAGTACGTCCGCAAGAGCGTCATTTATCCGAGGGATGTTCAGGAGTCGTATTTGGAGGACAATCCAATCGGCGAGTACCTGCGTGCCGCCGTTGAGCATTTGGCGACGGAGGTTCCTGAACACTCTACGGATTCGGAGCAGGAACGTTTGTAGCAGGATGGCACTGCTCCTCGGTCAGATATTCTGCCCTCCCCATCTCAATCACCTGATTAACGACCTCTCGTCCGGTTCTGGTGAACCACGAGTTGGTGAGGCCGACCGACGAAGACCTCACTGGGAAGGTAACGGCGCAGTTCACCACAGAGGGAGCACTCGACGGTGATGGACTGAAATGGAAATTCTTCCCGGCCAGACGGCACGTCGCGGCGGCACCCCTTGCAGGTGACCACGAATGTCTTTCTGCCTGATGGCGTCTGAAACATGCCAGCATGATAAGCCAATGAATAAGACAATATGGTGAGCAGCAACACTGCATTTCCGGGCTGGATTCGATTCTCTTCAGTAATCAAATGGCACGGGATGGTCGGTATTCGCGGTATGAACAGCCAATCATATCGATTGAATATCCTTCAGCACTGCCGATTGACACCCCAAAAATTAGAGTCTTAAAGTCTATTTACGCGCTGCCCCATCCACTGACTCAGAAAGCCCCTCGCGAGGGGCTTTCGTCATTGCACCCGTCTCAACACTTGACGGGAGGCAAGAACGTCATCCTGCGATAGCAACCGGGCTGACGATTCTGGACGCCACCGACGCCAACTGAATTCTTCTTATATTTCTTATATATAGTGCCGTTCGGGGCGATTTTTCGCGACAGAGTTGAAAAATATTTCGTGGTCGCCAGTTGGCTGAATACGATTCGCCGTGCCGGAACCTTCCGTGGACCGGAATCCCCTTCCGAGAGAGCGACCGCCCTAACGAACAACGCGGTCAAGAATCATTCGAGCCAGACCCACGCTGTCAGCGATGACTGATGCCAGCCGGGGTGACGGCCTACCGATGTCAGGCTCACGAGCCAAGCGAACCGCCGCGATGATGGAAGCAGCGATAACAATGGTCGAGGCGAAACGGTCTTGAGTTCGCCTATCCTGCTGTTCTCTTTCGATTGCTCTCTTCATTTCACCCACGGGCAGACCTCCGCGTGGTGCTCCTCATATATAGAAGGTGTGAGAGAGTACCCCGGAATATGTCTGTCGGCAGGTACCGGCGCTTCGTTTCACAGAGCGGACAGTCGGCAACAATCCAACCGCCGGGCATGGTTGCGACCGGGGCGGGGATAGTCTCGCCGCATCCCTTGCACCGAACGGCGAAGTCACAGAGCCGGGTTTCGGGCAGGTTCCACACAGGAAGAGTATAGGCGAATATAAGACGAAGATACGCACAGCCTATTCGCGCCGAGTTCGCTCGGGACAAGTGGGACAATTGAGGGCGAGAGAAGGTTTGGCGTTTTGACCCCTAAGCGGCACCAATTGAAGCACTTAGGATTTGACCTTCTTTCGGTTCGGGACCAGGGGGTCGGAGGTTCAAATCCTCTCTCCCCGACCATTAGAATCAATCACTTACAACTGATTCAGCAATCTGAGCATGCACCAATTTGGGTGCAGGGGCGCCACTTGGGGCGCCAATAGCATCCGTTTCCGGTTCCGGTTGAAACAGCAATCGGCGGTCCTTGATTTCCTTCTGCTGGTGTGCGTTGTCGTTCGCGTTCATCACCATTTCGACCACGGCAGACACAGCGGAAATGCGTTCATCCCACCAAGTCCTGCTGTAGCCTTCAAGCGTCATCGGTATCTCAGAGTGCCCCATGTTGTCGCGCGCCACTTCGGGCCGGGCACCAGTGCGGCGCATCAGACTTGCATGCATCGTACGGAAACTCCGGAAGTCGATGCCTTTAGGAAGACCGAGTTCTTCGGCGGTTCCTTTCAGATGGCGTAGAACGTTTCTCCGCTCGGTTGGCGTGCCGACTCGAGTCGCGAAGATGAAGTCGTCCGGGCCGCGATGTTTCGATTTCTGCATATGCGACCAAGAGCCGCCTTCATCACCCCTTGCCCATCGAAGGGTATCTCGCGATTGCCATGAAGCGTCTTTGGATCATCGAGGTCGCCATCATAGAGCCTTTCGTCGATGACGATGCAATCCTCGAGGATATCGTTCCATCGGAGAGCGAGTGCCTCTCCCAGACGCATCGATCCGAAGACGATCAGAGTCACAATCGTCTTCGTTGGTTCAGGCAGATGCTCAATGACAGCTCTGATCTGCTGGAATGTGAGCAACTGTACTGGTTTAGCCGGTTTCTTCTTCGGGAGCTTCACACCAATGGCCGCATTGCGCTCGACAAGCTCCCATGCCTTCGCCTGCGACAACGCAGCCCTGAGCGCGGCGTGCATGTTGCAGATCGTGTACGGCGAGACTTTGCCGATCAACGAATTGAAGAAGACTTGAAGCTCCATCGTGCTCAATTTCCGGATGCTGCATTCTCCGAAGTGAGGAACCAGGTAACTCGAAAAGAAGAACTCGTAGTTGGCTTGAGTTGATTTCTTCAAAAGAGGCCAGCTCAGTTCCAAGCACTTCTCCTTGAGTTGTGAAAGGGTCAAGTCCGAAACGCCATCACTCTCATTGCTGAGGATGATGTCTCCAGACAGCTGAGGAGTTCCGGAACCAATAGAGTTGTTCTTTTCGTTCACCTCCTCCATGAAGGTGTCGGCCAGACGCTGAGCCTCACGTTGCGAACGAACCTTGCTTTTTGCCCAGACTCTCGACCGACGCCGAGGACTACCGGAGCTATAGTCCCGGTAGTCGAGTTTCCATTTGTTGCCATTCTCACGAACTTTCGGACGTTGATGTTTCTCGCGCACCGCTTTGATTTCCTCTCCGCGATGCTTCAGCCGTGCGCCCATTATGGAATCGAAGACGATCACGAGCAAGCCTCCGATCCACTGATGAACTCATTGAAGGCCGTGGGACGGAAGCGGATGTACCGTCCCAGACGGATAAAGCCTGGAATCTGATTCGCGTTCGTGTAGACCCAGCTCACTGGAACCTTGAGACGCGGCGCGACCTCCTCTGCATCGAAAAGCCGCTCGAGACTGCCAAGCCAAGCGATCACAGGGGCAGCCAGAAAACGGTAGTAGCTGCCGAGACGCTGAAGACCAGGGATTTCAGACGAATGAGTGCCAACCCAGTCGGTGGTCACTGCGAGAATAATGGCAAGTTCCTCGTCGGACAGCAGCGCTACGAGTGGTTGTTGAGTTTCAAACGCAGTACCTAGTTGGGAAGACATCTGAGCTCCGTTATCGTTGGCCGGCTTCTACCGGCGCGCATAACGGCGGTTCAAAAAGGCGCTGAAAATGACTTCCTGGACGTTCGACATGATCTGATTGCACGACACTACTCCTAATGGTGTTGAAACCTCTCCTGAGCCTTTTGACACAGCTTTGAGCGTCCTTTCAGAGGGAAGGGTGAGGAAGATTAAGTTGCTTCATCAGCCTCTCCTCTGTGATCTCCGATCGGAACTCGTCGGAATCGCGCCCGACGGCACGGGGGACGGGATCGATTCCGGCGGCTCAGAGGCTTACGTACTTTGGTGATTTTCGATTCGAATGGTGCTAGGCACAATAGGTGAAACGCCCTAAGCGGGGACGTGAATATTCACCATTTAGAGCATTCTGCTGGTGGGCTCGATATGCGATTAACTGTGTTCACGGCCGAGGTTGGCCAGTCTTTGAGCATGTTCACGAGCATCCTTCTCGTTCGGGTAAACAAGGCTTTCAGCTTGGAACCTTCTCAGGCCGCTGAGCGGGTACCGTACCGGACCGCCCCCTTCATATTGGTAATAGGTAGGCCCCCTGCCGCGTTGGCGCCATTTCTTCATTTGGCCTCTAGTCACTCCCAGAAGTATGGCTGCGTCATAGTCGTCGAAAACGGGATCGTCATTGACAAGGCTGAGTGGCCTGGGAGGCTCGAGAACGCGATACCGGTTGGGAATCTCCCTGAGAAGTCTGGCTTTCTTTTCCTGTTCCGAATATTTCTGAATGCGAGCGACGTATTTCGGGTGCACAGGCATTAAAGAGCTCCTAATGATCAGGTGTGCGATCATCTACATCTACCTAGTATTGGGATCCCAGGGTAAAACGTACAATTCACTCTGCGCGCAGCCCTAGGCACACCATCCTGTAGTTCAGAATCGAGAACCCACTGCATATCGGTTTCCGACCGTACCAGCGGGGTCATCCACGGTACATATATAGGCTTGGTTCAATCACGACAATTTGCTTTCTATGACGCGTCAAACCTTTCGACTGCGGGACGCGTCCCATGCACCTATCCGTCCACCATCTGTTTCTTGCCCAGAAGCAATGATGTGGTGCTCGGTTCTTGGAATGCTTCGGTGCTTGTTGGACTTGACGCCATTACTGCCGGCAAAGTGAAGATGCCCTAAAGCACTTGGGAGCCGCCAAATCCCGCTTCGAGTTGCACCCAAATTGTCTATTCGGGTTGTTTTGTCGGCAATGGTGGGATCGGCAAGTTTTTGCCCTCAAAGCGATAGTGGCCGGTAACTGGCCAGTAGAATGTTTGCAAGTCTGCGGCGGAGCAATTGGTTCTGATGGATCTCAAGCCCAATCAATGCGATCAGACGGATCTTCCCGCCGAGTTGACCGCAGGGGCACCACGCCGAGTGCATCTGACAGGAACTGGATGGGTCAATCTACTTGCCGGCGTATTCTTCTTTGCGCTCGGAGTAGCTGGCGCGATCTACATGATCCACATGGGCACCAAGAACGCGAGATTTCCCGAATGGGGGCTGTTCATTCTGCCAACAGGGCTGCTGGTCTTCGGTGTCTTATTCGTAAGAAAGTTCCCACTCCAGCATCAACTCGCGACCGAGGGCTTCGCATCCCGCGGCTGCATTCGCGAGCGTGAGTGGAAAGGTCCCTCCCGAGGGCCGATCATTGTCGACTACACGTTCACAAACGCGAGTGGGGAAGTCGAGATAGGCAGCTATCACAGCGAAAATCCACATAAAGCTGGTTCGATGGTCTGCGTACTCTATATGCCATCCGATCCCGGCCGAAGCGCAATCTACCCGCTTCAATTCTTCCAGATCGAAAGATGAACATGACCCGCCGACCTCGGTTTCAACAATATTTTGTCTTCAACTTCCAGATGGCCGGTGATTCGCCAATCGATCTGGATTTGTGCTCCTAATCCTTCAGGAGAGCTCCTCAAACATGCCTCGCGCCTGATGACTGTGCCTCGGCAGACCGCAACTTCGACATGCGTCGCCTAGCCCATACCTGGAGGAACAGTAGGGACAACGGAGGGAAAACAGGAGATAGAAAGCATATCCAGCGACGAACATCGCCCACAGCAGCGATGCGACTGTGTATATCAGCAGGATTTGATTTCTGGAGCTATCTCGGAGTATTCCCACTCCAAGTATCACGGCCAATAGAAATGGTGCGGTCGATACCATCTATTCAAGAAGAGCTGCCGCTTTGCGATCTTCGCAAGCTCAGGCACGTCATCGAGACTCGAGAT
>Ga0157378_10000252_pt1 | contig 52368 bp, 42 predicted proteins | sample M65metaG_FD_115309 | JGI IMG/M metagenome (GOLD analysis project Ga0157378, IMG submission 115309) | Miscanthus rhizosphere microbial communities from Kellogg Biological Station, Michigan, USA - M6-5 metaG | ecosystem: Host-associated > Plants > Roots > Rhizosphere > Soil | place: USA: Michigan... | reverse complement strand
CGCGCTGCCGAGCGGCGCGCCGGTGGTCAGCGTCGAGTAGCTCACCTTCTCGATGGTCCCGCTCGGCGAGACGCGGATGAGGAACGAGTCGACGATGTCGTCGGCGAACCAGTCCTTCGTCCCACTCTTGAGCTGGATCACGTTGTAGAGGATGTTGTTGTTGCCGTCGACCGTCAGCGGGCTGGCGGTGAAACGGCTGGAGCTGACGTTGTTGAACGGGTTGATGCGCGTGCCCACGCCGCTCGAATTCACCTTCCAGATCGAGCCGCCGGCGCCCGGAACGTAGAGCGAACCGTTCGCCAGGGCGGGATGGAAGACCGGCTCCCAGAAGTCATTCAGGCTGCCCGGCGCTTTCCAGTCGGAGGTGAACTGCCAGGCCACGTTGAGCGAGGTCCCGCTCCACGTGAACTTGGTCTCACCCCAGGTCTGGGTCGAGTAGTCGTTCGGGTCGAACGTGCCCGTCTTGAACATCATGTAGACGTTGGTGCCGTCCACGAGCGGCGCCTGATAGTGCGCCAGCAGATCGCCACCGGTCGCGGCCATCTCCTGCGGTACGAGTGGGTCATAAACAACATTGACGAGGTTCTGGTTCAGGTTCTGACCGGCGACAGAAACCTGACCGGTGTGCTGGGCGTTGAACGCCCATTGCGGCCAGTCCTGGGCCGCCAACGACAGGGAAGAGAGCAACACGAGTGAGGAGAGAAAGACGACGCGTAGTTTCATGAATCCTCCGTTGTTGTGAAGAGAGAGCAAGGGCCGCGGCCGACGCGACCGGGCCTCGCTAGGAGGAGGGGTGATAAGGCATTAAATCCCTACCATCGATAATGTAATGTCTGCGTTAGTCGGCTATTCCGTAGTAAAGGCTTGCGGAAGTGGCTTTACAGCCGGGGAGCCGGTGGCGGCAGGATGAAGGGCAGCGTGGAGATGGTCAGGGTCACCGCGGCCATCACCAGCACCACCACCAGCGACATCCATCCCGAGGCGACCGACTCCAGATCTGCACCGCTTGGATCCTCGGGCAGGTAGCGCACGGCCACCCGTTGCCCAACCGAGTAGGGGTTCGGCCGCTCGGAACGGGAAGACTTGAAGTCGATGGTCTCGCCGCTGGCCGCCGTGAAGGTGACCAGCGGGGCGTAGAGCGGATGTCCGGCCCGCTCGCCTGTCGGCCTCTCTTCCTCGAACCCGATGATGGTCCCCTCGGCACGAATGGCGCGCGCCTTCCAGTCGCGCATCCGCACGATGAGACGAATGGCCACGCTCACGAGGTAAAGGCCGACCAGCCCGAAGAGGAGCGAGAAGTCCCATCGCGCCAGCATCAATGTGCCCGGGCTCATGGAGAGGAAGGATATCGAAACTATCACCCGCTGGCATCGTCGAATCTCAGCAGGGGGATTGATCGATGCGCTTTCGCGTCTCGTTGTTTGTCTTGCTTGTTCCTGTAATCGCCGCAGCCGATGGCCTGACCGATCTGCGGACGACACTCGGACGCCTTCCGGCAACCGCTCCGGCCCACGGCACGCTCGACGTCACCTCGACCTCGCGATCGAACGAGGACGACAAGGCCGATGACGGCAAGGCGTCGGTGGGATTCGAGATCGGCGATTCCGGTCTTCACATCATCTATTCTCGGAACATGCTGGCGCAGGCGACGCAGGAGGCGCGCGCGGAAGCTCGCGATCCGGAGAAACCGACTCCAATCCGCAGCGGCGCCAGTCAAGTCCGGCCGCTTCACGTGGCCGAGCTTCTCGACGGCGCGGCGGCGCTCAGCATCCTCCTGGAGTCCGCGCAGTTCGTTCAGATGAAACCTGCAAACATCGGCGGCCGGCCGGCGCGCTTGTTGACATTCAAGGTCGTTCCAAAGATTTCGAAATCCGAAAGCAAACACGTGAAGAAGGTCGACAGTGCGCTCATGGTCTGGGTCGGCGACGATGGAGCGCCGCTGGCCGCGGAAGAGGCGATGTCGATCAAGGCCAGTTTTCTCCTGATGAGCTTCGAGGTCGAGCAGAAACACAATTGGACCTACGTGCGCAACGGCGACCGGCTGGTCGTCACCCGCTACGAATCCAGCGACAAATCGGACGGATTGGGACAACATTCAACATCGCACACCCTGGAAACGATCCGACTGGAGTAAGCAAATGGAAGTGATCGATCGCCTCGAACAGACCCCGGCCCGCGTGCGCGGTCTCATCGAAGGACGAAGCGAGGAGGAGCTGTCGTTCAAGCCCTCGCCGGATGCGTTCTCGCTGCGGGAGAACGTCCTGCATCTGCGCGATATCGACGTCGAGGGATACGAGGCGCGAATCGCCGGATTATTGAGCGAATCCAGCCGCTCGTTTCCCGACATCGACGGCGCCGCTCTCGCCCGCGAGCGGAACTACAACGCCCAGCCCGTGGCGCCAGCGCTGGACGACTTCGCCGCCTCCCGCGCCCGCTCGATCGCCCGGCTCCGTGCGATCGAGCCCGCGGACCTCAAGCGCACAGGAGTCGTCGGCACGCACGCCGTCAGCCTGGAACTGCTGCTCTAACAATGGACGCGCCACGACAGCGAGCACCTCGCGGAGATGACGCACGTCAGCAACCTCCTCGCCTCAGCTTGAGATTTTCCTTACCTCATTGGTAAGTCGTGATACTCTTTACCCATGATGAAAAGCACGATGTCCTCGAAAGGACAGCTCACCGTACCAATCGAGCTGCGCGAAAAGCTGGGTCTGGAGGCAGGCACCGTCATCCAGTTCGAGTTTCGTGATGGTGCCATCCTCATGCGGAAGGGCAGGCAGGCCGACCATCCGGTCGACCGGCTGTTTGGTCACCTGCACCTCGGCAAGCCGGTCGACGAGATTCTCGACCAGATGCGCGGTCCGCGGCCCGTGGTCCGCAAGAAGAAGGCAACGGCGCGGCATCGGTGAAAGTAGCGGTCGACTCATCTGTTCTTCTGGATGTGCTGGGCGCTGACCCGGTTCATGGGGAACGATCGCGCGAGGCCCTGCGCGATGCGTATGACTCCGGTGCCCTCGTGGCCTGCGAGATCGTCTGGGCTGAGGTTCGCGCCCATTTTCAGACCGATGCTGAGTTTTCCGAAGCGATGAAGCTTCTCGGCATCCGCTTCGAGGCGATCTTCGATGACGCCGCCGCGAAAGCCGGACAGCTCTGGCGCGAGCTCCGCCGCGAACGTGGCGTTACGCGCCTGCGAGTGGTGGCGGACTTGCTCATCGGAGCGCACGCCCTGGTTCAGTCCGACGCTCTGCTGACCCGCGATCGGGGCTTCTACCGCAGTCGGTTCAAGGGACTGCGGATCGTGGTGCCTTAGGGAATCTCAGCGTCTACGTGCGAGCCTCTTTCTGCTTACCCATAGAGACTGAGGTGTTGAGTAGACTAGCTTCGACGAACGTAATCGACCATAAAACGTTGAAGAATACAGAGTCGAGTCGTTCGAATCTGGATTGCTTCAAGACCGCGACGGCGCCAGAGCATATCGGAAATGAATCGTTCAGCCGGCGGAGACTCTGAACCGAAGCTATGCCGTGCCGTCTAAGACACGACGTGTTTGAAGCAACTTAGGGATCAGTTTCTGAGCCATTTCGAGGTGCTGCTCAGCTTCCTCAGATCGTCCTTGATGACGTGCTATTCGAGAAATGTCGTAATGCAATACTCCCTCGCTTTGGCGATGCACTTGCGCATATTTCAGTACGCCAAGCAGCACTTTCTTTCGGCTCTCTACATCCTTGTCAGTTGGATCCTTACTAAGAGCGATGCTCGTAAAATGGTCAGCCTCGGACCAATAGCTCGCTTTCGGAAGTCGTCGCAGAAGTTCAGCCGCATCATCAGGCAGTCCATAGAGCGTGCACAAGTAGGCCAGGACCTTGTTCTGTATGTACTCGTCATCTGGGTGTTTACCAACCTGTGATTTCCAACCCCGGAAGAAGAGGATCGCCGCGAAGAGGCCAGCATAGGCGGGCAGCAAAGAAGACCAGAGAACAGCTCGAGAGTTTTGTTGCGAGGATGCATCTAGTTCCAATCCGGTAACGCCCTCGCCGCGCACGGACACGATGGGTCGTCCTGTTTTCGGTGACACGCCTGCAATGAGCACGGCAAGTGTCGCTACCTCAGAAGGATTCAGATTCGCAGCTCTCACTTCGATGACGCTAGCGGAAAGCTGAACGGTCTTCACAGGAGCGGTAGGCGGAAAGCTAACTCGGGAGTCCCTGATGATGCGTGGTGTCACATCAAGCCGAGCTACTACGTCTCTTATTTCTCTACCGCCATTGTTAGCGACTCTGAGTTCGAAAACAGCGATCTTTTCTTGAGTGCCCTCGAACGGCAGGCCCGATGTAAGCGTGTACTCTAGCTTCGGTTCACGCCGTTGAAAGAAGAACAAAGCGCTTCCGGTCCCCAGCGTCACCAAGCCGCTAACTAAGGCTGTTGCCGCAATCTGCTTCCATTTGATTTTGTCCTCGTCTGCTGCCACGGCTAGGCATGATACGCCTATCAACGAAGGGACGTTGACGGGAGAGCGCTGAGGGGCGCAAAGCTGCCAACGGAGCCAAGTCAATGGGTTCGTACCGAGAGCCTAGATGCTTCGCCGTCCTCTCGAAATCAACCCTCCCTCCGCTGCTGCCGCGAGGAATTGGTCAACAGCATCCTGCGGCACCGGGCCGTAGATCGCGGACAACGCATCGCGGATTTCGCTCGACGTTCGTTTGCCATTGGCGAGGTTGAGGGCTTCGTAGGCGTAGTCGCCGCCTTCACCGCGGGCGCCGTCGAAATTGAGGAGGGCGAGCTTGGCGACGCGGTCGTGGCCGAGGTGGGCTTCGAGGTAGTCGTAGCCGAAGGCGTCGAGGGAGCCGCGGATGTTGGGATTGCGGTGGTAGATGGGTCCGGACGGCGGCGGGGCGGTCTGGGTGGCCAGGAGAAAGCGGAGGTTCGCCACGAAGGTGGCCGCTTCGGTGCGGGAAGCGAGCGGCGGTGTGAAGAAGCGGGACATCGAATCGAACATCTGTGTTTCATAGGCGAGCTGGAAGCGCAGCCGATTGGCGATTTCGCCCGGCGGCAGATCACGCGCCTGCGATCGCGCGTCGGCGGCGCGGTGCAGCGCAGCTTCTTCCATCACAGTCAGGATCTCCGGCGCGTCGGCGGCAGTGGTGTTTGCCAGGACCAAGCCCGTCGCGGCGGCGATGAAGCCGGCGCGTTTCAGTTTGGTCGGATCGATTTTCGATGGCGTGTCGGCGTTGGTGTGGATGTAGCGATCGGGCCAGTCGTTGAGATAGATGGCCGGGATGCTCCACGAGCTCGAGCTGTAGACCTCGTGATCGCTGCCGAGGGTCAGCGGGACCATGGCCGCGCGAAGGGCGTCGCGTCCGCCTTCGGGCGCGACCAGCGGCCACTTCGCGGTTCCGGTCATGGCGTATTGCGATGACTGCGCGTCGACGAAACTGCCGATCGCCGCGGCGACGTCATAGGTGAACGACGGCAGGCTGGCCGGGCCGCGCGTCACGTGAAAGATCGTCTTCGTCTCCGGGCCGCCGCCGACCATGTCCAGATGGATGGCGGCCTTGATGCGCGCGGCCAGCTCTGGCTTCGCGTTCAGCAGCGCCATCGTGCCTTCGATTTCGGGAGGCCAGACGAAGCGGATCGTTCGGCGCGGCGGCGGGATGCGCTTCTCATCGATCAGCTTGTGCAGCGTACGCGCGACTTCCAGGATCGTGGCGCAGCCGCTGGCGTTGTCGTTCGCGCCGGGACGCGGATGATCGAGATGGCAGCTGTAGACGATCTCGTCATCGCGAAGTTGCGGATCGGATCCGGGAATCGTAGCCGTGGCGATGTCGTACGAGCCGGGATGCTGTCCGGCTTTGACGATCGCATGCAGATGAATGTGCTCGCCCTTCAGCAGCCGCGCCTGCAACGCGCGCGCGTCGCCGAGGGAGATCATGAAGGCGAAGGTGGGGGAGGAGGAGAAGGTTTCCAGATGACCCCAGCGGACCAGCGTCTCATCCTGCTTCCACCACGCGGTGCGCTGGTTGGCGGCGTAGCTGACGATGCCGGCGGCGCCGAATCTCGCGATGGCGATGCGTTGCACAGCGTCCGCCTGCGATGCGGCCAGGACGATCTTCCCCTTCACATCCTTGCCGGCGTAATCGTCGTCGCTCGATCCGTTGCCGACGTCGATCAGCTCCGCGGTCACATCGGCGCTGACACTGTCCTCGGCCAGCGTGATCGGCGCGGCATCCCAGCTGGCCATGCGAGTGATCGGATTGCCGCTGCCGTCGAGCTCCCACAGCTCCGCGAAATCGGCATCCCAGGCGGGACGCGAGCGCTGCGTGCCGTAGAAGATCTTGCCGTCGGCCGGGAACTGGTCGATGTGCGCGTCGGTGTAGCCGGACTTCGTCAGCTCGGCGATCACCTGCTCCGCGGCGCGGCGGAAGTCGCGCGAGCCGCGCATGCGATGCAATCGCGAGAAGCCTTCAAGGTTCCGTCTGGCCGACTCACCGGAGATCTCGCCGGCGAGCGCGGAGACCTGCGGGTCGGGAAGAAGCGGAAGGGCGCCCGCGAACAGGCCGGAGGCCATCGTGAAGGTGAGCAGCGCAATCGCAAATCGCATGGCGCGAGTGTAGCGGCGATTGCGGAGCTCGCTGACGGATCAGTCAACACGATTCGCAAACAAGCGCTTGAGAAATGTTGCACGCGATATGCAGCCCGACCTGCGAGAGGAGAAGAAAAATGTTCAGACGAGCACGCCTCATCGTATTGACAGCGGTAGTCCTGATTCTCGTTCCCAACGTCACCTACGCGGCTTCGAAAGCGGCGCTTCATGACGGCATGCGCAAGCTGTGGGAAGACCACGTCACCTGGACGCGGCTCTTTATCGTCAGCGCGGCCGCGGGCTTGCCGGACAAGGATGCGACGACGCAACGGCTGCTGCAGAACCAGACCGACATCGGCAACGCCGTTGCGGAGTATTACGGCCATGACGCCGGCGCGAAGCTGACGGCGCTGCTGAAGGATCACATCCTCATCGCGGCGAGCATCGTCACGGCGGCGAAGGCGGGCGACAACGCGAAAGTGACCAGTGAGAACAAGCGCTGGCACGACAACGCCGTCGACATCGCCAAGTTCCTCCACGGCGCGAATCCGAAGCACTGGCCCGAGGCCACCATTCAGTCGGCGATGTTCACGCACCTCGATCAGACACTCGAGGAAGCGACGCATCAGTTGAAGGGCGACTACGCCGCCAGCGTCAAGGATTACGACCACGTGGTCGCGCACATCCTCGGCATGGCGGATGTGCTCAGCGACGGAATCGAGGCGCAGTTCCCGGCCAAGTTCAGCGGGAAGTGATCGCTTAGGCGGCGCCCCCGATCATCGTCGTCGCGTCGTCGGGTACCGTCTCGGCAGGCGTCTCGCGATCAGTACCGGGGCAGTGGATTCGCCACCACGCGGACGCCTGCTCCTCATCCCACGGCGTGACGTTGATTGCGGCCAGTGATCGCGACAACTCCGCGGCGCTGGCCGGCCGGTGCTCCGGCTTTCGCTCGAGACAGGAGAGCACTAGCTGGTCGAGGGCGGGCGGGATGGGGAGTGTCGTGCGATGCGATGGCGGGACCGGGTCGTCGCGCAGTCGCCTGGCCATCAGTTGGAAGATGTTCTCCGCTTCGAAGACCAGCGTGCCGGTGAGGAGGTAGTTGGCCACGCAGCCGAGGGCGTAAATGTCGGTGCGGCCGTCGATCGTTTCGCCGAGGGCCATTTCCGGCGACATGTAGGCGGGAGTGCCGGGGGTGATCCCGGCAGCGGTGGCCAGCGAGTCTCCGGCGTTTACGGTCGCCATCGACTTGACGAGACCGAAGTCGAGCACTTTGACGAAGTCGTGCTGCAGTCCGAGGCGTCCGACGTGGATGTTCGCCGGTTTGATGTCGCGATGAACGAGGCCGCGCGCGTGCGCTTCGTCGAGTGAAGCGCAGACCTGACGAAGGATGTAGATGGTCCGGTTGGCGGGCATCGGGCCGAACCGGCTCACCAGCGATTGCAGGTCCATCCCATCGAGCAGCTCCATGACGAAGTACATCGTCTGATCGCCGGTGACGCCGAAGTCGTAGAGCTCGACGGTGTGCGGCGATCGCAGGTTCGCCGCGGCTTCGGCTTCGCGCCGGAAGCGCTGCACGGCCACCTGCGCGCGCTCGCCGCTTTCGGCGCGAATCATCTCCGGCCGGATCAACTTGATCGCCGCGGGGCGGGCCAGCATGCGATGCGTGGCCTCGTAGACCTCGCCCATCCCACCCTTCCCCAGCAAAGCGCCCAGCCGGTAGCTGCCCATCTCCCGCGCTTTTGCTACCTGTCGTCCGAGGTTCGTGAGGACGTGCGAGATCACCACGGCGACGCCGACCAGCAGATAGTCGGGATAGTGCATGAGGAGCACGTTTCCTGTCGGACCGAAATCCCACGCTCCTCGGGCGCGCGCGATCAGCATTCCCACGGGATTCATGGAGACAGCGATGATCCCGGCGATGAGCGTTTTGGCGGGCGTGCTCGGCACGATGGCGGCGAACATCAGCACCACCGCGCCGATCCAGCTGATCATCGGCGAGATTGGCCACGAGCTCGGGACATGCTCCCAGTGCAGCAGCACGCCCAGCGACAGCGCGGTCAGGATCATGTAGCCGAGGCCGAGGTCGAGAATGAGGCGCGGATTCCGATTTTCTCTGCGCGTGTAGACGAAGAGCGCCAGCGAAATCAGCGCGTTCGCGCCGGCGATGACATCCGTCGTCGATGATTGAAACGCATCCTGATGTCCGTGGCTCATCACGCGGACGGCGATGTGATCGAGCGTCGTCGCCAGAATCCAGAGCGCCGCCGCGAGGAGCGCCAGGATTCCCAGACGATCCGACGCCTGCTCTAGAAGGTCGTCCGGCATCGTGCGGAGTTTCCACGCCGAGGACTTGAGAGCGGCCGGTGTGTTGGTCGGTGCCTGCCCGATCAGATGCGCGTTGGACATGCGATGCCGGCCATCATGTGGCTTGCGGTGGCGGGCGGCAAGCGGAGCGCCATCGGCTCGATGGCTGTACCGCCGCCGGCTCGGCGGCATTAGAAACAACTGCCAGCGAGCCGCTGGCGGTCCAGCCGTCGAGCCGACGGCGCTACGCTCGGCCGCTCCGCGGTCACTCCCACGCCAGCATCTGCCGAATCTGTTGCCCGAGGGTCAGCGGGTCGAACGGTTTGGAGATGATTCCTCGGACGCCGAGCTGCAGGAACTTCTGGCGATCGGCGGCTTGAACTTTGGCCGTCAGGAAAATGACGGGGATCGATCGGGTGGTGCCTTGTTGCTGGAGGACGCGGAGGGTGCTCGGGCCGTCCATGTCCGGCATCATCACGTCGAGGAGGATGGCATCGGGCTCGGCGGAGAGGGCGAAGGCGGTTCCGGCGGCGCCGCCGTTGGCGGTCCAGACGGTCCAGTTCTCGGTCAATTGGAGACTGAGCTTGGCCACCTCGCGGATGTCGTTCTCGTCGTCGATCACCAGGATCTGCTTAGGCGGCATGCAGTCCCTCCAGGCTTGCGAGCGGGATGGTGAACTGGAAGCGGCTGCCGGCGGGCTCGTTCTTCTCCGCCCAGATGCGGCCGCCGTGGGCGGTGACGATGCTCTGGCAGATGGCCAGGCCGAGGCCTGAGCCGCCTTTGTCGCGGGAGTCGGAACTGTCGACCTGGCTGAAGCGCTCGAAGATGGTCTTCAGCTTCTCCTCCGGAATGCCCCGTCCCTCATCGGCGACGCAGAAGACGAACTCGTTCTCGCCGGCGGTGCCGCTCACCGTCACCGTGGTCTGACGCGGCGAGAACTTGATGGCGTTGGCCAGCAGGTTGGTCAGCGTTTGCATGATGCGATCGCTGTCGCCCCAGACCGATCCGGTGGCCGGCTTGACCACGATGCGCACGTCCGCCTCTTCGGCGATCGATTGAAGACCTTCCGCCGCCTGCACCAGGATCGTCCCGGCATCGACGAGTCCTCGCGCGATCTCGGCCCGGCCAGCGGCCATCCGCTCCAGATCGAGGATGTTGTTGATCAGACGGACCAGGCGATCGGTATTGGTCACGGCAATCTCCAGCATCCGCTGTCCTTTTTCGGCGATCGGTCCCAGGAGGCCGCTGCCGAGGAGGCCGAGCGCTCCGCGGATCGAGGTGAGGGGCGTGCGCAGTTCGTGGCTGACCGTGGAGACGAACTCGCTCTTGAGCTGCTCGATGGCTTGTCGTTCGGTGACGTCGCGAAAGGTGACTACGACGCCTCCGTAGAGCCCATGGTCGACGATCGCGCCGGCGGCGTATTCGACGGGGAACGTGCGTCCGTTGCGCCGCCGGAAATTCGCGGTCCGGCTGATCACCGTGGTCTCCTGCGCGTCGCCTCGGCAGACCGGGCATGCGTTCGGAGCAATGGCAGCGTCGCCGTCGTCGTGAATGAGCTGATGGAGATTCTTTCCCACCAGCTCTTCGACCGGCCATCCCAGCATCCGCGCCGCGGAGGGGTTTACGAACGTGGCGATGCCGTTTCCGTCCAGCCCGAAAATGCCTTCTCCGGCCGAGTTGAGAATCAGCTGCTTGCTCCGGCTCAGCCGGCCGGTCACTTCGGCAGCCCGCTCGGCGGATTCCTTGGCCGCCTTCAGTTGCGCGGTCTGTTCGTCGACGCGATTGACGAGCTCGCGCTCACGCTCGTTGAGGAGGCGCAGGCGCATCTTGAAGCCGGCCCGAAAGACCAGGAGCAGCAGGATGGCGCAGGCCACCCAGAACCAGTAGGTCTGAAAGAAGGCCGCCCGGAATCGGACGTGCAGCGGATTGCCGGCCGGACTCCAGACGCCGTCATTGTTGCTGCCCATGACTTCGAAGGTGTACTTCCCCGGCGGCAGGTTCGTGTAGAAGGCCACGCGGCGGTCGCCGGCATCGATCCAGTCGGCGTTGAATCCGCGCAGGCGATAGCGGAAGGCCACCTTGTGCGGCGCCAGGAAACTGAGCGCCGTGTAGTGGATCTCCAGATTGTGGCGGCCCGGGCCGACGGTGAGGCCGGACGACGTGATGGGGATGCGCGTCTCATCGAGCAGCACCTCCTCGATCCACACCTTCGGCGCGACGGTGTTGACCCACACGCTGCCCGGGTGGATGGCCGCGACGCCCATGCCTGTGGGGAAGTAGAGACGTCCGTCGTTGCCCTTCCAGCCGGCGGGGAAGCCGCCATTGCATTCGCTCTTTTTCATCCCGTCCGCCACGCCGTACGAGATGGAGTGAACTTGCGGGATCTTGTGATCGGCGAAGTCGTTCAACTCTTTCTTGCTGACCCGGAAGACGCCGCGATTGCAGGTCATCCAGAAATAGCCCATCCCGTCGTCGAGGATGGTGAAGACGACGTCGTCGAACAGGCCATCCTTCGATGTGATGGCCGTGATGCGGCCGTCCTTGATGCGATTCAGACCACCGCCGTACGTGCCCACCCAGTGCGCGCCGTCGTGATCGTGATAGGTCACGCGGATCGTGGGATTGGACAGTCCGTCACGGGTCGTGTAGTTGCGGAAGCGGCCATCCTTCATCACGCTGAGGCCGCCGTTCGTGGCGATCCAGAGCGAGCCGTCGCGATCCTGATCGATCGAGGCCACGACATCGTTGACCAGGCCATTTTTCGTGTTGAAGACGGTGAAGACGCCGTTGCGGAAGCGATTGAGGCCGCCGCCCCGCGTGCCGATCCAGATGTTCCCTTCCGGGTCCTGCGCCAGCGCCCGGATCACGTCGTGCGACAGTCCCGAAGACGAGGTGCGATAGACGGTCAGCTTCCCGTGGGTGTCGTAGTAATCGAGACCGTCTGCAGTCCCGATCCAGAGTCCATGATCGCGGTCTTCCAGGACGGAGCGAACCACATTCGACGACAAGCCTTTCGGGCCGGTGATCGTCTCCATCACGCCGTTCTTCCAGTGCGAGAAGCCGTTGTTCGTGCCGATCAGCAGCGAACCGTCGGACGCTTCACGGACACACCACACCACATCCGCGGGAAGTCCCTCCGATTTGCTGATGGTGACGAATTTGCCGGGGCGCAGCTGATCGACGCCGCCCGAGGACGTGCCGACCCAGAGGCTTCCCTCGAGGTCTTCATGCAGCGACATTACCGAGCCGTCGGAGAGACCCTGCTTCTGATCGATGGAGGTGAACTTGCCGGCGGTGTAGCGATTAAGACCGCCGCCGTCGGTGCCGATCCAGAGGTTGCCGTCGCGATCCTGCCGGATCGCTTTCACGGAATTGTTCGACAGGCCCTCGGCCGTGGTGAACTTCGTCAGCCGGCCGTCGTGCAGCCGGTTGAGGCCACCGTTGGTGCCGATCCAGAGATCGCCGTCGTGATCCTGATGAATGGCCCAGACGATGTTGTTCGCCAGCCCGTCGCGCATCGTGTAATTCGTGAACGTGCCATGCGCGAAGTGGCTCAAGCCGCCACCGTTGGTGCCGATCCACAGAGTGCCGTCGGCCGCGGTGAGAAGGCTGAAGATCGAGTCCATCGGCAGGCCGTTGTTGGTGGTGTAGCTCGTGAACTTGCCATCGTGAAAACGGTAAAGGCCCGCCGAGTACGTGGCGATCCAGATGCTGCCGTCCCGCCCCTCAGCCAATGACCAGATGAAGCCGTCGTTCAACCCGTCGCCTTTCGAATAGCTGGTGAACTTGCCGTCCTTGTAGCGCGTGAGTCCACCGTTTCTGCCGATCCAGAGAGCGCCGTCGTGCGCCACCAGCAGCATGTTGATGTGGTGCGTTTCCAGCGCCGGGGTGTTGCGTTTGTCGAAAATGGCGAAGCGCGTGCCGTCGAAGCGGGCCAGACCTTCCTGCGTCCCGAACCAGAGGTAGCCGTCCGGCGTCTGGGCGATGGTATTGACGGAGCTCTGCGGCAATCCTTGATCGGTGGTCCAGGCGCTCAGGCCGTATTGCGTGATGGCCCCGGCGGGATCGAGTGCCAGAAGCGGCGAGGCCAGAAAGATCGCCGCGAGTAGGAGTCCCGGAAGGGTGAAACATTTAAGCCGCATGCTGTGAATCCTTTTTCGTCATCGCCGGCTCCAGGAGCCGGACCACATGTCCTTCGAAGTCGGCGAAGCTGCACCGGCTCTTGGTAAGAAACTCCGTTGTGCCGAGCCGCAGGCGGGCCTGGTCGGCGCTTCCGACGTCGATGGCTGAGTAAACGAGCAGCGCCACGTTCCGGAAATCCGGGCTTTGCCGAAGGGTACTGACCACATCGAAGCCATCGAGGTCGGAGAGTCCGAGGTCGAGAACGATCAGGCTCGGCTCATGCTGGTGGCACATCCGGATGGCTTCCTCACCGCTGGCGGTGTGAAAGGTCCGCAGGCCGCGCCGCTGCAGCGCCGTGGCCAAGACGCGCGCCAGATCGGTGTCGTCTTCGACGATCAGAACGGTGGGACTTGAGCTGCCCGTCGGCACAACGGGCTGTTCGATGTCCGGCCGGGAGATCGACGGCCGGGTCGCCAGCGGAATGGTGAATTGGAAACGGGTCCCGGCGGGCTCGTTCTTTTCCGCCCAGATCCGTCCGCCGTGCGCGGTGACGATGCTCTGGCAGATGGCCAGGCCCAGTCCGGAACCTCCTCGGTTGCGGGAGTCGGATGCGTCGACCTGGCTGAACCGCTGGAAGATCGAGTCGAGCTTGTCGTCCGGAATGCCGCGCCCTTCGTCGGCAACGCAGAAGGTGAATTCTGTCGCGCCGGCGATTCCGGTGAGCGTGACCGTGGTGTCGCGCGGTGAGAACTTGATGGCGTTGCCGATGAGATTCGTCAATGTCTGGATGATCCGGTCGCTGTCTCCCCAGAGTGTTCCGGCCACCGGCGTGGCAACGATCCGGACACGCGCCTGATCGGCGATCGACTGGAGACCTTCGCGGGCCTGGTCCATGACCGCTTGCGCGTCGACGGAACCGCGGGTCAGCTCGACCTTGCCCGATTCGATGCGTTCCAGATCGAGAATGTCGTTGATCAGCCGGACCAGGCGATCGGTGTTGGTCACGGCGATCTCCAGCATCCGCTGTCCCTTCTCGGCGATCGATCCGAGCATTCCGCTGCTGAGGAGACCCAGCGCGCCGCGGATGGAGGTCAGCGGCGTGCGCAGCTCATGGCTGACCGTCGAAACAAACTCGCTCTTCAACCGCTCGATGGCACGCCGTTCGGTGATGTCGCGGAAGATCAGGACCGCGCCTGCCTTGTTGCCGTCCTCGTCGAACATCGGGGTGGCGGAGTACTCGACCGGAAAGCTCGACCCGTCCGCACGCCAGAAGAGGTCCTCAGCGCACGCGACATGGTTGCCCAGACGAAGTGCTTCGCCCATCGGGCAACCCTCCTCGGGAAGCGGGTTTCCAGCGGCGTCCGAGTGGTGAATGAGCTTGTGAATCGACACACCCCGAAGATCGGCGACCGTGCGGCCCAGCATGCGCACGCCGGCTGGATTGAGAAAGGACGGCTCGCCGGCGAGATCGACGCCGAAGATTCCGTCCGTGGCGCTGTTGAGAATGAGGGCGCTTTCGCGGGCTAACTGAGCATTAATGGCCGCCGCTTTTTCGGCGGCATTCTTCGCCACCAGGAGCTCCCCATTGGCCATTGTCAGCTCGGCGGTTCGCTGGGTCACGGTCGACTCGAGCTGCGCCTGATAGAGAACGAGCTTCTGATCGCGCCGTTCGAGCTCGGTCAGCATGCTGTTGAATCCCTTCATCAGATTGCCGATCTCGTCGCCGTCGTTCAGTCCCGGATAACTGGCTCGGACGGTGAAGCTCTTGTATTTCGAGACCAGCGCAGCGACCCGGGCCAGCTCGACGATCGGCTCGGAGATCCGGCCCTGCAGCCGCGCCGCCAGAACGAATGCGGTCAGCAGCGACAGCAAGAGGATGCCGGCCGCGATCTGGCCGTACTGGAGGATTCGGGCATTGCGGTCGCGCGCATCGGCGGCGACGTACATCGTGCCGATGTGCCGGTCTCCGACGCGGATGGCCGAGAACAACTCCGTGCGGCCGTTGCGGTCATAGATGCCGTCCGGCATGACCGTCGAAGGGATCGACACCCCGCGCTGAGGCTCGTATCGCGCGAACGCGGCGCCGCGCTCGTCGTAGACGCCGGCGGCGATGATCGACGGCTTGGCCCGAAGGGCGTTGAGCACCTTGTGGGCCATGTGCCGGTCTCCCGACGTCAGCGCGGTGGTGCTGTTGAAGCTGATGACGCGGGAGATGGTGGAGATGTCGGCGATGAGTCGCGTGCGGAAATTGAGAAGGCCGGAGGCGATGAAGCAGAGGCACGCCAGCGCGACTGCGGTCCCGCTGGTGATCATGATGATTCCGGTCAATTTCCCGCGAATCGAGTGCGTCAGTTTGGTCGTCATTTGAACAGGGCTCGGTCATAGGTGCATCGACCGGCTCGAAAAAATACATTCCGGAAAACACGGGCTGGGCCGGCCGGAATCTGTATTTTTCGAGGCCCTCCGAAGCACTCACCCGCAGCGGCGCCAATTCGGCGCGCAATCCGTTCGAGGGAGCAGGGACCAGTGCAATGCGCGACAGACTCAACGCGGCAGGAACGAACAATCGAGATGACGATGCGGCGTGATCAACGTCATCATGCGGCCGGCCGATCGCCTCTCCCGGACTTCGCCCCGGATCGTCTGATCTGTACGCACGATCTCTCCGGACGCATCCTCAGCGCCAACCGCGAGGCCTGCGAAGCCATCGGTCTCTCGCTGGCCGAGATCCGAGGAATGTCGATTCAGGATCTGTTGCCGCGTGACGAAGAATCCGGCTTCAACGAATACATGCAGACGCTGTTGCGCGAAGGATCGGCCGCCGGTCTGATGAGAATCGTTCCGGCCGTGGGTGGTCCTCGAATCTGGGAGTACCACAATTCGCTGGAGACCGGAGAGGGATCAGCGTCCATCGTCCGCGGCGTCGCTCGTGACGTGACCGATCGCGAGGAGGCCTTCCTGCAGGTGCGCCGCAGCGAGGACTACTTCCGCTCCATCATCGAACATGCCTCCGACCTCATCGTCGTCGTCGGACGGGATGGCCACATCCGCTACGGAAGCCCGTCCGTCGAGCACGTGCTCGGCTATCCGCGGAGGATTCTCGCCGGAATCCGCAGCCTGCATCTCGTTCATCCCGACGATGCACAACGAGGATCCGAGTTTTTGTCCCGCCAGATCGCCGATCCGGCCGCGAGCCAGACCATCGAGCTGCGCGCACGTCATCAGGACGGCTCCTGGCGCTCCTTCGAAATGGTGGCCACGAATCTGGTCAAGCAGGGACAGACCTCGGCGGTGGTCATCAACGCCCGCGACATCACCGAACGAAAGCTTCTGGAGGCCCAGCTGGTCCAGGCCAATCGCCTCGGAGGACTGGGACGTCTCGCCGCCACCGTCGCGCACGAATTCAACAATGTGCTGATGGGGATGCAGCCCTTCGCGGAGCTCATGCAACGCGCCGACGCCACGCCGGAGATCATTTCCAAGGGCGCCTGGCATATCGGCAACTCCATCCAGCGCGGGCGGCGCATCGTGCTGGACATCCTGCGCTTTTCGCAGCCGCACGTTCCGGTCACCACCGCCGTCGACCTCGGCGAATGGTGGGAGAGCTTTGCCCCCGAGGCCGAGGCCGTGCTTGGAAATAGTGTGAGGGTGGTGTCGACGATTCCGAAGCGCAAGCTGTACGCCGTCGCCGACCGCAGCCAGCTCTCGCAGGTACTCGCCAATCTCGTGGCCAACGCCCGTGATGCCATGCCCGGCGGCGGAACGCTGACCGTCTCGGCCAATGATCCCGATGCCGACGCAAGATTTCGGTTCGGAGTCGTGCCGCATCCCGATCGATTCGTGCAGATCTCCGTTCGCGACACTGGCCACGGCATTCCGGCCGACGTCATCGACCGAATCTTCGAGCCGCTCTACACGACCAGGCCCAGCGGCGGCACCGGACTCGGTCTGGCCGTGGCGCACCAGGTCGTCACGCAACACGGCGGTCATATCTTTGTGGAGAGCAAGGAAGGGCGCGGCAGCACCTTCCATCTCTTCCTTCCGAAGTGCGCGCCGCCGGCGATCGAGAACGCCGCGCCCGTTCCGGTGAAGAAGCCGGCCGCACAAAAACTGCTGATCATCGATGACGAGCCGTCGATCTCCGACGGCATTTCCGCGCTGCTGTGCCAGGACGGAATCGACGTCGAATCGATCACCAGCGGACTCCTGGCCACGCAGACCATCTCCCGCTTTCACCCCGACGTCGTCGTGCTCGATTTCGGACTTCCGGACATGGACGGCGGCGAGGTCTACTCCCGCATTCGTGAGCTCGAGCCCGACCTTCCGATCATCTTCTCCACCGGCCATGGCGATCGCCGGATCCTTCACGATCGTCTCAAGGACCCTCGCACGCGATTCCTGCAGAAGCCTTTCGAGATCGCCAGCCTGCTGGCGATGATGGTGGAGCTCGAGACCGAAGGTGCGCCATGAAGCGCGCCCTGGTCATCGATGACGACGATCACATCCGCGAGCTGCTGGAGGTCCTTCTCGAGACCGCCGGCTTCGAAGTGGACACGATGCGCGATGGAATTGACGCCGTGTCGCTGAAGAAGGACTACCAGGTCATTCTGCTCGACATGAAGATGCCGATTTTCGATGCGGAGCGGCTCACCGACTACTGGAAGCTGACCAATCCGAAGATCCTCAGCCGAGTCATCCTTCTCAGCGGCTACTCGCGCCTCTCGTCCGATCGCGACTTCGGAACGTTTGCCATCCTCCCCAAGCCGTTCGAATACCGCGAGTTGCTGGCGCTGGTGGAGGCCTGCGTCGGACGGCAAAGTAACTGTTCGGATTCCGGTCACTTTCCGGCTTCTGAACCTTGTGCAGAATGCCTGACATAAATGTAAGCCATTGCTGTTCAGTAGGTTACGTAATTTCGTGGTCGGCACGTCCGATGCTCAAGGTCCAGCTCGGGAGACGAGAAATGGCTGGACGAGTGCTGGTAGTCGACGATGAAGAAACGATCGTGGAGGGCCTGCTGGGCCTGCTCGATTACGAAAAGATCGAGAGCTCGGGCGCCTTCGATCGCCTCGGCGCCGAATCGCTGATGGCGAAGACCTTTTACGCAGTTGTCGTGGCCGACCTGCGGCTTCATACCGAAGCGGAGGGGCTGGCGCTGCTCGATGCCATCCGGCGGATCAGTCCGCGCTCGCGCGTGCTCACCCTGACCGGCTTCGCCACCCAGGAGCTCGAAGACGAAGTCCTGCGGCGCGGATCGACCATGGTGCTGCGGAAACCGGCGCTTGGCGACGAGATTCTGGCCGCGATTGCTGACCTGCTGGCCGAAGTGGAGTCGATGGCCGCGGCCCAGGAGACGCTCGATCTCGAGAGCCTGCACCTCGGCCTGCGCAATCTTCTCCACTCGATTCCCCGCAAACGCTACGGGCTGAATGCACATGAAGCCGAGGAGGTCGTGCAGCAGGCCTGGCTCCTGTTTCTCGAAAAGCGCGACCTGATTCGAATGGCGCGCCCCTGGCTCGTCGGGACCGTCGCCAACCTATGCAAGCGCCAGATCGGCGCCGCCAAACGACAACGAGAGACGTTCGTTCACGAGGAAGCGCTCGCCGAGTTGCCGGACCCGCGCTCCGAATCGTCCGACGACTACATCGCCCTGCGCCAGGCCCTGGCCGCGCTCAACAAGCAATCGCGCGACCTCTGCATCCTCATCGCCATCAAGGGCTACGCCTACGAAGAAGTCAGCGCCATCACCGGCCTCCCCATCGGCTCGATCGGCCCGATGTACCTGCGGGCGAAGTCGAAGATGCGGATGCAGATGGCGGCGTGAGCAGATGCCGGCTAGGAAACTTTGCGATTGACCACGGTGGGCGGCTTTGGTTGCCCGGTCACAACCCGATCCTGGTATTGCGCCTGGACCGATTGGAGGTGTTCCCACAGCGCGTTCAAATCGTTGCCGAACTCCGCGACGAGTTTCTCGCGGGCAATTCGGGTTTCCTTCACAATCGGATCTTCCCACATGGCTCAACCCACCATCAGCTCTTGAGGCGTGCAGATATACGGCGGTTCAAAACCGGCGGTACGGCAGATGTTATTCACGCGTGGAATCATGGCAGCATTTGCAAGATGAGTGCAGTTCCACGTTAGCAGATAGTCGATTCCGTTCGTGGCACAGATAGCGATGTGAAGGGCATCCGCATTCGCCTTCGGCGGCAGCCCAGCCTCCAGCAGGAGACGTGCTGCAAGCTCGCGAGCCGCGGGAGTCACGTCTGCCAGTCGCATTTGATCGATCAGTGCTATCCGCGCCCGTACAAACGCTTCATCGCCGCGCATTGACTCTTCGATGACGACGGCCGACGCGAAGAGTACGAACTCGTGCCGCCGGCTCTCCCACCATTCGCGTGTCAGTTCCTGGTGCGCTGCGACGATGAGATCGCGCTGGTTCCTGCGTGCGACCAGATAGCTGACCACACTGGTTTCAACGTAGGCGCTTCGAGTCACGTGGTGAACCTATCCCAAACTTGCGATGGGCGGAAGGATGGCCCTCCAATCCCGGCGCGCGCAACGAAGTAAGCTTCGCTTTTCATGACACGAACCAAAGCCCTTGCCCTCGTCGGCCTTTCCGAATTGCTCGGCATGTCGCTCTGGTTCACCGCCTCGGCGGTGGCGCCGCGCATCGCCTCCGAGTGGCACCTCAGCCCCGGGACAACATCGTGGCTCACGCTGGCCGTGCAGCTCGGATTCGTGGCCGGCACGCTGATCAGCGCCATCGCCAACCTGCCGGACGTGATGAGCGTGCGGCGCCTCTTCGCCGTGTCGGCATTCGCCGGCGCGATTACCAACGCCCTCTTCGCCTGGCTGGCGCATGACGCCACGACGGCGATTGGACTGCGCTTCGCCACCGGCGTCTTTCTGGCCGGCGTCTATCCGCCGGGGATGAAGATCATCGCTACCTGGTTCCGCGAAGGACGCGGCCTCGCGCTCGGCGTTCTCGTCGGCGCGCTCACGCTCGGAAAGGCATCGCCGTATCTCATCAACGCCGTTGGATCGCAGAACTGGCGCATTAACGTGGCCGTGGCTTCCATCCTGGCGATGATCGGCGGCGTGATCGTTCTCGCCTTCGTCGACGACGGTCCGTTTGCGCTGCCGAACCAGCCATTCGATCTGCACCAGGCTACCGACGTCGTTCGCAACCGCGCAGTCCGCCTGGCCAACTTCGGCTACTTCGGACATATGTGGGAGCTCTACGCGATGTGGACGTGGATCCCGGTGATGCTCCGCGCCAGCATGGCGCCGAGGCTGGCCGAGGTGGGGTCGTTCGTAGTCATCGGCAGTGGCGCTGTCGGGTGTGTGGTCGCCGGCCGCTACGCCGATCGCCTCGGACGCACGGTGGTCGCCTCCGCGGCCATGATCGCCAGCGCGACATGTTCGATCGCGATTGGTTTCCTCTTCGGCGGCCCGCCCGCCGCACTGCTCGCCGTCGCCGCCATCTGGGGCGCCACGGTCGTTGCCGACTCCGCGCAATTCTCGGCCTGCGTCACCGAGCTCTCCGACCCGCGCTACATCGGCACCGCCCTCACGCTGCAGACCTGCATCGGCTTCCTCATCACCACCGCCTCGATCAGCCTCATGCCGACGATCGAGCACGTCGTCACCTGGCGCTGGGCCTTCGCCGTCCTATCCCCCGGCCCCATCCTCGGCACGATCGCCATGCTCCGCCTGCGCAGACTCCCCGAAGCGAAGAGGATCGCGCAGGGGAGGGGGTGAGGGTTCGTTCGCGCAGTATCCATAAAAAGGCTTCTTCACGCGGAAGACGTAGGTCGGACTCTCCAGTCCGACCTCTTATGAATACCCCTCGTCACTGAAGTTTCAGACCCGGGTCAGCCGGTCGGACTGAGAGTCCGACCTACGTGCAGACGCGTGAAACGGGTTATCATTCGAAAACCCATGAAAGTCTCATTTCTCAAAGCCCCGATCGGCGGCATCATCGGCCTGGAGATGATCACCTTCGTCGAGCCGCTGGGGATGGAGTGCGTCGCCGGCGGCCTTGAGCTGGAAGGGCATACCTGCCAGATCGTCGACATGCGCCTCGACGGCGTCGAGCGCGGGCTGGCCAAGATGCGCAACTTCGCGCCGGACATCGTCGGCCTCCAATGCAACTTCACCACCGAGCGTTTCCGGGCTCTGCGCCTGGCGCGCCGCGTCCGCGAAGAGATGCCGGGCGTTCTGATCGTCATCGGCGGACACGACGCCTCCCGCGATCCGCAATGGTTCCTCAAGCCGGCCATCGACGTCATCGTCGTCGGCGATGGGGAAGAGGTCATGCCTCCGCTGGTCGAAGCGTGGGAGAAGAAGCACGACATGAAAGGCGTCCCCGGCCTGCTGATCAACGACCGCAACGGCCCGATCGACACCGGCCACGCGCCAGCCCGCGGCAACATCGACAACCTGCCGATGCCGGCGCGCCATCTCATCAAGGAGTACGCCTCCGAGTACTACATCAACTTCCGCCGCCCGCTGGCGCTGCTGGAAACGGCCCGCGGCTGTCCCTTCAAGTGCAATTTCTGCTCTGTCTGGAAGTTCCACGAGAGCACGTTCCGCGAGAAGTCGCCCGACCGCGTGGTCAAGGAGCTCGAGCAGATCGAGGCCCCGAACGTCTTCATCACCGACGACATCTTCTGGATGAACGTGAAGCGCGGCCGCGAGCTGGGCAAGGCCATCGCCAAATCCGGCATCCGCAAGCACTTCACCATCCAGACCCGCAGCGACATCATCTGCAAGTTCCCGGACGTGGTCGAGATGTGGAAGGAGTGCGGCCGCATGACCGTATTCCTCGGCCTGGAAAAGATCGACGACGCCGGCCTGAAGTCGGTCAACAAGCGCAACACGGCCGATCACAACAATCAGGCCATCCGCATCCTCCAGGACCTCGGCATCGGCTACACGCCGAACTTCATCATCGATCCGACCTGGGACCGCTCCGATTTCGAGAAGCTCAAACAGTGGGTCGACGAGACCGGCGCCTACAACTCCGGCTTCTCGGTCCTGACGCCGCTCCCCGGCACCGACCTTTGGGACACGACCGTCGACACCGTCACCACACGCGACTGGGAGCTCTTCGACATCGCCCACACAGTCCTGCCGACTAAACTCCCGCTCGAAGAGTTCTACCGCGAGTACGCCGGCCTCTGGAAACACGCCATGGACGTGCGCTATGAGCGCGAAGGAAAACTCCGCACGCACCTCGGCCTGCTCGCCGCGATCGCAACGCGCCGCGTCACGCTCACTGCCATCCGCAAGGGCATGAGAATGGGCAACGTCCTCAGCGACCCGGCTACGTTCTTACGCGCCCACGGCGAGAGCGAAGCGCGGTTGGCGGAGGCTGAGGCGCTGGTTCACTAAGGCGCTCACCACAGAGACACGGAGATGGTTTTCTCTGTGCCCTCTGTGTCTCTGTGGTTCAAATCCATGGTTCATCGCCGCTAGGGCCATAAATCGACGGCACGTGCCCTTCCGCCATTCGCAAGTAAATCGAGAACTGTCCGCGATGGTGAATCTGGTCATGCAGCAGGAACCAGATCCAATCCTTGCGCGAGATCGGCGCCATCTGCTTTGGCCCGCTCATGAAGTGGACGTCCGCGTGCAGCTCCTCGTCCGAGGCTGCGCTGACCAGATCGCGGAAATCCTTGTGCACCTTCTCGAGTGTGGCCAGGAGCTCATCCCAATCCTCGGGAGGCTTCGGAGTTCCTGCGCCACCCTTCGGCGGGCCGCTGGCGTACTCGTCGTGCCAGACCTTTGTGCCGAGGCCGCGCTCGAGGATGAAGACGAAGGCCAGTTCTTTGGCGGTCTTCAACTTCGGATGGGGACGGAGATCGAGCTTGTCCGCCGGATACGCCTTCAACACGCGCATCGTCTTCGCATGCTCTTCATCGTAGGTATCGAGGAACTCCTGTTTGCCTTCTGACATCGCAACCTCCGCGGAAAGTGCATCAAGAAGCGCGCCTGATATAGTTCGGCCCGCGCGCCGCCACCCCTGCGCGCCACTCCGCATCAGAGGATGGAAATGCCTCACAACACCTTCAATACTCTCGATTCCTTCGACCTCGGCCACGGGCGCCGCGGCCAGTTCTACTCCCTCCCCAAACTCGAAGCGGCCGGCGTCGGCAACGTTTCGAAACTGCCAGTCTCGATCCGCATCGTCCTCGAGTCCGTCCTTCGCAATCTCGACGGCAAGAAGATCGCCGAGAAGGACGTCCGGACGCTCGCGAATTGGCAGGCCATCGCCGAAAGAAGCGCTGAGATCCCGTTCATGGTCGCCCGCGTACTGCTGCAGGACTTCACCGGCGTTCCGCTCCTCGTCGACCTGGCCGCCATGCGCTCCGCCGCCAAACGGATGGGCGCCGATCCGAAGATCATCGAGCCGCTCGTGCCGGTCGATCTGGTCGTCGATCACTCCGTGCAGGTCGACTACTCCAATCGCCCCGACGCCCTGCAGCTCAACATGGACATCGAGTTCAAGCGCAATCAGCAGCGCTACCAGTTTCTGAAATGGGGGACGCAGGCCTTCAACGGATTCGGCGTCGTCCCGCCGGGCATCGGCATCGTCCACCAGGTCAATCTCGAATACCTCGCCCGCGGCGTGCTGGAGAAGGATGGCGTCTGGTATCCCGACACCCTCGTCGGCACCGACTCTCATACGACCATGATCAACGGCCTCGGCATCGTGGCCTGGGGCGTCGGCGGGATCGAGGCCGAAGCGGGCATGCTCGGCCAGCCGGTCTACTTCCTGACGCCGGACGTCGTCGGCGTTCATCTCAAAGGCGCGTTGCGCGAAGGCGTCACCGCCACTGACCTCGTGCTCACCATTACCGAGATGCTGCGCAAGGCCAAGGTCGTCGGCAAGTTCGTCGAGTATTTCGGCGAAGGCGCCGCCTCGCTGGCGCTGGCCGACCGCGCCACCATCGCCAACATGGCCCCCGAGTACGGCGCCACCATGGGCTACTTCCCGATCGACGAAGAGACCTGCCGCTACATGCTCATGACCGGGCGTGCCGAGGAGCAGGTCGATGCGTTGCGGGCGTACTTCCAGGCGCAGGGACTCTTCGGCATTCCGAAGGGTGGCGACATCGAATACACAACCGTGCTCGAGCTCGACCTCGCCGGCGTCCGCTCCAGCGTGGCCGGACCGAAGCGGCCGCAGGACCGCATCGACCTCGATGACATCCAGCGCGAGTTCGTGGAAATGCTCCGCAAGCCCGCTCCGGCCGGCTATGGCAAGACCGAGGCCGTGCGCAAGTCAAAGACGCTCCTCGGCATCACCTCGACCGGCCCGGAGCACACCATCACCGGCGGCGGCGAACAGACCAGCGCACCGAGCCCGCTGGCGTCGGCGAAGAAAAACACCAGCGTCGTCACCGAGGAAGAGATGGTCAACAACCGGCCGACGCCCGATCGCGTTGCCGCCGATTCGCTGGCCGACGAGTTCCCGATGGCCGTGGCCGAGCTGCACGACGGCGACGTCCTCATCGCCGCCATCACCTCCTGCACGAACACCTCGAACCCATCGGTGATGCTCGCCGCGGGATTGCTGGCCAAGAAGGCGGTCGAGAAAGGCTTGCGCGTTCCGCGCGTGGTCAAGACCTCGCTGGCGCCCGGCTCGCGCGTCGTTACCGACTATTACCATCGCAGCGGCCTGCAGCCGTACCTCGACCAGCTCGGATTCAACACCGTCGGCTATGGCTGTACCACCTGCATTGGCAACTCCGGCCCGCTCGATCCACGCATCGAGGAGGCCATCACCAAGCTCGATCTCATCGGCGTCAGCGTCCTCTCCGGCAACCGCAACTTTGAGGCGCGCGTCCACCAGTCGATCCGCGCCAACTTCCTGATGTCGCCGCCGCTGGTGGTGGCGTTCGCGCTGGCGGGTCGCATCGACATCGACATGACCAAAGAGCCGATCGGCCGCGGTGCACAAGGCGAAGACGTCTACCTCCGCGAGATCTGGCCGACGATGGATGAGATCCGCACCTGCATGGCCGGCGCGCTCGATCCGGAGTCGTTCCGCACGCTCTATTCGAACTTCGCCGATCAGAATCCGCTCTGGAACGAGATCCCGTCCACCGGTGGGCTTCTGTACACATGGGACGAGCATTCGACCTACATCCAGGAGCCGCCGTTCTTCGAAGGAGTGACCTCGGGCAAGGCCGCCGACATCACCGGCGCCCGCGCCCTGGCGATCTTCGGCGACTCCGTGACCACGGATCACATCAGTCCCGCCGGCTCGATCAAAGCGAACTCGCCGGCAGGCAAGTACCTCATCGAAAACGGCGTCCCGGTCGAAGACTTCAACAGCTATGGCTCGCGCCGCGGAAATGATCGGGTGATGACGCGCGGCACCTTCGCCAACGTGCGCATCAAGAACCTGATGGTGCCCGGCGTCGAAGGCGGCGTGACCAGGCATCAGCCGGACGGCACGCAGATGTCGATCTACGACGCGGCCATGCAGTATCAGAATGAGGGGACGCCGCTGGTGATCATCGCCGGCCAGGAGTACGGCACCGGCTCCTCCCGCGATTGGGCCGCCAAAGGCACCAAGCTCCTCGGCGTCCGCGCGGTGGTCACGCAAAGCTTCGAGCGCATCCACCGCTCGAACCTCGTCGGCATGGGCGTCCTCCCGCTGCAATTCGAAGAGGGGACCAACGCCCAGTCGCTCAATCTCGACGGCACCGAGACCTTCGACATCACCGGCATCACCGGCGACCTCCGCCCGCGCCAGAAGGCCAGGCTGGTCATCCATCGCGCAAACGGCGCGACGGAAAACGTGCCTCTCATCGTCCGCATCGACACGCCGATCGAGGTCGACTACTACGAGAGCGGGGGGATTCTGCCGTTCGTTCTGCGGCAGCTGGTTGGCGTCGCAAACTGAGGTTCGCGGATAGAATGCCGCCACGGTGTGCCCCATGGGTTTCCGTCAATCCGCCGCTGTCTCGATCGCGGTCGCGTTTGGACTGGCCGCCGCTCCGTGTGCACTAGCGGCCGTCACACTGGCGCAGTCCGCGCCCGGCCCGTTCACCTTGAGCGTCACGACGGCCTGCAGTCCGCCGGTCACACTCACATGGACGGCGGCCTCGAACAACGTCACCAGTTACGAGATTTACCGCGACCTGTCGATTCTCACCAGCGTCGCTCCCGATACGCTGAGCTATCCCGATAACAGTGCGCGGCCGTTGACCTCCTACACCTATTTTGTCCGGGCCATCGGTCCCGGCGGAGCGAGCCAGTCCAATGAAGTGAGCGCGAGATCCGATCCCTCAGTCTGCGATGCGCTCCTGCCCGATCTTGCCGCGGTGGAGATCGGACTCTCCACCGTGACCGCGCGCGTGGGGGATACCATTTCCGTCTCCATCAGCGTGAAAAATAGCGGCAATGCCACGACCTCGGCCGCGACCGCGCGCATCCGACTCGGCCGAGGTCCGTCGATGAGTTCAGCGGACCCGCTGCTCGCCACGATCGCCTTGCCGGCGCTCGCTGCAGGCGCGAGCGCTCAACGCACGGCGAACGTGATCCTGCCGGCCGTCGCCGCGGGAACCTACAGTCTCTTCCTCTCGATCGACGAGGAGCACGTTTCCGGCGATACGAATGCCGGCAACAACGTGAAGCGCAGCGCTCTGCTCGACCTTGCCGACAGGATTCCGCCGAAACGACGCGCCGTGCCGCACTGACTGCCGCTTCGTTGCGCGGGTGGTGTGTACAATTCGTCCTGGAACTTGACCCTTATGCCTGTGGTCCCGCGCAAGGCCACGTTTTTGGTGCTCATTCTCCTCGTTCCCGTGGCGGCGCTTGCCGGTCCCGGAGCGTTCGGCGTGGCCGCCTTTCCTGTCTGCCACGCCGGGATCCATCTCTCGTGGTCATCCTCGCCGGGCGCCTCGTCGTACCGGGTCTTTCGCGGCGGGCAGGCCATCGGAGCTGTGCTGCCGGCATCGACGCTGGCCTTCGACGACAGCACCGCCGGCACCAGCTACTTCGTGGTCGCCACCGACAGCCACGGCTTCACCTTCACCTCCAGCAGCGTCACGCCGCCCGCGGCGAATGCGACTCTCTGCCAGAGCGGCGATCTGCAGGTCGGTGAATCGGCCTACTGCGCCGCGACGGGACCGGCCATCCACCTGGCTTGGACCGCCGGAGCCGCGAACGGCTATTTCATTACCGACTCCTCCGACAACCTCGTGGCCGTCCTCGACGGAACGAAGAGCAGCTTCGAGATCACCGGCCTCAACGCAGCGACGTCCTATCGCTTTTCGGTCAACGACAACCAGGCCAATCACGGACAGTTCAGCACGACACCTTCCTGTCCCGGCCTGCCGGGAAGCCTGACACTCTCCGCGACCACGTCGTGCACAAACGGCTCCGCCAGCGTTCAATTGAGTTGGACGGCATCCTCGGCGGCGACGCAGTATCGCGTCGGACGTGACGGCGTCGTCATCGACACAATCACCGCTCGGACCTTTGCGGATACCACCGTCACCGCCGGACACGCGTACAGCTACACCATTTCCGCCCTCAACGGCTCCGGGTCGACCGAGTCGAATACGGTGCCGATCACGGCGGGGACCTGTACCTCTCCTCCGGGCGCGTTTGCCGCATCGGCCAGCGGATTCTGTACTGCCCCCGCGCCGCCGACGCCTGCGGTCCATGTCACATGGACTGCCTCCTCGAACGCCGCGACCTACGTCGTCAACCGCGACGGCGCCCCCTACAGCGCGACGTTTGCGTCGACGAAGCTGGCCTTTGACGACCTGACCGTCAACGTCGGCCAGACGTACACCTATACCGTCACCGCCACGAACAGCGGCGGAAGCACCTTGTCAAGCGGCCAATCGGTGACCATTAACGCCTGTGCGCCTGCCACGCCCCCAACGCCGCCAACGCTTTCGGTCAGCACAATCTGCAATGACACCAGCCCGATCAACCGGCTTTCGTGGACGTCGTCGTCGGGCGCCACGAGCTACCAGGTGTTTCGCAACGGCACGGCGTTATCTCTGAGCTTGCCCTCGACGACGCTCGCCTACGACGACAGCGCCGTGGCGGCGGGTCAGACATACGCGTACTTCGTTCGCGCCACGAACACCGCGGGCAACGCCGACTCCAATACGATCAACATCTCGCTGGTGACGACGATCTGTCAGCCGCCGCCGCAACCGTTCACCTTGAGCGCCAACGCGCTTTGTGACATCTCCTCATCACCGTCTGCCGCGGTCAGTCTCAGCTGGACGTCATCGGCGAATGTGACCAGCTATGCCGTCTTCCGCGACGACACGCTGATCGGCAGTGTGACCGGCACGTCATTTACCGACAATGCCGCTCTCGCCGGGAAGAGCTACACGTATATGGTTCGCGCCTCCGGTCCCGGCGGCACGACCGATTCGAACATCGTCAACGTGCAGGTCGATCCGGGCATCTGCACCAGTCCATGCAGCCTTTCCTGCGCCGCGAACGTCGCCGCCTCGGCGCAAGCGACGACCGCCGTTCTCTTCCTTCTTCAGCAGCCGTCGTCCTGCGATACCGCGGGCGTCACCTGGATCTTCGGGGACGGAGCCACATCAAACGCCGTGGCTCCCTTCCATATCTACACAAGCGCCGGAACGTTTCACTGGACGGTCACGGTCGGCCAGGGCACCCCGGCGATCTGCCAGAACCACGGAGTGATCGTCATTACCGCTCCGCCGGTACCGCCCAAAGGCCGCGCCGTCCGCCACTGATTTTCGCGTGCTATTCTCCGCGCCCGAGGTCTCTGACCAATGTGGCAATACACCCCTCGCGTTGCCGTCGTCCGTGGGCTTCGCACGCCCTTCGCGAAGTCGGGGACGCATTACGCGCATCTCTCCGCGCTCGACCTGGGCAAGCTCGTCGTCGCCGAGCTGGTGCAGCGCTCGGGCATCGATCCCAACACCATCCAGGAAGTCGTCTTCGGCAACGTGATCCCGTCGGTCAAAGCGCCGAACATCGCCCGCGAGATCATTCTCGGCACCGGCCTGCCGCGCAAACTGCCCGGCTTCACCGTGAGCAAGGCCTGCGCGTCGTCCAACCAGGCCATCACCTCGGCGGCGGACATGATCTTCCGCGGCTACGCCGACATCGTCGTCGCCGGCGGCAGCGAGTCGCTCTCCGACATCCCCATCCTCTTCTCGAAAAACTTCGCCGAGGCGCTGGTGAGCTCGAGCAAGCAGAAGAGCGTCGGGGGGAAGCTGGGATCGTTCCGCAAGATCCGGCCGAAGGACCTCGCGCCCGACGCCCCCGCGATCGCCGAGTCGACCACCGGCCTGACCATGGGCGAGTCGGCCGAAAAAATGGCCAAGGAGAACGGCATCACCCGCGAAGCGCAGGACAAATTTGCGCTGCAGAGCCATCATCGCGCCGCCGAGGCTACGGCCAGCGGACGGTTCAAGGATGAGGTGATGACCGTGCTCGTTCCGCCGGGATTCGACGACATCGTCGAGACCGACAACCTCATTCGCGGCGACTCCACGCTCGAAGCGATGGCCAAACTGCGGCCGGTCTTCGATCGCAAGTTCGGAACGATCACCGCCGCCAACTCCTCGCCGCTGACCGACGGCGCCGCGGCGGTGATCCTGATGTCGGAAGACAAGGCGAAGGAGCTCGGCATCAAGCCGATCGGCTTCATCAAGAGCTACGCGTACGCCGCCACCGATCCCTTCGATCAGCTGCTGCAAGGTCCCGTCTTCGCGCTGCCGGTCGCTTTGGAGCGCGCCAAGATCGGACTCAAGGACATCGGCGTGATCGAGATGCACGAAGCGTTCGCCGCGCAGGTGCTCTCGAACATCCAATGGATCGGATCAAAAAAGATCGCCCAGGAACGCCTCGGCCGCAGCGAGCCGGTCGGCGAGATCGATCCCGAAAAGATCAATCTCACCGGTGGCTCGATCGCCCTCGGGCACCCCTTCGGCGCCACCGGCTCCCGCATCGTGACTACCGTCTGCAACGAACTGCAGCGCACCGGACAGCAGTACGGCCTGGTCACCGTCTGCGCGGCGGGGGGAATCGGCGTGGCGATGGTGCTGGAGCGGGAGTAGGTATCAGGAAAGCGACTGGCCTCGCAGCAATTGCCGCGATCATCTCGATCGTATCGGTCCTCGTGTGGACCAGCGGCTACGGTAAGGGTTTTGTCCGCGCAATACGCGACCAGGCGCACGGCGAGAGTCACCTGTTTTTCATTTGCTGCGGCTACTATCCACGAGGGGCAGTCGAAGAGCGCCGCGACGAAATCCTCAAGACGAGATACAACTTCACTTTTGAATGCACCGGCGGGATCGCGCCGTCGCCTGCGTCGGTGCGCTTCGCCCGCGCCTACAACTGGGTTACCGTAAAGATGATGTCGTATCGCCGGATTCAATCGGATTTCATCGACTCCGCAGAGGCTCGCGCCCAGGTAGAAGTCTCAGCGCTTAGGAAGAGTCGTCGGTAGCTATGGAACTTCAGGGCCTTCTGGCACCAGTGGCGGGAGAGTTTGACGCCGATGAAGCGCTCGCCTCCTGGCGATGGCTCGTTCCTGAAAACGTCCGGCCATTGGTCCTGACGGCTTTTGGCGATCTCTTTCTCATTTCGAATACGGGCGCGGTTCTGTTTCTCGATACGGCGGCGGGAAAGTGTTCCGAAGTGGCCAGCTCAATCGAGGATTGGGAAGGGAAGCTTCGGGATGACCGGCTCATAAATGAGTGGTTCATGCCGGGGCTACTCTCGGAATTGCTTGAGGCGGGTCTTAGCCTCTGTCAGGGAGAGTGCTACTCGGCGATGCAGCCCATCATCCTGAATGGAGAATTCTCGGCGGCCAACTGGCGTCCCACACACTGGAGGGTTCATTTCCATTCGCTCGGCCAGATTCATGATCAGGTGAAGGATCTCCCCGAGGGCACAAAAATCACGAAGATCAACTACACCGAAATCTGACCTATGCCGAAGTCGCTATCAGCCCAGAACAAGCCCGACCCCCTTCGAAGAGTCTCCGAAATCTGCCTCGCCTTCCCCGAGGCCAGCGTCGAAAGACATGGCTCGCACGCAACCTTTCGCATCCGCAAGAAGGTCTTCGCCTACTTTCTCGACAACCATCACGGCGACGGCATCGTCTCGGTCTGCGTGAAGACCCGGCTCGGCGAGAACGCCGATCTGGCGCGTCAACGGCCGTCGCAGTTTTATCTGCCGGCGTACATCGGGCCGCGCGGTTGGGTGGGTATTCGGCTCGATGTCCCGAAGATCTCGTGGGACGACGTGGCGTCGTTCATCGCATCGAGCTTCGCCATCGTCGCACCGAAAACTCTGGCGGCGGCGGTCCGGCGGAACGTAGACTCCTGACCATGGCCAAATCGAAAGGCGGTGCGATCGAATCGAAGGTGCGCGCGTTCGCGCTCGGTTTCCCCGAGGCGTATGAAGAGTTTCCGTGGGGACACAGCGCGATCAAGGTGAAGAAGAAAGCCTTCCTCTTCATGGGCACCGACGAAAGCGGACGCTTCTCCATCTCCGTGAAGCTGCCGCACTCGCGCGACATGGCGGTCGATCTTCCCTTCACCGAGCCAACCGGCTACGGCCTCGGCAAGAGCGGCTGGGTGACGGCGTATCTGACCGACCAGAAGTCGCTCGATCTGATCAAGGCGTGGGTCGAGGAGAGTTATCGCGCGATTGCGCCGAAGAGATTGGTGAAGACGCTGGCCTGACGTGGCTTCTGAAACCCCAATCCTGACGTGGAGCGAAGCGACGCCGTCAGGATCTCCGGTGGCACCACAGCATTCGTTCGGTATCACCGGAGACCCTGCGTCTACGCGCAGGGTAAAATTCGTCGCACATGCCCGAAGTCACCCGCGCCGTCTGCCCGCACGATTGTCCTGACACCTGTCTGATGCTCGTCACTGTCGATGACGACGGACGCGCCACGCGCATCGCCGGCGATCCGAATCATCCGTTCACGCAGGGATTTCTCTGCACGAAGGTATCGAAGTATCTGGAGCGGACCTATCACCCGGATCGGCTCGCGTATCCGCAGATTCGCGTCGGCGCGAAAGGGGAGGGACGCTTCCGCCGGGCCACGTGGGATGAAGCGACGTCACTCATCGCCGAGAAATTGAGCGCGATCATCGCCTCGCCCGATGGGCCGCAGGCGATCCTGCCGTATTCGTACGCGGGAACGATGGGGCTGGTGCAGGGCGAAGGGATGGCCTCGCGGTTCTTCCGGCGCATCGGGGCGTCGTTTCTCGATCGCACGATCTGCTCGAGTGCGGGCGCCGAGGCCTTCGCCATGAACTACGGGACGAGGATGGGGACCGATCCGGAGAGCGTGCCCGAGGCGAAACTGATTCTGCTGTGGGGAACGAACACGCTCACGTCGAACCCGCACCTCTGGCCGTTCATCCGCCGGGCGCGCGCCAACGGCGCGCCGGTCATCTGCATCGATCCGTTGCGGACCAGGACCGCCGCCGCATCCGACGAGCACATCGCCATCCGGCCAGGCACCGACGCGGCGCTGGCGCTGGGGATGATGCACGTTCTGTTCAGGGATCATCTCGAAGATCGTCAATATCTTGACGAGATGACCGTCGGATGGGAAAAACTTCGCGAGCGCGTTCTTTCCGACTATTCGCCGGAGCGTGTGGCCTCGGTCTGCCGCCTGCCGGCGGAAACCATCGAGCGTCTCGGTACCCTCTACGGCACCACGCGCCCGACCTTCATCCGCCTCAACTATGGACTGCAGCGTCACGCCGGCGGCGGTTCGGCGGTGCGCGCCATCTCGCTGCTTCCGGCGATCACCGGCGCCTGGAACCACGCCGGCGGCGGCTGCCAGCTCTCCGCGTCCGGAACCTTCGCCATGAACACCGCCGCGCTGGAACGGACCGACCTCGGCGACCACTCGGCGCGCACGATCAACATGACCCGCCTCGGCGAGTCGCTGACGAAGACCGACGATCCGCCGGTGAAGGCGATGATCGTCTACAACTCCAATCCCGGATCGATTGCGCCCGATCGCGAGAACGTGCTGCGCGGCCTGCGGCGCGAGGATCTCTTCACCGTCGTCCTCGAACATTTCCAGACCGACACCGCCGACTACGCCGACGTGTTGCTTCCGGCGACGACGCAGCTCGAGCACGACGACCTGCACAAGGCCTACGGCCATCTCTACGTGATGTACAACAAGCGGTCGATCGCACCGATCGGCGAGGCGCTGCCGAACAGCGAGATCTTCCGCCGCATCGCCGCAGCCATGCATCTCGATTTTCCCGAGCTGCGCGAGAGCGACGAGGAGTTGATGCGCGCCGCGCTCACGGGGACATCCGAGGTGATGAACGGGGTAACGCTGGAAGCGTTGAAGGAGCACGGATCGGTGCGTCTCAATCTCCCGTCGCCGCATCTGCCGTTCCACCGCGGCGTTCGGTTGAAGACGCCAAGCGGAAAGATCGAGATCGAATCGCAGCAGGTTGCGGCCCTCGGGCTCGATGCGTTGCCCTGCTACGTTCCGCCGTATGAGTCGGAGGAGCGCGATCCCGCGCTGGCGCGCCGCTTCCCGCTCGCGCTCATCTCCCCGCCAGCGCATGAGTTTCTCAACTCGAGCTTCGTCAACGTGGCGTCGTTACGCCGCTCCGCGGGCAAGCCGACGCTGGAGATTCACGCCGATGATGCACAGGCCCGCGCCATCGCCGACGGCGTCCGCGTGAAGATCTACAACGACCGCGGCACCTTCACCGCCGACGCCGTCATCACCGACCGCGTCCGCCCCGGCGTCGTCTCCGCGCCGTCGGTCTGGTGGGGAAGGCTGACCGCGGATGGCGCGAACGCGAATCAAACGACATCGCAGGCACTCACCGACATCGGACGCGGGGCGACGTTTTACGACAATCTGGTTGATGTGGCTCCGGCCTAGGGAAGCACCAGCACAGACAAGAGTGTCTGTGCCACATTAGCTGCTGGTGATTGCCACGATTCGTTCAAGTACCGAGACCGATGTGGCACAGACACTCTTGTCTGTGCGAGGCTTACTCGAAACTCTTCACGATCCCCGCCCACTCCCCCCGCTCCGTCAACAACCGTTCGACCAACTCCCGAAACGCCCCCCTCCCGCCGCCCGCATTCAATTTCCACTTCGCCGCCTGACGCACCTCGGCGGCCGCATCGGAAGGCGCGGCAGAGAGCCCGGCGCGGAGCATCGGAGCGAGATCGGGGAGGTCGTCGCCGATGTAGAGAACCTCATCGAACGTCACCGACAACTTCTGCAGGATCTCCTCGCAGGCGGTCAGTTTGTTCGTCGCGCCCTGGTGCAGCTCGGTGATTTCCAGCTCTTTTGCGCGGCGCACCAGCGCGGGAGAACTGCGTGACGTCAGCAGCACGATGGTGATCCCGGCGCGCTGCGCGAGTTTTGCGCCGAGGCCGTCGCGGACGTTGAAGGATTTGATTTCGGAGCGGTCGCCGGCGTACGTGATTTTTCCGTCCGTCCAGACGCCATCGACGTCGGAAACGATCACTCGAATGTCGCGCGCGCTGCTCATGCCGCGCGAAGGATAGCAGCCGTCCCATAGAATTGGCCGTGTGAGCATCCCTGCCCGGCGCGCATTTCGCGGCCGCATCCTCTATCGCATCCTCCGTCTCTTCAGCTCCGTCGTGCGGCGGCTGCCACTCCGCGCCGCGCGCGCCATCGGCATCGTGCTCGGTCATCTCGGATGGCACGCGCTTCGTCATCATCGCCGGCGCGCGCTGACAAATATCGCCGTGGCCTTTCCCGACTGGCCGCTGCGCCGCCGCAACGCCACCATCCGCTCGATGTTTCATCACCTCGGCCTGACGCTGGCGGAAGTGCTCTGGCTTCCGAACCTCAACGCCGAGACGTGCGCGCAGACGACCACGTTCGAAGGGCTGGAGAACCTTCGCCCAGGCGAGGGCACCATCGGCATCACCGGCCACTGCGGCAACTGGGAGTGGATGGCCCACGCCATCGCCATGCGCTCGCCGCTGACCGTCCTTCACCGCGGACGGGACGAGCCGATGATGAACCTCTTCATCCGGGACCTCCGCGCCGACGCCGGCATCACCACCATCGATCGCGGCTCGACCGCCGCGGGGCGGGAGATGATCCGCGCCTTGCGCAACGGCAGCATGCTTTCGTTTCTAATCGATCAGAACATCCGCGCCGAGAGCGTGAAGGTGCCCTTCTTCGGCCGCCCCGCGCTGACGCCGATAGGCCCGGCCCGCCTGGCGGTGCGGACCGGCGCCAAGGTCCTGCGCGTTTTTGGCGAGCGGCGAAACGGCAAACTGCACATCCGCATCCTCGAGCCGATCCTCGTCAGGCCGGATGACGATCCGGTTGCGCTGACCGCCCGTCTCACCGCCGACATCGAAGCGCAGATCCGCCGCGTCCCCGAGCAGTGGGTTTGGATGCACGACCGGTATCGGGAGCGGCCGAAGTGGGATGTGGCAACAACGTAGGTCGGACTCTCCAGTCCGACCGGCTGACCCGGGTCTGAAACCACAGTGACGAGGAGTCTTCACAAGAGGTCGGACTGGAGAGTCCGACCTACGTTTGGGGGCCTGCGTCAACTCAAATCACGATCGTCTCGTGAATCGGCTTGTTCTCCCAGAACCGGCGGATCGAGAGCGGCGTGCAGTCGAGCGTGCGGTATTCGCCGTATTGCAGCAGCTCCGCCAGTGCCAGGCCGGCGGCGGGTGATTCCATCGCCCCGTGGCCGGAGAAGCCGGTGGCGAAGATCAGATTCTGCACGTGCGGGTGCTCGCCGAAGACCGCGTTGTGATCAATATCGTTCGTGTCGTACAGGCCGCCCCACATCGACATCAGCCGGCAGCGCTCCATCCCCGGGATGCGCTCCTGCATGTAGTAGTTGATCTGCTCCTCGTAGTACTTCGCGTCCGGCGTGGTGTCGAAGCTGGCCGGCGTATCGGGGTCGGCGCGCCCGATCATCAGGTTCGGTCCCTCGGGGCGGAAATAGATGCCGTTGTCGATGATGGTCATCGGAATCTTCTCGAACCCTTCGATCGGCGGCATGTTGGTGATGAAGAGCATGCGATTGAGCGGGATCACCGGAGGCAGGTCGTCGCCGGTCAGGCCGGAAACCTCGAGCAGTTTGTTGGTCCAGGCGCCCGCGGCGATGACGATCTTGTCGCTGTCGATGAACGACCCATCCGCCATCTCCACGCCGCGATAGGCGCCGTCGACGATGCGGACTTTGGCGACCGTCGTGTTGAGCCGCAGCTCGGCGCGGCCGGCGAATCCTTCCAGCCCGCGCTCGAAGTATCCCTGCGCCGCGGCCGAGGGATCGAAGCTGCCGCACTCCGGCCCGAAGACGCCGCCGGCGATCGGTTTCATATTCAGGATCTCGTTGACCTCGGGGTCGATATGATCGACGCCCGCCCGCAGCCCGGGAACCTTCGCTTCGACTTCCTTCGCGTCGAGAAACTCGATGGTCACGCCGTTCTTCGCCCACTCCTGCCCGAAGGCTTTGGCGCTCTCGAAATTCTCTTCGTACTGGCAGAAAAGATAGCCGCGCTGATCGAAGCCGATAGGGAAGCGCAGCTCGTCCTGGAAGGCTTTCAACTTTTTGATGGAGTAACTGGTCAGCCGCATGTTGATCGGCGTCGTCCAGATGTTGCGGAAGCCGCCGGCGGAGAGGGCGGTGGAGCCCTTCGACAGCGCATCCTCGCGCTCGAGCACCAGCACGCGCCCGGGATAGCCGAGCTGGGCGAGGTGATAGAGCACGCTCCCGCCGATGATTCCGCCGCCGATGATGATCAGATCGTAATCGGGCATTGATTCTCCGTGTTTGTGCTCCATCCTGCGGCGAAGCGCGCAGGATCTCCGGTGGTACCGCGCGGCTGTAGCCTAAGCGCAACGAGGCCGCATTCGCGCGGTATGACCAGAGATCCTGCGCGCTTCGCCGCAGGATGGGGGATCAAAAATCTCATTCCGTCTTCGCCACCACCGCCGCCGCCACCCGCCCCGCTCCGGCGCGAGCCAACTCATTCGCGCAGGCGCGAATCGTTGCGCCGGTCGTGCAGACATCGTCGACGAGCAGGATCTTCTTCGAAGTCACGCGCGGCGATGCCATAAAGGCATCGTGCACGTTGGCGGCGCGGGCGCTGCGCGCCAGTTTCGACTGCGGACCGGGATCGCGCGTCTTCGCCAGCAGCGCCGGCTCACAGCGGATGCCGATCCGTTTCGCCAGCGCGCGGGCCAGCAGCTCCGCCTGGTTGTAGCCGCGCCGCCGCACTTTGGCGCGGTGCATCGGCACCGGGACGACGGCATCGAAATCGAGATCGCCGCGCTGCCGGAGCTTCCGTTCGAGCAGCTCCGCCAGCGGATCGGCGAAGAAATCGTGGCGCTTGAATTTGAACGCCTGCAGCACCCGCTCGAGCGATCCCGAGTAGCAGCCCCAGGCCTCGGTCCAGTCGACCGGCAGGGGATCCTTCAGACACGGCCCGCAGATGAAGTCGGGATCGTCGTTCGTCCACGGCAGGGCGCAGAAGCGGCACTTCGCCGCCGGAATGGCCGGCAGCGCGGCCCAGCACGCGGCGCAGCAAGACGCCGTCCGCTCCCGCCACGGCAGCTCGCCCCCGCAGGACACGCACGCCGCATGCAGAACGATTCGCGCCGTCTCCCGTCCTATTGACGAAAGTGATTGCAACACGGCGTGATTCTAAGTGTGAAGGGTGAAGAGTGAAGAGTGAAAAATCGGCGGACGCCGTCACTCTTCACCCTTCACTCTTCACCCTTCTGACCGATATAGTGAGGCTCGCATGAAAAAGACCTTGATTCTCCTCAGCTTTCTGCTTCTTGCTGCACTCCCCGCGCTCGCGCAAAACAACGAAGTCGATCTCCTGTTCGGCGGCGCCAAGGCCCTGAAAACCGCCGCCGGCGGCAAGTCCGATTTCCAGCATGGCTTCGAAGAGATTTCCTACGGCATCCAGATGGACCAGGGGACTTGGTTCCGGGTCAAGCTCGGCCGGATGGATGCGAAGACCGTTTTCGTCTCGAAAGACAGCGACGGCAAGCAGATCGTCGACGCCGTCGATTCGAAGGGGCAGGTCGAGTACGCAGACGTGGCCATCGAGTACCGCTTCTCCGAGCCGTTCGGATCCACCGGCCTCTTCGCCGGCACCGGCCTCTATCGCCAGGACGGCGCAAACCGCCAGGAGAGCGACTACGGTTTCGTCGGCGGCGTGAATGGCAACTTCCCCATCACCCGCAACCTCGGCATCACCGCCGAAGCGGCCTACCACTGGGTCCACTTCTACAGCCCCAAGCCCCGCTACGGCTCCCTCGGCGTCGGATTGCGCTTCAGCTTCTGAGGAAAACTGTAGAGCGTAGCGCCGTCGGCTCGACGGCTGGACCGCCAGCGGCTCGCTGGCGGTAGCAAAGTGCGCTCAAGCAGCGAGATCCGCGAGAACGCTACTTACCGCGTGCCGAGTCGACACGACGCAGGCTCCCGGATACTCGGACATGCACAGCGAGATCGTTGCGGCGATCCTCTTCCGTCGGCCAGCTCGCATGAATCGACTGCGCGTGGCTTCGCAGGTCGTCGCCGACTTTCAGCGCCTCGGCGGGTGTCATCAAAGCCTTCTGCGTGGCCCAGCGTTGCCTCTTCGATTCGGCGATCGCTTGCCAGTCACGGCGGGCGAAAGCCACGATGTCCTCTCTTCGCACCTAGGCAGAATAACGCAAAGTCAGAGCACCGCAGGCTCCGCGATTGCATCGCATACAATTCCTCTCTCGGAGGCCGCAACATGTCCGTGGTCGCTCCCGCGATCGATGCAAATCCACTTCGTGAAGGGTTGGAGCAGGAGCGGGTTCCTGACGCCTCCTGCCTGGTCATCTTTGGCGCGTCGGGCGATCTGACGCAGCGCAAGCTCATCCCCGCGCTCTACTCGCTGGCGCACGACGGCCTTCTGCCGGCCGGCCAGACCATCATCGGCTACGCCCGTCCTGACTACACCGACGATGCCTTCCGCATGGCCATGCGCGAGGCTTGCGACAAGTTCGCGCGCGTGCGTCCGGTCGACGAAGCGGTGTGGGAGAACTTCGCCAAGGGACTCTTCTACGTCCGCGGCGAGTTCGGCGAGCACGAGGGGATTCTTCGACTCAAAGAAAAACTGGAGGAATGCGATCGCACCCGCGGCACCGGCGGACGCCGCATCTACTACCTGGCCGTCCCGCCCAATTTCTTCGAGACCATTGCCCAGCTTCTCGGCAAGGAGAAGATGGTCAGCGATCCCGAGCAGGACGGGCCGTTCACGCGGGTCATCATCGAGAAGCCGTTCGGCCACGATCTGGCCTCGGCGAAGGAGCTGAACCGCGTGGCGGTGACGACGTTCCGCGAGCGGCAGGTTTTCCGCATCGATCACTACCTCGGCAAGGAAACAGTCCAGAACCTGCTGGTCCTTCGCTTCGCCAACGGCATCTTCGAGCCCTTCTGGAATCGTCAATACATTGACCATGTGCAGGTCACGGTGGCGGAATCGATCGGCGTGGAGAAGCGCGGGCCGTATTTCGAGACCGCCGGCATCTCGCGCGACATCATCCAGAACCACATGCTGCAGCTGGTGTCGCTGATCGGCATGGAGCCGCCGGTAGCGTTCGAAGCCGACGCCGTGCGCGACGAGAAGGTGAAAGTGCTCCGCGCGCTGCGCGAGTTCCCGCGCGGACGCGAGGCGGAGGCGGCTGTGCGCGGCCAGTACACCGACGGCTCGGTGCTCGGCGAGAAGGCCATCGCCTATCGCAAAGAGGTGAACGTCGATCCGAACTCGAATGTCGATACCTACGCCGCGCTGAAGATCTTCATCGACAACTGGCGCTGGGCGGACGTGCCGTTCTACATCCGCGCCGGAAAGCGGCTGCCGAAGCGCGTGACCGACATCTCCATCCATTTCCGTCCAGCGCCGTATCCGCTGTTCAACAAGCTGACGAACGTGACCATGCAGCCGAACGTGCTGGCCATTCGCATCCAGCCGGACGAGGGGATCTCGCTGAAGTTCGATTCGAAAGTTCCCGGCCCGACGGTGCGCACCGCGCCGGTGACGATGGAGTTCCGCTACGCGACATCGTTTGGCGCCGAGCCCCCCGAGGCCTATGAGCGGCTGCTGCTGGAAACGATGCTCGGCGACTCCACGCTCTTCGCCCGCCGCGACGAGGTGGAGACGGCCTGGGCCTGGCTCGATCCGTTGCTGAACGCCTGGGCCGCCGATCCGATCGGGCCGGAGCTGTATCCCGCAGGAACGTGGGGTCCCGAGGCAGCGGACAAATTGATCGAGCGCGACGGACGCAAATGGCGCCGGCCATGACTGACATCCCGACCACAGACGTTCACATCGACGTCAACGCCATCGAGAAAAACCTCTCCGAGCTCTGGCGCGGGCAGAAGGACGGCGATGACGCCGTCACGCGCGCCGCGCTCTGGAATGTCGTCGCGCACACATCGACCAGCGATCTCCACGCCTCGGCTAACGAGACCCTCGGCCGCGCCAGCGCCACCGTTCCGCAACGGACCATCGTCATCCGCTCTAATCCCGCCGACGAAGCGGAGCTGACGTCGTGGATCAGCGCCAACTGCCACATGATCGGCGGCGGCAAACAGGTTTGCTCCGAGGAGATCAACATCGTGGCCGGAGGGGATCGCATTCATCGCGTGCCGCCGGTGGTCAATGCGCTGCTCATCCCCGACATGCCGGTGGCATTCTGGTGGCTCGGCGATCTGCCAAACGAGCACGAGTCGTACGTCGAGCTGCTGCTCGAATCGGCCGATAAGCTGATCGTCGATTCGGTACATTTTGATTCGCCCGCCGACCTCGCGCTCGTGGCCCGCATCGGCGAGCAGACCTCGACGTCGCCCGCCGATCTGAATTGGGGCCGCCTCGAGGAGTGGCGCGTGGCCACGGCCTCGATCTTCGATCCACCTGAAATGCGCAAACGCCTCGGCAGCATTCGCCGCGTCCGCGTGATCGCCGGCAGCTCGAACCACGAGTTCTTCGGCGAGTCGATCGAATCGCTGCTCTACGCCTCCTGGCTGAGCGCGCAGGTCGGCCACAACGTCGATGCCAGCGGCGCGGTGGAAGGCGCCGCCGGCTCGATCGACTACGCCTTCGAGCGCCGCCACCAATCGACCGACGTCGGCGGCATCGCCCTGGTCGAGATCTCTTTCGAAGACGGTACCTGCGCCGGTATCACCAGAGATCGCGACCGCGGCGTCCTCGTCGCCAACGTCGACGGAAGCGTGACCGTGCAGTCGGTGACGCGTTCGCTGAACCAGCGACTCGACGAATTGATCGTGCGCCAGCTCAAACGCTCGGAGGGGGATCGGGTTCTGCGGCGGGTGTTGCCGATCGCATTGAAGCTGGCGAAGCGGGTGGCGTAGCAACACCATGAACCTCCGCATCTTCGACACGACTGACGACCTCCTCACCGCCGCCGCCCGCACCCTCGTGCAACGCGTGCAGCAAGGCGCAAGAACGATCGCCCTCTCCGGCGGTTCCACTCCGAAGCCGCTCTACACGATGCTCGGAGCATCTCCGTTGTGCGAGCAGCTGGCTGAGTTTCCGATCACCTGGATCGTGGTCGACGAGCGCTACGTCCCCATCGATCATCCCGATTCGAACGCCGGGATGATGCAGAAGACGCTCTTCGCCAACGGCATCAGTCCAACGCATCGCTTCCTCCACTTCGACACAGAACTGAACGATCCCGCCGCCACCGCCCACGCTTTCGAAAACGAATGGCGCTCCCTCGGCATCACCCAACTCGACCTCGTCCTCCTCGGCATGGGCGACGACGGCCACACTGCCTCGCTCTTCCCAGGCACGCCGGTGCTCGATGTCGAAGACCGCATCGCCGCCGAGGTGTTCGTCCCGCGCCTCGATACGTGGCGGGTAACCTTGACGAAGCCGGTCCTTCGCGCCGCGACGCTGCGTCTAGTTCTCGCCACCGGCGCGAAGAAGAAGCCGATCCTCGAAGCCATCCGCGATGGTGGGGACTATCCGATCGCGCAGGTTACGCGAGATGTCGAGACGTGGTGGCTGATCGATCGGGACGCGGCGCCGGAAGGGGCGGCGTAAACGCGTCTCACGCCGGAGGCGTGTCGGACATTAGCCGGTGGCAAGCGCCGTCAGGCGCGCAGCCACCGGATGACGGTCCCGGTTTTTTTGCACCCCAGCGGGGTGCCGGAGAGTCTTCCGCGACCCCTGCCGGGGTCGGAGTCAAATGCGTCCTTTTTCCGGTGGCTGCGCGCCTTTGCGCTTGCCACCGGCTAATATCCGGCACGCCTCCGGCGTGGATCGCCGCATTCGCGCGTTGCTGCCGCGTGCGGCTCCCGAGTCCCTACCTTCGCGAATCGTAAATATCCGGCGTCACGCGCGAGTGGTCTTCCGGGTCGTACACGACCGAGATCTCCAATCCGGCTGGATCCGGGAGGCGTCTCTGGATCATCGTCTGCCCCGAGCACGTCAACTTTTTGCCAGAAAATGGGTCCGCGCTCTCGGGTAGACTGTCGCCTCACTCCGCATGGTCCAGATAGCCCGGCTGGGCAAGTACAACCTCGTCGATCAGATCGGCCGTGGCGCGATGGGGGAAGTCTTTCGCGCGCATGATCCCGATCTCGATCGCTACGTCGCGCTGAAGGTCATCGCCGCCGGCGATGCCGACACGCGGTTGCGCTTCCGGCGCGAGGCGCAATCGGCGGCGCGGCTCGTTCATCCCAACATCGTGGTGGTGCACGACTTCGGCGAGGAGTCGGGGCGTTTCTTCATGGCCATGGAACTGCTCGATGGCAATGACCTGAAGCGTCTCATCCAGGCCGGCGCCTTTTCCAGCCTCGGCGCGCGGCTGCATGTCATGGAGCAGATCTGCGACGCCATGGCCTTCGCCCATTCGACGAACATCGTTCATCGCGATCTGAAGCCGGCCAATATCTTCGTGCTGCCGAACGGGCAGGTGAAGATTCTCGATTTCGGCGTAGCCCGCATCGGCGGCTCGGACATGACCGGCACCGGCATGATCCTCGGCACGCCGAATTACATGGCGCCCGAACAGATCCGCGGCCATCGCGTTGACGCACGCGCCGACATCTTCTCGCTCGGCACGGTCTTCCATGAGCTCCTCTGCGGGCGCCGCGCCTTCGAAGCCGATTCCATTCCGGCCATTCTCTACGCCGTCATGCATCACGAACCGAAGTCGCTGACGGTGCTCGACCCGTCGATCCCGCCTGTCGTTTCGGAACTGGTCACGAAGACCATGCAGAAGGATCCGTCGCGGCGATTCCGCTCGGTCGAAGAGATCCGCAACATCATCCGCATCCTGCGCGTGCGGGGAACGCTGCCGGCGTCGCTGACTCTCGGCGAACTGATGAAGGACGCCACCGACCGGACAGTGATCGGATCCGGCGACATCCTCCTAACGCCGAGCGTCTCGTTTGCCGCGCCGAGGTCGATGGCTCCGATGCCGGTCGTACCGGTGGGCCCGCCGTCGGCGACTTTTGCGGGCGAGCCGGGTGGCGAGGTGAACATCGAGATCGCTCCCGGGCAAACGCTGCTCGAGGCCGCGCTCGAGGCGGGGATTCCGCACACGCACGAGTGCGGAGGCAACGCCCGCTGCTCGACCTGCCGCGTCATCGTCATCGGCGGACGCGAGAATCTCTCCACGCGCGACACCGCGGAGTTGAAGCTCGCGCAGCGTTTCGGATTCGGCGAGGAGATCCGCCTGGCGTGCCAGACGAAAGTCACCGGGCCGGTGCGGCTGCGGCGACTCATCATCGACAATGCCGACATCCGCATCATGCGCTCGGCGCCGAAGGCAGTGCAGGGGAGCGAGATGCCGCTGGCGCTGGTGTCGGTGCGCGCGCGCGAGCTGGCCACGCAGATGCGCCGCTGGCTGCCGCATGACCTCATCCACATCCTGAACCGTTTCTACTACCAGATCGGCGAGACCGTGCTGACCAACGGCGGGATTCTGGAGCCGCCGGCTGGTGGGAATCTCCTGGCGTTTTTCGGGAGCAACGGGGAGGACGCGAAGACGAAGTGTACCAACGCCATCCGCGCGGCCATTCGCATGCGGGAGCGGATGGCGCCGCTCAATGAGTACCTGACCGAACACTTCGGGGTCACGCTGACGGTCGACATCGGTCTGCACTACGGCCGGATGATCGTCGGATCGATCGGCCATCCCGATCACATGCGCACCACCGCCCTCGGCGACGCGGCTGGAATCGCGGAGAAGGTGGCGGAGCTGAGCTCGATGAATCCGGCCGCCGGCATTCTGGCAACCGAAGAGATGCTGAATGTGGTCGACGACGCGGTGACTTCGGGCGCGGCACTCCACGAGCGCATCGGCGAGCGCGAATTCACCGTCTACGAGATCGAAGACTTCGCCAAGCCCGATACGCACTACATCGTGCAGTCGTCATTCGAGAAGATCGCCGCGCAGCGAACCGAGGCGGCGCGCATTTTCTACGAGCATCTCTTCGCTATTGCGCCGCGCGCTCGCGACATGTTCGCGCATGTGGACATGGCCGTGCAGGGCGAGATGCTGATGAACATGATCGCCGCCGCGGTGAAGGGTCTCGATCGTCTCGATGAGCTGAAGCCGGTTCTCATCGACCTCGGCAAACGCCACGCGCGCTACCACGTCAGCATCGACCAATACGCCGCGGTCGAAGCCTGCCTGATGCACACGATCGCCACGATCATGGGCCCCGACTTCAACCTCGACGTCAAACTGGCCTGGACCCGGATCTACAACTTCATCGCCGAGACGATGATCGAGGCGCAGCTCTCCGAGCGCGGCGCGGTGTAGATGGAGACGCTACGGTGGTGCGCGCTGCCGCTGGCGCTCGTCATCATTGGAGAGCTGATGCTGTCCGCGCGGCTTCAGTTCTTCCGGGCGCTCGGATTTCTGACAGTGGCTCTGGCGCTGTTTTTCGCCGCGGTTTGCACCGACGCGTTCTGGGAAAAAGGGTCCAAGCCGGTTCTCATCGGCGTCGATGTGCTGGCGATTGGGATCGTGGTCGCCGGTCAGCGTTGGCGGAAGTTGCCCCGCTAGTGCGTCACCGCCCGCCCGCGCGCGAAGTGCATCACCCACACGCCTCCTGACGTTCCGCCGGTGTAAATCGTCTTGCCGCTCGGGGCGATGACGAACAGGTTGCCGGGTGTTCTTCCGAGGCCGGCCTGCATCGTGCTCCAGGTCTTCCCGCCGTCGACGCTTCGGTCGATCGCATCGAAGCTGCTGTTGTAGACCACTCCCGGCGTCGACGGATCGAACGCCAGCAGGATGGACTGCCGGCCGGGAGCGACGGGAAAGAATGCCCAGTGCGCGCCGCCGTCGGTCGACTGGTATGCCGATGAATTCGTCCAGGTGAACAGATGGTTCGAGTCAAACGGATCGATGGCCAGACCGCTGGGGATTACCGCCGAGATTCCGTTGCTGGACGAGGTCCAGTGGCCGCCGCTGTCGATGCTCTTGTAGATCCCCCACGTGCCGCCGGCGTAGATCGTGGACGAGTTGCTGCGGTCGATGGCAAGAAACGTGGGGAATCCGCTGGGCGGCGGGTTGACGCTCGCGTCGCCCGCGTCGGCGGGTCCCCACGGATTAGTGCCGCTCCGTTTGGCGATTCCGGTTCCGCTTCCGGTTGCGTAGATGGCGTAGATCGTCCCCTGAGCCTGGGGGTCGGGGAGGAGGAACGTCGTCGAGCCCGCGGGCAGTCCGGTGGTGAAACTCTGCCAGGTGGCGCCTCCATCGAGGCTTCGCCGAAGCTCGCCCGAGGTGATGGCGTAAAGCGTCTGCGAGTTGAAGGGATCGACGGCAACGGCAATGCTGGTTGTCCCGATCGACGTCCAGTTCGCTCCGCGGTCCGCACTCTTGAAGATTCCCGCCGGTCCCGATGCATAGACCACGGCCTCGTTGCGCGGATCGACGGCGATGGACTGGGTGTAGAACGCGTTCAGACCGCTGCTCGAGATCGTGTAATTCAACCCGCTGTTCGCGCTTCGCAGAACATTGAATGAGGAGACGGCCAGGACAATCGTCGGATCGACCGGGTTGATGGCGATCATGGTTGCGGAAAACGGCAGCGTCGGGCCGGTCCAGCTCGCGCCGGCGTCGGTCGATTTGTAAACGCCGCCGTCGGTTGCGGCGAGGATGGTTGTCGGCGAGGTAGCCCTGACCGAGATGGCGCGATAGAACGTCGTGCTCAGCCCGTTCGTCAGTTCGGTCCACGATGCTGCGCCGTCGGTCGACTTGAAGATCCGGCCCGGACCCGGCCCGACGTAGAGCGTCGCGCTGTTCGATGGGTCCATTGCCAGCGAGTAGTACGCCGATGCCGTCAAACCCGTATTTGCCGCGGTCCAATGGGCCCCGCCGTCGATCGATTTGTAGACGCCCGCGCTCGAAAAGAACGACGCGTAGACGGTGTCGGAATTCGTCGGATCGATGACCAGGGCGGTAATGCTCGTGGCCGCGGGGAGCCCGGCGCCGGTGTTCCCGAACGTGACGCCGCCGTCAGTCGAGCGGATCACTCCGGAACCGCCGGCGTAGCTGTAGACGATGTTTCCGTTCGCGCTGACCGCGATCTTGAACGATGAAAAGCCATGAACGATTGCCCAGGTCACACCGCCGTCGCTGCTTTTGTACAGCCCGAAAACCGAGGAGGCAAAGATCTTCTGCCGGTCCGCGCTTGCGACGGCGATGTCGGTGATAGATGTGCCGAGTGTCGCCGCGGCTCCGGTCCAATGCTGCCCGCCATCCGTCGATCGGAAGACGCCGTTGTCGCTGGCCGCATACACGATCGAGGCATTGACAGGATCGAAGGCGAACTTGCTTACGTTGCCACCCGACGGGCCATTGAGCGTCCATCGGTTTTCGCCGGCGGCGAGGGGGAGTGCAACGAGTGCAATGAGAATGAGGAGATAGCGAAGGGATCGGGGCATGCGCGGTAGTCTACTTGCGTGCTCTCTTCCGCGTCGGAAAAGCACTTTGCGTTACCATGTCGCCATGTCCGAGGCCCCTCTTCCGATTCGCGAGCACGCGCTCGACAACATTCGCTACATCCGCGACGCCATGGAGCGGGCGGGATCGTTTACTTCGATTCCGGGGTGGGGCGGAGTGGGCGTAGGCGTGACGGCGATCGTGGCCTCGATTATCGCGCAGCGATTCCTCGGGCGCTCGCTGCGCATGTGGCTGGCGACCTGGCTGGCCGAGGCGGTGGTCGCGGCGGTCATCGGCTTCGGGATGATGATCGTCAAAGCGCGGCGGTCGGAAGCGCCGTTCATGTCCGGCGCGGCGAAACGATTCTTCATCAGCTATTTCGCGCCGCTGGTTGCGGGAGCGGTGGTGACCTTCGCACTCGTGCGCGTAGAGAGCTACGCGGCGATCCCGGCGACGTGGCTGCTACTGTATGGGACGGCCTTCGTCAGCAGCGGAGCGTTCTCGATCCGCGTCATTCCGATCATGGGCATCGCTTTCATGCTCCTCGGCGCGCTCTCCGCGTTCCTTCCCCTCGGCTTCTCGAACATCCTCCTCGGCGTGGGCTTCGGCGGCCTGCACATCATCTTCGGATTCATCATCGCAAGGAGTTACGGTGGCTAAATCAGCAGCAGCAAAGAAACACGACGAACCGGCGAAGGTCAGCCGCGTCGTCGAAACCAAGATCCCCGATTTCGATCGCGTCATTCACGAGAAGACCCGCCTGGCCATGATCAGCGCTCTGGCCGTGAATCCGACGCTGACGTTCAACGAGCTGAAGGCGATCCTGAAGACGACCGACGGCAACGTGAGCGTCCACGCGCGAAAGCTGGAGGAAGCGAGCTACATCAGCTGCAAGAAATCATTCGCCGGCCGCGTGCCGCGGACGGAGTACTCGCTGACCGCCGCGGGGCGGCGGGCGCTGGAGCGGTATCTGAATCACATGGAGGCGCTGATCAAGGCGGCGCGGGGGGCGTAGGCGTTAGCTGTCGAGGCTTGCGACGGAGCGCTGGCGTCGCGCCGCCTTCCGGCAAGACACCGACATTTTGCCAAGCACCAAGCCGGCGAGAACGCCAGCGCTCCGCGCGCAAACTTCTACTGCGCTGGTACGAACGTCGGGTCATTGGTCTGCATGTCGATCACCGAGGCGTAGGCGGTGACGCGGCCCTGGCCGCTGATCACCTTCACCGTTACGCGGGCGTTGTACATGTTGGTGAGGCCCATCGATTTGAGTAGCTGGGTGTATTGCACGAACTGGTTGGCGGCGAGATCGACTTGGGTTGAGGCGGCGACCTTGGAGTCCGAAGGAACGGCGGTGATCTCGATCTTTGCCGGTTTTCCGGTGACCTCGGCGAAGCCGACGTTGGTGCGGTAGCGGTCGGATTCTTCGATCTGCAGGATCTGCAGGGGGCGGGTGCCGAGGGCGGCGGCGTCGTTGGCGGTGACGGCGGGGACGAACTGGCCGTAGGTGCCGTTGGAGGTCTGGTTGTAGGTGCGCGCGGTGGCGACCAGCGGCGTGGGGGCGGTGGTGGAGATGTGCAGCGCGCCGCCGTCGTTGGAGAGGCCGAAGAATTGATGCAGCGCGGCGTCGAAGGTTTGTACCTGGCCGGGCGCGAGTGAAACGTCTTTCGCGATCGGTGTGCCGCCGTTCTGCGAGTAGAAGGTCATCGTCGCCTTGACGATGTTGGTCGACGGGTTGAAGAGGCGGACATCGGTCTGCCAGTTGGCGATGCCGTTGTTCAGGTCGGCCACGCCGGGGAGGACGTATCGCGCGGCGGCGGTCTGGTTGACGGAGACCGGCGAGACCAGCAGGGGATCGTTGGTGAGGTTGTCGAGGACGGAGGCGTAAGCGGTGACCTTACCGACCGGCGAGACGACCTTGACCTCGATGCGGCCGTCGTTCACCTGCACGTTCTTGGTGGCCAGGATGGAGTTGAGCTGGACGTGCTGGCCGCCCTTCAGATCCTGGGTGAATTCGGTGAGCTTCTGGCCGTTGTCGCCGAAGACGGTGACCAGGACGGAGGCGGGATCGCCGGAGCCTTCGACCAGGCCGAGGTTCGTGCGGAAGGCGGAGGACTGTGCGATCTGCTGGAGGCTGAGGATGGTGGACTTGGTCGGATCGCCGGCGCGGCCGACGAAGGCGGCGAAGGGGATGGCCGGGATGTACTGGCCGAAGGTCCCGTTCGACGTGGTGTTGAAGGTGCGGCTGGCGGCGAAGGTGAGGATGTTGGCCAGGCCGCCCGGCAGCGCGGTGGTGGTGGAGGTGTTGGTGGTCGCGGTCAGCGGGCGGATCTCGAGCGTGCCGGTGGCGCCATTCGAGCCGAACCACGATTCGAGGACGTCGTCGAGGGCGACGGTGCGGCCGGGATCGATGTCGAGGGTGGTCTGTTTTCCCTGCGAGATGCCGGCGTCGCCGGTGGGCATGAAAGTGATCTGGTACTTCATCGGCTGGGCCGAGGAGTTGGTGACGCGGACGTCGGACTGAAATTTGGAGTTGATGCCGTCGGCGTGGGCGACGGCGGGGATGATGAGGGCGTCGGGCGGCGGGGCGTTCTTCGCCACCGGCGCGACCGGCTGCACCAGGTTGACCGAGACGGTGGTGTTCGACGCCGGCTTGGTGTCGAGCGCCTTGCGGTTGCCGCTGCCAGATGCGGATCCGAAGGTGACGTTGACGGCGCCGCTGCTGGTTCCCACCGGCAGTCCATCGGTCTTGGCGGTGACGGTCAGCGTGGTCCCATCGGCGGGAACCGTTCCGCTCGAGGGCGAGACGGTGAGCCACGGCTGGTTGGTCGATGCGGCGAAGGTGTCGCCGGCCGCGGCGGCGATGGCACCTTTGTTCGCGGTGTTGCCGCCGATGTGAATCTGGTAGTGCGTCGTCTGCGGGTTGTCGGCGGGCGTGGAGCCGTTGGCGCTGGCGGGATCGATGACGTTCGACGGCAGAACCTGGACGGAGAGCGGCAGCGAGAAGAGGCTGCGCGCTCCGTTGCAGGTGCCGATGGCGCGGACGCGGTAGTAGTAGGTGACGGGCGTGTCGCCGCTGTTGACGTGCTTGAAGGGAGCTTCGCTGGCGCTGGTGGTGGTCGAAGAGGGCGCGGTGAAGGCGGAGTCGGTCGATTCCTGCAGATCGTATTGGGTGGTCGCCGTTGGACCGACCGGTGTCCAGCGAATGACGTATTCGACATTGGTCGAGGCGGTGCTCTCGGCGCGCGGCAACGGAATGGCCGGCGTGGAGCAGGGCGGGGGCGGCGGGATGGTGGTGAAGCTGCTCACGGTCGAGCGGACGGAGGGGCAGTGATCGAAGAGCGCTTCGACGGACCAGGTGACCGGTCCCGGCGGGGCGGTCTGGTTGTCGAGGTGCAGGCCGGTGGTTGTGCCGATGACTTTCGGCGCCTCGGGGCCGGCGGCGAGCCACACTTTGTACTGCGTGGCGCCGGGGACGCTGCTCCAGCGCAGATCGAAGGGGGCGAAGACGACCGCGGCACCGTCGAACGGGGCGGTGAGGATCGAGCGCGCCACCGGGCAGTCGGCGGGCGGGGTGAAGGTGAAGTGCGCGTGCGCGGAATCGACGCCGGGGCAGCGATCGAAGAGGGTGCGTACGAACCAGTCGATGGTGCCGGTGCCGACGGTGCGCTTGAGGAAGGTGGCGGTGGTGCTGCCGGCCAGCGACGGCGCGCCGCCGTCGATGGAGAACCAGAGCTCGTAGCCGATGGCGCTCGGCACGGCGGACCAGTCGAACTCGACGAAGCCGCTGGTGAGCGTGGCGTCATTCGACGGAGCGAGCGGCGCGGCGGCGGCGTTGTTGCCGCAATTGGCCGCGGCCGGAATGGTGAACGACTGCTGCGCCGAGGGCATCGAGGCGCAACCGTCGAAGAGCGCTTCGACGAACCAGGCGATGGTGCCGGGAGTCAGCGTGGAGTGCAGCGCGGTGACGGCCGCGGGCGTGGTCGCCAGCGGCGCGAAATCGGCGGCATTGATCGAGGCCCAGACGCGGTAGCCGTTGGCGCCGGCGACGGCGGTCCACTGGAAGTCGACGATCGACGAAGGAATGGTGGCGTTGGGCGGCGGTCCGAGGAGCGCCGGCGCGGTGTGGCTGGCGCAGCCGGTCGACGTCGCCAGGGTGAAGGCCGAGGAGGCGGACGATGTCGGATCGCATCCCGGGAAGATGGCGTCGACGTGCCATGTGACGCTGGAGCCGGTGAGCGGGACGGTGATGGAGGTGGCGCCGTTGGTCGTTCCGGCATCCTGAATCGGGCCGCCGTCGATGGCCAGCCAGAGGCGGTAACCGACGGCTTGCGGGACCGAGGTCCAGGAGAAGGTCACCGGCGAGTTGACGGCGGCGTTCTGCGAGGGGCCGAGGAGTTGCGGCGCCGGGTGCGTGCAATTCGCGGCGGCGGCGACGGTGAGGTCGCGCGGCGCCGAGGTGAGCGTCGGGCAGTCGCCGTTGAAGTGCGCGGCGACGTACCAGGTGGAGCGGCCGCTGGGCAGATTGATCATCGCCGAGGTCGACTGGGTGGTGGTGGCGATGGCCGCGGCATTGCCGGAGCTGGCGATCCAGAGGTCGTAGCTGATGGCGTTCGGCGCGGCGGACCAGCTGAAGTTGACCGGGTTGGCGACGTTGGTGGCGCCGGCCGCCGGTGCGATCGCTGTCGGCGCGGTGGTGCTGCACGACGGCGGGGCGGTGATCGTCACAGTGGCGCTGCCGCTGACGCTGCAGGAGCCGGTGGTGACGGTGACGCTGATGACGGCGAAGCTGCTGTTGCCGGCGGTCCAGGTGATCGACGGCGTGCCGTCGCCGCTGGTGATGGTGGCGCCGGTGAGCGTCCACGTGTAGGTCGAGCCGGGCGGGCCCGCGGGCACCGAGGCTACGTTGCCGGTGGAGCCGCTCTGGACCGAGGAGGGGGTGAGGACAGTGGTGCTGGAGCTGTTGGAGACGGTCACGCTCTTCGATGCCGAGGCGCTGCAGCCGTTGCTGGTGACCGTGACGCTGAAGGTCGTCGTCGAAGCCGGCGAAACGGTGATCGTTTGCGTGGTGGCGCCGGTCGACCAGGCGTAGGTGGCGAAGCCGGCGCCGGCGTCAAGCGTGGCGCTTCCGCCCGCGCAGACCGCGGCCGGGCCGGTGATGGAGACGTTCGGAGTGGGATTGACGGTGACGTTCACCGCCGGCGAGGTGCCGGTGCATCCTCCGCCGTTGGTGACGGTGACGGTGTAGGAGCCCGAGGTCGCGGCGCCGAAGGTCTGGCCGGTAGCGCCGTTGATGGGAACGCCGTTGCGCGACCATTGGAAGGTGGCCCCGGCGCTGGAGGTGAGGGTGACGTTGCCGCCGGTGCAGAAGGTCGTTGGACCCGACGGGCTAATGACCGGCGAGGGG